>Ga0315296_10001824_pt1 | contig 18471 bp, 15 predicted proteins | sample YL17G14_18_MG_FD_203921 | JGI IMG/M metagenome (GOLD analysis project Ga0315296, IMG submission 203921) | Sediment microbial communities from Yellowstone Lake, YNP, Wyoming, USA - YL17G14_18 | ecosystem: Environmental > Aquatic > Freshwater > Lake > Sediment | place: USA: Wyoming | collected... | reverse complement strand
CGCACGGTTGCCAGTTGGTCGTCGCTCATGTGGCCCACCTCGACGCCACCCAGGCGGTACACCCCCGAGGTCGGCGTGTCCAGGCAGCCGGTCACGTGCATCAGCGTAGATTTACCAGAACCGGAAGGCCCCATGATCGCCACCCACTCTCCCTGCTCAATCTGCAGTGATACTCCTCGCAGAGCGTGGACTTCTACTTCGCCCATCCAGTACACCTTGGTGATATTCTCGATCTCGATCATGCTAGTCCCCTCCGCCAAACATGCCCATCGGGCCGGGTCTCTCGCCACCGGTACCTTGAGCCGGCGTAGCGACGACGCTTACCACGTCTCCCTCGGCCAGGCCGCTGGTGATCTCTACCTCGGTTTCGGTCATGCTCCCCAACGTCACGGTCACCGGCTCAAACCCGGCCATGGCCAGTTGCTGCCCGAGGTCACTCCCACTCCCACCAGGGCGCGACGATCCACCCGGTGTGCCGCTCTGACCATTCGCGACCTGCCGCAACACGAAAGACTGCCCCTCGACGCTCCGGATGGCGCGGAGCGGAACGATCAGCGCGTTCTCTTGGCTGACCGTGACGATGTCCACGTCGGCCGTCATCCCAGCGCGCACAGGCAATTCAACTGGTGCCAGGCGGACGGTGACCGGGTAGAGCACCACGCCGGACTGGGTTTGGGCGACCGGTGCAATGTACGTGACCTCGCCCTTCAGTTCGGCGCCAGGAAAAGCATCCAGGGTCACCAGCGCCTCCTGCCCGACAGCCACCTGTGCCACGTCGGTCTCATCCAGGTTGATGTCTACCTCCAGCGCTGACAGGTCGCTCAATACGACGGCTGCTTGCGCTGCGCCGGCCATCTCACCGGGCTCGACGTTCAAAGCAGTGACAGTGCCGGCGACAGGAGCGGTCAGCGTGGCCTGCTCCAGGCGCAATTGCGCCTGCTCCAGCGACGCACGGGACTGCGCAATCTGTAACTGTGCCGACTCGACGTCGCGCTCACTGGCTCCTGCCAGCAACTCGTCCAGGTCGTCCTGCGCCTTTTGGAGCGTGTGGTAGGCCTGCGTCACGTCGTTCCGGGCGGTGGTCGTTTGCAGTTCTGCATTCTCGACCGCCCGGTTGTATTGGCCCAGTGCATTCAGGTAGGCGTCGTGGGCTGGCGCTACCCGGTCGTCGCTTTCGCCGAAGCGACCAACCAGGGCCTGATAACGGCTATACGCCTGGTCGCGGTTGAGGCGGGCCTGGCGCACCTCGTCACCCACCGAAACGCTGTGTTCCGTCACCGTCTGGTTCATCCTGGCGGTCTCGTAGGCCGCCGCCGCATCGCTGACGGTGGCACGGGCCACCCCGACTTCCGCTTCATCCGGCGGCTCCTGAAGATTCTCCAACTCGATCTCTGCCTGGCGCAGCGTGAGCTCAGCCTGCGTCACCTGCAACGTCAGGTCATCCGTCTCCAGCCGGACCAGAGGCTGCCCGGCCTCCACCGCCTGCCCCTCTTCGACGAGCACCTCGGCCACCCGCCCGCCCGATGGGAAGGCCAGAGAGATCTCGGCTCTGGGTGCCAGGCTGCCGTTAGCACCGACCGTGACCCTCAACGTGCTGCGTTGTACGACGGCGGTCTCTGCTGCTGGCGTCTCCGACGCTGCTCTGGCGGCCGAAAGTCGCCGCCCGATGCTGATCCCTGCATAAGCCAGGCCGGCAACCAGGATAATAACCGCAACGATGATCCATCTTTTCCTATTCACGCATTTCCTCCACCAAGATTTTCACTCCAGTTAGTTTACCGAAAGTTTGTGGAGGAATTATGGAGATTTGATGGAAGAATCGTGAAGAAATGGGGCTTGACAAATCGCACAAATCCATCTACTATCTGCTCAAGAAAGCGAGAGGTTCATAGCGCAAGTAGAGGTAAGACTGGCCCATGAAACGAACCATTAGCGGACGGAAACTGATCCTCATCGTATTCGCACTTGTGATGCTGGGTCTGGCAATCTGGCTGATTCCGCCGGTGGCGACGCTGGCCAGCCTGAGGCAGGTGGACGATTACCCGCTCTACACGATGCACTACTACGGAAGGTACGAAGGCGCCATATCGCCTGCCGAGGTCGTCGGGCGACTGGGGAGCACGGCCAGGTTGAAACATGAGCCGCCGGAACAACAGCCCGCGTGGGCGTGCTCGCTGTTTGCGGCGCTCGGCGACGAGGACAATATGCTCTACGGTCGCAACTTTGACTGGGAGTACAGCCCGGCGCTGCTCCTGTTCACCGATCCGCCGGACGGCTACGCTGCGGCGGCGATGGTGGACATTGCCTACTTGGGGTTTGAGTCCCATGCCAGGGCTGGAGCCCTGATCGACCTATCGCTCGTCCAGCGCAGGATGCTGCTGGATGCGCCGTTTCTGCCGTTCGACGGCATGAACGAGTGCGGGCTGGCCGTCGGCATGGCAGCCGTGCCGGGAAGCGCAATGCCCTACGACCCGGCCAAGGAGACGATTGGATCGCTGAGGGCAATCCGCGAGGTGCTCGACCACGCCTGCAACGTGGACGCGGCCATCGCCGTCCTGCAGAGTTACAACGTTGACATGCGGGGTGGCCCGCCCATTCACTACCTGATCGCCGACTCGACCGGGCGCTCGATCCTGGTCGAATTCTATCGCAGCGAGATGGTCGTCATCCCCAACCAAGCGCCGTGGCATCTGGCGACCAATTTCCTGCGCGCTGCAGCCGGCGCAGACCCGCAAGGGGAATGTGCCCGATACGACAGGATCAACGCACGACTCACCGAAACCGGGGGGCAGATTGCCACACAAGACGCGCTGGATCTCCTGGAGCAAGTGTCCCAGCCAAGCACACAATGGTCCATCGTTTACGGGACGAGCAGTGGCAACATCAACGTGGCGCTGGGGCGAGAGTACGACGACGTGCACACGTTGCGCCTGCGGATTGTGGACGATTAGATAACGTGTTGCGTGTTACGTGTTACGTGTTGCGTGGAACCGATCCGTTTCCGTTCCTTTCCTAATCCGTTGTTGTGGTGCGTGGTGAGACACAGGAGGGACGCGAAATGACGTTACAACCTTTGCCAGGTTTCAAGTCGTTGGAGACGCATCACTGCATCACCGGTTCGCTGCGGCACGTCTACGTCTACAACGACCACAACATCAGCGAGGAGATGTTACTGGGGCTGGGCGGCGGGGTCGGGTTCGTGTACTGGCACGTGAAGGGGCAGCCCCCTTTCATCGGCGGGCGCGGCAACGCGCGCGGAGGGTTCGAGCCGTTGGCGGGCCAGCGCACCGGCGTCAAGGTCGAGGCACACAGTACATCCAGCGCGCGCAAAGCCGAGCAGGCGCTCCTGGAGATACTCGATGCCGGCCAGCCGGTGATGATCCAGTGCGACATGGGCTGCTTGCCCTACTTTGACTTTGGCGGCAGCGAGTACCACTTTGGCGGGCACGTCGTGGTGGTCTGCGGCTACGACAGGGAGTTGCGCCAGGTGCTGATCGCCGATCGGGACAAGGAGTTGCACGTGGTCTCGATGGACGACCTGGAGAAGGCACGCAGTTCCACGTACCAACCCTTCCCCCCGCGAAACACGTGGTACACCTTCGACTTCAGCGGCAAGCGACAGCCCACCGCCGGCGAGGTGCGCCAGGCTATCGCCGAACAGGCACACGGGATGCTGGAGCCGCCCATCCGCAATTTCGGCGTTTCCGGCATCCGCAAGGCGGGCAAGATGATTCCCAGGTGGCCAGACTCGATGGGTGTGGAGGAATTGCGCTGGTCACTCTTTAACACCTACGTCTTCATCAGCCCCGTGGGTGGCTCCGGCGGCGGCCTCTTTCGCACCATGTTCGGCCGCTTCCTGCGTGAAGCGGCGCAAGTCACGGGAGACACACGCCTGGACGAGAGCGCCGACGAATTCCAGCGCATCGGCGAAGAGTGGGAGGCGCTAGGCGAGTGGTTCCGCCAGGTTTCTGAAATGCCCGCTCCTGCCTCACGCCTGGGGAAGTGTGTGGCTCCACTCAATGCCCTGGCCGCTATGGAGGAGACCGCATGGAAACAGATACGGGATATCGTGTAGGAGACGGACGAATGATGTGAGGCCATCAAAGACTCGTTTGCTATGCCCAGGCTCTTGTGGTAATATTACCCCACGAGCAAATGGAAACGTAGGGTTCAGCTAATGAGCGGATCATGCGGACTCTTCGCGCAGCCCCAGTACCTTGTATACGGTGACAGGCTGTGCTTTGCCCCTCACTGCCATTGGCTCAGGTTCCCCGACGACAGCAATGTCCTTGACTGCTTCGCAGGTCGCCTGGCTGATGAGAATCGTGGCGGGGGGTGCTTTGCCTTCGAGCCGGGCGGCCAGGTTGACCGTATCGCCGATGGCGGTGTAGTCCAGGCGGCGTTTCGAACCGATGTGGCCCACTACCGCCGGGCCAGTGGCAATGCCGATGCCATAGGCCACCTTCCATTCCACGTCGCCACGCTGACGGCTGACCTCCGCAGCGGCCTGTTGCATGCCCAAGGCAGTCCGCACTGCCCGTGCGGCGTGATCCGGCTGTTCGAGCGGCGCACCGAAGATGACCATCACGCCGTCGCCGGTGTACTTGTCGAGCGTGCCTTTCTGCTTGAAGACTTCCTCTTCCATGCTGTCGAGGTATTGGTTCAGAATCGCCACCACTTCCGACGGCGGCAACTTCTCCGCAATCGTGGTAAAGCCCCGGATGTCGGCAAAGAGCACGCTGATCTCCATCTGCCGGCCACCTGGCTGGATCAGGTCAGGGTCCTTGAGCGCCAGGTTCACGATCGTGTCTCGCACCTCAGCCGACACAAAGCGACCGAAAGTATCGGTCACCCGGCGGCGCTCGCCTCGCTCGCCGGCAAAGCGGGTGGCCATGACCACGGCATAGTTGATCAAGATCGTGGCATAGGAGAACAACACGTCGGGCAGGCGTCCGGCGTTGAACTGCATGCCGGTGAAGACAAAGTAACCCACAGCCAACAGCGCGGTAAAGACGACGCCCGGCACGGCCTCCAATTGCGATAGCCCCATCGCCGAGACCAACGCCAGCAACACGACGGCCGCCGTCACGCCCACCTGGGACTGTGGCACCAGCGGGCGGTGGTGGAGCAAGGTGTGGATCACGTTGGCCTGAAATTCGATGCCCGACATGCGCTGGGCTGAGACTGGCGTCTGATGCAGGTCCATCTCGGCCAGCGTATTCATCATCCCCACCAGGACAATTTTGCCCTCGAACGTGCTGGCGGGGACCCGCTCCCAGATCACGTCAATGAACGAGTAGGCGGGAAAGGTATTGGGTCGCCCGACAAAGTTGACGAACATCGCACCATTGGGATCGGTGCGTACCTCGTACTTGATCTCGGTCTCGTCCCCGATGACGACGTGACCGTCCGCCAGGGAGGCCGGAGCGCCGCCCAGGCCCAGGTACAGCCGCAAGACTCGCAAACCGAACGCCTCCCACGCCTCACTTCCACCGGCATCCACCAACAGGGGCACCCGGCGCAGCGTCCCATCACGATCGGGGGCCACTTCCACCGACCCGGCGCCGGCGGCCGCTTCGAGCAGGGCAGGAAAGGGCCGGACCGGCCAGTCGGCCGAGTACAGCATACCCGGTGCCCCTGGGTGGGTCAGTTTCAACGTTGCCAACGGCACGACGACGTTGCCGGCCTGGCGCACCGCTTCCAGCAACGCCGGCGTGTCGGGGTTGTCCTGCGGGCCTGGGTCGGGCAACAGCACGTCGAAGCCGATCACCTTGGCGCCCCTGAGCCGCTCGAACAATTGGACGTAGGGGGCAAACGTCCAGGGCCAATCGCCCAGCGCCTGCTGGCTCTGCTCGTCTATGGCCACGATGACGACGTCAGCGCCGGGATCGCCTTTGGTGTCGTACAGGTAATCCGCCGCACTCTCCCGCATCGAGGTGAACAAGCCCGCCCATTGCACCAGCGAGACGAGCGCTGCCACAGCCAATCCCACCAGTGCCGCCTGTACCAACCGGCGTTGCCGGCGAGTGAGTTGCCATCCCCTGACATCCAGGCTTTTGAGTCGCATCAGGACCTCCCCTCCAGTGGCTTGCTATCAAGCGCCGCGCAGTCATTTTATCACACGACGACAGATACAGCAACAACACAACGCTGGAACCCGGCGGGCTGTACGAGGTCGAGCAAATCGTCAAAAAGACATTGGCGGTGGAGCGTGACAAGCCCGGCATCCGGCTTACCTGCCGGCGGGCTGCACGTTGATGCGGCTAGCGCGGTCACAGGGCCTTGACAGGCACGCCAAATGGGCTACAATCTGGGCAGGAACTGGGCGGGTCAAATCAGGAGGTGAACTATGGCTTCAGAGGATAATGCTCAAACGTCCGATACGCACATCCGGCCGTTCGGCGCACGGCTAAAGCACTTGCCCCTCTTTCGTACCCGCCGCCGCACGCTCGTTACGTTGCTGCTTGGCGTCCCCCTCATCCTGTGCCTCGGTTCGTGGCTCTTTGGCTTCGTCGTGTTTGCCGACGCTGCCAGGGTGGCCGAGTTGAAAGGGCTGGTACAGACCCGGCACGAGGATGAAAGCCAATGGGAGCCAGCACACCTGAACCAGTTGCTGGGGCACACGTACCGGGTGCGGACCGGCACTGAATCGAGCGCCCGGCTGCTCTTCTTCGACGTCTCCACCGTGGACCTGGCGGAAGAGACCGAGGTCAGCATCGGCCAGGTCTCCAGACGGCGGGGCAGCACCGGCGCTAAGGCCGTGCTCAAAGTGTGGTTTGGCAACATGGCCGTGCGCGCCGTCCGCTTCGTGGACCCTGCATCGAGTTTCCGCGTAGATACGCCTACCGCTTCGACGGTGGTGCGCGGCGCTCGCTTCGTCGTACAGGTCGCCGAAGACGGCACGACGCAAATTGACCTGGCAGAGGGCCAGGCCGAGGTAGAGGTCAACGGCCAGGTCGTCGCGCTGGTCATGGGTGAACGCATCACGCTGGAACCCGGCGGCCTGTACGAAGTCGAGCAAATCTTCGAACCCGATGCCCAACTGGTGGCCAACAAGGTCAACGTTGCGTGGTCCGCTCCCGGCAGCGAGTTTCGGCTCGCATTGACGGAGAACGAGGTGAACCAATTTCTGGCTGCCATAGGCCAGCAGCCCGATTTTTTCCTCCGCGACAGCCAGGTGTGGTTTGTGGACGGCGAAGCGCGCGCGGCGACGACGGTGGTCGGGCCAGCCCGCTTCGACCTGAGCGCGGCGGCCGGCTTCCGGGTGGTGGATGGCAAAGTCAGGCCCAGGGTGAGGGCCATCGCAGCAGGGGTGGCACTGCCGGTGCCCGGCCCGCTACTCAACCCGGCGCTCGATTGGGTGCTGGGGCAACTGGAGGACTATCTGACACAGGCGTACAACTTTGTCGAATTTAGCGACGTGCAGATCGAAGACGGGACCCTCATCGTCACCGGCTATAAGCAGCCGGATGCCCCCACCAACCCGTAAGTGGGATCATCCAGGGCACAAGCGAACCGGGACAGTACCTCTGTGCGTGACATGGCCCGCGTGACAACTGATTACACGATTGACGAACTGATATCCGTGTGCATCGCCCGCCAGGTAACCGACGGCGACGTCCTCGCGCAAGGGATTGCTACGCCGCTGGTCATGGCGGGCTATTTGTTGGCCAAATATACGCACGCCCCCCACGTCTCGTTCGCCTCGGCCATCGGCAACGCGCTGGTGGACACCCCCTGTGCTGTCGGATTGACTCGCGTGGAGGAACTGTGGCTTGGCCGCGCCCTGATGACGTTTGGGTTTGCCCAGGTGGCCTGCGAACTGCTACCCCGCTTTCAGCCCAAAGAGTTCTTCCGCCCGGCCCAGATAGACGCGGCGGGCAACTTTAACAACGTCGCCATCGGTGCCGACTACTACCATCCCCGCATGCGGCTGCCTGGCTGCGGCGGTATCGCGGACGTGACGACCTATTACGAGCGCGCAATCTACCTGTACGTCCCGCGCCACAGCCGGGCCGTCTTCGTCGAACAGGTGGATTTCGTCAGCGGCCTCGGCCACGGCCCCGCCCGTCACCATGGTGCGGGGCCCTGCTATCTCGTCAGCGACCTGGGACAGTTCGACTTTGCGGCCGGACGGATGCGGCTGATCGCCTGTCACCCGGGCGTGCCGGTGGAGAGAATCTGTGCCAAGACAGGTTTTCCCCTCGAGATGGCCCCAGAAATGCGCGAGACTGAACCTCCGACGGTCGAAGAAGTACAATTATTGCGCCAGGTTATTGACCCGCTGGGCATCCGCCGCCTGGAAACCCTCAGCGGTGCAGCGCGCAAACGTGCCCTGCGGGAGATATTGACAGGCGAAGGGCTGTCTACACCACAGCGCCTCGCCCAACCATAAATCTCAATCAGGAGGTAAACGATGGAACCGAATCTCGATCTGAACCGCGACATACCGGTGTTGGACTGGGCACCACACCTGGCCGCGCGCACAGAAAGGATGAAGAGCTCCGCCATCCGCGAGTTGCTCAAACTGACCCAACAGCCGGACATCATCTCGTTCGCGGGTGGCATGCCAGCGCCGGAACTCTTTCCCCTGCGCGAGATCGAGGAAGCCTGCCGCCACATCCTGCGCTCGGACGGCGCACTGGCCCTACAATACGGCGCCACCGAAGGATATGGGCCGCTCAAGGAGTACCTGGCCGACAGCGTGCAAAAGTATGGCATCCCGGCGGTGCCGGGCAACGTCCTGCTGACGAACGGTTCCCAGCAGGCGCTGGACCTAATTGGCAAACTCTTCATTGACCCCGGCGACTATGTGATCACCGGCCGGCCCACTTACCTGGGGGCGATCCAGGCGTGGGATGCGTACGAAGCGCGCTATCAAACGGTGAACGACGACGACGATGGCATGGTCGTGGATGAAATCGAAGGTGCGTACGAGCAAGTCCTGGCCATTTCTGGACGCCCACCGAGACTCATCTACGTCCTCCCGAACTTTCACAATCCAGCCGGCACGACGCTTTCTCTGGAACGACGCCAGAAGTTGGCCGAGATTGCCACGAAACTGAACCTGCCCGTCGTCGAAGACGACCCGTACGGCCAACTGCGCTATGAGGGTGAGGACATCGTCCCGATTACCACCCTGATCCCCGAGCGCACCATTTACCTGGGCACCTTCTCCAAGACGCTGACGCCGGGACTGCGGCTGGGCTGGATCATCTGCCCGGAGGTGCTGATGCAGCGCTTCGTGCAGGCCAAGCAGGGCGCCGACCTGCATACGAGCACCTTCGTCCAGTACATCGCCAACGACATCTGCCAGCGGGGCCTGCTCAAGCCACACGTCAAGCAGTTGCGCGAGACCTACAAAGAGCGCCGCGACACGATGCTCGATGCGCTGGCCGAGTTCTGGCCCGAGGGCTCCAGTTGGACCCATCCGCAGGGCGGGCTGTTCCTGTGGGCGCGCGTGCCGGAACCGCTTGACACGCTCGAGTTCGCCAAGACGGCCACCGCCGAGAAGGTGGCTTACGTGCCAGGCATCCACTTCTACCCCAACCGGGACGGGGGCCACAACGCCATGCGGCTCAACTTCTCTTATTGCCCGCCGGAAACCATCGTCGAAGGCATCCGCCGATTAGGCGTGGCATTGAAGAAAGCTTTGGGATAGTGACATCGCCTGTCCGATCGGAGTCCCGAACTTGTTCGGGTTGGCCTGCCCGAACGCTGACATTGCCCCAACGAGTTGGGGACTCCGCTACAGGCCACGGCTTGGGAGGGTAAATGGAACGCGAACAGAGGACGTATCGAGGCAGCATTGATCCAGCAGGATTGGCGGATGCGCTCGTGGCACACTTTAACCACGGCGACCTGATGGCGCAAAAGGTGGCGGGACAGGAGGGCCACCTGATGGTGCAGATCGCCACCCGCGAACACGGCTGGGGCGCAGCGCGCTCGGCGCTCAGCGTCGGCATCGCCCCGGTCGAGGAGGGCGTGCGGGTGACCGTGGGCGAGCAACGTTGGCTGGACGCCGCGGCCAGCCTGGCCATCACCGGGCTGGGGGCACTGGTCAACCCGCTCTCGCTCCTGGGGCGCATCGACGACATCGCCCGCGACGTGGGAAAGTTGACGTTGCCCGACCAGGTGTGGGGTGCCGTCGAGCATTACTGCGACAGCGTCGGGGCACAGTTGGGGCTGGCTGAGAAGCAGTTGGTGGTGGCCTGCCCGTACTGTGGGGTGGGCAACCCCGTCGGCGCCGGAACGTGTTCCGCCTGCGGGGGGAGCATGGCGGACGTACAACCGGTGGCCTGCCCGCAATGTGGGTTCGTCATGCCCAAAGATGCCCGCTTCTGCAGCCGGTGCGGGACGAAATTGGCAACCAGGAGCCTCTGAGAATTTGTCCGTTTCCGCACCCTCCCTCGTCCGCTCCAAACTGCTGGTGCCTACCCCGGCCGGGCTCCTGCACCGGCCACGGGTGTGCCAGGCCATCGAACAAGGGCTCGAGTGCAAACTGACCATCGTCTATGCTCCAGCCGGCTACGGCAAGACGTCGGCGCTGATAGACTTTGCCCAGCACAGCCCCGTGCCCGTATGCTGGTATACCGGCGACGAGCGCGAGCGTGACCTGGTCGTGTTCGTCGAGTACCTGGTAGGTGCAGTCCGCGAGCAGTTCCCAGGCTTCGGCAGGCGCACCCGCACAGCGTTGACCTCTCTGTCTGGCGATCTCCTCCACGACCCGCCCGGCGTCGTGCTGGCAGGGCGACCACGCCCTGACATTGGCTTTGTTGGCGCAGGCCCGCCAGTTGGCCCAGGAGCAGGGCCTGGATTTTGAGGAATACGGGTTATTGCCCGTCGCCGAGGGAATCGCACTGGTCGAAGGGGGCGAGACCGAAGTGGGTCTCCGTCTCCTCGCCGATGCAGTCCACTTTCTGGAACAGCGGCAAGCCAAACGCGAGTTGGCCCGGGCGCGCTTCTTGCTGGCCAGGGCTTACCTGCTGGCTGGCGATCAACTTCAGGCGTTGGCGGAACTAGGCCGGACAATGGACCTGGCAAAAGAGATTGGCACAGCCCAGTTCGCGGTCGTGGAAGGACAGTACGCCGGGGAACTTGTAGAACTTGGCCTTGCCAGAGGCATCCCCGGCTGTCACGACGTCGCCGAGAGGGTGCAACAGTTAAGGACTTGCGGAGCCAAACAGATACAAGGGTATGCAACGGAAAGGGAGGCCACCGTACACCGCCTGGAGCTCTATGCGCTCGGAGAAGGACGAGTCGTCCGTGACGGCCATCCAATCTCTCCACCCGAGTGGCAGGCGGCGATGGTGAAGGAACTGTTCTTCTACATCCTGATGTACGGCCCCTCGGGGCGGGACGCGATTGGCGCAATTTTCTGGCCCGATGCGTCTACGAAAAAGATGGCGGACAGTTTTCACAGTACACTCTACCGCATACGCCACGCTGCGGGGACTGACGCCGTGGTGGAAGAGGGAGGGCAGTATCGGCTGGGAGACGTGGACTATTGGTTCGACGTCGAGGAGTTCGAGGCGTTGGTCGAGCGGGCACGGCTGTTGCCGCCCCAAGACTGGCAGGCGGAGGATCTGTGGCGGCGCGCGGTCGCGCTCTACCGGGGGGACTTGCTGCCTGAGGTGGAGCGGGTGTGGTGTGTACCGAAATGGGAGACGCTGCACGAGATGTACATCGAGGCACTGGTTGGCATTGGGCAGTGCTACACCGCACGGAGGAATTTCGAGGAAGCGATCAACTCACTCTCACCCACCACCAAGAAGGAACGGAACGAGATGAGAGACAAGGTCAGGTCACTGGCCGAGACGCTGTTTGCGCTGGACGAGCCCTGGCAGGGCCGGTTCCTGGACCTGGTAGCCAACCTGGCGACGAACTCGGTATGGGATGGGCGACGGCCGACGCGGGAAGAGGTCACAGTCTGGCTGAGTGCCGATCTGAACCTGTACCAGGAGGTCAAACTGCTCCTGGACGCATGGCGCAGGCCAAAGCAGCGGACTTTAGGAGAGAAGTGCTAATATGCGCCGTCCCCGCACAGCACCTGGGGGATCGTGCGCAACAAAATCTTGAAATCGAGCCACAGCGACCAGTTTTCGATGTAGTAGATGTCGAGTAACACCATTTCGTCGAAACTGAGCAAACTGCGGCCGCTGACCTGCCACAGGCCAGTCATCCCCGGCCGCACCTCCAGCCGCTTCTTGTGCCACTCCACGTAGCCGTTGACCTCGTCCAGGAGAGGCGGGCGAGGGCCCACCAGGCTCATCTCTGCACGCAACACGTTCCACAGTTGCGGCAATTCGTCGAGGCTGGTACGGCGCAGAAACCGCCCCATGCGCGTCATGCGCGGATCGTCGTGGATCTTGAAGATCGGCCCATCCGTCTCGTCCAGGTCACGCAACTGCTCCAATTCGGCCTCGGCCCCTGCGTGCATCGAGCGAAACTTGTATATCTCGAACAGCCTTCCGCCAGCCCCCACCCGCATCTGGCGGAAGATGATCGGCCCGGGCGAGTCGAGCCGGATGGCCAACGCGATCAACGCCAGGAATGGTGCGCCCAATACCAGTCCCACGACGGCCCCCACGATATCCATGCCGCGCCTGACCAGTAAAGCCCCCCGCCCAAAGCCAACCTTCCGCACGCCGATGAGCGGCACCCCACCCAGGTCGTCCACGTCCACCTGGCTGAGGCTCATCTGGAACAGGTCCGGCACAATGCGGGCGCTCACCTGCTGGCGCTCACATTCGTGCACGATGCTCATAATCTTACGATGATACATCCACGGCAGCGTGACGATGACCTCATCCACCGCCTCTGCCTCGAGCAGCCGGCCCAGGTTGTCCGTCGAGCCCAGCGCTTTGAAACGGCCGATGTCGGTGCGGCCTTTCTGGGAATCGTCGTCCACGAAGCCGAGGATTTCATAGCCCAACTCCGGCCGCGCCACAATCGTGCGCATCACAGTCCGCCCCGCTTCGCCAGCGCCGACGATGATGACGCTGGATATCCCCACACCACGGGTGCGCAGCCACCCCACGATCCCGTTCTGTACCACCCGGGCCAGGGCCAGCAGAACGACGGCGATGATACCTGCCTCGATGAACAACAGGCGTGAGTATTCCAGCGGCTGCACGACGAAGATGATGGCCATGACCACCACGACGGATTTCGCCGTGGCGTTGGTGATCCGATAGAGTTGATCGAGCCAGCGACAGCCACGCCAGCGCTGGTACACCTGATCTATACGAAAGGCTACCATCATCAGCGCAGTGAACAGCAGCGCAAACGGGATGTACGCCGACAGCGGATGATCATAACTGACGTCGCGGAACCACTGCAGCCTGTAGCGCACCCAATAGCCCAGCCACACGCTGGCGTTGATCAGCACGACGTCCGAGACGACGACCCACCAGGGGGCCCACTGGTTTGCCTTCACGTTCCCTCTCCTTTGGCCATCGCCCGCCGGTACACGCGCGCGGTCTCCTGTGCCGTACGGGGCCAGGAGAACTGCCTGGCGTGGGCCAGGCCGCGCTCCCGCAATTGGAGCCGCAGCGGCTCGTCCGCTAACAGCCGGTGCAACCCCGCCGCCAGCGCCTCCACGTCGTACGGGTCTACCGTCAGTGCCCCATCACCGGCCGCCTCGGGCAGCGAGGACACGTTCGAGGTCAGCACCGGCGTACCGCACGCCTGCGCCTCCAGCACCGGCAACCCGAACCCTTCGTACACCGAAGGGTAGGCCAGGACGGTCGCAGCGTTGTACCACAAGGGCAATTCGTCGTCCACCACGTAACCTGGGAAAATGACTTCCTCGTGCAGGCCCAGCGCCTCGACGCTGGCGAACAACTCGTCGTAGAGCCAGCCCTTCCCACCGGCCAACACGAGCCCAACCCGGCCAGCGCGGATGCGCGCAAACGCCTCCACCAGGCGCACCAGGTTCTTGCGCGGTTCCAGCGTACCCACAAAGAGCACAAACCGCTCCGGCAACCCCCGGCGCTGGCGAAAGGCCGCCACTTCATTGGCCGGCAGCGGGCAGAAGGCCGGGTCTACCCCGTGGTAGACCACGTCAATCCGCGCCAGCGGGACACCGAGCAGCCGGGTGGCCTCTTCCGCAGTGTGGGCCGAGACGGCGATCAAGCGCCGGGCGCGCCGGGCCGCCAGCCGCGTCAGCACTGTCAAGTATAGCCGGTTGGCAGGCCGGAACAGGGCGGGGAAACGGATGAAACTCAAGTCGTGGATCGTCACGACGGACGGGCAGGGGGAAAACAAAGGTCCGACGAAGACAGGCCCATGCACCAGGTGCGCGCCAATCTGGTGCAGTGTCCACGGTTGCACCACCTGTTCCCACACCACCCGCACCGCTGCCCGGCCCGTGGGCCAGCGGGAGCGGAGCACAGGGAGCGCCCCATCAGGGGGCAGCACACCCTGGCCTAATAAAACAGTATAGCGCAGCCCCTCGTCAGCCTGCCCCAGATAGCGCAGCAGATGATGGATGTACTGGTGCACGCCTGCGCTGCGGTACCCGGTCTGGCCTGAGAGAAGGTGCGCGTTGATGGCTACGTGAGCCTCGTCCCCTGCAGGCAGACTGGAAAGTCTGCCCCACATGGCGACCTCCATACGCGGCATCATTATAGCACACTGCTCCAGTCCAGGCCAATGGGATGGACAAGTTGGCAACTTGCCCTACATGATATGTACGCTTGCTCTTTGGAAATAGATTGGTAAAATACAACCACTATAGTCCACATAAGAAAGGACGCCATGAAAAACACGATCACCCGCGAAGAAGCCTGGACGCTGGTCCAGGAATACGGCAGTGCCGAGAACCACGTCCGCCACATGCGGGCCGTCGAGGCGGCCATGCGCGCCTACGCCCGCCGCTTTGACCAGGACGAAGGCCAGTGGGGCGCGCTCGGCCTGGTCCACGACTTTGACTACGACCGCTTCCCCGACGAACACCCGTACTCCGGCGCGCGCATCTTGCGCGAAAAAGGGTACGCCGAAGAGATCGTCACCACGATCCTGGCGCACGGCGAGACCGGCGTTCCCCGCGACACGCTGGCGGCCAAGACGCTGCACGCGGTGGACGAACTCACGGGCTTTTTGGTCGCGGTCACGCTCGTGCGCCCGTCCAAAGACATCCGAGAGGTAAAAATCAAGTCGGTGCGCAAAAAGTGGTCGGACAAGGCATTTGCCGCGGCGGTCAAGCGCGAGGAAATCGAGCGGGCAGCCGAAGCGCTGGGGGTGGAGCTGTGGGAACACGTCAGCGTGGTGTTGGAAGCCATGCAAGGCGTGGCAGGCGACATCGGGCTGGATGGACGGCTCGCCACAGCCCCAGCATAAGTCTTTTTCTATTTCGGTTATGACAAGGTTACCCCGGTTTGCTGGGCGATCTTTTGGGCCAACCGTTTAAAGTCCTGGTAAGCACTCTGGACCACTTGAAGGTGTGCCCCGATCGCTCCATCGGCAGGCTTGAGGTGGAACATCCTAGAACAGGTGGAACGCCGCGATGACCGGCGCGAACAGCGACGAGACGAGCGACATCACCGTGATCAGCGTGTTGAGCGAGGGGCCGGCCGTGTCCTTGAACGGATCGCCGACCGTGTCGCCGACGACGCTGGCCTTGTGGGCCTCGGAGCCGGGGCCACCGAACTCGCCCGACTCGATGAACTTTTTCGCATTGTCCCACAGCCCGCCGGCATTCGACATCAGCAGCGCGAAAATGACGCCGGTGAAGATGCTGCCGCCCAGGAAGCCACCCAGCGCCTCAGGCCCCAGGATAAAGCCCACCAGGAGCGGGAGAACGATGGCCAGGAGGGCTGGGAACACGAGCGAGGTGAGCGCACCGCGGGCCGCCAGCCCCACGCACGCGGCATAGTCGGGCATTTCGGTGCCCGCCAGGACGCCTGGACGCTCGCGGAATTGGCGGCGGATTTCCTCGATCATGTCGAAGGCGTTGTGCGTCACAGCCAACATCGTAAGTGCGCTGAAAAGCGGCGGCGTCACCGCACCCAACAGCACGCCAGCAATCACGATCGGCTGCCGCAGGCTGATGACCAGTTGCACGCCCCTGGCCTCCACCACCTGCGCGTAGGCCGCAAAGAGCGCCAGGACGGTCAGCGCGGCCGCGCTGATGGCAAAGCCTTTCGTGATGGCCTTGGCCGTGTTGCCTGCCGCGTCGAGCACGTCGGTCGCGTCAATGACCTGTTCGGGCATGCCGGCCATCTCGGCGATGCCGCGCGCGTTGTCCACGATCGGCCCGTAGGCATCGGCGGAGACGATCATGCCGCTGACGGACAACATCCCCACCGCGCTGATGCCGACGCCGTAGATGCCGCTGATGCCGGCCCGTTCGGCCAGGAAATAGGAGAGCAGCGTGGCGACGACGATGCCGAGGACCGAAGGCACGATGCTGATCAGCCCATAACTGTAACCGGTGATGATCGTGATCGCCGCGCCGGAACCTGAGACGCGGGCCGTCTCGAGCACCGGGCGGAAATCGGACGACGTGTAGTAGTCGGAGGTAAAGCCGATGACGACGCCGGTCACGAGCCCGGCCGCGGCGGCCCACAGCACGCCGAGGTTATAGCGGCCCAACAGCACGACCGCCGTCATCAGCACGGCAAAGATGACGCAGGTGATGATCGTCCCGCTGTTGAGCGCCCGGCCCGGCTTGCCGCTCTTGCCCACGCGCACGAACTGGATGCCGATGAGCGACGCGACGATGCCGAGCGTACACAGGACCAGCGGGAACAGCGTGTACCTGGCCTGCAGCAACTTGTCGCCAGCGAAGAGCGCAGCCCCCAGGAGCATGGCCGCGACCGCACTGGCCACGTAACTGTCGAAGATGTCGGCGCCCATGCCGGCCACGTCGCCGACGTTGTCGCCGACGTTGTCGGCAATGACGGCCGGGTTACGGGGGTCGTCCTCGGGGATACCGATCTCGACCTTGCCCACCAGGTCGGCCGCGATGTCGGCCGTCTTGGTGTAGATGCCGCCGCCGGCTTTGGCCAGCAAGGCCAGCGACGACGCGCCGAAACTAAAGCCCAGGACGATCTCTGGATCGCCGGTGACCAGGTAAATGGTGCTCATGCCGATGACAGCCAGGCCCACCATCGCCAGGCCCATCACCGCCCCGGCGTAAAAGGCGACCGAAAAGGCACGGTTGATGCTCTCGTTGGCCGCCGTTGCGCTGCGCACGTTGGCGGCCACGGCGACCGTCATGCCCATGTACCCGGCGAGCGCAGAGCACACCGCGCCGGCCACGAAGGCCAGCGCCATGGACATGCCCCGCGCCGGGCTGAAACTCAAGGTCCCCAGGCCCAGGTGCTCGATGTCGAAACTGAACACGACGGCGATGACGATGCCTAACGCGACCGCGACGAGCGTGAGCGCCGTGTAGAGGCGGCGCAGATAGGACCTGGCGCCCTCTCGAATCCAGGAGGCGACCTCTTGTGCTCGCTTGGATCCGGCATCTTGCCGGATGACCCACGCGTATAAGCCGATGGCAAATCCGACGGAAACCACACCCGCCAGCAACGATAAGAAAATCCAGGGTTGAAACATTGGCATACCTGCAATCCTCTCACATATTCACCGAACGCCACCACCGATAATGCCTGGCCCGCAGTTCCTCCGGTGGGGGCAGAGAGAAATATATGATTTGCTTCTCGTTCCCCACAAAGATGCCGCTCTTGATCATGCGGTACGGAAACGCGGCCGGGTGGACGCGGTCCACCATCTTGGCGTGGACGGTCTTGGTCTTCAGGTCAATCAGACAGTCACGCAGGTGATCCATGTTGGCATACGGCAGGTCCCGCACCGTACCGCGCTCAGGGTCTCTGGCCAACTCGTCCAGCCGCAACTCGACGAAACAGACGGCCGGCAGCGAGAGCAGGCTGGTCGGGTTCTTGACGACGAGATCGTAAAACTCACGCGGGCCGAGCGTGCTGACCACCAGCGGATGCACGGGGGCAATCTCCTGGTACAGGTGCAATTTCTCCGTTTCCTCGGGCAACTCCGCCGTGGGGTCCAGCCCCAGCGACCGCCCGTCCTTGGTCACCAGGTAGAGTTTCTGGAGGGCGTCCAGTGACACACGCTCCAACACGCGGTAGACGGAGACATAGATGGAGGCCTTGGGCGTGCCATCCTCGTGGGGCACACAGCGCCGGATACCTTCTTCGACGCGGAGCTCGGGGTGCCTGAAAGCGGGGTCAACCTCAAAGAAAATGGCCTGCCCGCGCGACTTTTTCGTCGAACCACAGGCATAGTAGACGCCAAACTCCTCCGGCGTCAACATGGAAGCGATCAGCGCCTCAGGTATCAAGGATAAATACAGATGGACGCTCATCGGTACCTCCTCTCGTCTCCGATATGATCCCCGTCGGCAGGCTGGAAAGCCTGCCCCACATCGGCAGGCTGGAAAGCCTGCCCCACCTCGGCAGGCTGGAAAGCCTGCCCCACCTCGGCAGG
>Ga0315296_10001823_pt1 | contig 18483 bp, 11 predicted proteins | sample YL17G14_18_MG_FD_203921 | JGI IMG/M metagenome (GOLD analysis project Ga0315296, IMG submission 203921) | Sediment microbial communities from Yellowstone Lake, YNP, Wyoming, USA - YL17G14_18 | ecosystem: Environmental > Aquatic > Freshwater > Lake > Sediment | place: USA: Wyoming | collected... | reverse complement strand
TAGCGTCAGGGTGCCTGCTCTTCCTGGGCGCGGAGTTGCTCTCCTGCCCGTGGCAGACGGTAGACCACATCATATCGCTTTTCTTGTTCCTGTCCGCCTTGTCAGGCACCGGCTGGCTGCTTGTCAACTGGAAGCCACTGGTGGGCCGATGGTTTACCGTTCTGGCGTTGGTCGCTGCTGTTCATCTCACGGGCTTTTGGCTGGGTGTGTCTGCCTCTCTCCCCCTGGCCGTGATCCCTACCGCTTTGGCTGTTCCCCTGGTCGGCTTCACTGCAGCAGGTGTCACTGCGGTTGGCGAATCGTTGCTCGTGCTGGCTTTGGCGGGCTATCTGACCAGCGAGGGCAATTCGTCTCACGCCGTTGTCGCTGTGATAGCCATGTGGGCTGTGTTCGGTGCGATGTACGGTGTGTGTCATAGGGTACGCCAGCGAAGTGCCTGGTTGGACGAATACTTTGAGCGCGAGCAGCGGTTTCTGGAGGAAGCCCGCAATCGCAGGTCCGGATTGGAGCAGGCACTCGATGACCTGGCGCACGCCAACCGGCAGCTCGCCCTGATGAATGAACGAGTCACCGCGTTGCGTCTGATCGCCGAAGAAGCCCAACAGGCCAAGACGAGGTTCGTAGCCAAGGTCAGCCACGAGTTCCGGACTCCCTTGAATATGATCATTGGCCTGATTGACCTGATGGTGGAGAGCCCCGAGATGTACGATGTGACGCTCTCCCCCAGGATGCGCGAGGACCTCAAGACCGTACACCGCAACTGCGAGCATCTGGCCGACATGGTGAACGATGTACTGGATCTCACCCGGATCGAAGCGGATCGTCTGGTACTCCATAGAGAACGAGTGGATATAGGGCAGGTCATTGGCAGTGCCGTGGAGGCGGTGCGTCCACTGCTGGAAAGGAAACAATTGGCTCTGCATATCTCGGTCCCGGAGGATCTGCCCCAGGTTTACTGCGACCGCACGCGCATTGAGCAGGTGATTCTCAACCTGATGAGTAATGCAGCCCGGTATACCGAAGAGGGTGGAATCACCGTAAGGATTGCTCGTCAGGACCAGCATGTCCGCGTAAGCGTCGCGGATACAGGGCCAGGCATTCCGCCGAAGGATGTTGAGAGGATCTTTGAACCCTTCAGCCAGGGCACGAGTGACCTCTGGCGCGATAAGGGGGGCAGCGGCCTCGGTTTGAGCATCAGCAAGGAGTTCGTCGAACTTCACGGCGGCCGCATGTGGGTGGAAAGCGAACTGGGTGTTGGGAGCACTTTCACTTTCGAACTGCCGATATCCTCACCCATCGCGCCCGTTGCCAGGCCGGGATACCAGATTCGGGAGGACTGGATTTGGCACGCACGTCAGTCCAGGCCTAGTTTCCCCGACTCTCACTACAACCCACGCTTGATTGTCTGTGATGAGACAGGCGACCTCTATACTGTGCTCTCACACCATTCCGCCGAGGTCGAGTTTGTGGATACCCGGGATCTCGGCCAGGCCGTCAGGGCCTCGCAGCAGAGCCCGGCCCACGCGATCATGCTCAACGCGACGGCTTGCGACACCGCCTGGTCACTGATTGAGACAATCGGGCAAGAGGCACCCGGGACGCCCATTATAGGCTGCTCCGTGTCTTGCAGCCTTGAGCGCGCCAGAGCCCTGGGCGCATTGGGCTACCTGGTGAAGCCCGTGACGCGGGCCAACCTGAAGCAGGCCATTCAAGCGGCTGGCAGCCCCGTGAAACGAGTCCTGATCGTGGACGATGACCCGGATGCGCTGCGGCTCTTCAGCCGCATGCTGCGTGTCTGCGACAGTACGTTGGAGGTTGTGACTGCTTCCAACGGCGAAGAGGCACTGGATCAACTGCGTCACACCCCGCCTGATCTCATGCTGCTCGATATCGTGATGCCCGATATGGATGGCTGGCAGGTGCTGGAATTGATGGCCCAGGACGAGCAGATGCAGAAAGTGCCCACCTTCTTCGTGTCGGCTCAGGATCTTGAAGAGCAGCCGCCGCTGAGCAGGTTCTTGTTGGTTACGATGGACGAGGGATTATCACTCAACAGGCTTCTTCGTTGCTCGCTGGAGATATCGAAGTTACTGCTGCAGCCTGAGCGAGTACTTGGTCCAGCGTCCGGATGAACTCGCGAGGCCGGATGGGCTTGGGGAGGTAACGTGCAGCGCCGAGAGACAGCGCCAGATCCTCTTCTCGGACGACCGAACAAACGACGACGGGAATCGGCCGGGTCACGGGGTCTTCGTGGAGGCGCATGAGCAGTCGCCATCCATCAATGTCAGGCAGCATGACGTCCAGCACAATGGCCTCGGGCGCGGTGGCCTCGATTGTCTCAAGCAGACCTTGCCCCTGGGCGGTGTGAACGATGTGGTATCTCGTTCCCACCGCAGCACTTTGGTAGAAGCGCACCATATCCTCGTTGTCATCTACGACCAGCACGGTGACTTTGCCCACAGAAGGCGCTTCAATCCACATGAAAGCCTGTGCGCCGTCAATGCAGATCTTGATGGATACATCTTCTGATACGGGAATATCATTGATGAGGTCCGTCTCGCTGAGTTCGCTTCCCGTGGCAAGCGTGCCCGTCAAGGTGATCCTGGCGTTCCCGTCCTCGAGTCTGGCGTAGATGGCAATCCGTCCGCTTGACGTGTAGCGAGCCAATCGCTTCAGGGCCGAAATCAGGATCTGGTGTAGCACGACCGGGTGAACTGCTGCGACCAGGCCGGGCTGCACAGACTTCACCTCGACGCAAACACCGAGCCCTGAGGTCAGGGCGTTCACACACTCCAGGGCACTGCTGATCACGCTTCCTACATCCGATACGGTATCAGGAGCCTTCGCCCGCAGGGATGCCAGTTCGCGCTGTACCTGAGAGCGCCAATCTGGGGCTTGAACATCCGGTACTCCCGCTTCCTTCTCCTTAGGCTCACCCCTGATCGCTGGCTCCAGCGCCTGGTACCGCTCCCACAGCACTCCCGCCAGCGTGTGCACGGCTTCGCGCTGTGCGCGCTGGACACTGCTCCGGCTCAGGTGCAAGCAATCGGCGGTCTCGTCCTGGGTGAGCTTCAGCACATAACGATTGTGTAGCATGTCGTAGACTCGCCTGGTGTGGGCAGCGGGTGGCGCATTGGGTGAGGGTTCGAGGCTTTCAATGACGTGGATGATGGCGGCCTGAAAGGCGAGCGCGCCATCTCGAGGGTCGCAGCCTGTCAGCGCACAGAGCGCTGCGGAGGGCTGATAATCAGGATCATACAGGTGGGTGATGGCCTCTAGAAGTTCCTGCTCGAATTCTTCACAAGTGACCATTTCCGTAATGGTGCAAAACTGAATCAATTCTGGTGTAGACTCATTCCACATCGTGTGGTACTATATGATGTGTGTTGCTGTGAAGGTCGGTCTTCTGGCAACATTCATCTTATCACATTACCAGAACTTGGTCAACTGGAATCCAGAGACAATCACCCGCACGAGGGTGAGCAATAGGAGGCGGAAGGAAAGGAGGTGTAAGGGACTTGAGATTGCTCCCTGTGGACAATGAGCACAGGCCACCATTCCTGGGGGGGAGGTGACCTGTGCAATCCGCGCGTGTGAGGTTGCCCCCACACGTCAAGGAGTTTACCACACTCCGTGGTAAAGTCAAAAAAAGGAGGACGTATCATGAGTCGGAAGAATCTCAGTCGGCGTGACTTCTTGCGCCTGAGTGCCTTGACTGCCGCGGGCGCAGCCCTGGCTGGGTGTAAAGCCCCACCACCCCAGGTGGTTAGGGAAACGGTGGAGGTGCCGGTCGAACAAACCGTGGAAGTGGAGAAGACCGTCGTCATCCAGGCTACTCCCGCACCAGAGGAAGTGGTAGAGATCAGCTTCATGGGGTGGGGTGGCACCGAAGAGGATACGGGCGTTCGCTCTGCCATCACGGTTTTCCAGGGCGCGGAGCCCAACATCAAGGTGACCTGGCTACACACGCCGGAGAACTATGCGGAGAAGATGTTGGCCATGGTCGCCGCCGGCACGCCGCCGGACACGGCCTTCGTCGCCAGCGACTACTACGGGACCTACTGCCGCGATGGCCTGCTCCTCGACATCACCGAAATGCTCAAAGCCGACCCGGTCGTAGGTGCGTCAGGTTACTTTATCGAGCCTCAGGAAACGGATCGCTGCACATGGGAAGGGCGCTGGTACGGCATCGGTTCCTGCTGGGTCGCCCCGCACATTTATTACAACGCCGACATCTTCGATGAGGTCGGCATCGAACCGCCGAGCAACGACCCCGCCAAGGCCTGGGAGTGGGACTACTTCCTCGAGGTGGCCCGCGAGTTGACGGTGGACACCAACGGCAGACACCCGGGGGAGAGCGGGTTCGACATCAATAACGTGGCACGCTGGGGCATCGACTGGCCACAGTGGTGGATCCCAGTCCACGCGGCGATCCAGTCTAACGAGGGACAGTGGGTTGATCCGAACACCGGTCTGCTAACCCTCGACCAGCCAGCAGCCACCGAGGCCATTCAGCGCATCGCCGACCTGAGCCTGGTGCATCAGGTGGCGCCCCAAGCTACCGTTTTCCAGCAATTGGGGATGAGCAATACCCAGATGTTGGAGGGCGGCAAGCTGGCGATGGGTGTGGACGGCTCGTGGGCGCTGGCCTGGATGCACAAGATCCAGGCCACGTTGGGTACGGCGGTCATGCCCAAGATGAAACGCGCTGCCACCGACATGCAGGCCCACATACACTGCGCTTTTGCGGGCTCGCAACACCCTGAGGCCGCCTATCGCTGGGTGCGTTTCCTGGCTACCGAGTACTACCAGCTCCTGTTCTTGAGAATGGGGCTCTGGCTGCCCAGCCAGACCCCGCTGATGACCCCGGAGGGGCTGCAGAAATGGATGACCTTGCGGACGAGCGCCACCGAAGGAGTCCATCCGGAGGGTTATGACCTGATCGTGACCGAGTACGTGCCCAAGTATGGTCACGTCCTCTACATGCCGCCCGGCTGGCCGCAGGTCGGATCGATCGTCCAACCGGCATTCGACGCCATCTGGGTCGGCGACAAGACGGCCGAGGAGGCGCTGGCAGAGGTTGTATCGGACGCCAACGCGATCCTGGAAAAAGAGGCCGGCTAGAGCCGACCGGCTTTCAGCCTGAACGTTTACGTTCGGGCGGGATCTGCACGACAGCACTTTGCCGGGAGACTACCCGGTGACAGGACCCAGCGTCAAGGGGGGCTTCAGCAGCATCCTGGGGTAGCAAGAAAGGAGGTGGTGAGGAGATTCGAGACAATACGTTGAAGAAGGAGCGGTGTATGAGTACAGGTCACCGTTCCCGGCACGGGCAGGTGACCTGTACCCTGGGTTTGTGGGGTTTCCCCCACACAGGTGCCAGTCTATCACATTTTCTGGCAAAGTCAAAACGAGGAGGATAAGAATGAGTGAGAAGCAACTCAGTCGGCGCGATTTCCTGCGCATCAGCGCTCTGACCGCCGCGGGCGCAGCCCTGGCTGGGTGTCAAGCCCCGCCACCTCAGGTGGTTAGGGAAACGGTGGAGGTGCCGGTCGAACAAACCGTGGAAGTGGAGCAGACCGTCGTCGTCCAGGCTACTCCCGCACCAGAGGAAGTGGTGGAGATCAGCTTCATGGGGTGGGGCGGCACCGAAGAGGACGTAGGCGTTCGCGCTGCCATCGCGGTTTTCGAGGGCGCGGAGCCCAACATCAAGGTGAACTGGCTACACACGCCGGAGAACTATTCGGAGAAAATGCTGGCCATGCTCGCCGCCGGCACGCCGCCGGACACGGCTTTCATCAGGAACCAGGACTTTACGACCTATGCCCACGAGGGAATGCTGCTCGACATCACCGACATGCTCAAGGCCGATTCGGTCGTAGGCGCGCCAGGTTACTTTATCGAGCCCCAGGAAACGGAGCGCGCCACATACCAAGGGCGCTGGTACGGCATCGGTTCCTGCTGGACGGGCTCTCACATCTACCTCAACGCCGACATCTTCGATGAGGTGGGCATCGAACCGCCGAGCAACGACCCCGACGAGGCCTGGGAGTGGGACTACTTCGTCGAGGTGGCCCGGCAGTTGACGGTGGACACCAACGGCAGACACCCGGGGGAGAGCGGCTTCGACATCAATAACGTGGACCGCTGGGGGGTCTACTGGGACACCTGGTGGATGGAGCTTCTGGGGCCCATCGAGTCCAATAATGGTAAGTACATCGATCCAAGTACCGGCCTGTTGACTCTCGATCAGCCGGCAGCCTACGAGGCCATCCAGCGTATCGCCGATCTGATGCTGGTGCATCAGGTGATGCCCCACTCTTCGGTCTTGGCGCAACTGGGAATGAGCAACACGCAGATGTTGGAGACCGGCAAGCTCGCCATGGCGATAGATGGCTCCTGGGCCCTGGCCTGGATGCACAAGATCGAACCCACGCTGGGAACAGCCGTCTTGCCCAAGATACAGCGACCCGCCACCGGCCTGCAAGCCCACCTGCACTCCGCTTTTGCGGCCTCGAAATACCCCGAGGCCGCCTGGCGGTGGGTGCGTTTCCTGGCCACCGAGTTTTACCAGCTCCAGTTCTTGAGAATGGGCCTCTGGCTGCCCAGCCAGACAAACCTGATTACTGAGGAAGGGCTGGCGAAGTGGATGACCACTCGAATCAGTGCCACCGAAGGGGTCCATCCGCCTGGCTATGAACTGATCGTGACTGAGTATGTGCCCAAGTATGGCCACATCCTCTATCAGCCACCGGGTTATCAACAGGTCGAGGCGGTCCTCAATCCCGCGTTCGACGCCATCTGGATCGGCGACAAGACGGCCGAGGAGGCGCTGTCAGAGGTCGCACCGGATGTCAATGCCATCTTTGAAGAAGCGCTCCGCTGAGGCCAAGCGGGGACAAGCCCGGCCGCGCAGGACATTCCAGTTGAGTGCTGGAACAGGCCCTGCGCGGCCAGGTTTTGATTGGAGTCTGGCTCCTTTGAGGAGGATATGATGACCGCGATAGTTCGCTGGCTAAGAAAACCAGCGGGGAGACGGACAATCGTGGGTTACATCTTCATCACCCCTTTCATGCTCGGCTTCCTGTTCTGGTTTCTGGTGCCCGCCTTGACCTCTCTCTGGCTGGTCGTGCACGATTGGAACATGATCGCCCCGCCCGAGTTCGTTGGCCTGGGCAACTTTCGGGACCTGTTCACAGACAAGCTCTTCTGGCAAGCCTTGAAGGTGACCACTGCATACACGGCCATCGCGGTGCCGCTGGGGATGGTTCTGGCCTTCCTGCTGGCACTGTTGATGAACGCCAAGGTGCGTGGGATCACGGTCTTTCGCACCATTTACTACCTGCCCAGTATCGTGCCGGCGGTGTCCAACGCGGTCCTGTGGGCCTGGATCCTGAACTCGGATTTCGGCCTGCTCAATGCGCTCCTGCACGTCTTCGGTCTGCGTAGGGTTCTTTGGCTCCAGGAACCGGAGTGGGCGCTGCCGGCCCTGATCCTGATGAGCCTGTGGAGCTTGGGTGGCGGGATGGTGATCTACCTGGCCGGCCTGCAGGGCATCCCCAATGAGTTCTACGAAGCGGCAGCGATCGACGGCGCGAGTGCGTGGGCAAAACTGTGGCACGTGACGATACCCCTGATGTCGCCAGTCATTTTCTTCAACCTGGTTATGAGCCTCATCGGCACCTTTCAGATCTTCACCGCTGGCTATCTGATCACAAACGGCGGTCCGCAGAACGCCACTCTTTTCTACGTCTTATACCTGTGGCGCAACGCCTTCCTGTATCTGAAGATGGGGTACGCGGCCGCCCTGGCGTGGGTGCTCTCCTTCATCATTATGGGGCTGACAGTGTTTATCTTCAGGGGCCTGGGCAGCCGGGTGTACTACGAGGAAGTTGGTTAAGGAGGTGAGCCGTGGCAACGACTGGCGCTAAACTTTCCGCAGGAGGTTCTCTTGGAGTTCGCCGTGTCCGTGGCGGGTTGAGCCGTAGATGGTTGTCCCAGGTCATGATCTGGGTGGTGCTGGTCGTAGGAGCGGTCCTGATGATGCTCCCTCTCATGTGGATGGTCAGCAGTTCCTTCAAGTTGGAGCAAAGAGTCTTCCAGTTTCCGCCCCAGTTGATTCCAGACCCGTTCCGTCCTGCCAACTACGTGGATGCCCTGACCTACAAACCGTTCCACATTTACTTCAGGAATACCGCTTTTCTCGTTTTGATGAACGAGTTGGCTATCCTCTTGACTGCCTCTTTCTGTGCCTATGGCTTTGCACGTATGCGGTTTCCGGGTCGCGACCTCTGGTTTGCCATCGTGCTGTCCACCATGATGGTGCCCTACGTGGTATTGATGGTGCCACAATTTGTGATCTTCAGCCGGCTGCACTGGATTGACACGTTCTTGCCGCTCACCGTGCCCTATTTCTTTGGGGGAGGAGCCTTCAACATCTTCTTGCTGCGCCAGTTCTTCCGCACCATCCCAGAAGAACTGGCCGATGCGGCGCGCATTGACGGGTGTAGCGAATTCGCCATCTATGCCCGCATTATCATGCCGCTGGCCAAGCCGGCGCTGACCACAGTGGCGATCTTTACCTTTATCGGCACCTGGAACGACTTTATGGGGCCTCTATTGTACCTCAACTCGCCCCAGAGGTTCACCGTCTCCGTAGGATTGGCGACATTTCGCAGCGTGCTGAACACACGTTGGGATCTGTTGATGGCCGCTTCGACGGCGACGACCCTGCCCATCATCATCGTGTTCTTCATGGCGCAGCGATACTTTGTGCAGGGCGTCGTGCTGAGTGGACTCAAGGGCTAAACCCGGTATGGAGGTAGAACCAAAATGACAGCGACCGTTCAACCCATCGCCCCGCGGGCGTTCGATGCCGTCGGGGGCTTTCTGGGACAGCGTTTCCACGCCAACCGCGAAAAGCGCCTGAAGGACCCGTTGCTCGCCGAAGAGTTCATTCGCCTGCACGAGCGCAAGGCGCATACCGTCTTTCTCCATTGGACCAGGTTGTACGACGATTGGTTCTGGCTGGGAGAGCAAATCGGCAAGTGGCTGGATGCCTCGGCCTATGCGGCTCTGATCGCAGACGATCAAGAGTTGCTGGCCAGAGTGCACGAATTGCTCGAACGGCTGGCCAGGAGCCAGGAGGGAGATGGCTACCTGGGGATTACGGCCCGCTTTCACCGCAACCCCGTGCGTGGCATGGAGTTGTACGAGATGTACTATGTGCTGCACGGCCTGCTGGTCTGCGCTGACCTGCTGCAAAGCCAGGTCGCGCTGGAGACCGCGCGCCGCCTGGGCGAGTACATTATCCGCACCTGGGGGCCTGAGCCTGGTCAGTTCCCGCTGGCCGGGCGCTACCCTGGCAATGGCCACGACGGGGGGGAAGGCACCCTCATTCTGGAGCCTATCGTTCTCCTGGGGCAGCAGACGGGCGATGCCCGCTTTATCGAATGGGGGGAACGGACGCTGCTCAAGTGGGACGAGTGGCTGGAATCTTTCCCTGAATCGGTGCACACGTGCGCTTACACGCCGATGAAGCAATTCGCCGCGGGCGAGAAGGACGTCTACGAGCTGCGGGAGCCGATCCACGCCCACACCTTCCACATGACGCTGCTGGGCCTGGCCGCGCTGTACAACGCGACGGGCAAGACCGAGTACCGCGACGTGGTGTTGGGGGCTGTGAATCGTCTGGCCAGCGAGTGGATTTTCCTCACCGGAGGTATGAGCTCTGGCGAGCGGTACGTGCCGCGACGCTTTTACCACCCGCGCAACGACATCGAGGTGTGCCCCCAACATACCTGGATCCTGCTCCTCGATCAGGCCTTGCGGTGGACAGGGCAAGCGCAGTATGCCGCCGAAATTGAGCGCGATCTGTTCAATCACTTTCTGGCCGCCCAACTCGCCGACGGCTCTAACTGGAGCTATATGACACCTCTGAATGGGCGAGCGCAGGAGCCCTACGGCCCCAACTGCTGCAACGCCGCCGGGCAACGCATCGCGGGGCGCATGCCCACGTACCTGTACGGCGTGCGAAACGGCGACCCGGCGGTGCTGATGTACACGGAAAGCCAGGTCACCCTGCGGATACCAGGGCGGCCGGCCATCATCCTGCGCCAGGAGACCGACTTCCCTTCGAGCGGCGAAGTGACTGTCCACGTCCGGCCAGAACGGGCAACGAGGTTTGCCCTGCACCTACGGGTTCCAGCCTATGCCGCCGGTGCGCAGGCTCAGGTGGGAGATGGCAAGCCAATTCCCGCCGCGGCAGGGGATTTCCTGGTCATAGAACGCGAATGGAACCCCGGAGATTCGGTAAGACTCTCCCTCCCACTTCCTTTGACCTGCCAGGCACACGAGCACGCGTGTGCGCTGGTGCGTGGGCCGCTGGTATATGCGTACTTCCAGGACGCGCAGGTGGATCGCGCCGTATTCCACGGTCGTCGCGGGCTGTATCCTGAGGATGTTATACTGCACGTTAACCCTGACCAACCCGCCAGCGCCATCCAGGAGGAAGCAGCGCCCGAGGGACTGCTGGGGCCAGCCCTGCGAGTCGTGGGACACGTGCGGGCCCGGCCTCCCATCTTTGCTTCATCTCAGGCTAACGCGAAACTGCCGAGATCTCAGGAGCAATCGCTCCTGCTACTGCCTTTCGTGAACCAGGGGACCATTCGGGGGGAGTACCGCGTGTTCATGGAAGCGGAGGGCGATTAGATTCGCTTGCGAGACCAGGTAGATTTCCCAGCGGAGGAGTTCATCGTTACAATTGCTTGACAAGGAAAACGTTTTCCTATATAATCAGTGTGACGGAAAACGTTTACCACCACCTAATCTCCGAAAGGTAGGTAACCCGTGTCTGTTTCACTGGCAGATGTAGCAAAAGCCGCTGGTATCTCCATCGCTACTGCTTCTCGTGTCCTCACGGGCAGCGACCACTCCATAGCCGACGAAACTCGACAGAAGGTTTTGGAGGTGGCAGACGAACTCGGTTACCGACCCAATCTGATCGCTCGAGGCCTGCGTACCGAACGGACTCTTACCATAGGTATTATCGTTGAGAACATCCTGAGCCCCTTCATACCCCCTATCACTCGAGGTATACACGACTATCTACAACAACACGGTTACTCCAGCATCATTGTCAACTCGGACTGGGACCCGGTGGCAGAAGCAGAAGCAATTGAAGACCTGGCCAGGCGCCACATAGATGGCATCATCTTTGTGGAGTCTCATATGCGCTCATCTGATGAAGTGTCCAAACTGATACACAAGCCTCACGTATTCGTACATCGCCTCTTCAACTCGCTCAATGCAAATTCTGTGGTCCCTGATGATCGCTACGGAGCACGGTTGGCGGTCAGGCACCTGGCCGGATTGGGCCATCAGCGGATCGCTTTTATCAACGGACCAGAGGGGTGGGATGCGACCATCAATCGGATGGCCGGTTACCAAGAAGAACTTGCGGCCTGGGGCGTACCTTTCGACCCAAAATTGGTAGATAGAGGCGACTGGGAAGTGCAAAGCGGATATTCTGCCGCTCAAAGGCTGATTGCATTGAGGCCCCTCCCCACAGCTATTTTCGCCGCGAACGATTTGATGGCTCTGGGCGTAGTCTATGCTGTCCAAGAGGCAGAATTGCGCGTGCCCGAAGACATCGCAGTCGTGGGATATGATGATCGTGATTTCTCCGGTTTCGTTCGACCGGCTATTACGACCATCAGGATGCCTTGCGAGGAGATGGGGCGCACTTCAGCAGAGTCCCTTTTGCGCCTCATAAGCGGAGAGGTTGAGATCATAGAGCCGACGTTGGTTAGAGGTGAACTGGTGGTGCGCCAATCTTGTGGGGCCAGAAAGGGAGAGCGGGAATTCGAACCAGAACAGGGCAGCATAATACGGAGGCAACGTCTTCTTCATTGAGATCGGGGGTGATGGCAACTCTCCCACACTTCGTCCGTCGGCAGGATGAGGAAAGGAGGTGGCGAACGGTTGATTGAGAGAAGCGCGGATTCCTGGCTTGACTGTGTGATGAAATCTGAACAATAGCTAAGTCTTATAAGGAGGAAGAACCGTGAATACCAGACGTATGAACAGGCGAGAATTCTTGCTCTTGACAGGAGCAGCGAGCGGTGCGGCTCTGCTTGCAGCCTGCCGGCCGAAGGCGACGCCAACGACCGCCCCTGCGGAAGCGACCGAAGCGCTCACCCAGGCCCCCCCACCCGCCGAAGTGATCACAATCAAATATGGTCGACACGACCCTGTGGAAGGAGATGCCGAAAACGTAAAGGCCTTCAATGAGACATTCCCGAACATCAAGGTAGAGCAAGAACAAATCGGCGAATTTATTTCAAAGGTTCCTGCCCTGGCTGCTGCAGGCAGTCTGCCTGATGTCCTCCGCAGTTGGGAGGCCATGGTCCTCGATCTGGGACGCGCAGGACAGGTCGTCGATCTTCAAGACATGGTGGACGCACAGACCGACTTCCACCCAGAGGACTTTTATGAGAACTGGTGGAACTATCCGGTCGTCAACGGCAAACGCGTCGGCATCCCGGATTGTGTGGCTCCTCACGTGACCTACTATAATGTAAAGCTGTTTGACGAGAAGGGTGTTCCTTATCCGGATCGCAACAGTTTTACCTGGGATGATTTTGAGACAAAGGCCCGCGCCATCAGCGACCCGGACAAACAGATCTGGGGTTCCGAGACCATTCCAGTAGGTTGGCCCTATTTCTCTCTCAAGCAGGTCTGGCAAAACGGCGGTGATTTCTACAGCCCGGATTATCAGACATGCGTAATTGATAGTCCTGAGGCCATCGAGGCCATTCAATATTGGGCTGATTTGTTACTGGATGGTAAAGTTATGCCATCGCCGAGCCAGATCGCCGGGATGGGCGGGGAAGGCGTCGAAGCCGCACTCTTCCAGGCTGGTAAAATTGGCATGCAGCGTATGGGCGCCTGGATTACGGCCAACGCGGTTCAGGGAGGCTTCAAGTTCAACCTCGTTCCAGAACCCAGCAAAAAGAGGCGCGACACGATTACACACGGCGCCTTCAACGCGATCCCAGCTTCTACGAAAAACAAAGAACAAGCCTGGCAGTGGATCAATTTCCATTGCAGCGCCCTGGGTCAGTATAATTACAGCGTGGTTGGCACATTCCCGGGTACCAGGAAATCGGCGAACCAGATGGAGCCGCATTCCTGGGTGGCCAAGGTTGATTTCGAGGTGGACTGGGATGTGGTTCCTCAGTCCCTTGACTATGGCCACGTTCTGCCCGGCCCACCGAACGAAGGTGAAGCGCTCAAGATCATCGGCGATGCGCTCCAAAAGGTTTATGGTGGGAGTGCTAAAGCGAAAGATGTCTTCCCGGAGATCGCGCCCAAAGTCACCAAAGTATTACAAGGTAGTTAGCAACGGCAACATGAGAGTCAATTGACGAGTGAGTAGGGCACCTGGTATCCAGGTGCCCTAATTAACCGGAGGTAGATCAAAATGTCCGCGATACCAACTAGTACGAAACCGGCCAGGCGGTCACATTTACGAACCCTGCGCTTTCGTGAAACTTTGGCTGCCTATGGCTTCATTTCCCCCTGGATCATTGGCTTCCTCGCCTTCATGGGAGGACCCATTGCCGCATCTTTTATTCTAAGCTTTTTTTCCTGGAAGATGATCTCGCCACCCAAATTCATCGGGCTCCGCAATTATGTCAGTATGTTCACGACCGATGATTTGTTCCGGACCTCGATCGGGGTCACTTTCAAGTATGTAATCATCGCGGTTCCCCTAGCCCAAATACTGTCATTAACTTTAGCAATCCTGTTGAACCAGAACGTTCGATTGTCGGGTTTCTGGCGCACGGTATTTTACCTGCCCGCCATTATCAGCGGTGTGGCAGGAGCAGTGATATGGAAATGGATGTACAACAATGAACTGGGGGTGATTAACAACATACTTGCGAACATCGGTATTCATGCGCCACATTGGCTCTACGATAAAAATACCGCTCTAATAGCGTTAATCATCAAAGGCTTATGGAATGTAGGCGTTCCGATGGTGATATATCTTGCCGCTCTGCAAGGTATGCCGAGATATCTCTATGAAGCGGCCGAGATCGATGGAGCCGGTGAGGTCGCCAAGTTCCGGGCTATTACCTTACCCATGCTAACCCCGGTCATTTTCTTCAACCTGGTGATGGGCACCATCACGGGCATCCAGACATTCGCGGAGCCCTACGTCATGACGGGTGGCGGGCCCGAAAATGCAACGCTTTTCCTGGGATTGCATCTTTACCATAGCGCATTTGGTTACTTGAAAATGGGGTATGCCGCTGCAATGGCCTGGATCATGTTCATCGTTATCCTTGCGTTAACTATAAGCCAATTTATGCTGGCGAATCGATGGGTGTATTACGAGACCGGTGAAGGGTAGTACCTTCAAGGAGATGAACAATGATTATCAATCATACAACAACCTATAAACTCCGCATCTTTTTATTCGGCAACCGTTTTCGCCCCGGGTTTATACGCCAGGCTCTGGTCTATGGCCTGTTGATCATCCTTACTATTTTGTTCATACTCCCATTTTATTGGATGTTAAATACGGCTCTTAAACCCATCAAGGAGGTCTTCACCGTTCCACCTTCCTGGTATCCTAGTCCTCCCATGTTTATTAATTTCGCAGATGCAGTCACCAATAGTTACGCGGGTTCTTCCACCCCGGCAGGCAGTATTCCCCCCATGTTGAGATACGCTTTAAATACCACGCTCATTACTGTCAACGGCGTCATCGCGACCCTTTTCTCAAGCTCTTTGGTCGCGTATGCCTTTGCTCGCTTGAGATTCCCTGGTAGGAATGTCCTCTTTTTAGGAATCTTGAGCACCTTGATGATCCCCTTTGCGGTTGTGATGGTGCCGCAGTTTATTCTCTGGAAGAACTTGAACTGGCTGGATACCTTCTGGCCATTGATGATACCTCACTGGTTTGGGTCAGCCTGGAATATTTTCCTTCTCCGTCAGTTCTTCATGGGCATCCCAATGGACTATGATGAGTCCGCTTTGATTGATGGAGCATCTCATTGGGATATCTACTGGAAGATCATCTTGCCGTTGTCAACGCCAGCTTTGGCAGCCGTGGGGGTATTGGCCTTTGTTTACTTCTGGAACGATTTCCTTGGCCCCCTGATCATTCTTTCCACACCTGAGCATTTTACTCTAACGATTTACTTGACTAACTTCATGATACCTTTACAAAAACTTACCCAGTGGAACCTGTACATGGCGGCTGCGTTTATCGTTACCCTCCCGTGTATGATCCTTTTCTTCTTCTCCCAAAATGTGTTCCTCAAGGGCATTACGATCTCGGAATTCAGGCGGTAAACATAAGTTATCTGGTGGTTGTCACCGAGGATGGGAGCGAGAATTTCACCAGCGGCGCGCCGCTGGAACTGGATGACGTCGAGGCGTTGATGCGCGATATTGGGAGCCCTGGTCATGAGCCAAAATCGTTACCGTATGTCCGCTGATATTGGCGGCACGTTCACAGACTTTGTCGTCATGGAGGAAAACTCAGGGCGGGCTTTCACCGGAAAGGTACTCTCGACTCCGAAGAACCCTGCCCTGGCTGTGCTACAGGGTGTTCAGCAGCTCATCCCTACCCCTGACGACATCGAGTTCATGGTGCACGGCACCACGGTAGGGATTAATGCATTCCTGGAACGAAAAGGAGCGCGGGTCTTGCTGGTTACCACGGCCGGCCTGCGCGATTTCTATTCCATCGCTCGCGGCGACCGAACAGAGCTGTACAAGCTCAAGTACCACAAGCCAGAACGACTGGTGGCGCGGCGCGATGTCCATGAAGTGCGAGAGCGGATCAAGTGGGACGGTACGGTCGTAGAGCCTCTGCATGCAGAGGATTTTCAGCCTGTTATCGAAAAGGTCAAACGGGAAAAGATCCCGGCCATTGCTGTCTGTTTTATCCATGCGTATGCTTATCCACAGCATGAGCTTCAAGCGCAGGAGATCCTGGCCCAGGCGCTCCCCGACGTATCCATCACCCTGTCCCACGAAGTAGCCCGAGAGTGGCGGGAGTACGAGCGCGCCTCCACGGCCATCATGAATGCCACCATTGCCCCGACCGTAGAGCGCTATCTCTCTAGCCTGGTTCAAGAGATGCAAGGTTTGGGAGTCCAGAGCACGTTGTACGTGATGCAATCCAGCGGTGGGATCATGACCGCAGAGAGTGCCCGTAAGCAGCCGGTCCGCACGCTCCTTTCCGGTCCCGTAGGAGGCACAATCGGAGGGGCAGCCCTTTCCAACGCGATGAACCGGCCCAACTTGCTGTGCGTGGACATGGGCGGGACTTCGTTTGATATGAGCCTGATCGTGAACGGCGAGCCGACCGTTTCCTCGACGACCTACTTGGAAGGACTGCCCCTGCTGACACCGATCGTGGACATCCACACCATCGGAGCCGGAGGCGGGTCTCTGGCATGGCTGGAAGCCGGTGGACTGCGGGTCGGGCCACAGAGTGCCGGTGCCGATCCCGGGCCTGCCTGCTACGGTCGAGGTGGCACTCAACCTACGGTGACCGATGCGCATCTTTTCCTGAAACGACTCGGCCCCAAGTCGCTACTGGGAGGCCGCATGACGTTGGACGAGGAGGCGGCGGCCCGGGCCGTTCACTCGCTAGCAAGCCAGATTGGCCTGAATGACGTCGCTCTCGCCGAAGGGATGCTCTCTGTCATAAACGCCAAAATGGCGGACGGTATGCGGACGATAACGGTGGCGCAAGGCATTGATCCGCGGGAGTACTCTTTGTTAGCTTTCGGCGGTGCCGGCCCCATGCATGCGGTCTGGCTCGCCGAAGAACTGGACATGCGCGAAGTCATCGTGCCGTTCAGCCCGGGGACTTTTTCGGCGTCCGGCATGCTGCAGACGGATGTTCGTCATGATCTGGCCCGCAACTTTTACCGGCTGTTGTCTGAGGTGGTCCCGGAAACACTCGCTCGAGCCTACGCAGAACTGGTCGAAGAGGGGCGCGCGGCATTGCAGGCGGAAGGGAGCCCGCCGGAAGACATGTACTTACAATTCTCGAGCGATATGCGCTATGTAGGTCAGGAGTATTCGGTCAATGTGCGCTTATGGAAAGAGATCATGCTGGACGAGATTGGTAAAGCCTTTCATGAAGCCTATCGCATTCGCTATGGGCATTCGACGCCTGGCGCTCCAGTAGAGTTTGTCACCCTGAGGGTAGCGGCCCTGGGGGTCGTGAAGAAAAAACTTCCAGGCTTCCGCCCAGTTCAAGATGGGCACGATCCTGTTGTGGGCAAGCGGCAGGTCATCTTCGAAGGCAAGCCCCACGAAACGCCCATTCTAAAGCGTCAGTGGATGCCGGTTGATAAGGTGTACCAGGGCCCGCTGGTAATTGAGGAAGACAGCGCGACTACCGTAGTCCCGCCTGGTTGTCAGAGCCGGGTTGACCAATTTGGGAACGTCATTATCGTCAGGAGTGATTCACGATGAGCGCAAGACCTGATCCCATTACGGTCGAGATCATTCGGAATGCCTTCATCTCGATTGCCGAGGATATGAACGCCGCGCTGTTCCGCAGCGCCTACTCACCGGTTATCTACGAGGGAAGAGATTGCGCCGTGGCCCTGCTGGACGAGAATGGAGACGTTTTGGCCCAGGCAGTGGGAGTGCCACTCTTTCTGGGCAATTTGGAAGTCTGTGTCAAGCTCACCGCCGAAATACACGGCTGGGACGTCTTTCAGCCCGGCGACGTTTTCTACATGAACGACGCGTACATGCAGGGCACACACCTGAACGATGCAACGATCTTTGCCCCGATCTTCTGGCAAGGTAAACGGGTGGGTTTCTCGGCCAGCCGCGCGCACTGGCTCGATGTAGGAGGAAAGGATCCGAGCCAGACAACGGATTCTTTTGAGATTTACCAGGAAGGTATGCGCTGGCCTCCCACCCGCATCTATCAAAACGGCGCACCGCGCCAGGACATCATGGAGGTTTTGAGGTGCAACAGCCGTTTTGGTTACTTGCTCATCGGGGACCTCAACGCCCAGGTGGCCGCGATGCGCACCGGGGAGACGCGATTTCAATCCATTCTGAATCGTTTTGGCTACGAAACCGTGCTCGCCGCGCGCGACGAGATCTTTCGCCAATCAGAGCAATTGGAACGACAGGCCGTCGCCGCAATCCCGGACGGTACTTATACGGCCAGCGGTTTCCTCGACGACGACGGTCTCGGAAACGGTCCGATACCGATCAAGGTGCGAGTGGATGTAGCAGGTGACCGTATCACCGTTGACCTGGAGGGTTCATCCGCCATGGCACGCGGCCCGATCAACGCCGGTTTTGCTCAGACGATATCGGCCTGCCGCATGGCGTTCAAAATGCTCGTTCACCCTGAACGCCCGGTTGATGGTGGAACGTTCAAGACATTAACAGTCAAGGCTCCCGAAGGATCTATCTTCAAAG
>Ga0315296_10001822_pt1 | contig 18484 bp, 24 predicted proteins | sample YL17G14_18_MG_FD_203921 | JGI IMG/M metagenome (GOLD analysis project Ga0315296, IMG submission 203921) | Sediment microbial communities from Yellowstone Lake, YNP, Wyoming, USA - YL17G14_18 | ecosystem: Environmental > Aquatic > Freshwater > Lake > Sediment | place: USA: Wyoming | collected... | reverse complement strand
TAACTAGGTCTGAAAATTCAACTCTTTTTATTAAAATGTTTTGTAAGGCACTATATCTTTCATTTAAATTTTTAACAAAATCTTGTACTGTAAATTTCTTTAAAGGTGTAAATTCTTTAATAATTTTCACATCGCCAGCAAGAATATCATTAATCAATTTATTATTTACTAAAAAAATGTTTCTTTCTTTAAGCCCTTCTACTAACTTATAAAAATTATTTTCATTAAGATTTTCTATTAAATTTGCTGTAGATTCATCTACCAAATAGCCTAAATTTACTAAGTTTTTTATATGATTATATATCATAAGAATATTTCGCATAAAAGATTTTTTAACTTTTTCATAATGCCTTCTGACAAGTTTAAAGATATTACTCTGGTTCTGCCGTATCTTCCTTTTGATATAATTTTTGTTGTGATTATTCCAAACAAATCAAGCTCAGCAATTAAGTCTGACACTCTTCTTTGGGTTAATGATTTTAATCCATGCTCTATGCATAAATTTTGATAAATATCTATAACTTCTCCTGTTTGTATTTCTTTAGCTTTCTCTGCTAGTTGAATTATAGAATATAAAACAAGCTGACTTTGTTTTGGTTGAGCCTTAACAATCTCTAAAACTCTATCTATATCTATTTTTTCTTGAGCTATATCAACATGTTTTATTAAAACCTTTTCTTCGAAGTTTCTTTCAGCTAACTCTCCTGCTACTCTAAGTAAATCTAAAGCTCTTCTTGCATCTCCATGCTCTTGAGCAGCCAAGGCAGCACATTTTTCTATAACTCCTGGCTCTAAAGAGCCATTAGCAAATGCTAAAGATGCTCTTGTTCGTAAAATGTCTTGTAGTTGTAAGGCATTATATGGTGGGAATATCAATTCTTCTTCACTTAAAGAGCTTTTAACTCTCGGGTCTAAAGATTCAATAAAGCTTAAATTGTTTGTTATTCCTATAATTGAGATTTTAGAGTTTTTCAATTCTTGGTTTATTCTTGTTAAATTGTAAAGAATTTCATCTCCTGTTTTTTGAATTAGCGCATCTATCTCATCAATTATAATTATTGTTGTTTGGTTACTTTTTTCTAAAACTTCAAAGAAAGTATGATAGACTTGTTCTGTAGGCAACCCTGTAAAAGGAACCTCTTTTCCTAATTCTTTAGATAATCCAGCCAATAATCTATATTCTGTATCAGCCTGTTTTTTCATTTTACAATTTATGTAAAGAACTTTAATTTTATGACCATTATTTTGACCTGTTTTTTCTAATTCAGAACCAACAAACTTAGAAACCAATGTTTTGCCTGTTCCTGGTCTTCCATATAAAAACACGTTACTTGGTCTTCCACCTTTCAAAGCAGGAAACAGTATTCTTCCTAGGTCACTTATTTGTTTTTCTCTATGAGGAATAGAGTCTGGTGTAAATGATATTGTTAAGGCATCTCTATTAATGAATAAAGGTTTTGTCTGTAAGAATTTGTTAAAGATATTTTCTTGCATTTTAATAACCTTTGTTTCTTCTGAAGATAAGATAGTGAAGACGTAAATACTTTTCTTCACGTTAACCCCATTCCTTCCTAAGGAAAATGTTCATTTTTAACATGTGAAGATTTATAACAACGTTATAAATCCAAAAGAAACGGTCACCCATACATTTCCTTTGTAATTATGTTAATGTAAAAATCAAACAATATATAATAATTACCTTGATTTCTTATAACAACGTTATTATTTATTAATATTAAAAAATAAATATAAATAAACTCTATTTCGACTAGCAATGAATGGGTAGGATTAGAAATTACTTCTTAATAACTTTATAAGTTCTTCTTTATCTTTTATTTTACTAATACTTAATGGTATACCTTCTAATTCTGCTATCCTTTTAGCCAGATCATCTATCTTTTCAGAACCATGTAAAATAACTAATCCAGGCCTTAAGTTGGTTACTTTCAAAGCTACCATTGAACTCCTTCCTCTATGTGCTCCTATGAATATCAGAGCTCTTTCGCTTGTTAATCCATAAAGTTTTACCATATCAATTGGAGAAAGATCTATAATAGCCTTTAAACTGTCAACAACAGTATAACCATAAAGATTTTTACTAACGAGATCCTCCCTTACCAATACTGGTGCATCTATAATTTTACAAAAATCCTTGATATTTATAGGCTTATCAAACTCTTTCATATCTAAAACAGCATCTGAAAGAGCAGTCTTAGTCGGCAGATCAGCAAATTCCTGTATGACCTTTCCTCCAAGCTTTTCATCTATAGATATCATTGCTTCTATTATCCTCTTTATTATCTTAATTCCAGGCGACTTTCTCCTTCCGTTTTCATAGTCAGAAATAACAGAAGGCATTATTTTCATTTCGTCTGCTAATCTTCTTTGAGGAATCTTAAAGATATTTCTCCATTTTTGGATAATCTTTCCAGCTTCGTTGCTGAGAACAATCTCACCTGCTATCCTTTTAGCTAGATTCTCTTTTGCTAAACTTTGAGCATCCATAAAAACATATTAACGTAGAAGACTTATAAATTTATCGTATTATATACCTTTTTATTCTTTAATTATAATTTATATTTTATGGCTACAGTTTTAGGCCCTATAGAAGCATTATAATAGGTGTGTAAAAGGAGTTACAAAAGAATATGAACAAGAGCATCACACTAAACTTAGGGTTGTTATCAACGATCCTCTTCTTTAAGAAAATATATTAAAAATAACTGGTGGGAATTCCCAGAAGAGGTACGAAGTTATGCAGCAAATGAAAAAGAAATAGCTGTTCAAAGAGAGCAATCATTTTTAGGCATAAGAAGTTATAGAACAGTGGTTGCTCTTGAATATTCTTATGATTCTCGTTGTATTGTAATTAGAGATAAAAATTATAGAGTGCTAGGAGAAAAAGTAAGAAATTCAATAAAAATTTTTGAGCAAAAAGCTATAACATTACCAAACTGGTAAAAAATTCTAATTTTTCGCTATGCATATTTTTAAATAAATTAAAAAGATAAAAGATAACATGCCGACAGGGATCAAAGTTAAGGATGCAATGGTATCAAGAGTAATAACTGCTAGGTCAAGTCAAAATGTTTTTCAAGCGTCGAAAAATATGAAGAAAGAAGGAGTTGGTAGCATTATAGTGATTGAAGGCAACAAACCAATAGGAATTGTTACAAGGGAAGATGTAGTGGATAAGGTTACAGCAAAAGACTTGGTGGCATCAAAAGTATTATTAAAAGACATAATGAGTAGAAATTTAATTACATGTACTCCAGAGTGTGACATTTCTGAAGCAGCAAAAATGATGTCACGGTACAAATATGAAAGGATTCCTGTTATTTCTATGGGCAAGCTTATTGGCATTATTTCTACAAGGGAAATTGCTAAAGTTGCACCAGCAGCTCTTGAAATAGCAACAGAACACCTAAGAATTGAAGAACCTGAGAAAATTATAGAAGAGACAAATAAAGGAGATTGTGAACTCTGCGGTAATTATTCTGAAGAACTTCATAGCATTAATGATAAATGGGTTTGTGATTCTTGTAAGGACGAAGCTGAAGAATTGTAACTTTCCTCGTATTATAATGAAATTATCCCTAGGGAACATTCTAAAATATATTTAAATACTTTTAAAATTAACTTATGGATAACCGAGAGGTTGAAGAGCTATTAGAAATCCTTGAAGAAAATAAGGATAAGCAAACAATAGTTGAAGGAAAAAGAGATAAAAAAGTTTTATGCTCATTGAATTTCATCAATATAATTACAATTGAAAAAGGAATTTATGAAACAGTAGAAAAACTTAAAGAAAAGGAAGTATTGATACTAACAGACTATGACTCTGAAGGAAAGCAAATAGCAAAAAAGCTTAACACATTTCTTCAACACCTCGGTTACAAAGCAGATAAGGAAGCCAGAAGAAAAATTGGTTTCATATTTGCTAAATTAAAAATCAAAAAAATTGAAGAATTAAGAGGTGTTTTGTATGAGTAAACTTGCACAAGCAACTTCAAAATACACGATTTATGCTAAATTTGAAGCAGACGGCACTATAGAAAAACCAGATGTGATCGGAGCGGTATTTGGTCAAACAGAAGGCTTGTTAGGGCCAGATATGGAATTAAGAGAATTACAAAAAACAGGAAGAATTGGAAGAATTGATGTTGAGATGAAAAGTGTTAATGGAAAGACTTCAGGAATAATTTCTATTCCTTCATCTTTAGACAGCTCTGAAACTGCTTTAATAGCAGCTTCTATTGAAACAATAGAAAGAGTTGGACCTTGTAATGCAAAAATCTACATTGATAAAATTGAGGATGTTAGGATCACAAAAAGAAATTATGTTATAGACAGGGCAAAAGAGCTTCTAGGTAAAATTTTTGACGAGGGAGTTTCAGATTCTCAGCAAATAGCAGAACAAATAAAAGAAGCAGTAAGAGTAGCAGAAATATCAGATTATAAAGGATTGCCAGCAGGTCCAAATTTAGATGCTTTTGATTCAGTTATAATTGTAGAAGGTAGGGCAGATGTATTAAACCTATTAAAAAATGGAATAAAGAATGTTATAGCAATTGAAGGAACATCAATTCCTAAAACAATTATAGATATTTCAAAACAAAAAATAACTACTGCTTTTTTAGACGGAGACAGGGGCGGAGATTTGATTCTTAAAGAGCTTTTGTCAGTAGCTGGAATAGATTTTGTAGCAAGAGCACCAAGAGGCAAGGAAGTAGAGGAACTAGGTAAAAAAGAAATATTTCAATGTCTAAGAGCAAAAGAACCAACAGAGCAAACAAAGCCAGAAATTGTAAAAGAAGAATTAACAGTAGCACCTACATATAAATCAAATATTGAATTCGATAAACTTGAAAAGTTTAGAGAGATTTTAGAAGATTTAACAGGAACAAGGGCAGCTTGTTTTTTAGACGGGAATCTAGACATATTAGGGAGAGTTCCAGCAAAAGAGATGTTTTCAGCAATGAGAGAATTGGATGCAGAAGTTATAATACTTGATGGTGATATTGATCAAAAGCTTGTTAATCAATGCGCAAGTAATGGAATAAAATATGTAGTTGGAATGAAGGTTGGAAGAATAAGAACCCCAGAAGGGTTGTTTGTCTTAACAATTCAAGACTTGAAATAAATTTAATATACAAAAACTAAATATAGGAATGCTTGATTTAGTTGAGAGACTATTAAAGTATGTAGAAAGCTTAGCAGACTATTCGGAAGTACGATATGAGAATGTTAGCAGCAATAGATTTATTGTTAAGAACGGTATCCTAGAAGCTACTGATATTTCTAAAACCTTTGGAATATCAATAAGATTCTTGAAAAAAGGATTTTTAAGCGCAATTTATTCTAACAATCTTGATTTTTCAAAATTAAAAGAATTGATTGATAATAATTTAAGAAAAATTTCTAAGCCTTTAAAACCAACAGAACTTTCAAAAGAAAATATTTACAAAGATAATTATGAGGTTAAACAAAAAATAAATTTAAGTGATGTTAATCAAGGTGAAAAGATCAAATCTGTTCTTGAGATAGAAAAAGCATTATCTAAACTAAAATTAGCAATGAGATATTTTGAACTTTATGATGAGATTAAAGAAAAGATTTATGTTAATTCAGAAGGTTCTAAAATAATCTCTAAAATACCAAGAGTTTCTTTTGAATATGTTTTAACTTTAATTAAAAATGGTAATAGTGAGCAGAGGTCATTTCAATATGGAGGCTCAGGTGGTTGGGAATTATTTAAAAGCTGGAACTTAATTGAAAAGCTTAGTGAAGAAGCTAAAATACTTGAAAAGCTTTCTAAGGCAAAGAAACTTGTTAAAGGAAAATATGATGTTATACTTGCTCCAGAATTAGTCGGAATAGCTTCTCATGAAAGTTGCGGTCATCCTTATGAAGCTGACAGAATTTTAGGAAGAGAAGCTGCTCAAGCAGGAAAATCATTTGTTACAAAAGACATGTTAGGAGAAAAAATAGGAAGCAATGTTGTAAGCTTAGCAGACGACCCAACTTTACCTAATAGCTATGGTTTTTATCTTTATGATGATGAAGGAATGAAAGCAGACAGAAGGCTTTTAATTAAAAATGGAATAATAAATTCATTCTTACAAAACAGAGAAACTGCTGCTGAATTTAAAACTAAGAGCAATGCTGCATCAAGGGCAAATGCTTGGTATTCAGAGCCAATAGTAAGAATGGCAAATACATTCATTATACCAGGAAATCATTCCTTTGAAGAATTGCTAGAATCAATCAAGAAAGGTGTTTATATTAAAACTTATATGGAATGGAATATTGATGATAAGAGATTCAACCAAAAATATACAGGTTTGGAATCTTATTTGATAGAAAATGGCAAATTAACCAAGCTTGTAAAAAGGCCTGTTCTAGAAATAACTACACCAAAATTTTGGAGTAGCATAGATACTGTTGGAAAGGATTTAGGATTTGTTGCAGGTAATTGCGGGAAAAGTGATCCAAGTCAAGGCATACCAGTATGGTTTGGAGGACCGCATATCAGATTAAAAAATATAATTTTGGGTTAATAATGAATTTAATAAAATTTGCATTGAAAGAAGGAGCAGAAGATGTTGTTATTGAAAAGAATATTGGAGAAACCAAGCAGGTTAGGTTTGCAAACAATGATATAACAATATCGAATAAATGGAATATGATACTCTATAAAATATTTCTTTCAGTTAAAAAAAGAATCGTAAGCACAACTTTATTTGATACAAGCGAAGAAAAAGTTAAGAGTTCTATAAAAAATTTAATTAAAAGTGCAAATATGCTTCAACCAAACAAAGAATATTTTGGAATAGCAAAAGGTCCTTTCAAATACAAATCAATAAAAAATTCTTTTGATAAGAAAGTAATTAGTGCTAATGTCGAGGAAATTGCTAGAACTATTATAAATTCTGCTTTGGAAAATAGCAAGACTGTTGCAGGTGTTGTTTATGCAAGCTATAATGAAAGAGAGTTAGAGACATCTAACAATGTTTCTGCATCTGAGAAATCAACTTCTATTCAATTATCTGCAAGAGCATTTAACAAAGATGATGAGTCTGGTCATGCTGCCTCATGTTCAAGGAGTTTAAGTAAAATTAATCCTGAAGAAATTGGAATAAAAGCAGGCGAGACTTCTAAATTAGCTAAAAATCCAGAAAAAATAAAAGCAGGCATTTATAATATAGTTTTTGAACCATTAGCAATAGCAAATCTTTTGAATTTGGTTAGTAGATCTGCTTCTGCATTTTTTGTGGATTCAGGCTTTTCTTTTCTTAAAAATAAATTAAACAAAAAAGTAGGAAGTTCAGTTGTAAATCTAATCGATGATGGTAGGATAGAGAATGGCTACGCCTCTACAATGTTTGATGATGAAGGTGTTCCTACAAAAACTACAACTATAGTTGAAGATGGCATATTGAAAAGTTACTTACATAATACTTCAACAGCTAAGAAATACAAAACTAAAACAACAGCAAACGCAGGTTTAATTGCACCGTCTCCAACAAATACAGTATTGAAAGAAAGAAAGATTACAAAAGAAAAATTGTTTAAAGAAATTAGAAACGGTTTATACGTTACAAATGTTTGGTATACAAGATTTCAAAACTATTTAACAGGAGATTGTTCAACAATACCTAGAGATGGAACTTTCATAATTAAAAACGGAGAAATTTTCAAATCAATAAAAGATATAAGAATAACTGATAACTTGCAAAGAATTCTTGAAAATATAATCGAAATTTCTAATAAACCAGAATGGATAATTTGGTGGGGTCTTGAAAATCAAACTCCAGTTCTAACTCCTTATGTTTTAGTTAAGAAGGTTAATATTACAAAGTCAAATATGTAATTTAAAGTCAAAATACTAAAAAGTAATAAGGTAGAAGTATGGTTAAATGGAAAGAAATAGCAAAATTTGTTTCAGGACTGTCTGTGTGGGAAGCTGTAGTGCATGGTTCATTATGGCTAAGCAAGACAACTCCAACAATATTCGGGATAACGTTAACAGAAACCTTAAACATAATACAAACAATAATACCAGCGATTATTTCAGTTATGTTAGTATACTATGCTTGGTTTAAGAAGTAATTAAAAAATCATAGTTTGCTTTAATTTTTCCACCACCCATATCAATGTAATACTCGGAAAGTTTAACGCCATGTTACGTTTTTAACATGCTGTCTAGCAATATTAGCAAGTCTTTCCATCTCACCATCAGATTGCATTTTCAATTTTCTAAGTTCTTTATCTAAAGCATTTTCTGGAAGGAACTTTTGTAAAACAAATAGCTTTGCATCTTTAACATATTTTGCAACTTCTTCTACATCTTCATCCGAATGCAAAGAAGAAACAACAGTCATTCTAAACTCATAGTCTATTCCAGAATTCATTATTAATGAAATACTTTTCTTTACACTTTCTACCATATCTTTTACATTTGTTACAGTTTCATAACTTTCTTCTGTTAAAGGTGCTTTAATATCCATTGCAATTGAATCAACCAATTTGTTATCAATCAACTGTTTTAGCATTTCTGGGTTTGTGCCATTAGTATAAATTCTTACTAAAAATCCCATTTTCTTTATTTTCTTAATAAATTCAGGAAGATCTTTATATAAAAGTGGTTCGCCACCTGAAATCACTAATCCATCTAACCATTTCTTTTGTTTTTCTAAAAAATCAAACACTTCATTTTCGTCAATGTCTCTTATTTTTTCACTATCTTTAATCAACTCGGGATTAAAACAAAAAGAGCATCTAAAGTTACAATTAGGTAAAAATATCATTGCCGCAATTTTCCCAGGATACTCAATGAAAGTATTTTTTATAAAACCTTTTATTTTCATAGAAAATCTTTTATAACTTTTAATTCAGGAACTTCTCCATACCAACCTGCTTTCTTCTCCCCATTATTAACAATGATAACAGAAGGAGTTGATAAAACATCATAAAATATAGACTCAGCCAAGCCATCAACTTCTTTTATATTAAACAATTCAACACTAAAACCTTCTTCTTTAAGCCTTTCACCCAATTCCTTTGCTCTCGGGCACTTCGGACAATCAGGTTGCCAAAATATTTTTACCAGCATTTACAACACCATAATTTCCTTTTTGTCTGTCTCTAAATTCTCCTTGCTTGCTTTTTATCCAACCTTCAAATTCTCTTCCCTTAACTTTTCCACCAATTATTGAATAATATCCAACAACTCTGCTTATGCCATAAATATTCTCGCTTCCACAAAACTTACATTTAGGCTCAGGTTCTCTTCTAAATCCCAAATAAGTTTTTTTACAATCGTCACAAACCGTGAATTCAGGCGATAAAACGATTTGAGCAGATTGTGTGTTTTCCCAGGTTTTTCTAACTAGATTAGCTATACTATCTGCGTCTGGCAGATGCTCACCAACAAACAAGTGTGTTATCGAGCCAGACTCGATTAATGAATTAAACTTACCCTGCTTTTCTATTCTTTCTATTATTGATATAGGTGCATCAGGTGCAAAATGAATACTGTTGGTATAATAAACTTCATTTTTTTCTATATTTCCTCTTATATAATCTTTTGCTTCAGGGAATTTTACTAAATCGATTTTTGCTAGTCTTAATGAAGTACTTTCAGCAGGAGATTCTTCTAAACTAAATTTCATATTAAATTCTTTTTCAAGTTCTTTGCATTTGAAATACATTGCAGATATAATTTTTAACCCAATTTTGTATGCTTCATCACTTTCATGCAATTCTTTCCCAGTTATTCTTTTCACACATTCGTTTAGGCCAATTAAACCAATGATATGAGTTGCTTTTTCCAAATCAACATAAGGCTTTCCATCAAAGCCTGACATTCCTATTTGCCATAATGGCATACCTGGTTGGCTTGAAATTTTTTTAATGAAATTCTTTTTCTGTATGTGAGCCTTTGCAGCTACATCCATAGTTTTTTTAACTTCTTCTATTGTCTTTTCTAGATCGCCGCCAGCTCTATAAGCTGCTTGAGGGAGGTTCAACGTCACGTTTAAGAAACCACAGAAACGCATAGACTCTGGATGCTGTATCATGTAATTATCAGTTATTTTTGTTTTAAGTCTGCAACATTGACTTAAGGTTGCATCTTCCCTATCAAAAACAAAATAAGTAGCTCCATTAACAGAAGAAACTTTGCATGCAAATTTAAACAATTCATACTGCTTAGGATCTTTAAAACTGTCTTCATTAATATGCAAGTTGAATTTTGGAAACGGGAAAGGCTTTCCATCTGAATCTCCAGCCATCCAAACTTCCATCATTACTTTTGCAAATTCTTGTGCTTCTTTTTCAAAATCACCATAGGTTAAAATTCTTCCTTCTTTAGGTTGTATAAGATTTCCATTTTCATTTCTTGGAACATCGTCTAAGTATTTAGTTGAACCATCTGGCATTTTTTGCATATATTTACCACCAGAACCTATAGCTGGAATGTTTTTCAAATATTCTGGAATACCTAAGTGAACATTAAAGTCTATGAAGAGTGTTTGGCCGCCACGTGAAAATGCACTTTGTGAGCAAGAAAAAATCAAATATTGTGCTTCTTGTTTCATTCTTTTATAATCAAAGCCAGCAAGTAAAGGAGAATAAAATATATTTATAAAAGCTAGTCCTAAAGCACCTGCATAATAAGCTTGCATTGATGCTAAGAAAGTGTTTATATGACCGGTTAGCGTGCCTGCATATTTTGCGGGCGTAGATGCAGTTGATAAATTCAACAGTCTTAATCCATACCTTTTCAAATATTCTGGAGAGTGAGCTGAACAGTAAATTCTAATAGGCATTCCTAAGTTATGAATATGTACAGCACCTGATAAATGTGCTTCAGCCACATCCTTAGAAAATATTTCCTTTAGAGCGTATTGCTTAAGTATTATTTCTGCTAACTCAAAATTAACAGCTTCTGGATTATTTGTAGTAATATTACTATTTTCATTGCTTTTAGTGTATATTATTTGATTTAAATTAAAACTTGGTATTCCAATAATTTGTTGTTTTTCAAGCTTTTTCCCTAATCCTCTTACAAATAATTCATTATCAACCAGTTCTCTTACCAAATTTACTGTAATTGTTTTTAAACCAGATGCTAAAACTTTCTTTTCAACTGCTATTGCTATTTCTTCAGCCTCTTCTTTTGAAACTCCAGCTTCATTTATTAAAGCATCTATTATCCTTTCTCTATTCCATTTAGCAGTTATACCTTGAGCTGGCGCTGAAACAAACAAGTGAATATCTGTTGAATCCTTTGTTTGTTCCTCAGAAACTACGCTTACAGCTTCTAGAGATTTTTGGAAAGAAGCAATGTCAGTAAATGATTTATAATATGAAGCAAATCTTACATAAGCAACTTCATTTATTTTTTTAAGCTTTTCCATTACTATATCTCCAATTAAAGTAGTAGCTACCTCTTCTTGTCTAAGATTTCTTACTTCAGTTTCAATCTCATCTACAAGTTTTTCAATTGTTTTATAAGAAACAGGAAGCTTTTCACAAGCCTTTATAATACTTTTTTTCATTTTTTCTTTACTGAAAGGTTCTCTTCTTCCATCCTTTTTAACCACAACCATATCTTCAATTTCAACTTTTTCGAAAGTCGTAAATCTTCTCCCGCATTTTAGGCATTCCCTGCGCCTTTTATTAGCTCCTAAATCTTCATCCTTTCTTTTATCTATAACTCGCGTATTGCTAGAAGAGCAAAATGGGCATTTCATTCTAATTACACCTAAATAACACAAGATGTTGTGTTTTTCTAATTTTCTAACACAAGTATTAGATTTTTTACATCTGAGATTTAAATAGTTTTTGATATTCGACAATATATTTTAAATCTCGGCAAATAACGTTTATTAATTATGAAACCAAATAAATTTTATGCGTGCATTTCTTGGAATATCAATTCCAGAGGAATTAAGATTAAGAATAGCTTCAATTCAAGACAGGTTTTCTGATTTTGATATTAAATTTGTTGAACAAGAGAATTTGCACTTTAATTTGAAATTCTTTGAAGAAATAGACAAAGAAAGAACAGATCAGTTGAGAAAAATTTTAGAAGATATAAGCAAGCAGTTCCAGCCATTTGAAATAAAAATAGCAGGAGTAGGAGCTTTTCCAAGTAGAAATTATGTAAGAGTTATTTGGTTAGGAGTGAAAGAAGGCTATCAAACTTTAGTTTCTTTAGCTGAAATGATAGAAAGTGCTTTAGAGTCTTTAGGCTTTGAGACTGAAGAAAGATTTGTACCTCATTTAACCTTAGGAAGGGTTAGATCTGGAAGAAACAAAAACGAATTAATAGTTTTGTTAAAAGAATTAGAAGATATAGAAATAGGTAAAATGAAGATAGATAAAGTAATATTATTCCAGTCGAAACTGTCTCCTAATGGTCCTGTTTATGAAGAAGTCTTTAATATCAGCTTAGCCTAAAGCTTGTTTCAGTACATCTTTAGCTACAGGATTTTGCATAGCATCTCTTAACTCAAAGAAGGCATCTGCAGCAGCAGTGAACCTGTCAATTTCAGCCAGTTTTCTATCAACACCTAAATCAAAACGATTAAACCTCTCTCCATTAATAACGATTTCTCTGCCATCAGGAGTTACATATTTAGTAAGATCAGACCTAGATATTCCTTTTACAGCTCTCATAAATTTATCAGCTATCATATATTCAGGCATATAAAGTAATTACTCATAAGTGATATATAAAGCTATACGATTTCACCACCAAGAGTAGTAAAGAAGTTTTAATTTTCAAGTAGTTTTACTAAGGCTATGAACATCATAAAAATATCAATTACAGTAGCTATTCTAGGAATAGTAGCCTTATTCTTCTTAGTAAGGTATAATGAGCAAAATACAGTTAAAATTTCTGAATTAAAACAAGGTCAAATAGAAAGAATTACAGGTATGGTAAACTCAGTTTATATAAGTAAGGATAGTCATACCTTTCTAAAGGTTGCAGATACGTCAGGAGAGATATCTGTAATAGCTTTTAAGAGCTCAAATATAGATGAAGTTTATGAATTAGAGGTTGGAGATCAGATATCAGTTCTAGGCAGAGTAGAAGAGTATAAAGGAAAATTAGAAATAATAGCTAAGGAAATTAAAAAGACTTAAATACTACCTAGAAGTAATAAATTAATATGAAGAAAGGAACATTTGGCCCAGGAGATTGTATACAAACTATAGAATTTGCAGAAAATTTGCCACTATACGTGTCAGGCATATTAAGAAGATACGGTCATGAAATAGATCCAGAAGAGATAACAACGCCTTATGGAACTAGAATCTCTTCGCATAATTTAGAAGACGGTATAGCTATACCTGGAGTAAGCTCTCATAGAAGAGATATAAGAAGAGAAATAAGAGATGAAATAGGTCGTGTAGGAGTAGTTTTTGTTTAATTAACTATTATTTTAGCTTGTTCTCTTATTTTATCAATATTATTGTATAGGTGTGCCTTGTATATGTCTTCATGACCCCAATCATCATTATAATGGCACTCAATAAAAACAAGGCTGTTACGATCTTTAATTGTTATATACGGTCTAAATTTATAATTATCAAATGGTTTTTTCTCTACCAAAATTTTATCTTTTTGTATACCAAATTTTAAAAATTCAGAAATAACTATACCTTTCATTTTCTTATGTTGTTCGGTTTCGTTATAACCTCTTTTTATAAATTGTTTAAGAAATGTTTGGTCAGACGCTAAACCTAACCTTTGCTTTCTTATAATTTCAGCTACTTTAAATGCTTCTACAACTTCTAAATATTTCTTTACATCAAACATTTATTTTTCAGCTCTTATTCTTCTTATGAATTTTAAAGCCTTAATATAGGAATTTAGATTAATATTAGGTTTTAATCTAATTAGTCTTAATCTAATTGTAGGTACTATTTTTTCTTCATCTACAGCGTCTTTTAGATAATGATCTAAATACCATCTCACCGTACATTCATTTATTTTAGTTCTTCTAGAAATTTCTGCTACATGTATCCAATCTATATTTTCAGCTAAAACATTCCATATTTTAGTTAATTTTTCAATATCAAATCCCTTTTTTACCTTTCTATCTCGTTTAATTTTATTTTTCATAAGCCTCTATTACGATATTAGTAACATATAAATATATAAAGCTTCCTTTTCTTCAATTATAAAAAATTTACGCTACTTATCGAACAAAACACTGTTATAATTCGTCTTCTGTCGATAAAAATGTTCACGCGGATGTTCACAAAATCTTCACGTCTTCACTTTTAACGCTCGCACTTTTTCCACACTTTCATATCACAATATACACAACTTAACGTGAACATGTAATATAAAGTTTAACATACTATCATCTTCACGTTAACTTCACGCGTGAAGATGTGAACTTCATATGAACTTCACGTGAACTTCACATCATCTTCACGTTAAAACTCTCACAAGCATTTAAAGATTTAACTTTCACGTGGAAACAGCTAATCTTCACGTTTCAAGCCAACAATTATTAAATTTCCTAAGAGGATGTTCACTTTATCTTCACGAAATCTTCACGTGTGAAATTCATCTTCACGTGAACATAGTAAAGCTTAAATATTTACTTCACGTGAATATATGTGAACATTTATGCCTGCTGAAATTTCAAAATGGGGATGGAAAGAAAATCCTTTTGTTCTTAAAATAGACCCTTCATTATTTGTTGGTTATGATGAGCAAATTAAAGCACTTCAAAACCATATTAAAAATAAACATAAAATAGCCCTAGTTTCTGGTAAAACTGGTTCTGGAAAAACAACATTACTTAAATGGCTAGAAATGAGTTATGATACATCAAAATTATATGTGAGTAAACCCCCAGAAAATCCAGAAGAGTTTATTGGTATGTTTACAGATATTTTTGGATTAAGCTTTCTTGAAAGATTATTAGGAAAAAAGCCTACATTATATAACCTTCCTAATTATATAAATAAAAAATTAAAAAAAGATCATTTAGTATTTCTTATAGACGAGGCGCATGAAACCAATAAAAATGTTTTAGAATGGCTAAGAGTTTTAACAGATCAAATAGATACTGTAAGCTTGATAATCGCTGGAATGCCTGTTTTAGAAGGTAAGATTAAGTCAGAGCTAGAAACCTTAGACCAGAGAATAACAACAAGAATAGCTTTAACTTCTTTAAGCAGAATTGAAACCAAGCAGCTTATACAGAAAAGAATAGAGAGCGTTGGAGGAAAAGATATAGAGCCTTTTACAGATGCTGCTTTGGAAAAGATTTATGAGAGAACAGGAGGATTTCCTAGAGAAGTTTTAAAATTTTGTGATAGGTTGGCTAATACGGCTTTAGAAAAGAATTTAGATGTAATAGATGCTAGGGATATAGAAGAGCATAGAGAAATCGAGCTTCCAAAAGTGAGAGTTGAAGAGCCAGTAGTTACTTTTATGCCTAAGCCACCATCAGAAGAGCAATTCAGAAGTTTGCCTTATAAACAAAGAAAAATCCTAGAATTATTATCTAAGAAAGACTGGCTCACACCAACGGCAATAGTCGAAGAATTAGATATGAAAAGCTATAAGACTAAAGGGCATGGTATAAGATCAGTTAACAATATTTTAAAAAGACTTATGCTAGACGGCTACGTACAAAGAGAATCTAGAGGAAAAGCCTTTATGTACGCTTTAACACCTAAAGTAAAAACAATGTTTGTTCAGTCTTAATCTACTGGATAACTTAATCTTTCAGATTTTTCTTCAGAACCTCTAAGTTTTTTATAGAATTCACTTATGCTTCTTACTCCAAATGCTATATCTCCAGGGTATCTCACTTTATTACCTGTCATGCATTCTACAACATATCCTAAAACTTTATTAGAAACTCTAACAGCTTTATCTAAAGTTGTATAATCAGGTTCTTCTTTTACTTCTTTAGCGTTCTTAACAGCTTCCCATGTATCTCTATCTAAGTTCATATTAATCTATAATCTATTGTTAGAGCAACTATTTAAATTTTACTATCATTAAGTAGTTAACGTAGATAGCTTTATATATGAGTTATAAGTAATTACTATATGGTGGTAATATGGATGAAAAAAGAGCAAAACTCCCATCAGAATTAGACCATCTTTTTGATGGATGTACAGGAACAACTACAAGCTTTTTACCTAATGGTAAAACTCAAACTGTAAAATATGAAATTAAAGATGGGGTATACGGTTTAAAGCCAGTTGTTTAATTATAACACTTTTTCTTTTTTATTTTAATTTAACTAAATAGTTCTATGAAAAAGGCTTTAATTTTAGTTGTAGGATTACCAGGTTCTGGAAAATCATTCGCAGCATCTGTTATTAAAAAGCACTTTTACGCTAAAGTTCTTAAAACAGGAGATATTATTAGAGAAGAGATTAAAAGAAGAGGATTAGAATATACTCCTGAAAATGACAGTAAAATGAGAATTTGGTTTCATAGCGGAAGAGAGCATTTGATTGTTGAAAGGCTTTGGAAAAAAATGAAAAATTATAAAGGCATAGTTGTTATAGATGGTTTAAGATCTCCTAAAGAATTGGCAATGTTTAAAAAATTGTATATAGGCAAAATATTTCTTATAAAAATAAAATCTTCATTTAAAGTTAGATCTCAAAGGGAAATAAAAAGAGGAAGATTTGGAAAATTAGAATCAATAAAGTATCTAAAGGAAAGAGATAAATCAGAAACTAGTGAGTTAGTAGGTTTGAAACGTTTGTTAAAAAAGGCAGACTATACTATAGATAATTCAAAATTAACTAAAAAACAAATGGAAAGAAAGGTTGTAAACTTAATAAAATCGATTATTTGACAAACAACATAAATTTAAATATGTGAACCTAAAATTGTATAGTAAGGTGATAAGATGGATAAGGTTAGAGCTAAGGATTTAGTTGGAAAAATTATAGTTTCTGAGGATACAGGAAGAAAGTTTGGTGTAGTTGGTGATGTTAATTTTATAACAGAATCTGGAGAACTAATGAATATCGTTGTTGCTGAACCAACAAAGCAAACCTTAGAATTAAAGCTTGCAGAAGATGATAAAGGAAGATTAATGATACCTTTTTCCGCTGTTAAATCTGTTGGAGATTTTGTAATAATTGCAGAAAAGGATATCGTTTAAACTAGAACTTTCGCCGACTTTTCTAATTGGTCTAAATATTTTTTCATTTCTTCATAATTAGGAAATTTCATAGGTTCATCTTCAGGAAAATAAACAACCCTTTTAGTAGTTACTTCTTTAACAAATCCTAAAAGATAAACATTTCCGTCATCGTCTGAATCCGTTACAGGTAATATATTAATATTCTTATTAAGATTTTGTTTTTTAACTTTCTTTTCTATTATGCTTTTTGGTATCATTAAATAAATTAAAGAAGTTTAGAAATTTAAACTTATTTTTCTTCAGGATCTTTAATACCTTCAGGAGTTATTCTAAAAACAGTTTCACCTTCTGGCAAATTAGGTGAATCAACCATTCTAACAATTCTTGTGTCTGCTTTCGATTTTCTTAGATATAGTCGTGTTCCAGCTTGATGCGCTAATACATGACCGCCAATTGGAACAGTTGGGTCTCCAAATAAAATATCTGGTCTTGACATTACCTGGTTTGTAACATAAACTGCTAAATTATAAACTTCTGCCAATCTTTGCAAAGTATGCAAATGTCTGTTTAATTTTTGTTGTCTTGTTGCTAATTCACCTCTACCTAAATAATCAGATCTAAAGAGTGAAGTTACAGAATCAACTACCAATAATTTAATGTTTTTTTCTTTAATTAATTCTCCAGCTCTTTCAGTTAAAACAATTTGATGATCAGAATTATAAGCTCTTACAATGTATATATTTTCTAAAACTTCCTTAGAATCTAATCCAGCAGCTTCTGCGATTTGCTTTATTCGTTCTGGTCGGAAAGTATTTTCACAATCTATAAATAAACAACCACCGTTTAAACCTCCCTTTTCTTTAGGCAGTTGAACATTTACTGCAAGTTGAAATCCTAGTTGAGACTTGCCACTTGAAAATGCGCCATGAGTTTCTGTTATTGATTGTGTCTCAATACCACCTTCTAAAAGGTTGTCAAAATTTTTTGATCCAGTACTTATTCTACCCAATTTTTGTCTTCTCTCAAGAACAATAGTTGCTTTTTCAAAACCTATGTTTAAGGCTTCTCTGGCACCAGAGATTATTTTTGATGCTGTTACTTCTCCAATTTCAGCTGCTGTGGATAATTCCATAGGCGATGCCGCAGCTAACGCCATCAAATCAATATAACCAGCCTCCTTTAATTTCTCTGCTATTTTTTCACCTACTCCAGGTAAGTCTGCAATATCCTCAATTTTTTTACTCATAAAACTCACTTAAACATTTGATACTAACATATTTATAATTTTATTAGCTTCCTCCATTACGTCAACTTCTTTAACACTATTAGCA
>Ga0315296_10001821_pt1 | contig 18487 bp, 16 predicted proteins | sample YL17G14_18_MG_FD_203921 | JGI IMG/M metagenome (GOLD analysis project Ga0315296, IMG submission 203921) | Sediment microbial communities from Yellowstone Lake, YNP, Wyoming, USA - YL17G14_18 | ecosystem: Environmental > Aquatic > Freshwater > Lake > Sediment | place: USA: Wyoming | collected... | reverse complement strand
CCTCACGCCTCCAGAGCATGCTCGCCCTTGATGAACCTCAACACATCGGCCTTGGACCTAGGCAAGATCAATGTCATGAAGCATCTTCCCTTCAACTTGCCGCTCTGGTCGTACATCTCGGACAGATATCTCATATAATATTTCCCCCTCTTTACCCACTTATCATAGCTTTTAGTCTTAACAGTAAGAACATCGCCTACCCGAATCGGGTCATGCCATTCAATTATCTGGCCGGGATTTCTGGACCCCGGAGTCCTAATCCAGCTACCATGCCCCTTCTTGAGAACAAAGAAAAGGACCTGAGTAGCGAACATGGGATGAGCCACCAATCCATCATAGCCGCATTTCTTGGCATATTCCACGTCATAAAACACGGGATTAGCATCAGGAACTCCTTCAGCATAAGCCCTCATGTCCTCAGCCTTAACCTCGAACTTGAACGGTATTACAGTCTCCTTGCCTATCTCTATTTCATCCCAGAACTCGTAATCCTCTATCTGCTGCCGTTCGAGAAAATCGGCTGAGAAGCTTTTCTGTTTTTCCGTCTTCTGATATTTCGCCATCTCTTCCAAGTAGCCCATATTACCTCCTTGTTTTTCGTGATTGACCCTGAACTCGACTTATAATTATAGCACAGGAGTCAGCCTGTACAGCAGTCTTCTCACCCTCACTTAGCCTCTCCCGTCAAGGGAGAGGAATAAGGACTTCGTCGCTGCGCTCCCCGTAATGACGTCGAAGAGAATGCCACACAAAATGGCAAATAAACACTATTGCCTGTCAAAAAGTAAAAACCAGGGACTTTGTTATTTCGGCCAGGCTACTGACCAGAGCCTCCCTATCGGCATATCTTACATCTAGAATCCGCGGCGAAATTTTGCTGGCTTTTGTTTGCAGGTATTTAGATTCCTGTATCAGCGGATTTAAAATCAGCCTGTTGCCGCCAAAGAAGATACGGTCTGGGGTGAAGCTCCCGAATCTCTCCTCAATTCTATTGCCCACTCTTCGCAGGAAATCCTTCTTCTGCTCCTCGGTTCTCCGGGCAAATCTCTTCTGGCTTCTGCCACCCTTCCTGTGTTTTTTGTGTATATACCCCGTGCCCGTTTTCCATTCCACCAGATTGCCAGCATCGAATATGCCTAAGGCATACGAGCCCCATGCTACCAAAACGACACCTATGACACATCTCCTCTCCAGGACCTCGTAGAGGACTGAAGCATCAAGTTTCCCTACTGAAACCTTATTTTCGGCAATGGGGAACGGCGGCAGGACAATGTGCTTGTTCCCAATTCCATTCCAGAATATGGCTGCCCCGGTCCCGTATTTCCTGGCGCCATTGATAACCGCCTCGGTTTCAACTGCCTCCTTAATCTCAGCAGCATAGGCACCGTACTTCGGCCCTAATGACAGCGCATCTGCATAATCTGGAAAACAAGCGGGGGCGATATATACAGTCACAAAATCTTGAGCCGGGGCTTCGAGAGAAGAGAGAAAATGGTACAAGCCTGCCTTGGTGAAGAACCGACTTTGCATGGTACTGCGGGCAAACTAAGATAATGGGGTACGCACCCCTCTACGCAAGACAAGGCCGGCTATAAGGCCGAAAACCAGACCGCCGAGATGACCTTGCCAGGCCACGCCGGGGACAAAAGACATTATGAGGAAACCTCCCAGCACCGCCGCCCAGAGAGGGACAGGAGCCGGTATGGGAAACACATACACTCGCAACCTCGGTGTTAGCACGGCGAGGGCACCACCCAAAGCAAAGATGGCACCAGAAGCACCAATAACTATGGCAAAAGGCGAACCCAGGAGCATAAAGAATACATTGCCCAGTATCCCACCGAAAAAGTATATAATGAGAAAGGCACGAGTTCCGACCAGTCTGCTCAAGAAGCTGCCGAAGAAATAGAAGGTCAACATATTGAATATCAGATGCCATATGCCGCCATGAACAAAAAGGTTAGTCACGATTGTCCACGGCCTCTCCATCAAAGATGCTGTTCGCAGCCCCAGCAGCGGTATCAGGTCGTGACCTAGAATCCCTGCTACGATGGTTGCTATATACACCAGAAAGCAGAGGATTATTATGGCCAGTATTGGCGCTATATTATCACCCCGGTAGCTACGGTAGCTCATTTTCCTCCATGCTATCCCAAAAAGCTTTCAATGATTTTCGTTATGCCAGCGAATACAATACCTTATGGTTTTTCGTCTCTTTACGTGCCCTGCCGTCTGCCTCGAGATAGTCTAAGTGAGCAATAGTTTCCCCCACAGCAAAGAACTTCTGCACTGAAGGGAATTCTTCCCACGAGTTGCAGTCTATATCCCAGGTTATATAAGGGGCTACCTCCCAAGCCGTCTTCTCTCCGTCTTCCAGAGCAGCTAGCGCCTCATCCAACCTGTTCCGATGATGCTCCTGCAGCTCGGTAATCCTTTTTCTGTGGTCGTTCCAGATATTGCGATGACCGGGCAAAACAAGATTCACATCAAGTGCATAAACCTTCTCCAGGTTTGTTAGATAATGCTTGAGTGAATTTTCCAGTTGCGGCCAATGAGTGATGTTCGGAGTGATATCAAAAAGAATATGGTCGCCACAGACAAGCACCTTCTTGCTGGCCTCGTAAAGGCACATATGTCCCGGGGAGTGCCCCGGTGTCTCGATACATCGGAACAGGTAATCACCAACCTCTATCTCATCCCCTTCCCCCATAGCGGTAAAATTAATCTGACGTCTTGAGCTATATCGGTAGCCCGGATGACCCTCCCACACCCTTTTCATTTCATCCTCGGGAAAGCCATGGGAGCCATAGAAGACGAAGTGCTTTTTCCAGTAATCTTCGGACGGTTGGAAATTAATAAAGGAAGCTTCCGTCCTGTTGAAGTATACTTTGGACGTATCAGTAGCCAGAATCCCTACCAGGCCTGAATGGTCGGCATGCAAATGAGTGATGAAGAAGTCCGTCCTGTCAAGGTCGATATCCAGCTTTTGCAAGGCAGAACGCATTGGACGCAGACATTCCTCACGGTTCATTCCCGTGTCGATGATTAGAAACCGGTCCCGCCCTTTTACTACATAGGAGTTCAAAGCTTTCAGAGGGCTCTTGGGAAGAGGAATTTCGACTCTGTAAAGATCAGGCAAAAGCTCTTCAATCATTAAACTGACCTCCGGACGCTAAAACGCTTTGGCTATTGTATCATCTTTTATAGCTTTTTGTCTTTGCCCCACCTCCGCAGTTAAGGACAGGTCCCAATACTTGTCCCGACGTCTTTATTGTTCCAACATGTAGCCACGACCCTTTAGGGTCGTGCCGGCGAGGCTAAAGCCTCGCAACTACATTTTTCAGACACATTGCTTCGTTTACAACGAAGGCGGCAATTCAAAGTCGACAACCACCGCACTAAAGAGCAGAGTTTGACATCGCCTGGCATCACGTCTAAAATGCCGTTTGCCGAATAGAAACCCGGCCTCAATAAACTACAGTTGGAGGTGACACTGTGACAGACTGGAGCGAAAAGGCGCAGGCGCTGAATAGGCTCATACGACCGCTGACCTTCCCCATTGCCGTGAAGCTGGTGAAAAGCGTTGCTGACTTCCCCGAGAAAACCAGACGTCCTTTCAAGGATATGGGTTTCAAGACGAATGTCTGCGTCGGGATGACATTGACCCGTAAGTATGGCTGGACGGTGGGTATGACAAACGAGGACAATGCCTGTCCAATCGCAGCATACACTTACGGATGGAGCGAGTCAGAGCCGGAGATTAAAAATGCCTTAATGGAGTTCATGAAAGTAATGAACTACGCTGCCAACGACAACGCAGCTAAAACAACCATGGAAGCTGTTGAGCAGGTCAAGCTAAACAAAGGGCAATATGCTGGGGTGGTTTTCTCCCCGCTGGAGCGAACTAAAGTCGAGCCAGACCTGGTCATGATGTTTTGCAATCCGGCGCAGGCAATGAGGTTGGTGCACGGAGCAACCCAGGAAACAGGCATAAGCGTGCATTCTATTTTCAGCGGCCGAGGCGGAACCTGCACTGAAGGAGTCCTACAAACATTCAAGACCAAGGAGCCAAAGGTGGTGCTGCCCGGAAATGGCGATAGGGTTTGGGCGATGGTGCAGGATGACGAGCTGGCTTTCACCATACCTGCCAGCTTACTTGATCAGGTTATCAAAGGTCTCGAAGCTACCCATCAAACCGGCGTCCGATACCCGATACCTGTAGACATAAGACACGAGCCGCTGTTCCCAGGCCAACTTAAACAAGCTTCAGGTAAGAAAGCTTCTTAAAAGCTAGATTGAACAACCGTAATCGTCACCAGGGAGTTTTTATGTCATTGCGAGAAGCGTAAACAACGTGGCAATCCCGGCCCCTTTACCTGTCATTCTGAGGGAGCGGAGCGACCGAAGAATCTTGGTGGTGCCAGGGGCATCAGGAGATTCTTCGCTTCGCTCAGAATGACAGAAAGTGAAGGGCTCGCAATGACAGGCTGGTTCGTTAATAATTAGAAACCTCCAGCTCCCCCATCTTCCCGGTTACGGTAAAGACGACACGCTCGCAGATATTGGTTACCCTGTCGGCGGCGCGTTCCAGATTGTGGGCAACCCAGATGAGGCGGGTCGCCCGATTAATTGTTTTCGGGTCGACCATCATAAAGGTGAGAAGCTCGCGGAAGACCTGGTCATAAAGACCATCCACTACGTTATCCATGGTGACGACGCGCTTTGCCAGCTCCACATCACGGGCTACAAATGACTGGAGACTCTTATCGATCATTTCGGTGGTCAATTCCGCCATCCGCGGAATATCAATCAGCGGCTTCAAGGGCGGTTCATCGCCAATCATGACTACAATCTTGGCAATTCCCTCAGCATAGTCGCCAATCCGTTCAAGCTCCGTTATGATACTGAGCACAGCTACAATGACATGCAGGTCACTGGTCGTCGGCTTCTTTGTAGCCATAAGCTCAATGCATCTGTCCTCGATGGCAAACCGCTGCCCATTTATCTTGGCGTCATCAGCAATTATCTTATGCGCCAGCTTTAAATTCCGGTTTTTCAATGCCTCGATAGAGCGGTTTATCGCCTCCGTTACCGCACCACCCATAGTCAGTACCTTGTCTTGAATTTCCTGAAAACCTTTGCGAAAAGTGACACTCTTTTCCATGGTTATTACCTCCCCAACAGTTTAATTATACACATCGCCAGTCGCCTGGGCTACATATTTGATTAATTCAGTTTAAGAAACTTCCAGTAAGCCTACGGGAATATCGGTTTGAGCAGCAAGGCAAACAGGAAACCAAGTACAGCGCAGGCAGGAAAAGTCAGAAGCCAAATGTGCTGCTCCCCTTTCGCCAAACCCTCAGAATGTATAATGTCCTACTATGGAGATGCTCAGCCTCAGCCTGTATTGGCGTTTTGTAGCCCAGAGCCGAATGCAAATAATTCACGTTGTAATCCTGAATCCAGTCAGAGAATTCTTTTTCAGTTCAAAGGGACCATTCTAATCAAGGAATAAATGAGGCCACCTAGAATAGCAGCTCCTGGTATAGTTAAAAGCCAGGCCCAAACAATAGTAATAGTCACGCCCCAGCGCACGGCACGCAACCGAATCGCAGAACCCACGCCCGATATAGCTCCGGTGATAACATGGGTAGTGCTTACTGGAATACCCAGATGAGTGGCTAAGAAAATACTGGAAGCGGCAGCTGTCTCAGCACAAAAACCATCAATCGGTCTTAATTTGGTAATTTTCTGCCCCATTGTTTTAACAATCCGCCAACCGCCGCTCAACGTGCCCAAAGCAATAGCGGCGTGTGCGCTTAGAACAACCCACAAAGGTATATAAAATTCCCGGATTAGTCCCCCGGCAAAGAGAAGACTGCATATGATACCCATAGTTTTTTGTGCGTCATTGCCACCGTGGCCCAAACTATAAAGAGCAGCAGAAAAAAGCTGTAAAACCCGCGACCACTTATCAACAACAGCCGGCGTTTGTTTATATGCAATCCATGTTGTAATAATCTTAAATAAAAAACCTAAAATTATGCCAATTAAAGGCGCCAAGACAATAAAAATCAATGTTTTGTACCAACCACTGGCTATAATCACTCCAAAACCACTCTTGGCTATAGCTGCGCCAGCATATCCGCCAATTAGAGCATGAGAGGAACTACTAGGCAGTCCCAAATACCAGGTAATCAAATTCCAACCAATAGCGCCGCAAACCCCAGCAAGAATTACAGTTGGGGTTACTGTTGTAATATCAATCATTCCACTGCCGATGGTTTTAGCCACTGCCGTACCAAATATAAGAAAAGCCACGAAATTAAAAAACGCTGCCCAGATGACAGCTTGTCTCGGCGATAAAACCCTGGTAGAGACAACGGTGGCAATAGAATTCGCGGCATCATGCATCCCGTTAGTAAAATCAAAAACCAAGGCTATGAGGATAATAAAAATTATGAATAATAAGTTTAAATCCACCATATAACCCTCAACGCGAATAGACGGGTAGAGACTACTGTGGCAATAGCGTTAGGGGCATCAGTCCAGCCATTGACAAATTCGGCCGCCAGAACCAATAGCAGCACTATGGCTAAGGATATACTCATATCAAACTTATCACTTAGATTGAATTGCGAGACAAGTTCGGCAGGGGGTCAGGTATACTTCAGAGCCACGCCTTCTAGGGTGTTAGCCACATCCTCACACCTGTCTATGGCGGTCTCTATATCCTCGTAAATCTCACGCCACTTGATGAGGTAAGCAAAATCCGTTGAGCTAACAAAAAGCTCCGCGATCGCCGAGCGATAAACGCTATCCCCCACGTTCTCCAGGCGATTAATCTCCACACATAGCTTAAGAAGCTTATTTCGGTCGATGCGGTCATGTATTTCAGACACCCCCTTCTCGACCTCAACCACTGCCTGCACCAGAATATCGGTTAGCTCCTTGGCCTTATCAGTGGGACGCTCTACTTTGTAGAGCAACATGGAATCGGCCGCTGAGTGGATGAAGTCAGCTATATCGTCTAGAGAATAAGCCAGCAGGGCAATATCCTCGCGATCGAATGGGGTCACAAAGGTACGGTGCAGCTGTGCGACAATTTGGTGAGTAATAGCATCCCCCTCGTGCTCCAGGCTAGTTATTACTTCCACCCTTTCCTTAACATGCTCCCATGTTTGCACCATATCTCTTAGCTTCTGAGCTATCTTAACTACATTCTGAGCGCTTTGCTCAAAAAGGACAAAAAACTTCTTTTCTCTGGGGATGAGGGATAACTTAAACAAAGAGGTGCCTCCATTGCCAACAAAACGGAGAACCAGGAAAGGTAATATTACTTAAACACAGGGGGAAGGGCGAGTTGACGCTCAGGTTCTGACTAAGACGAGCAAACATGACACTCTGCCGCCATCATTTTAGATGAGCCATAGGTAGTAGTCAAGCCCACAGCGGATTCCATTTTGGTTTGCGTAAATGTATAATCGAGCTGGTGTGTCGCAGGTGGAATAAGTGAACAACTCAGCTATACTTCAACTAAGGAGAAAGGCTAAGATGGGCATCTACACAAGCAAGATGAGGCGAATTACCATTGCCGTGTTGACGATAGCAATGGCCGCTTTAGTTGTGAGCTTGCAGCCTTTCTTTCTGGGAAAACTGGACATCAACACGGCCAGGCTGATGAGTTGTCCGATTGCCTTTATTGTGCTGTGTTTTCTAATACTGCATTTCCTACAAAACTGGCGCCTGCTGGTGGCTCTGTTTAAAAACAAAAAATCGTACAGAATGAGCAGGCTGACGGTAACCCTGGCGATGATGGCGATTGGGATAACAGACATTGCCAGCGGTTGGGTCAGTGCTGTATCAGGTGAGGAGCGCTATCTATTATTCCCGATGTGGGTATGGAGCTGGATATTCACGCTTCTCGTGGCCATTCATGTCTACCAGCGCCGGAAGTTGTTTCTGTCCTACTGGAGAAAGCTGAGTCAGAGGGCTTAAAGGGGAAGCTATGAAACTCGGAGCCACCCAATGACGGGGCGTAACGCAACCCGACATGAAATTTTTGCCTGAATATGATAACATAGTAGTCATCGGCTATCCACCAAAATAAAACGCTATAACCTCAAATTAGTTACCCATTGAGTAAGGAGGAAAAAAATGAGGACACAGGAGCAGTATATCCAAGGCCTGGCCAAGATGAAGCGGAACATCTACGTCGACGGCAAGCTGATCGACCGCACAGACGAGAGCCAGATGGACTGCATCAATACCATCGGCACCACGTTCGATGAAGCAGCCAAGCCGGAAAACCAAGACCTGTGCACCGCCATCTCTCATCTCACCGGTGAGAGGGTCAACCGCTTTACCCACATCCATCAGAACACCGACGACCTGCACAAGAAGCAGGACATGACCCGCATGCTCTGCCAGAAGGTGGGCGGTTGCATCCAGCGTTGCATGGGCATCGACGCCACCAACGCCACCTACAACGTGTCCTACGAAGCGGACAAGATGAACAACGGCGCCACCCAGTACCATGAGAACTTCAAGAAGTGGCTCACCCATTTCCAAACCGAGGACTTGGTTGGCTGCTGCGCTCAGACGGACGTCAAAGGCGATAGGATGTTAAGACCTGCCGACCAGCCGAACCCCGATGCCTACGTAAGGATCAAGGAGAGGCTTAGCGATGGCATCGTGGTCAGCGGCTGCAAGCTGCACATCTCCGAGGCGTCAGTGGCCGATGAGGTGCTGGTAGTGCCCACCCGGGCGTTGCGCCCTGAAGACAAGGACTACGCCGTCGCCTTCGCCATCCCGGGCGACTGGGAAGGGCTGAAACAAGTAGTTACCGTCCATAACCTCAGGCACAGGGAGCATTTTAAGCGCGGGTTCTTGCCAGGCGCCACAGATTCCTACATGATCTTTGACAACTGTTTCGTGCCCTGGGAAAGGGTCTTCCTCGCCGGCGAATGGCAGCATGGCGGCGTATTGGCCCTCCTCTTCGCTTTGTTCCACCGCCATTCCTATTCGGGCTGTAAGCCGGCCATCGGCGATATCCTCTTAGGGACCGCGGCTCTCGCCGCCGAGGTGAATAACGTTCATAAGACGCCCCATGTCCGGGAGAAGCTAGCCGAGATCATCATGACCACCGAGTTGGGCTATGCCGCCGGATACACAGCCTCTGACCTTGGTAGGCCGGAGGTCTACATGCCGGGCGTAGGATTCGTTCCTTACGGTCCCGGTTCCTACATTCCTAATTCTATTTACTGCAACGTTGGACGCTGCCTGACAGGCGAGGCGGTGTGGCGTGAAGCGGAGATACTCTGTGACATCGCTGGGGGTGTAGTGGCAACCTTCCCTTACGAGAAAGATTTCGTGAACCCAGAGACCAGGGACCTGCTCCTGAAGTACACCAAGCGGAATCGGGACATGCCAGTGGAGGATCAGGCCCAGTTCTGGCGTTACTTGGGTGACGTACTTTGCTCAGCGACTGGCGGCATACACAATGTGGGTAGCTACCACGGTGGCGGCTCACCGATTATGGAGCAAATCGCCATCACTACCCAGTATGACATCGAGTCTAGAAAGAAGCTGGTCAAGTACATCGCCGGCATGAGCGGCGGGGACCACGACGCCTTGAGCAAGCAGAGGACCCGGCCAGCCAAAGCCCCCGCCGGGGCCGTCAAATAGTTAGTCTACCGGTCCATCAGCCTCTCCCCGCTACAACGGGGAGAGGCGTGTCTTTTATGGCAAGGCAAAAAGGAATACCTCGGCTTGTACTGTCAATTCACTTGGACAGTTCTTTCACCGCCTCAACAATCTTGGGTAGAATCTCGGCGGTGCGCCCCTGAATTAAGTAGTCGGAAATTCCCTCGACTGTCAGCGGGGTAGGTTCGGCATTGACTTCGATTATCATTGTAGCTGCCTCGCTTTTCACAAAATAGAGGCCAGATTCTGTCTTTCGTTCTTGCTCAACCTGCCGCTGCCGGGTTATCCGAGGCAACTGAGCAAAAGGATAGACAACCGCCGAGGTTCCACATATCAGCATCAAGTCGCACTTCCAGGCTTCCTCAAGACTTTCGTGGGCGACATCTGAGGGTATCGGTTCATTGAAGTGAACAACATCACCTTTTACCGGGCTGCCACATTTATCGCACCGAGGCGGCAATTTCTCTTCCAGTGCGAGCCTTTCCAGGTCATATTCTTCACGTTTAAATCTTGAGCCACAAGAAAGACATCTCAGTTTAAAAACGCTGCCATGATACTCCAGAACTCGCTTGTTGCCTGCCTTCTCATGCAAGCCGTCAATGTTCTGGGTGAGCACGGACTTCAAAGTGCCCATTCCCTCCAGCTCGGCAAGGGCATAATGACCAGGATTCGGCTTGGTATTCTCAAGGTTGCCAAGCAAGGAGCGCCCACCTAGTATGTCTTCCCAATACTCTTTGGGGTCTCGCAAGAACTTGTGATACGTCTGATAAGCTCTTTTTTCCGCTTCAGGATCCTTGGTCCAAATACCATTTGGCCCGCGGAAATCTCGTATGCCAGATTCGGTCGACATACCGGCGCCAGTCAAAGCAATAGCGTAATTGCTTCTCAATAGATCTCTGGCAGCTCGCTCAATTAGAGATTCCATCTCCTCAGTATGTACCCGTTTCGGTTAGGGAATACTTATAGGTAGTCTCATTTGCTCTTTGGCGGGGTCAGCCTTTTTCCATGCCATTATCTGAAGCAATTCCCCCACCGCCACCTCGCCATGGCTGGGGTGACGCAGGGACAGATTGGCATTAATGTGATATTGATTTTTCCTGCCCACCCTTTTCCGAGAAATATAGCCAGCATCTTCCAGCTCAGCTATGATTTTGTGCGTCGTCCTCTCCGTAATGCCCACCGCTTGAGCAATCACCCGGGCTGTACTCCTGGGACTGCGAGCAATATAACCCAGAACCAAACCATGATTGGTGATGAAAGTCCACTTGGCCATTTGACCGATTTCCTGTAAAGTCTTTGACAAAACTAGAGAGATTGTGTTAGCTTAAGTCAGGTTAGAAATGTATTAACCTTCTGGTGAACGCAATTTCATCTATTAAATTTCATTACTCGCGAAACACCTTATTATAGCTAGAGAACAGCTTTAAGGTCAAGGAATAACGCGAGAAAGGAGGCCAGGGGCAATGGCTGTGAGGACGAAAGAGGATGCTGCTAGAGTTCTATCTGACACAAGCGGAGATAAAAGCTTCTTTTGCCATGATGGCTGTGTTTCCAAGAGCTTACATCAATTGGCTGAGTGCTTAGCTCATATGACTGAGGACTCCTATCGCCATCATGTGACGCCACTTAGGAATGACTTCGGCAACTGGGTCCGCGATGTGTTCGGCGATGATAAGCTGACTAACGACTTGACTCGCTGCGCTAACCGTGCCGAAGCGGTTAAATCTGTTAGAGACCGAATCGCCTGGCTCCAAAAGAAACTGAAATGAAGAGAATGTTTAGCAACTAAAACTGTCATTGCGAGCGAAGCGTGGCAATCTCTGGGATTGCTTCGGGGCTGAAGCCCCTCGCAATGACAAAGTCTCATAAAGAGTTGTTTGACAAAAGCGGATAGATAAGCTTAAATATTTCGAATCAGTTTGACATGAAGTCTACATACTACGCAGGGCTACAATCTCTAGCTCTCGCCCTAATCTTTATGCCTGAGCCCGTTACCACCGTCGTAGGCATTGGGCTGTTGAGCTATGCAAGAAACGCAGGGCAACAGAGACCTGTTAGTGTGCGCCGCCTGACAAATACTTTTGAAGACCATTACAGCTACAAACTGAACATGGCACGCGGCACGACCATAACTGTCCAATTGTCTCCTAAAAGACACGGGCAACTACCCAGGGCCTACCCCCAAGTCGCCAAATTGCAGGATAATCCTCAATTCTTGAAAGCCTTACGAGAAAGGACACAACGGCAATCCCAATTCATTAGTACACCCTTCTCAAAATTAGAACCGGCAGGCTTAATGAGGGGGCCCAGGATAAGAGACCGCGCCGCACTGGCCACACCCAGATATATGCCGACCTCCAAATAAGCTCATTGAATCTCTAGTCTTCCCAATAACGAGCTCCCTGTTGTATAATTTCAATCGCTGCCCGATAAAACACCTAGAAGAGCTTTAAGCCGCAGTAAAACCAAAATATGAATTGTGCTTAGATAAACACATGTCATTCACAACTGCTTCCCCAGATCTTAAAAACCTGTTTCAACCTCGCTCCATAGCCATAGTCGGCGCCTCAAGGGACGAAACAAAATCAGGCGGAATGTTTGTTTCCAGCCTGCTGAAAGACGGCTACAAGGGGACAATTTACCCCATAAACCGCAAGGAATCCGAAATCATGTCCCTCAAGAGCTATCCCAGCGTTCTGGATATCCCTGGAGAAATAGACCTGGCGGTGATGGCCATACCTGCTCAGGGCGTGCCCCAGATAATGGCTGAATGCGCTCAAAAAGGTGTAAGGTTCGCCGTCGTTCATAGCGTCGGCTTCAGCGAATTGGGAGCCGAGGGCAAGGAGCTGGAACAGCAGATGCTGGAAGCAGCTCGCCAGGGAGATGTGAGAATAGTCGGGCCTAACTGCATGGGAATAGTCTCGCCACGAGCCAACGTCAATACTATCGTACCTTACGCCAGATTGCCCATGGAGCCAGGCGGCGTAGCTTTCGTCGGGCAGAGCGGCTGGGCAAGCGAGAACATGACACGCCTAGGCAACGAGCGGGGACTTCGCTTCAGCGGCATTATAAGCATCGGCAACCAGAGCGACCTTACCATTGAGGACTTCCTGGACTATTTTGGCAATGACCCTGAGACCAAAGTAATTGCTTTTTATATCGAGGGCTTAAAGCAAGCCGGCCGCTTTCTGAAGCTTGCCGAGGAGATATCCCCGAAGAAGCCGATTATCGTCTGGAAGGGGGGCAGCTCCGAGTTTGGAGCTAAGGCAGCCGCCTCCCACACCGGCTCCCTGGCAGGTAACTACGCCTTGTTTGAGGCGGCCAGCCGGCAGAAAGGCATAATCTCTGCCCAGAGTCTGGAAGAACTCATGGACCTGACCGTAGCCTTCAGCTGCCCCTATCTGCCGAAGGGGAATGAGGTAGGCCTGTTGATAGAGGCCGGCGGTGGAGCTGTGGCCAGCTCTGATGCCTGCGCCAAGGCAGGGCTCAATGTCTCACCCCTTCCCGAAGATGTTCAGCAGAAGCTCCGTGAGTTTCTTAAGGACAAGATACCACCCTCCCCCAGCCTGAAAAACCCGGTAGACCTGGTATGGGCTCCCCTTTGTGAGGCACCTTTCATTTATGCCACCTGCCTGGAGATAATGGCTCAGGCAGTGGACTCCTGCCTGACGATTTGCTATGCCTTCATCCAAGATGAGTGGTTCCTGTCACGCCTGGAAAGCATACGTGACCAGACCAAGAAGCCGATAATCGTCGTTCCCGGCAACTCCATTGACCAACGGCAGGGCATGCACCTGGCAACCAGGCAAGGCATACCAGCCTTCGCCATGCCGGACAACGCCGTAAAGGCTCTAGCAGCCTTGACCCGCCGCGCCGAATACCTCAAGAGCCTCGGACAGGGCTAAAGCCCTGTCCCTACATTTACCCAGTTGTCATTGCGAGCGAAGCGTGGCAATCTCTAGGATTGCTTCGGGGCTTAACGCCCCTCGCAATGACAAACAGACACCCTCAATAACCAAAACATCAGGTGTTTCGAATTTGGAGAGGAGGAACCCCCCCACTGTCATTCTGAGCGTAGCGAAGAATCTCGGTGGGCCTCTTTCTGGAGCCCACCTTGGGTTGAGATTCTTCGGTCGCTTCACTCCCTCAGAATGACACAAAGGAGAATGACTGAAACATCGGGTGCTTCGAATTTAAAGAATTTGAATTTTGATATTGTTTGGGATTTAGGGTTTAGTATTTAGGATTTCTTAGTGTATGTCGAGTCCAACGCGGTAGCCTTCTTCCACAGCCTCCCTTATCCCGCGCGGCTCAACGCAGTCACCTACCGAAAAGACCTGGGCAACCTTACCCTGCAAAGCGGTCAAAAGCTCCGTATTAGGCGTGGCACCGGCCGCCAGCACTACAGTGTCTGCCTCAACTACCTTTCTTTCCCCTGCGCCGGTTCTGATAACTATACCAGCCTCAGTAATTTCCTCATAGTCAACCCCGGTTAGTATAGAAACGCCCTTGAACTGCAGCCTGCCTAGCAAAGGTCCCCTGATAAACTGGTGGACCTTGGTAGCTAACTCCGGACCTCGCCTCATTATGGTAACCTTCTTGCCCTGCTCTACCAGGTACAGCGCCGTCTCACAGCCCACCAGCTCGCCACCTATAACCGCCACCCGCTCTCCAGTATCAGAGCCAGCAAGGACTTCGCTCGCCTGGAGAACCTTCTTGCTTTGCATTCCCTGTATCTGTGGAATAAACGGCTTGACACCAGTGGCCAATACGACAACATCTGGTTTGAGTTCGTCCAGCACGTCCGCAGTAAAACTTCCCCGTAGCCGCAGCTCAACGTCCAGCCTGGTCACCTCGCCTACCAGATACTGCCTAAACGTCTCAATCGTATCTTTAAATGGCGGCTTCGAGGCAAGTAGCAACTGACCACCTAATTCATCACCATCATCGAATAAATACACCTCGTGTCCCCTCAGTGCCGCCACTCTAGCGGCTTCCATCCCACCAGGCCCACCACCCACCACAACTACCTTCTTGTGACGCTCAGCCGGCTTCAGCTCATACTCCCGCTCTCTGCCAAGGGTCGGGTTCACCACACAGCAAACCCCTTCCTTTCGCCAGTTCATGCTGTCAAGGCAGGTCAGACAATATATACAAGGCCTGATGTCTTCCATCCTCCCCATCGCTACTTTCTGCAGCAGGTGAGGGTCAGCTAGAAGCGCCCGACCTATGGAGATAAAGTCTGCCTTGCCGTCACGAAGAACGCCTTCGCCAAGTTCAGGTGGAATCCGCCCCACAGTGATGACAGGCACAGAAACAACCTTCTTTACCCCTTCAGCCAGCGGCACAAACGTACATGGTGGCTGCGCCATCGGAGAACGCCGAGCTGGCGCAACCGTATGCGCGGAAACGTGGATAGCATCCATGCCAGCTTTCTCCGCCAGCTGAGCTACTACCTGCGTCTCCTCCAAAGTTATCCCCCCTTCAACACCTATCTCCACGGCACTGAGCCGACACCAGACGGGATAGCTCCTTCCAACTCTTCCCCTGATAGCCTTTATGACCTCCAGCAGGAATCTAGCCCTGTTTTCGATGCTGCCTCCATAAGCATCCTGTCGGTGATTGGACAGCGGAGACAGGAACTCTGAGATGAGATAGCCATGGGCACCGTGAATCTCCACACCATCGAAGCCAGCTCTCTTCGCCCTCTCTGCCGCCTCACCAAAGCGCACTATGAGTGCTGCTATCTCCTCAAGTGCTAGTTCTCTGGGCTGCTCGCCTCCTGGTACCGGAATAGGCGAGGGAGCTACCGGCTGATGACCGGTAAATCTGGCTGAAGTCTGTCTACCGGCATGATGAATCTGTATCGCTGCCCTGGCTCCATGCCGCTTGATGGCCTCCGCCAACTTGCTCAAGTCGGGGATAAACCGGTCATCGTCAATAGCTATCTGTCTCACTGTACCCTTGCCCACGGGAGAATCCACACATGAGATCTCCACGATGACAAGACCAACGCCACCCTTAGCCCTTTCTTCATAGTAGTCTATTTGCCGGTCTGTCACCGTGCCGTCCTTTAAGGCAAAATTCGTTGCCATAGGCGGCATGACTAATCGATTCTTAAGCTTCAGGCTCCCTATCCGACCGGGCTCAAAAAGCTTCGGAAACTGCTTCTGACTCATTTCCATGTCATCCTCCTGAATTTCTGCCAGGCTAACTCTATCCGCAGACAACTCGCCTAATCTAACATATTCCTTGGGTTGCTTCAACAGAAGAGTCGTTGAGCTGTTATTGTCATTACGAGATGTAGGGACAGGTCTTTAGACCTGTCCAAAGCGGACAGACCTGAAGGTCTATCCCTACATATACCGATAATGTTCATTGTCATTGCGAGGCGTCCCGAGTGAAACGAGGGAACAGCCGTGGCAATCTCAATCCCTCTCTCTGTCATTCTGAGGGAGCGGAGCGACCGAAGAATCTCAATGGGGTGGGATTGTGAGATTGCTTCGCTACGCTCGCAATGACACGGCATGTCCCTATTCTGCCATTGGCACAAACCTCATTACTCAAGCTATAATAAGCACGTTTAGGCTTATGAACTCTGAATTCACTCTGGAGAGCTTCGATTCCATATATTCCGACTGGAAGAAGCTTCAAGGCAATTCGACAGCAAGCTCAATCTTCTCATCGCCTGTATGGTCAAAAATCTGGTGGCAGCAGTTCGGCTCTGGCGCTGAGCTGCATCTGGGCGCCGTCAGACACCAAGGAAAAGTCATAGGAATTGCCCCGCTTCTTGTAAATGGCGATGTCGCTTCCTTTATCGGCAGCAGCGACGTCTGCGATTATCTGGACTTTGTTGTCGAGCCCAGCAACGAGGAGAGCTTCTTTCACGAGCTACTGGATAACCTGAAAGCCAAAGGAATTATCCGCTTAGATTTGGCACCTCTGAGGCCTGACTCCACGGTACTCAAAAGTCTCGTAAAAGTAGCTCCAAGGCAAGTATGGCAGGTCTCATGTTCTAGAGAAGACGTTTCTGTGGAACTCGATTTGCCTCCCACCTGGGAGGAATATCTCCAATTGCTCAGTGGAAAACAGCGGCATGAGTTAAAGCGTAAGCTCAGGAGACTGGAAGAAGAAGGCGAACTGAACTATCGTAACAGCACAGATGTCAATCGACACGATGTTGACATCTTTCTGCGGCTGTTTCGAGACAGCCGCCAGGATAAGGCAGCCTTCTTGACTCCCCAAATGGAATCGTTCTTCCGGGCAGTGGTAAGTGCCATGTCAGAGCAGGAATTGCTCATATTCAACATGCTGGAGCTTGATGAAAAATCCGTAGCATCTACCATGTGCTTTGATTACAAGGATACAGTATACCTGTACAACAGCGGCTATGACCCAGATTATGGTTGGCTGAGCGTTGGGGTGATTTCAAAGGCATTATGCATCAAGGACAGCATCGAGAGAGGCAAAAAACGCTTCGATTTCCTAAAAGGTGGCGAAGCCTATAAACATCATCTCGGCGGACATGAGCTGCCACTGTATAAGTGCTCATTGAGTTATGTAGGATAGACTACGTCATGACAAAACGACTTAACATAGCTATGATTAGCATTCACAGCTGTCCTCTGGGCGTGCTGGGAGGCAAGGATACCGGCGGGATGAACGTTTACGTTCGAGAGCTAGCCAGAGAGCTGGCTAAAAGAGGACATATGATAGACATATATACCATGGCTCATCAACCGCAGCATGGGCCGCCAATAAACCTGGGTCAAAACGTCAGGATTATCCATCTTGAAACCGGCGTTAACGAAGACATGCCTAAATTAGCCATCTATGCCTATATTCAAAGGTTTGCCTGCGGCGTGGAGAACTTCAGGAAATCTAACGACATCCATTATGACCTGATACACAGCCACTACTGGCTATCAGGCCTGGTAGGCAAGCAATTACAGGCCTGGTGGTATGTCCCTCATCTTGCGATGTTTCACACCCTTGGTGCCGTCAAGAACAGCATCGGCATCGGCGAGGATGAGCCCAAACTGCGGCTAGAGAGCGAGCGAGAGGTGGTAGGTGGCTGCGACTGCATTATCGCCTCCACGGCAAGAGAAAGGGAAGAACTTATAAAGTATTACGGTGCTTCTCCAGATAAGATTACCATCATCCCCTGTGGCGTCAATCTAGACTTGTTCAAACCTATAGATAAGGGAATAGCCCGAAAGGAACTGGGCTTAGACCATCAAAAGGTCATACTTTTTGTCGGCAGAATCGAACCCCTGAAAGGCCTGGGACAGTTACTAGGGGCATTGACCTACATAAAAGGCGAAAAACCACCGGTGCTTATGATTGTTGGTGGCGATGAACACAGTCAGGGACAGGTGCAGGTGCTGCAGCGGATGGCAAAAGACCTGCACATCGAAGACCAGGTTACCTTTGTCGGCTCTGTAGCCCAAGAGAAGCTGCCGCTTTTTTACAGCGCTGCAGACATCTGTGCCATCCCTTCATACTATGAAAGCTTCGGCATGGTTGCCCTGGAATCCCTGGCCTGCGGCACGCCGATAGTGGCCACCAATGTAGGCGGCATGAGATCTATCATCCGCCACGGCGAAATAGGACGCATAGCCAAAGATAATTCTCCCCACAATCTGGCCAGCGAAATATCGGGGCTTCTTTGCCAGCGAGAAGACAAGGACCAACGTGCCAAAACAAGGCGAGACAGTATGACCGAATTCAGCTGGGCAACTATCGCCGACAGAATACTTCGCGAATACGATAGGCTCCTTTG
>Ga0315296_10001820_pt1 | contig 18487 bp, 21 predicted proteins | sample YL17G14_18_MG_FD_203921 | JGI IMG/M metagenome (GOLD analysis project Ga0315296, IMG submission 203921) | Sediment microbial communities from Yellowstone Lake, YNP, Wyoming, USA - YL17G14_18 | ecosystem: Environmental > Aquatic > Freshwater > Lake > Sediment | place: USA: Wyoming | collected... | reverse complement strand
ACAGTGTGGTTATCAATTTTTATGAGTGGTTGAGGATTGTGAAGAGTTTTGGTGTTGAGTGTACGGCTTCGGGTGTGAGTAAGCTGTTTTTGGGCAGGCGGGGTGATGGGGCTTGTGCTTTTTTGGGCGGAGGCGGGGGAGATTACTTGTGTCAGCTGCAGCATATGAAGCCTCGGGCTTGTCAGATTTGGCCGTTTAAAGTGTTGTCTCAGCCTGATTTCGGGTTTGCTGGTGAGGCTGAATATTTTTTGGGTGAGAACAGGGTTTACGTGTATGCTGACCCTATGTGTAATGGGCTTAGGTTCGGGTCTCCGTCTGTGGAGTTCAGCAATTTTACGGTTCGAGAGTTTGTGGAGCTTGCTGCTGGGATAAGAAATCATCAGGTTAAGTCGACTTCCAGTCTCAGGTTCAGAATGCCTCCCTTCAGTGTATGATACATGCTGCATGGCACGTAGTGGGCAAGAGATCTGCACGCCTGTGCTGACTGAGGTCTCACTCGACTAGTCAAAAAAAATTTCTACTGACTAGTCAAACCGCATGTTCGTATTGATACGTGGCGACTGGCCTCTCACTTGACTGGTCAAAATTTTTTTTCTACTGACCAGTCAAAGCCGATGATTAAGCAGACGAGATTGCAGAAGGAACAGGGGCTCTGTAGTGCGTATTGTTCGTATTTTGCGGAACATAAGATTTATATGGAATAAGCGGTCCATAAGACAGTAGGAGAGTGACTTAGTTTTCATACTTTGAGAACCTGAGACTCGATGAGGTGGAGAAGGCGTTGCTTGAAAATGTTCTTGGTTCAGGGAACTTGAACGTCTCACAGCTCAGCAAGAAGTTGGATGAACCAAAAGCCAATGTTCATCGGAGGATAGAACGTTTGGAAGAAGAGAGAATACTTGAATCTCAGCAAGTTGGCAGACAACGCATTGTTTCCATTAACCCCGCCGCGGTTGACAAAGTGCGCGGAGTTCTTGGAATTGTCCCTTCAGCAAGGCTGCTGGTACTGGTTTCGCAGGAACACGCGTTGAAGATTATCGACTTTTTTAAGCCCCATGAAATCTATTTCCTAACTACAAAACCTGATCTTAATCTGGATTTTGAAAATGTCAAGAGAATCCTGCTGTCCGAAAGTCTCAAGGAATGTTATGAGCGTATCTATGGATTTGTCCGTGAAGAAAAATCGCACAAGAATGCATACATCGCAATCGCCATCACAGGAAATGGAATTGCTTCGATAGCTGCTGGAATGGTAGCTAGAGACACATTGACTCCGATTTTGACGGTTGAAAACGACGAAATTAAGCAGATAGTCTGAAGGAGTGATACATTGTGTCGTCAACAGAGGAATATTACAATGAGAAGTCGTCAGATTATGAGCGTGGATTGGAAAACCTGTATTTCAAAGTGTACGATGCAATCACATGGAAGTACACAGAACCGTACGTTCCTGCAGATTCTCAAGCCTTGGTGCTTGATGCGGGAGGCGGCACCGGCAGATGGGCTGTTCAAATGGCAAGGAAGGGCTGCAAAGTCGTTCTCTTGGATATTTCTGAAGGGATGCTGGCCCTAGCACAGACCAAAGTGAATCAAGAAAAACTGCAGGATCGAGTAATCATTAAGAAAGGAAGCATTCTCAATCCCGATTTTCCCAGCGAAACTTTCGACTTGGTCTTCTGCGAGCACGCACTGTTTCTCTTTCAAGATCCGAGCAAAGTGGTGAAAGCACTAGCAAGAGTTCTGAAAAGAAATTCTTTAATGGTGATATCTGCACAAAACAAATACGCACTGGCACTTGCATACTTGCCTGATGATCCGAAAAAAGTTTTGGAATTGCTCTCGGGAAAATATCTTCACAAGTTGGGCAACCTTCAAGTCAACACGTTGACGCCCAAGGAATTCAGAGACATACTCGAGACCAACGGGTTGAAAGTTGAGAAAACAATTGGGAAAGGTGTCACTATGCCCCTCAGAATCTCGCCCGATGTCTATTTCAAAAAGGAGTACACTGCCGAATTCTTCAAGGCTATACTGCAAATCGAATTAGCCCTCTGCGAAAGTGATACACTGACGGTTGCAGGCCATCTTCAGGCAATAGCTCGAAAGCTGTAACTCTCTCTGCCAGAACTCATGCTCGGTTTTGTCGCGGTGCCCTTTTTGAAAAAAGACGAGTCAAGAGAGGTCTCGAACCGGAGGCGAAAATTCTGGGTCTCGCGCTTGTCTTCGAAAGCAGGATTTTCAGGTCTTTCTTCACAAGTGTATATCCTAGTGTTTTTGGGCTTTTTGTTCTCACTGGGGAGAAACATTGCTTTCCCCTACCTTGCCATGTTTTTGGCTGGAAAGACCCAAAATGGTGGTTTGGGGTTTGATTCGTCACTCGTCGGTTTAATGCTTATGGCGGGGGGACTTGCTTCAACCTTCTCGCTTCCGTTCACTGGAAGCTTGTGTGACAGATTTGGCAGAAAAATAATGATGATGTCCTCATTGATCCCACAGGTTTTGCTGACCATCGGTTTTGCATACGCTCACGCGTATCCTGAATTTCTGCTGCTGTATGCGACGCTGGGGATTGTGATGGCACTTTTCGATCCGGCCTATGGCGCCATGATCGCAGATCTAGTCCAGCCGGAAAAAAGAGAACAAGTCTATGGTCTGAACTACATGATAGGCAACGTTGGTTTTATGGCTGGGCTTCCAATTGGAGGATTAATCGCAAGCATGAGTGGCTACTCTGTGCTATACTTCTACGCTGCTATTTTCGTATCAGCAGCGGCAGTCGGTCTTGGGCTATTGATTAAGGAATCCAAGCCTAGAGAAACTGCCAGGGCGTCCTCACCCATTGTTGCCTCGATCTTCAGGGACAGGGTTTTCATACTATTTTGTTTCATGGGAGCCTTGACTAATGTCGTTTATTCACAGCTGTACAGTCTGCTGTCCGTCTACACAGAACATGTTGGCTTTGAACCCTATATCTTTGGCATTCTTTCCTCAATAGCCGGTGCAATGGTGGTGACGCTCCAAATCCCTATCAGATTGGGAACAGTGCGAATAGGTCCCACAAAAGCATTCATAATCGCTCAGGCGCTATTTGCCGCGGGTTTCACTTATTTCATGGTTGCTGCGAACTTTTCCCAATTCCTAGTAGCCATTGCAGTTCTGACACTTGGAGAAATAATCTTCTTCCCAGCAAGCTCAGCTTTTGTCGCTAATCTTGCACCAGAAGATATGCGAGGAAGATACATGGCTCTGATGGGACTATTCTTTGGAATAGGAGGTTCAACAGCATCGCTGACGGTTTTCAGCATTTATGGGGTGTTGGCTAACAAAAGTCTGATCTGGGGGATTTGGGGAACCCTTGGGTTCGCGATTCTGCCTGGCTATTTGCTGCTATTGAGGATAGCTGGAAGAAACAAGTCAGTTCGGACAAATGTGTGAGTGGCGCACGCGTCGATGTAGTGCAAAGTGGGCTCATGGGCTCTGAAAAAATCTTTTTCTCCGACCCTTTCTATTACAATTTGAAATTCAAGAGCCCTTATGGCAATGTTGAGAAGTTCATCAATTGTTACAAATATGATTTTCAAAGACCTTGATTCCGCGATCCCGAAGATTCAATTCTTTCAAGTGAAAAGACGTGGAGAGAAACGACGCATGCTATTAGACAGTCACAGTTTGTGATTGCTTGTTGAGAGTTTGGTTTAAGAGAATGGTGAAGCTTGATTGGAAGAGGGTGTGAGTAGAGTTGGAACATGGGGCTGTCAAGTCTGTTGGTTTGTGCAAGACTTACCATGGCAAAGATGAGGTTGAAGCTTTGAGGGGTGTGAGTATAGACGTGAATAAAGGTGAGCTTTTCACTCTGCTCGGGCCAAACGGTGCGGGGAAGACGACTTTTTTGCGTATTATATCAACGCAGCTTCTTGCGAGTGGTGGTGATGCCTACGTTATGGGTCATAGTGTCACGAGTGAGGCCGAGGAAGTGCGGGAGCATATTGCTGTGGTTCCGCAGGATGTGGCGACGTACAATAATTTTACTCCTTGGGAGTATGCGTATTATTTTGCTCGTTTGAGGGGTATTTCATCTTCTGAGGCGAAAGTCAAGGCTCAGGAAGCTTTGAGGGCGGTGGATTTGTGGGAGTTGAGAGGCCGTATGTGTCAGACTTTGTCGGGTGGAGAGAGGAGGAGGGCGATTATTGCCTCTGTTTTGTCTTCGAATGCGGATGTTCTTATGCTCGATGAGCCGACGAGCGGGTTGGATGCTGTGGCGCGACGTGGTGTTTGGTCTGCTTTGAGAGAGTTGGTGAGGAATGGAAAGGCGATTCTTTTGACTACGCATATGATGGAGGAGGCAGAGATGATTTCGGACAGGATAGCCATTGTTAATAAGGGAAGTGTTGTTGCTTGCGGCAGGTTGGAAGAGATCAAAGGTTTAGTCAAAGAAAGGTTTAGAGTTGTGATCAGTGGCGATTTCAAACGGGCCGCGGATGACATTGAAGTTGTCAAGCTGGGAGATCGCAGTATTGTTTATTTGAAAACTCAGGATGAGGCAGTTGACTTGCTGAAGGCTACTTTGAAGATGAATTTGCGTGCAGAGTATTCTCCCGTGACGCTTGAAGACGTGTTTGTTAAGCTTGTTGGAGGGTTTGAGAACCATGAAGATTAGGAAGATTTTGCAGGACACGTTTCTGATTGCGTGGATTAAATCGTATCCAGATTTCAGAAGAAACCCGCTGATGCTATTGCTTCTGGCTATGATAAGTGCTATTCCCCTATTCTTCATGCTTATGTTCAGTAGCGGAGGAAGCGTCATCATACATGGGCTCATCGGTGCCATGGTTTCAAGCGTTTCCTTCGCAGGAGTAATGGCTGGCATCCAGGATATTTCTTGGGACAGATACGTGAAAATTCGTGAGATGATCGTCGCTATGCCGGTTCATCCTGCTTCATACGCTTTAGGGATAGCTCTTGCGCCTTTGCTGATTTCAATTCCAAGCTTGATCTTCTTCGGAGCGATAACAGTCTTTCTCGGGTTCCTGACTCTGGAGACGTTAGTGTGGATCGTTCCAGCGCTTATTATTGTGTGGGCAGCGATGAGCACGATGGGCTTCATGATTTCAACTTACCTGTTCAAGTCAAGCATGATGGTTCTCAACAACCTGTCAAACCTCTTAGGCATAGGGTTCATCTTCATTCCGCCAGTTTACTTCTCCGAAGCCCAGCTAGGAAGTTTGAGTTGGATTTCCATCATCATTCCAACGTCAAACGTTGCAGGTCTGATCAGATCCTCCATGGGACTACTACCACTGTCAATTGAGGCTCTGATAGTCCGATGGGCTGTTCTCATAATAACAACATCAGCATTTATCATTCTGACTTTCATCAAGGCCAAATGGCGAGAAAAGTAGGCGGCGCCTGCAGGATCCGACGGTAGACCTCAGACACCTTGGCAAGATCAAGATTAAAGACATCAGATTTCTGAACACGCGGTTCGGACAAGTAGCGCGCGTTGACGGTCGGTTGGAACGTGTTTTTTCCTCGCATTCATAGGGATCGTCGTGACGTTGGCAATAACGGTCGTGGCTCTTGTTCTTGCTTACTGCTACATCATTCCAAGATATTTCATCTGGAGAGAATGACTGCACTGGGCAAATCTGATTCGAAAAGACTGATAGAGGCGTCTTCTAGAAAACCTTCACTTCACCAAGATATCAATGCACTTTATGGCTCTTCTTATGGTAGCTTCAGCTTCACTTCCACATCTTTTGCGAAACTCAACTGCATCTTTGATGTGCAGAAGACTATTACGTAACTTGTTAAGCTCGATTAACGCTGAATAGCAAGGCTGGTCGATTACCTTCAAACCGTAAAGAAAGACAGATACCTCTTCTAGACTAAATCTATCTATGCGTTGTTCATCCACGTTCCTGTTTTCCGTTTCAAGTTTTCCATTGATAGCCAATCTCCCGTAATATTCAAGTATGGCTGCAAGAAAAGTCGCAGCCCTGAAGTAATCTTGCTCCTCAAGTGATTTTTCAATCTCAGGAATTGGATTAATGATTAACGATGTCTCTACTGAGTCAGAAAGGGTTATGCTGTCGACAACAGTCACTTCTATCCTTCTACCCACTTCGCTCAGGTTCCTTCCGCACTTAGGACATATCGAATCTGTGGACTTGATTTGCGAACCACAATTTTGGCAGTAGTATTTGTGCTCTCCTGCCATGTTCTCACGATTCTGAATAGTTCTCTCGGTTCAGCTATAACTTTTCCGCAAAATCGAAACTGGTTCGGAAGGACTGATAGAGAGATTCACTAGAAATCACTTCTATTTTATCTGAACTGACTTGCCCATTTCAATAGCGTATTTAGCTTTGTCTTCTTTCGCCTTCTTGAGAAGTTCGTCACGGTTCTTTCCGATGGTTTGCCTTGTTTTGTAGAAGTGAGCCTTCAATGAACGCAGAAATTCGGGTAAATATGAACGATAAACAATGTCAATTGTAAAACTCTCTACTTCTCGACAATAAGGACAGCGATAATGTGTAGTAAGTAGTATGTGATTTCTCTTTTCTAGCTTGGGTTGTCCGTGTTCAAAAAAGACTTCAAACATGTCACCGTCAAATACCACAATTGGGAAGAAAATTGTGATGAATTCTCGACTAGAAAGCTCTGATAATGCTGTCGTTCTATTGGATGTGTGATGATTTTCATAGCAAGTGAACTTGACAAGTTGATTAATCGCTTCAAAAATCTCTCTTCGTGACGAATCTTTTCCAGTTTCTGCGGTCATCTTTTTCTTCTTGATTTCTTCGTAGGCAATGGCGATTCGTTCGAAATTATCGTAGTGGAGAACCAAGCATTTCTGCTCAAGAAACCAACTGAATGATTCGGCTGAGAATTCTTTGGGGTTAGGAATTGTGGTGCTGAGTTGTCCTCTCATGTAAATGCTGCTCATTGGTATTCGAGGACGAGTGTAGAAGACCCATGCGTGAGTTTCACTTTTTTTGCATTCAATGGCTACGTCTGTCCTTAGTCTGAATGGCAAAAGTTCATCATCATAAGGGTCGGGTTCAAGCGGCAATGCATAAATGTCGATATCTCGACCTTGGTGTGCTTCTTCATCATAGTAATATTGAGTATTGAAAACCACGAACCGTTCATTTTCCAACATATTCGAAATTTCTATTTCCAATGGGTAGCCAGATTTCTTCACTTTTTCAATTATGTAGTCTTCGAGGGTGTCTTTTTCTTCCTCTCGCTTCATATAGAGTCAATTCTTTCAATTCAGCTATATCTTTTCCGCAAAATCAAAAGTGGCTTAGAAGGAAGATGGAAGATAGTTCTACCTGAAGGTGCTTTTATCTAATCATAACAATGCCATTATTCCTATGATTGCACCAACAACAATTCCAACTACACCTAGTGCTACTCCCACATAGAAACGATTTCGGTCTTTTTTTGCGTCTTTAATAGCTTCATCCCGTTGTTGCTCGGCCAGTTTCAGTTTTTTCCATATTCTTGGCAATATTCTTGAGATATTCGAGATTTTGGTCAAGGTGCAATGAATTTGCCATGCTGTTTTGATTAGCGTTAAAAGTCCCACGTAGCATGTCAAAACTCTGTTTTATGGAACCACTAATTGTGGAAATGGAAGCAGAAGCCATATCTGTTAATGTTATTCCATCAGCCACTTTGACCGTGTAATTTTTGGGCTTGTCCTCTTTTTCACTCTCTTTTTCGCCCATTTCCACTTCCCCTTGTTTTCGTACTGAAATGTCTAGTCGAACAAACCAGTTTCTTTTATCTTTTCAGCATTTTGATTCAGATAGAAATAGTCTGGGTCGGTTTTAATTGGTCGAGTCTTGATTTCCCATTTTGGTTCTTCTGGACTGGTGCTGTCAAACAAGATTAAGCCGATACTGAATATCATGCAGAGTGATTCGATTCTTGAAATGTCATCGTCATCTGACTCCTTAGGAATCAGTAGATACACCTTATGGCTGAATGCCTTATATGCACATGCTTGACCAAAAGCCGTAATCAATGCTTGGGCAGAAGATTCAAATTTCACTTCTGCTGAGATGATGACATCTGGATGCTTAACGAATTCGGTATCTTTGGATTTCTCAACTCCTATAACGTCTGGCGTTCCCCATTTGTCTTCAAATACCTTACCACCCAAGGGGACTGCTTTCGTGCATTCGCCTAATTCGCCCATCAAATAGTCTGCGAAAGCCTTATAGAAATCATCTTCGTGAATCTTGACCTTTGTTTTCTTTTCCTTTTCTGGTTTCTCTTCCTCTTTTCTGTATGCAGTATGTCTAAATAGGCCTCTGGCTGGGCGATAGACTTCATCTGGATGTGTGTCTGCCAGTTTTTGGATATACGTGGAAATAGTGAATTCTGATTCGGTCGGAAGTTTTTTCTCAACCTCATTAACAAGTCTCGTATGCCTGAGTCCACGTTTGCGTTTCAACAAAATCTCAATAGCTTTTTGATGTATCCTTTCCTCAAGGGTGCTTGGCATATTTCGTTATTGCAATGTGTCGTCTGATAAAACTTTCTGCGTGAGTTGTCTTGGTCTTCACTCTCTACCCATTTTCCCTTTTTCTATTCTTCTGTTTTTCAGCTATACTTTTCCGCAAAATCTGAAAGCTGGCTCAAAAAAGACTGATAGAAGCTAGTTCTACTCGTCTTTCTTTTCCTTTTCAATGTTGATGATTAGTTGTTCAATCTTCTCAGCGTCTATCTCAACAGAGTTGTCGTTAATCGTGAGTCTGTTGTCCTTGCCGACTGTGAGTTTGTCATATAGGAATCTTGCAATAAGATGTGCCGCAACTGCAACGGCAAGGTTCGCTCCAATCGATATGATGAAATCAATTGGGGGATTTACCATTTCTCGCAATGTCAACTTTCGCTGTATGTTGATTCCATCGGCAATTTTCGCATCAGCGATTTCACTTGCGATTTTTGGGTCAGAGAACCGAATACTCACGTCTAAATTCATGGTCTTTTCTTTTGTGTCAGACCCCTTCTGTTTCTTCATGGTTTGCAGAGCGATGTCCTTGTAATGCGAAATGTCTTCTGTCCGAACTCGTGTGAAAATATCTTGGAACTTCTCGAAATCTGCAAGGCGATAGTATACTGGTTTTGTTTCTAATTCCCCTATTTTTTGTGCATAGAAAACATTGTCGTGGGGAACTACAAGAACCAAAATTGAGTCGTTCCAGAATTCTTTAAGTCTTCTAATCAGTCTAGGTCTGATTTTGGGCGAAGGGTCTTTACGCATTTTTACTTCTACAAGCATCAAGTCATTCTTCTGTTCATCATATATGAGCAAGTCTGGTGATGACCTAATTCTGCGAACCGTCTTTGAGTTTCTTGTATTTTTTGTGAGTTTCGACTTGACACTTGAGAGGGTGCTTTCGTATCCATAAGGATGGACTGAATAACCAGACTTGTCTAACATGACCTTTACTATTTCCTTGTATGCATTGCCTTTCAGCACAGAGTCGTAGAAAATGTCTTCGCCAGACCCGCTCAAATCCATTCTTCACCTTGAGATTCTATTGTGCTGATAGTTCAGCTATAACTTTTCCGCATTCTGCCTGATTCTAAAGACGGCAGAAGATGGGTCTAATTCTTTGAAATGACCTCAGTTATAGGTTCGTTCTTCGTGTAAGTATAGCCACAATAAACACATTGGTAGGTGTTTCTATAAATTGTAGTGATTCTCGTTTCTAGCTGTGTTTCAAGTACCCTCTTATCCACCTCTTTGCAGTCAATTGTGTGGATTCCAAAATATCCATGACATCTAGGATTGGGACACCTACGTCTAACAACTACTATGAGAACAATTAACAGAACAGCACCTAATATCGTAGAAGCTGCTGATATGTAACTCCATGTTATCGTTATTTGAGTTCTCAAAAACCAGAGGACATAGAAAAATGGTGCAAAGCAAAGACACATCAGAACAAATAATGCCACAATTTCTCGTCTTATTGATGCGTTTGGCTTTCCGTATCTCCAAATCATGTATTTCTGTCCAAGATAGAGAATTGCCCTTGTGATTGGGTCTTCAGGAGGTACGCTGATACCTTCTCTTTCGACCTTCTCTTTAAGTGTCTCATCTGGCTTGGCTTGTTTCAGGCGTTCCTTGTAAGAAATGCATGCTTGCCTATCTATTTCACCGCTCTCTGCCATGGCATGATGATTAGCACAAAGAACAATGAGATTAGGTTCATTATTGTCGCTTGGATTTCCATTTATGTGATGGAACTCCAAAGCAGTCTTTTCATTACAGAGATGGACGCTACATTTATGTCCACATTCAACAAGCAATCTCCGTTGAGTCTTCATGGGAATGTGGATTCTTTCTTTTCTTGTTTCATTCATCTTGATCAAGCTACAAGTTTTCTGTATTCTAGTCAATCAGATCAGCATGTTTTAGTTCTCTTTTGATTTTGAGAAAGACTTCTTCCACACTATCATTGAATCTATAGTAGCCTACCCCTTGCATGTCTGAAGGAAGTTCTATGTTCCCCTTAAGCAGAATACATGTCTTGTTTCTTCCTATTTTTGCTTTAAAATGTCCCCATTCGAGGACAACGTTTTGTCGTGGTCTCTCTCTAAGTTCCTCTCCCTTGAGTCCACCTACGTCATCTGGTGTCACAATCACAAAAGCATATTCGACATTGGAATAGTCTTCGAGCTTCTCAATCAACGTTCTACCACCATGTGGTTGTTCCTGCAATAATATGGTTTCAAGCCTGAACTCTCTTTCTAGAAGCCTAGCAAGTTCAAATGCAGGAGCTTTGTCTCTGCCATGCACGATGAAAACTCCTTTCTTTGAGCCTTCCTTTTGTTCGTTTATCCTTGTAGGAACAATTGTCGGTTTCTCTTCAAAGCTTTTTATTCTTACTAGATCTCTCAGTTCCTCGTCACTCTTTTTGAGAAGAAGGTTGAAAGCCTTTTTTTCGTAGTCTCCATACAAAACGAAGTAAGCTCCATCTATGTCATAATCACTCTCATAATCATCATAGAATCTTTCGAAATCCTTCAAAAAAATGGCAAAGTCTTCGATTGTCGGTTTTCTTTCCGTAGAATTATAAATGAGTACTATCCTGCTGTTATGTCGCCAGTCTCCTTCCCATTTCCCCACAAGACGTTGACCAAACTCCTTGCGCCATTTTGTGAACGAGTAGTCATTCCAATTCCTCTTGAGCCATTTCTCAAATTCACTCAATGGAACAACCTCGAATAACTTTCAGCTTCCCCAGTTAATATAAGGCTTTTTCACATTATCAATAATCACCATAAGATAAAATTCTGGCATCCATGCTCCTGCGTGTCTTCAAGGAACTTTGCGTTTTTCTGATACAGCATCTCCCATATCAATTCTATCTTGACAACCTTCATTGATTCAATATCATTCATACTCTGGTCATCAAGACAGAAAAAATAGGAGTTCCCAGATTTTTCCAGAGGATTCTTGGTTTCCCCAGAAAGGAACTCCTAACCTTCTTTTTGGTATGCTAACCTCAGAAGGATTCAGTTTAGAGCAGTCACTAATTTGAAGAAAGTGTTATCTCGTAATGAGACCTATGGCACTAGGATTCTTTCAGCATCCTAACCATAGTTTATTTTCTTGGAATCAAAGACCAATATCAGCAGGTCAATCTCAGTCTCTCACTAGACTTCTTTCCTTCATTGTCTATTGCTCTGAGCTTGCTCACCCTCACTAGATTCTCTAAGACATTCACAAGGAAAGTCTTGGCATTTCTGGGATGCTTCATTGCTGACCTTTCAAGCTTCCTCATTGAAATCTTTGAAGGTCTTTGATTGTAGCGCGCGCGGGAGGATATCAAGCAAAATAGAGCACAAGATGAAGATCTGATTCTTGGTTCCCTACTCTGCATATACTGATTGATTCGTTTCTCACAGTTTTATCTCATAGTCAGCTTGTTTGAGTTCCTTCATTATTTCGACTCGTATTTCCTCAAGTGAGTTTTTGAAGGGTAGGTAGACTATTCCATGCATGTCAGAAGGTAATTCAACATCCCCTTTGTACAGACAACACACTCTATCACGACCCAGAAAACCTATAAAATAGCCAAACTCCAAAACAACATTTTGACGAGCTCTGGGTTTAAAGGAACTAGCAACTTTGGATAGTTCGCCATGAACTCTTTTCAAAGGTCCTTTATGTTTGATTACCGTGTAAGCTTCTATAAGATTTTGGAGTGTTCCCACAAGGGATTGGAGGCTCTTGCTTACTTCAATGTTAAGACATCCAATATCGTCTGGAGTTAAAATCACAAAGGCATATCCTACATCGGAGTATTTTTCAAGCTTCTCAACTATTGTTCTGCTTCCGCTTGGTTGCTCATGTAGAACTATGGGATTCAACCCAAATTCAACAAGCATTTTTTTGAGTTCGTTAACGGATTGGATGTCATGACCGTGAACCACAAACACATCTTTACTCGAGACTGATTGCTTCGCAGATTTTCTGAGTTTCTTTGGTTCTGATCTGACAAACTGCCTTGTTACATCTTTTGCCTTCGTTCCTCTACTAGAAATAGTAATATCCTCCACTGAGACGAGGGGGACTATGTTCGCCCATGAATCGTGCGGGTGCTGAGTCTCTTGGATTTCAATCTCTTCGATATTTAGGACATCTAACCATTTTCCTTTGAACAGGACTCGACCTTTTTTATATTGTTCTACAAACACCTCAACATCGTTTTTCGACAGATCCAATTCATATAGAACTAAACGTGAACTTCTCTTTGGATCATCATAACCAATCAGTATATGATAGAATGGCATTTTGAATCAAGAGGTATTGGCGATGGTTTACAACAAAAACTTATTGGTCTTGAAGATATTCTTCCAGTTGTTCTTCTTCATCACAGGTTGGACAATAGCCTTCATCTTCAATTCGTCTTCTGAGTTCTCTCATCTTTGTTCGGTTGTCTTCTTCAGGTTTCTCTTTCCTCTGAAGCTCTAAGATTTGTTCTAGTTCTTGAGAAGACAAACGAGATTTCTCTTTTGATCTCGCAATTGCCATAGCTCTACAACCAGTCTTCTTAATCTCTCTAAGTTCTTTCCTTGTTGGCTGTTGTGCCTCGAACTCCTCATCAGATAACAACTCTATTTTTTCGCCCAAGTATTTCTTGTACTGTCTTATCTTTCGTTCAGATATCTCAATATTGAACAATTCTTTTAGCATTCCTCGGATCTGTCTCTCACTAGGTCTCTTGTAAGTGTCTGTGAGTTGTTGATACTGATTCCTAATAATTCCAGAGAGGCTTGGAAATTTCTTGAACCCAATCCTTTGTCTGAACATCAAAATTCCTCAAAGGGTCAGAAAGATCTCCTTCAACAATCTCTTTTCTCTTCTGTTCTTCCAACTGTTTGTCAAGTTTCCTGTGTTTCTCAATTGTTTTCCAGAGCTTTGTATCTTCTATTTTCTCTTCTGTCATTCTTCTACTTTCCCTGCGCGCGCTTCCTTTACGCTTTGAATGTTAAATTGACGTGATCGCTTTCTCCTTTTTCATCGGTGACATTGCAGTGAACTTCGTATTGTCTTCCCCTCTCCAAATCCTGAATTGGCACAATATGCAACCCCAAATCTTTTGGAATGTCCAAGATTTCCTCCTTCACACCAATATTCTTTTCAATTTCGTCTTTTGAAGGTGTTTTGCGAATAGTGATTTGTGCTGATGCTATCGCAGAAGTGCTCACAAAGCCGATTTGAACAACGTAGTTCTCACTCGACTCTGCTTTCTTCACCATTGAATCAAAAACAAAAGGGGATTTCAGATCGTGTTCTTTTATCAGATCCTGTGTCGATGTTATAAACTCGTATACAAGGTTTCTAGTCTGCTCAGCTTCATTTGGAAGTGCTTGGACTCGCTGAATATCTCCCCTATACCAATAGAAGTGAGGAGAAGTTATACGCCCTCCTAGCAACTGGTTTATTTCATCGTAATGTTCTCTCAAACATAATCTGTCAACAGTCCAGTTCAAGCGCTCAACAGTCTCTTCAAGAACTCTCCCGATTTCCCTAAGGTCTCTGAAATCACTGAAATTAAAAGGATTGCGGAAAGAGTGCGGATATGGAACGCCCATATTGGAACGCAATAGCATGACGTGGTATGTTGCAGCTTGTTTTCCGTAATAGATGGAATCATTGTAGCTGCCATTCTGATACGACTTCTCCATCTCTCCAAGAATAATCTTCTCGCTTTCGCTTTCTATGAACAGAGCTAGAGAGATATCATCATACGATATTGCGCTATCATAGACTTTTTGGCAGACTTCGTCAAAGAATAGTCTGATTGTCGTTTTATGTCTTGACACCTCTTGCTCAGAGGGAATATTGCCTTGATGTTGAACAGCATTTCTGAGCTTATGCAGAGAGACAACTTCGTCAACATACTTTAGATTAGGAACGTTACTGTTTAAATCGGAAATCAGCTCCTCGAATGTCTTAAAACTGCCCCTTTGTTTCTCAATTTTAACACCATGATCAACCAAGACAGTTTTTACAATTGTCTCGGCGCAGAAATCGAAGTTTAATATTGATAACAGTAAATCTGAGACAGACCTTCTCATCGAATGAAAATAACCGTGAAGGTACAATTCCTTCGCAATGGTAAGTCTTCGACCAGAAGGATCAGAAAGTTTCGAGTTGAGTCCCCCTGATAGGTTCGCTGAACCCTACGCTTTAAAGGGTTTCTCCAGAACAAACAAGGATCTAAATAGGCGGGTTTCTGGTAAACGGTCTTGCTCGTATCGTTGGGAGTCTGGCGAGAGCCAAACGAATACGTCAGAGTCACTTGTCCTTGGCCTTGAACGACCTCTCGAAGTTGCCAATATTGTTCTCGATTCTTTCAAGGTATGTATGAAGAAAATCAACAGTCACTATCTCGATTAGGAATCTAGAATCATCATGGCTCACTGAATAGTAGAGGCCTTCACACTCTTTGAGGTTCTGGTCTTGGTATACATACAGTCGACCATCCAAAACGATTACTGGCTTGAGAAGAGTGCAAAGCAGAATTTCCGGCGTATCCTGTTCAAGCTTATGCTTTAGATCTATCAATGCACTGCAAACCTGCATTCTAGCCTTATGTATGCTATGCCCCTTACCGTTGGTGAATGGCTCATAGGCAATACTAGCCAGCCTTTCAAGAAGAGCTGGGCGGGCAAGTTCTTGGCTAAACCTATGAAGGCCGTCTATGTCTTTGCTCTCGAAAGTGTCGTGAGAGTCCTTTGGATGAATCAGTCGATCTACTTTGTCTGTGTGGATTTGGGCATTAATCGATAGACTTTCTTCTATTTGATCTTTGCCAATATCAGAGGCGTAGAACACCCATGGTCTGATGCTTTTTTTGCATTCTACAAAGAGTCTTACCTGAAACGCCCAATCATGAGTGTATTTCTTCCGTGACTCAACTTCAAGCGTGCGCGCGTCTTTTATACTTACGATATCAACTGTCCTCTGTTTACCTGTTTCTGCATCAAAGTAGGCTTCTTGACTGTAAACGTCCCAACCATGAGTTTTCAATATCTCTGTAACCCGCACTTCGAGTGGGAAGCCTTGCTCATCCATGTCCTTCAGTATTTTCTCAATCACGTTGTCAGGCATGACTAAAGCATTGAGTTATGGAGATATAGGTTTGGCGATAACGTGCAACGTGCGCATCGGGAACGGCGGAGCCCTTCAATGCCTATACTACATCTTTCATCCTTATTCCCCCGTACGGAAGAGCACGAGAAACCCACAAAATCTAGCGACTCTTGCGCGGTTGACAACCCTGTCCTGACGCGAGAGACCGCTTGTCAAGAATTTTGTCGGTGTCTCCTTCCCCTTCCCCCGTAGTAGTAACTTAACTTGATAGCATATTGTCAGATCTGCACAAGGACTTGGATTTTTCGATAGGCTAAATAGGCTGATTTTTGGGGTGTTTCACGGGGGTAAACTGATGAAAATAGTACTTAGGATAAGTGCGTGCTAGGACTGTTCTTTCAACCGATCGCTGATGTCTTCGAGATCGAACATTTCGAAGCAGATTAGGGTTTCCGTTCTGCGAACGTATGGAGACTTCCGCATATCCATCAACCTAGTATCTATGTCCTCCATCGTTCCACTTAGTATCAAGACGAAGTCGTAGGGTCCGTGCACAAAATCCATTCTCTCCACTTTTGAATTTACGAGTAACCCTTTGGATAAGATCTCGTCGCCAAACTCTTTCTCTTTTCCTGGATGAATCTCTACGAGCATGTAAGCACGTGCTCTGTCATCTTTAGGGTTCATGAGTAGTTTTGTGTTTTCTGCCTTATTATTGTTTTTCATAGAACGGCGTATCGTGGCGAACGGTGTGCTGCTGCAAAATCAATACATCAATCTTTTCCGTTTTCTCAGGATACTTTTTTATAAGCCGTAGAGACTTTTTTCCTCAGAGTACTTATTATGGAACACCCAAGGAATTAGCATGCGAGACAATGCAGTTCTTGTGATTGGTGGAGGCATAGCGGGAATACAAGCGGCTTTGGATGTAGCCAATCGAGGAATCACTGTATATCTCGTCGAGAAGTCTCCCAGCATCGGCGGAAGAATGGCCCAGCTTGACAAAACATTCCCCACGATGGACTGCTCCATATGCATACTTGCGCCCAAAATGATTGAATGCTTTCGCCATCCGAACATAAAATTGCTTACGTATTCAGAGGTCAAAGAGACCACAGGTTCCGCAGGCAACTTTGTAGTAAAAGTCTTGAAGAAGCCCAGGTTTGTTGACGTCGACAAGTGTACGGGTTGCGGTGAATGTACGGAAAAGTGTCCAGTCAGAGTGTCAAGCGAATTCGACATGGGCATGGGAAAACGGAAAGCAGTTTTCATGGTTTTTCCGCAAGCAGTACCACGGGTTGCTGTGATAGACAAGGACAGCTGCCTCTTCTTCCAAAAGGGCATATGCAAGATCTGTGAAAAATTCTGTCAAGCTCATGCAATTAACTTCGATCAGAAGCCAGAAGAGATCACTCTCAATGTCTCCAGCATAATACTTGCTACAGGCTTGGAAAGCTGGAATCCTGCGTCGATCACTGAGTACGGCTACAAACGATACGAAAATGTTCTTCTATCGCTGGAGTTCGAAAGACTCATCAACGCATCAGGACCGACCCGCGGAGAACTCCTGAGACCTTCAGACGGAAAGAAACCTCGCACGATAACTTTTGTGCAATGTGTAGGATCTAGAAGTGAAAAAAACGGCTTCCCATATTGCTCGAGCGTCTGTTGCATGTACGCCACAAAAGAGGCGATTCTAGTCAGGGAGCACAATCCCGAATGCACAGTCCACATCCTCTACATGGACCTAAGAGTGTTCGGAAAGCGTTTTCAGGAATTCGTCACAAGAGCGAAAGAAGAATGGGGCGTCAACTACGTCAACGGACGTGCAAGCGCAATAATAGAAGACCCAGTGACAGGCAACCTTCTGGTCAGATACGAAAACATCGCAGAAGGAAAAATAGAAGAGTTGTGTACAGATCTCGTCGTGCTCTGTCCAGCACTAATTCCAAGGGAAGACAATAGAATTTTGGCAAAAAACCTCAACCTGGAACTGGACAGCTACGGCTTCTTGAAAACGAAGGACCAACTGCTTATGCCCGTCGAGACAATTGTGGACGGAATTTTCGTCTGCGGATACTGCCAATCACCGAAAGACATCTCTGAATCAGTCACTCAAGCAAGCGCCGCTGCAAACAAAGCCTCAGAGATAGCCGCCACTCCACGCCCACGATAAGGTGACTGCAATGGAGGCAAGCAAAGCGGAACCAAGAATCGGAGTCTTCATATGTCGTTGCGGTTCCAACATCGGAGGAGTGGTCGATGTCCCCACGGTCACTGAATACGCCAAAACCCTCCCGCATGTAGTCTTCGCCGAAGAAGGCCTCTACACCTGTTCCTCCGCCGGCTTAGACTCCATCAAGAAGCAGATAGAAAAGTTCAGACTAAACCGCGTCATCGTTGCTTCCTGCACGCCTGCAACTCACGAGTCTCTCTTCCAGAAAACATGCGAAGAAGCCGGGTTGAATAAATATCTTTTCGAGATGGCAAACATCCGTGAACACTGTTCATGGGTCCACATGCACCTTCCCGCAGAAGCCACCGAGAAGGCCAAAGACCTAATCAGAATGGCCGCCGCAAAAGCAAGCTATCTTGAACCACAGACCGAGACCGAACTAGACATAACCCCTTCGGCTTTGGTGATAGGTGGCGGAATAACAGGAATCACGGCTGCTGTATCTTTGGCAAGGCAGGGCTTCCAAGTCCATCTGGTTGAAAAAGAAGCTGAACTCGGCGGTATGTTGAAGCACCTGTACAAGCTGCAACCAACTGAGCGCGAAGCCGCCGAAATTCTCCGTGAGGCTATCACAGCCGTGAAGGCCAACACCAATATTCGCTTGCATACCTCGACAT
>Ga0315296_10001819_pt1 | contig 18488 bp, 19 predicted proteins | sample YL17G14_18_MG_FD_203921 | JGI IMG/M metagenome (GOLD analysis project Ga0315296, IMG submission 203921) | Sediment microbial communities from Yellowstone Lake, YNP, Wyoming, USA - YL17G14_18 | ecosystem: Environmental > Aquatic > Freshwater > Lake > Sediment | place: USA: Wyoming | collected... | reverse complement strand
TCGAAGGGTTTGTGAACCCAGCTATGTCTCTGTTTCGATAGAAGAAGTCAGCAGCACTGATCTCTTCAAAGGTTGTCTGAGCCACTTAAGCCTCCCCAATCCCCTTTACAGCAAATTCGCTTCTACGATATGCTCTGCTCATTCATTAATTTAACTACGTTCCTGACCTGAAAACATGGTTCTTCATTTAGTCTCAACTCTTCGGTAATGAACGCGTGTAGTAGTATTCTCCGACTTCCTTCTGGAACTTGTCAAGTTTCGAGCCTTCCTTGTTGACTCTCGGTCTCTTGGTGGCTGGGTCCCTGCGGAAAGTCACTTCCATCACTTTCAGAAACTTGTTCATTCCCTTCCTCAGACTCGTAGGAGCATATACTGTGCCTTCTACGCCGGGTTTTCCAGTGAAGACCATCAGGTTATCCGCTATGAAGTCCTGCGTGACCACATCGTGTTCCACGACGAAAGCTGCCACGTTATGATTTTCAGCCACTCTTCGAATGATCCGCGCCATGTTCAGTCTTTCCTCAACGTCTAAGTACGCGCTCGGCTCATCCACCAGGAAAAGGTCAGCCTTGCGGGAGAGACACGCTGCAATGGCGACTTTCTGTAGCTCTCCGCCGCTCAGCTCGGTCACATTTCGATCTAGGAGCAGATTTACCCTTAAGGGTTGGAGGATTTCGGTCTTGTACCAGCTTGAAGAAAACTCTTCTTTGGCAACGCTCATCAGTAGCATCTGAACTGTACCTTCGTACTCCGCGGAAATGTACTGAGGCTTGTAACTTACCTTAGTTTCCCCGAATTTTGTGCCGTCGTCGGCTTCTTCGATGCCAGCCAGAATCTTGATGAAGGTCGTCTTGCCTATGCCGTTCGGTCCGAGAATGCCGACTATTTCTCCTCTTCTTATCTCGCCGCCGTGGGCTGTGAGTTTGAACCCTTTGAACGTTTTTTCTATCTTCTCCCATTTAAGCAGCATCTCGCCTGCGCCCGAACTCACAGCAGGCGGCTTTTCATGAAATATTATTGCTTCTTTCCTGAAGCGAACGTTCTCGTCTGGAATGTATCCCTGCAGGTAAATGTTTATGCCTGTTCTAACGCCGTGAACATTGGACACAATGCCGTAAACACCTGGTTCACCGTAGAAAACGCAGATCTGATCGGACAGGTAGTCTATTATGGCGAGGTCATGTTCCGCTATGATTACGGTTTTCTGTTCATCTTTCAAGCTTCTTATGGCCCTGGCCACTTCCAGTCTTTGCTTCACGTCCAGATAGCTTGAAGGTTCGTCGAAAAGATAGACGTCCGAGTCGCGGCACATCGTTGCAGCTACGGCCACACGCTGCAGCTCTCCTCCGCTTAAAACCTCGAGCGGCCTGTCCCAGATTTGCTTGAGTTCGAGCTGTTCTGCGATTTTTTTTAAGGCGCCTCTTTCATCTACTTTTCGTAGCAGTTCGCCGACGCTTCCAGAGATGACCTTGGGAATCCTGTCAACGTACTGCGGCTTGTGCGAGACTTTGACTTTTCCTTCTCCCATCTTTTGGAAGTAATCTTGAAGTGTTGAGCCTCTGAAGTGCTGGACTATTTCGCTCCACTCAGGCGGGTTCTCGTAGTTGCCGAGGTTCAGTTTGACCTCGCCTGAAAGTATCTTCAGTGTGGTTGTCTTGCCTATGCCGTTTTGCCCGAGCAAGCCGAGAACCATGCTGGGTGACGGTGTTGGTAGTCTGAAAAGCTTAAACGTGTTGGGTCCAAACCTGTGGCTGCAGTCTTTGTCCAACTCGTCTGGAAGGTTCACTATTGATATAACGTTGAATGGGCACTTCTTTATGCATATTCCGCATCCTGTGCAGAGAGACTCAACGATTACTGGTTTGTTGTTTTCGAATCGTATGGCTTCTATGTGGGTTCGCACTATTGGACAGAAACGGTGGCATAGCCTATTGCAGTGTTTGGGCTTGCACTTGTCAGCATCCAGCACAGCCACTCGCGTCATTGTGCATCAATCCATGAATGCTCTCAACAGGTAGGTTATAAACTTGAACCCTCAAAACCGTGCAAAAAGAGTCTAAGACTTCTTAGGCAAACAAAAATCATGAGAAGAGTATTATCTACTTAATTCCCTTACCACTCTTCCTCTTCCCACTCTTCATCCTCAGTGTCTTCTTCTTCCCACTCTTCTTCCTCATCCATCATTTCATTTCACCTCCACAAACTGCTGTGTACCTACACAAGCCACCTAGCAACGCTTTAAGGGTTATTATTCGTCAGTTGTCGAGAATAAAGACCAAAAATGCGATCGACAATGTCCTTTCAATGGCTTTCTTTCACAATTTTTGCCGTTGAAGAAGTGACGGGCTTCGGTATCCCCGGGGTCAAGTACGCCCAACACAGGTTCGGCGAGTTATGCGCTGCCCCAATCCGTCCTTGAACGTCTATAGCGATCAACCCCATGGAATTGTACCCAATCGGCATCCTTCGATTAACGAGCCGTATGGCTTGCTCGGCTGCTTCCTGAGGAGTCTTGCCAGTCTCGATGTAGGTGCAAACAGTCTTCGCCAAGACGAGCCTTATCGCTATCTCACCTACACCTGTACCCGAGCACGCGCCGCTCTCATTGTCCGCATAGTTGCCACAGCCAATCAGAGGCGAATCTCCGATCCTTCCAGGAAGCTTCAGTGGAAAGCCTCCGGTTGACGTAGCGGCTGCAAGGTTTCCTTCTTTGTCTAGGGCAACTGCGCCCACAGTGTCCGACCCCAGCAATTCGGGGTATTCCTCGATCAGTTTTGCCAGTTTTGGCAGTTCATATTGTCCTGCAAGTAGTCTCTTCTTCTGGTCCTCATAGTACTTCAGCCTAAGCTCCGTAACTGGATTGACTCTTTCAAGTTTGAAGAGCGTGGCAAGTTTCTCCGCGCCCTCTCCTGCTATGAACACATGGTCTGTTTTCTCCATGACTATCCTAGCCAGACGCACTGGGTTCTTTACATCCTTCAGAAGCGCGACGGCACCGGCCTGTAACGTCTTTCCATCCATGATTGAGGCGTCCATCTCTACGTCTTTGTCTATGTTAAGGCCAGAACCGTAACCTGCATTGAACGATCCGTCATTTTCCATAACCATGACTGCCTCCATCACGCCGTCCACCGCGGTTCCTCCTCTTTTCAGCACATCGAAGCCCTTGTTTGCGGCTCTCTTGATTCCTTCCATGACAGGTTGATTGCGTTCTGGATTAATGGCGCCGGCACCACCGTGAACCACAATCACAGGTTTCAGTGCTTTGCCCAATGATTTGCCTCCGTTTCTTGACTTAAACGAGAACATACCTGCCTAAATTTAAGCCTAATGTCCAAGAAACATCAAAACGGATAAATCTTCGAAGTGAGATGTTTAACGTGGGATGATGTGAGGCGACGGCTAAGAGCCAAAAGCTGTGATAAGCCACTAAGCTACACTGACCTCCAAAACGAATGACAGCAGCTTCTTTCAGAAACAAAGCTTACTTACCACGTGCAAATACAATATTGCCTGTGAGAATGTGCTCAGCGATTTCAACCTTCTGGCAACGACCTCGCGCGGAAATGAGCGTGAGGCTTGCGCGGAGCTGACATTTCTTTTCAAAGAAGTCGGCGATTCAGCGATGAGGATTGAGAGGTCTGGTGTTGCTGGTCTGATTGCAGCGAAAACTTGTCTTGACCCTTTCGGAGCGATTGAGAAGTTGCGCAAGATTTTGGTCGAACGTCCCTATGAGTTTCGATATACGCTGAGAATAATCCCCATAGAGAAAGTCGTGCGCACTGATTTAGAAGAGATTCGACAGGGTGCAACCGAGCTCAGTTCGAAAATAGGAGAGAATGAGACTTTTCGGGTTACGGTTGAAAAACGTTTCACGGCAATCCACGCGCAAAGCATCATAGAAGCTGCGGCGGCGAACATCAAGCAGAAGGTCAAGTTGACCAAGCCTGACAAGATTCTGCTGGTTGAAGTAGTCGGCGGGTTAACTGGAATTTCCATAGTGAAGCCTGATGATGTGTTGTCCGTCATGAAGGAGAAGATATTGTGAGTTAGCGTTGAGTCGACAAGAGCGCCATCCGCTCAATAACAAGGTCGACGAGTGCTGCTTGTAAGCCGTCTCTTTTGCCAGTAGCCTCAAGTTCTGCCTCTGAGATATCGAAGGCTTTTCGTATGGCTTCCTCCTTGTCTCGTGTCAATTCAATAACCGCGTCATCAGGGTTTGCGTGCACATTTTCGGAAGCCGTCAACAGAGCTGTCTTTGCGCTGCCAGGTTTGTCCGCAACTATTATCGTTGCGATGTCAGACGAGCAGCGCGTGATTCCCAGAAGTCTCATGGCTTTTCGGATTTGCCGCTGTGCGGAGGCGTAAAGCATTGTTTCCATGGCCAGGTTTCTGGAAATGTTCTCTCTGTTCTTAAACGCAGTCAACGCATCCAGAACTGCAAAGTACAGGTGCTGCCAAGTAGCCACAAGTTGAGCGTCGAAAAACTGGATTTCCACGTTTGGCACTCTCTCATTGCGGATTGCATTAAAAAAAGCTTCAACGTTCCCGATTTTCACACCTCTGAACCCAGTTATTACCAAATACTTCCCGAATTCCTCGACGCGCTCTAGCAATTTGCTTCCTCACGGATTTCTTTCAAGAATCTTCTTATGAGATCGGCGGATATTCCTGCCTTTTCAAGTTTCGCCGTTTCCGCTTCTATGGGTCTTTCCTTCTCCTTGCATTTTTTGAGGATTTTTCGTATGGTTTCCTTTATTTCCCATGGGAAAACTATCCAGCGGGTTGTTTCCTTTTCGTAGTAGTCTGGTTTGATTATGCTCCATGGTTTGTAGTAGACTGTGGCTATTTTGACTTGTGCGGCGCCTTTCTCAAGGATGTGCCCTTTCGTCAGCTTCAGGCTCTTGCCGGTGTCTGCAACCTCGTCTACCATCAGCACTTTCTTGTTTGCCACGGGTATCGATACTGGCTGTGTTAGAGTGGGTTCGCCTTTTGTTTCTGCTACTCCCAAGTAGAATTCGGCTCTGACGTTTGCGAGGTTGGGGTTGTCCAGCAGGTCTGAGAGAACTCGTGCGGGCGGCCATCCTCCTCTGGAGATGCCCACTATTATGTCTGGTTTGAATCTGCTTTTTCTGATTTTCTCAGCCATGTTCAGAAGCATGTCATAGATTTGGTCCCATGTTGGGACTTCAAATTCAAGTTCTGCCTGCACTGTTTTCCCTCTTCGCTTAAGAGAGCTTGCTGAGGCTTTATAAACATGAATAAAAAAAAGAGATGACTGTTTTCAGATTCAGCTTTGCACGACTTTTGGTTTTTTGAAGACATATATGATTATTCCGAGGCCGATGAACACCCAGCCTAGTCCGAACAGAATCCAGCCGTAGGCGTTCATCTTGTTTGCGTCTCCGAGTGCGGTGTAGTAGGTGGTTTGAGCTTCCTTGTAGGCTAGGTCTGCATCCTCGATGGCTGTTCCCTTGTCGTTCCAGGTTGTTAACGCGTCGCGCGCGCTTTTCTGCATGAAAGGTATATATTTCTTTTGATTATTCTGCTGATAATCTTAATTACCCTGAACTGCGGGTAACTCTAGCTGGTGTGCGGTTTGATAGAAATTGTTGAATGCGTGCCCAACTTTAGCACTTCAGACCCGAAAGTTGTTGACCAGATTCTTGACGAGGTTAAGAAAACGAAAGGCGCGTTTCTGATCGACTACACCTTTGACAACTACTACAACAGGCTTGTCGTCTCGATAGTTGGGAACAAGAAGTCCGTGCTTGAGGCGGCGCTGAACGCCTCCTGCATGGCGGTGAAGTTGATTGACATGCGGAAGCACAAGGGTCAGCACCCGCGTCTTGGGGCAGTTGATGTTGTCCCGTTCATTCCATTGAAGAATGTCACTTTGGAGGAGTGCATCGAGCTTGCCAGGAAATTCGGAAAGGGTTTGGCTGACAAGTGCGGCGTGCCAGTCTACCTTTACGGGGATGCGCAGCCAAGGCCTGAGCGGAAGGATTTGGACTGGATTCGTGAGGGCGAGTACGAGCGATTGTCAGAGATGATTGTCAAGCCTGGGCGTGAGCCCGATTTCGGGCCGGCCAAGTTTGTGCCTTCGTTTGGCGCGGCGATTGCGGGTGCGCGGAAAGTTATGGCGGGTTTCAACGTGAATTTGGGAACGGCTGATCTGAAGGTTGCCAAGAAGATTGCGAAGGCCTTGCACGCGGCGAAGGGCGGTTTTTCCAATGTTAAGGCTATGGCTGCGTTCATTCCGGAGAGGAACTTGACTCAGATTGGCATGACTATTCATGATTTTGAGAAGACTCCGCTTTATCGCGTTTTTGAGGTGCTCAAAGTGGAATGTGCGCGGTATAATGTGCCCATTGTGGGATCAGAGTTCTGTGGCATGGCTCCGCTGAAGGCGGTGATTGACGTTGCTTCGTACTACCTAAAGATTGATAACTTAACCGAGAATAGAATCTTGGAAATAGCGGCGCAAAACGCTATGGAGATGGGCGGTGTTCCAGAATGACCCTTACGTTGAAATGGTTGGGTCACGCGAGTTTTCAGATTGACGTGGAAGGAAAAATCATCTACATCGATCCGTACAGCGGCAAGTACTCTGAAAAGGCAAACCTGATTCTGGTGACGCATTCTCATTCTGACCATTGCAGCGTGGCCAAAATCAAGAGCATTCGCGGCGCAGATACGGTGGTATTTGCTCCTGAAGACTGTGTTAAGAAGATCAAGGGTTCCGTCAAGACGCTGAAGGTCGGAGAAGAAGAAAACGTGGACGGCATAAAGATCAGGGCTGTGGATGCTTACAATGTTAAGCGCTTCAGGTTGCCTGGGAACCCGTTTCATCCGAAGGGTTTCGGTGTAGGCTATTTGATAACCGCTCTTGGCAAGACTGTTTATCATGCTGGCGACACGGACTTCATTCCTGAAATGAAACGGCTTGGGCATGTTGATGTGGCTTTGCTTCCGAGCGGGGGTACCTACACGATGGATAATTCTGAAGCGGCTGACGCTGCGCTTGCTATTAACCCCTTAGCTGTTATTCCGATGCATCGTTGGGACACGAAGCCGGATGAGTTCAAGAAGAAGGTTGAGGCTAGCTCAAGCATCAGGGTTGTTCTGGTGAAGAGGAATGAAGAGCATCAAGTGGTTTAGAGAATGAATGCGGCTCAGAAGCGCGGCAAACGTAGTGCTAAAGAAAATGCAGACTTGCTCATTGTGAACGCTAACGAGCTTGTCACGGTTGAGGGCGGTAGTCAGAAGCCGCGCACGGGCGCGCAGATGCGGGAGCTTGGCATCATACGCAACGGCAGCTTAGCAGTGAAGGACGGCAAGATAGTTGCTGTCGGGAAGACTGCTGAGGTTACTAAAGTTTTCAAGGCTGAAAACATCATCAACGCTAATGGGAAGACTGTTCTGCCTGGTTTTGTTGATGCGCATACGCATCTTGTTTTTGCAGGTTCACGGGAAGACGAGTTTCAGATGCGGGTTGAAGGCGCGTCTTACATGGAGATTCTTGGCGCCGGCGGCGGCATCTTAAGAACGGTCAGGGAGACGCGGAAGGCGAGTGTTGAGAAGCTTGGGGATCTGACTATTGAAAGGCTTGACGTGATGTTGGAGCATGGAACCACGACGGTTGAGGCTAAAAGCGGGTATGGCTTGACGACGAAGGACGAACTGAAGATTTTGGAGGTCGTTCAGCGTGCGAACCAGTTGCATGCGATGGATGTCGTGCCCACTTTTCTCGGCGCGCATGCCATTCCGCTTGAGTATCAGGGCAGTCCGCTGGGCTACGTCGGCTTGGTGGTTGACGAGATGATTCCGAAGGTGGCCGAGAAAGGGCTGGCGGAGTTTTGTGATGTTTTCTGTGAGAAGGGTGTTTTCGGTTTGGAACAGACTAGGCGGATTTTGTCGGCTGGGAAGAATTTTGGTTTGAAGCCTAAGGTTCATGCGGATGAGATGAGCCAGTTGGGCGGTGCTGAGCTTGCGGCGGATTTTGGAGCGGTTTCGGCTGATCACCTGCTTTTTTCTTCTGACGAAGGCCTCAGGGCTATGGCGGATAAAGGCGTGGTTGCGGTTTTGCTTCCAGCTGCGGCTTTCTGTTTGATGAATGGGAGGTTTGCTGATGCTAGGGTGATGATTAATTTCGGTGTTCCTGTGGCTTTGGGCACTGATTATAGTCCGAGCTGTATGGTTGAGAACATGCAGTTGGTCATTGCCTTTACGTGTCATTTTATGCGGTTGGCTCCTGCTGAAGCAATAACGGCGGCCACGATCAATGCGGCTCACGCCTTGGGCAGGGCTAATGATGTTGGCAGTTTAGAGGTCGGTAAGAGGGCGGATGTGGTTGTTTTGGATGCGCCGAATCACAAGTTTCTGGGCTATCATTTTGGCGTGAATCTTGTTGACAAGGTTGTTAAGAACGGAAGAATCGTCGTGGATAAGGAAGCAAGTCCGAGCGGCATTGTTCATCTAGAAGAATAAAAATGAGGAAGATCGGCTTACTTTAGTACTCCTGCTCTGTTTAAGCCTGTGCAGATTAGCCATGCTGTTATGCCGTAGACGACTCCGTTGAATATTGCGATGACTAGGGTTGTCACGGGAACACCGAGCACCAAATAATCGTTGATTGTTGGGACGTTCAGCATGTCGTAGAGTTGCGGTCCCGGCGGTATGGTCGGATAGGCAAGCGTCGCTGCTAACATTGCGAAGAATACTACGAGGAATACAAGTGCTCCTGCTCCTCTCATTCTGCTTTCCTCTTGTTTAGCTTATTCAGCCATGGACTTTAAAAGCATGATCGAACAGGGTAAAAAGATTAAAGCTTGTCTATGCTATTTCTTGGCTTGTGGTGGATTGGCTTTGGCTAAGTTCAAGGTTGACCATCCTGTCAAGGCTTTGACTGGTCCTGAGCTGCATTGTAAGAACTGGCAGATTGAAGGCATCTTACGCATGCTTTGCCATGTTTTGGATCCGGAAGTAGCTAAGGACCCTGAGCATCTGATTATTTACGGCGGTACGGGTAAGGCTGCGAGGAATTGGGAGTGTTTTGACAAGATTGTGGAGACGCTTGTGGAGCTTGAGCCTGACGAGACTATGCTTGTTCAGAGTGGGAAGCCTGTGGCCGTGTTTAAGACGCATGAGTGGGCTCCGCGGGCTTTGATTGTTAATGCTATGCTTGTTCCGAAGTGGGCTACGTGGGACTATTTTTTGGAGTTGGAGCAGAAGGGTTTGATTATGTATGGGCAGATGACGGCTGGCAGCTGGGCGTATATCGGGACTCAAGGGATTCTGCAGGGCACTTATGAAACGCTTGCGGCGGTTGCGAAGGAGCATTTCGGGGGCAGTTTGAAGGGTAGGCTGGTTTTGACGGCTGGTTTGGGTGAGATGGGTGGTGCGCAGCCTTTGGCGGTTACGATGAATGATGGTGTGGCTTTGGTTGTGGAGATCAACAAGTGGGCGATTGAGCGGAGGTTGAAGTATGGGTTTTTGGATGATTGGACGGACAGACTTGATGAAGCAGTCAGGTTGGTTATGGAAGCTAAGCAGAAGGGTGTTCCTCGTAGTATTGGTCTGTTGGGTAACGCGGCTGAGGTGCATCCTGAACTGTTGAAGAGGGGCATTATTCCTGATGTGGTTACGGATCAGACGAGTGCGCACGACCCTTTGAACGGTTATTATCCTGCTGGGTTCAGCAAGGACGAAGCGGACGAGCTTAGGAAGCATGACTCGAAGAAGTACGTGAAGCTTGCGATGGAAAGCATGCGCAAACAGGTTGAGGCGATGGTTGGGTTCATGCGGAAAGGTTCTATAGTATTTGATTATGGAAATAACCTTCGACAGCAGGCACTTGATGCAGGCTACAAGGATGCGTTTGCCTATCCCGGGTTTGTGCAGGCTTATGTCAGGCCTTTGTTCTGCGAGGGGAAAGGTCCGTTCCGCTGGGCTAGTCTGGTAGACAGCAAAGAGGACATTTACAAGCTGGACGACGTGGTTCTGAAGGAGTTCAGTTATGATGTTGGATTGTGCAGGTGGATACGGAAAGCGAAGGAACAGGTGAAGTTTCAAGGTTTGCCGTCGAGGGTTTGCTGGCTGGGTTATGGTGAACGTGCAAGGTTTGGCAAGATTATCAATGACATGGTTGGCAGTGGCGAGCTTAGTGGGCCTGTGTGGATTGGGAGGGATCATTTGGACGGTGGAAGTGTGGCTTCGCCAAATCGGGAAACAGAGGGCATGAAGGACGGCAGTGATGCAGTGGCGGATTGGCCGATACTGAACGCGTTGATTAACGCGGTCGGCGGAGCAACGTGGGTGAGTGTGCACCACGGAGGTGGAGTGGGCATAGGCTACAGCATACATGCGGGCATGTGCTTAGTGGCGGACGGAACCAAAGAAGCAGAAAAACGAATAGTAACAGTGTTAACGACTGACCCGGGAACAGCAGTGGTAAGACATGCAGACGCAGGCTATGAGAAAGCAGAGAAGATGGCAAAACAAAAAAACATCAAAATGCCTATGCTTCTAAAATGAAAGGTTTTTCTGTTTCTTACTTCACCTAGAAACTGTCGAGGAGCAGTATTAGGTGGTTGTACTCACGCTAGAAGAGCGATGGTATTTGGCAAATTCCACAAGGGCGCATTCTAGAAATGTCTAGATATATTGCTGTTTTTGATATTTTGAGCGCGCGCGCTCAACCCGAAAATCTGCAACGGTTCTTCAGTCATAAAAGGAACCCGCGTCAGGATAGTAGACATATCCATAGAATATGAATACCTCAACCACACTCCAGACGAAATAATCACCGCCCACCCACACCTCAAACTCGAACAAATCCACGACGCACTATCATACTACTACGAAAACCGCGCACAACTAGACAGGAAAATCAAAGAAGACAAGCAGTTCATTGAGCAACTCTCCGAAATTCAGAAAGGCAGATGACCGCTCATAACACCGAAGCGCATCAAAATCTACGCTGACGAAAGCGTCAACATTGCCATCGTCGAAGGACTGAAACGACGTGGCGTAAAAGCATTCTCAGCAAAGACCTAAACAAACTAGGCCTGACTGGCAAACAGCAAATTGAAATTGCCATCCAAAAACAAGCAGTGATATTCACGCATGACGCAGACTTCATAAAAATAGCCATCCACAAACAACACCCAGGCATAATATACGTTCACCAACAAAAACTGACCACAGGCGAAATCATCAAAAGCCTCAAAACGATAGCCCAAACCAAAACCGCACAAGAAATCCACAACCAAGTCATCTTCTTGTAAGCACAAAGGAAAACCCATCTTCAACACCTGAAACCCGCAAGCTCAATCTATATTCAGCGGAGAAGCTAGACCTTCAAAGCAGACCCTTCTCAAGAACAATCACAGTTTGTCCGACAAGCAGATTTCATCGCCGCGACAAAACTACAGACTCAGTCCATATGCAGAGGGGTCTAAACGCTTCAGAGCAAGCCTCCTTTCGACCAAATGCAAAACCTATCCCAGCAAAAACCATAACCACAAGCTCTAACTGCCCTTAGCTTTTCGAGCGTCTGCACCGCACCAGTGGCACTCATTGATGTATAGAGAAATGGGCTTACCGCATTTCGGGCATCTCCACTTCTTATCCTCTTCCTCAAGCCACTCCTCAACCTTGCCAGCCTTGATCTTCGCCAGATTCGCCACCAAATCCTCGCCTCGCTTCAAAGAGTGGTCTGCAATCGAACGAAACCTCTTACAGTCAGGATACACATCACACTCGTAACAGAACCTGACGCCCTTGGCTTCTTGGCACTTGATTATCTTGCAGTTCTTCCCCCACCTAGCATTGTCCCAACCGTCAACAAGCACCGTCTGACAACCCTCACACCGAATATCCTCAGGCTTACACTTGCTCCGCCTAGCCACTGCCCGCCTGAGCTTCTCCGAATCCTTTCCAGCTCTATAGATCAAACAGAAGCCACAGTAAAGCCCGCATCTGCCCACAAGATTCTTGTTAACCAAGGTGCCAACACTCCCTCTTCTCATTATTCTCTAGGCTCTCAGGGCTTCAAACAGGAATCTGCCCACATTACTTTTTCGTTTCGTCCCGCCAACCTTGCTTCTACGCGCTACACTACTACTCGGTTGAGCCTTCTTCTTACCCATCATCTTCATCGTCAACATCGCCGTACCCGCTACAATCGAAACCGACACAACCCCAAACACGCAATCCCCAAGCAACTCAAAAGGATACGAATACTTCTGACCGCTCTCCGTGTCAACCATCCTCCAAGCAAACGGAAACCCATAATACTTCCTGCCCGGAATGCCCACCGAGTCAGGATTGTTCTCAACAAGCCCGCTTCCGAAGCCCACAAACAACCCAACAACCACCACGATAGCCACAATCAGCCAATTCACCTTCAAACCATTCACCACCATCAAATCTAACAGCAAACCACACAAAACCTTTTGCCCACTCTCAAAGACGCGTTCTCTGGTAACATTTTCAATTCTGGGAGCTATCTTGCCTTAACGATGTGGTACCCAGAAGCTTTCCGAAGCCTGTTCATAACAGCCAAACCCAATCCCTCAGCAGGCACGCCTTCAGCAACAATCACGTCCACGCCTTCTAAGTCAAACTCCCTCAAAAGCCTGAACAAGTTCCGCGCAACAACCGCCAAATCCCTCCTGCTCCCAAGAGACTTCACAACACAACCACCATAGCAAGTAGCAGTCTCATCCGTAGCCAAAACACCCACCTTCCTTCCCTCCTCTCTGTAAAACTTAACCAACTCGCTCGCTTTAGCCACAACCGCATTAACCTCACCCTCAACCACAACCACCTCGGCATCAGGCGCGTAATGCTTATACTTCACCCCAGGCGAACGAACCTTCTCCATCCACAAAGCCTTCTCCGCAGTTACAGCAGGATTAAGCTCCACCCCACCAAGAGCCTCCCGCAACACCTCAAACGGCGTCCCACCAGGACGCAAAACCTGCGGCGGATCAACCGTCAAATCCAGAACCGTAGACTCCACACCAACAACCGTCGAACCCGCATCCAAAACCGCGTCAATCCGCCCACCCAAATCATCCAAAACATGCTCAGCCGACGTCGGGCTGGGCTTGCCAGCAAGATTCGCGCTTGGCGCTGCAATCGGGCAACCGCTCTCCCTGATCAGAGCCAAAGCAACATTATGCCTAGGCATTCTGACTGCAATCGTATCCAAACCCGCCACAGTCACATCAGGCACAACCTCAGACTGCTTGAAAATCAGCGTCAGCGGACCAGGCCAAAATCTCTCCATAAGCGCCTTAGCCCGAAACGGAACCATCTCAGCCAACCTATAAACATCCTTCACGTCGCAGATGTGCACTATCGGCGGGTTGTCAAGCGGACGCCTCTTCACTCTGAAAAGGCTCAAGACCGCCTCACCATTCAAAGCGTCCGCTCCCAAGCCGTAGACAGTCTCAGTTGGAAAAGCCACTAAACCGCCCTTCTTGATGAAATCCGCTGCCAGACGAACCTTCTCAATGTCAGGCTCTTGCGAATCAACCTTCAACACTAACGTCTTCATCAAACACTGATAGAGTCAAACTTGACCATTTAAACTTCTTCAAAGGCAGAAACGAAAAAGAAAAGGCGAAATGGCTAGACAACGTAGTAGTCTATGACTTTCTTCATGCTTTTCGGCGCTGCCTGCCTCGCCGCAAGCTGCTTCAAAATCGCAATCACCTGAGGCTGGAAACGCGCAATGTCCGTCAAACTCACCAAACCCACAAGCCTCTTATCATCAACAACAGGCAGCTTCTTGATCTTCATCTTGAACATTAACTTCACAGCCTCCCCCAAATCCATGCTGGGTTCAGCAACGACCAACGGACTCGTCATAACATCCTTCACCATGGTTTTGGCTGCATCCTTCCCATCAGCGACAACCCTCTTCAAAAGATCCCTCTCAGTTATTATCCCCATGGCTTTCCCCTTCCTGACAGAAATCAAACAGCCGATCTCAAACTTATTCATTACCTCAGCAGCCTCTTTAACCGTGGACTCCTCATCAATCGTAATGACTTCCTTCACCATCACATCCCTAACTTTCAGCGGCATGTCACTCTGCTTATCCTCTTTCTTACGTGACAATAAACCACCAATTCCCTAATTCATCAAACCTCGTATATATAAACTGACGTGCAGAATTTTCCCTTCACAAACCACACAACCGACGAACAACCGCTTCAACACGTTTGTCAGCGGGAATCTTTGCACGTTCAAACTTCTCCTTAGGCTTAGTAAACGGTCTAGTCGCATCAACACCCATCTTCGTCGTCAAGCCCGTCTCCTGATCAGCAGAGGAGTCCAAAGTCGAACCGCGAACACTCTTAACGACAACCAAGTCCTCACCTGCCTGAAAACGCGTCGCAATAGCCCACTCCACATCGCAAGGATCAAACACGTCAATGTCAGAATCCACAACCACCGCATGCTTCAAACTCGGATGCGCCGCAAACGCCGCCAACAAGACATTCTTCCCATCGCCGTCAACCTGCTTCTCAACCGAAATCACCGCGTGAAGCCACCCGCTGCCACCGGCTGAAAGATTAACAGCACACACCTTCGGCACAACCTTCGAGACGCTCTCCCAAATCAACACTTCATGAGGCAAACCCATCAAAAGCCTATGCTCAGCCCCAGACGGCAAAAGCCCCTCATAAACATAATCCCTGCGACGCATAACCCCCACAACATCCACAACAGGCTGCCGCCTCTGAACATCATACGTCCCAGTGATATCTACAAACGGCCCCTCAACAACCTCCTTCGACGCAGAAATTCTGCCCTCCAACACCAACTCGGCCTCCACTGGAGCACAGGCGTTCACATGTTCGCACTCAACCACCCGAAGATCATTTCCCATCAAGGTGTTCGCTACATCAAACTCGCACACGCCGAAAGGAAGAGGAGAAGAAGCAGCCAGCAGCACCGCCGGATGAACACCAATAGACATTGACACGTCCAAGTCTTTACCCGCCTCTTTTGCCATCCGCCAAAGCTTGAAAAGATGCCGCGGAACCAAACGAATCGCCAAATGATTCTTGTCCAAGACTTCCAGCCGATGCACCGAAACGTTCTCAACCTTGCCATCAACACTCTTCGCGTACACAACAGCCGAAGTAATGTACGGAGCTGCATCTTTCTCGAAATGCGTCAGAAAAGGAAACCTCGAAAGATCAGCTTTCTCAACAACCTCCTTTACTGGACCATCACCGACAGTCTTTGGTTTCTTCGGCGACCCCCAAGCCTCAGCCAACCTCTGATAAAGCCCTTCTTGGTCGACACCCAATCCAGCACAAATCCGCCTGCGTGTTCCACAGACGTTTGCAACAACCTTCGTGTCATGGCCCTTCACTTTTTCGAAAAGAAGAACTGGGCCTTCCTTATCGAACTTTTTCATGACAAACGGAATCTCGAAACTTGTGGAAAGCGCATCCTTGACATGTAGCACTTCCTTTTCCTTCTCCATCTGCCTCAGAAAATCTCTGAGACTCATGCCGTGACTCCCTCTTTCTCAGTCTCAGAAACCGTTACCTTCTCAATCAACCTCTTGAAAATCGACTGCGCATGCAACTCGTCCATCGTCTCTAGGAAGATGGAAACCAACGCAATCTTCCCCTTTTTCGCGGCAATATACTCAGCAAACATGCGTGCTGAGATTGCGTTTCTGTCACCTAGCAGAACTGAAGACGACGGTGGTGCAAGCAAGTCTTTCGGTTTCGGAACAGCAATCGCCAGCGTTCCAAGTTTGTCTTCACTTTCGCTCAGCAACACCAAACATGAATTCTTCGCTTCCACGTACACTGCCAAAAAATGCTTGTTCAGCTCAACTATCTCATCCTTCACAACTCTTGCCCGTTCCATTGTCAGCGTCTCCACCGCTTATTAATAGCTTCATACACTCACTATTTATCATTTTCAAAAGGCGAAGCAGCAAATGACTGAGAAGCGAGCAGAAAAGATCTTGGAAACACTGCGAAAAACCTTCACAATGCCGAAATGGACAAACTCAAAACGAGACCCCTTCAAAACGCTGATCGTCACAATAATCTCACAAAACACCGCTGACAGAAACACCGCCAAAGCCTTCGAAAACCTTTCGAAACACTTCAAAATAACCCCCGAAGCACTAGCGAACGCCAAAACAAATCAAATTGAAAGCTGCTTGAAACCGGCTGGCCTCTACCGAAACAAGGCAAAAACAATAAAACAGGTCTCAAAAATAATCCTTGAAAAACATCACGGCAACCTTGAATCCATCTTGTCAATGCCCTTTGAAGACGCAAGAAGAGCACTGATGGAGTTTCCCGGCGTCGGCCCCAAAACCGCAGATGTTGTCCTTCTTTTCAGTGCAAAGAAACCCACGATCCCAGTGGACACTCACGTCGACCGCACCTCAAAACGCTTAGGATTGACACCTGCAAATGGAGACTACGAAACTGTGCGCAAGTCGCTTCAATCACTATATGACCCAAAAGACTATCTAGCCGTTCATGTGCTTCTCATTTCGCAGGGCAGAAAATGCTGTAAAGCCAGAAACCCGCTGTGCAAGCAGTGCCCTGTAGACATGCTTTGCCCCTCAAGGCATTTGTGGGATAAGAATGATTGAACTTACGACTGAAGTCGCCACCTACTTTCCATACGCTGAGGTGCGGCCCTTTCAAGGCGAATTCATAGAAGTAATTCTCGAGGCTGTGAAAAACGGTCGTTCTGCTCTGATTGAGGGAAGCAACGGCCTGGGAAAAACCATCGCTGCACTGTCCGCCTGCCTCCCGAAAGCTGAAGAAAATGATCTGAAAATACTGTACGTTGCACGGACGCATCGCCAGCACGACCGCGTGATCGAAGAATTGAAAGCCGTCTCTAGAAAGCTGCGAGTTTCAGGGGTTTCAATTCGCGGACGCCACGAAATGTGTCTAAACAGCTTTGTAACAAGATACGCATCGGATGCCCGATCGGTCATGGAAGCCTGCGAGATGCTAAAAGCCAGGGACAGGTGCCCGTACTATCGCAGCATCGAGGAAAGGGAGGAGGAGTACTCTGATCTTAGGCATCGAATGGCCCTTTTCCCGTGTAAGGCTTCAGAGATCCAGAAGATCTGTCGAAGAAAAGGCTTCTGCCCCTATGAGCTTGTGAAGGCTTCCTTGGCCGACGTCAGGGTTATTGCGCTAAGTTATCTTTACGTATTCGACCCTGAAATCCGCAACGTTTTTCTGAAGAGTTTGGACACGCCGATGCAGAACATCATCTTGATTGTCGACGAGGCGCACAACCTTCCTGAAACGGCCGTTGAAATCGCAAGCAGTCACCTTTCGCTCTTCACGCTGGGACAAGCGAAGATTGAGGCCGAGAAATTCCGCTATAAAGACATCGCAGGTTTCGCAGACATTGTTAGGAACGAAGTCGAAAGGGCAACAGAGAACATCGGGAAAGAGACCTTAGTTTCGCCCGAGTTCCTGCTTGAGCTTGTGCACGAAAAAGCTGGTGTTGACGAGCCTCAGAAATTCTTTCAGCATCTGAATGCGGTTGGCTACTTAATCAAGAGAACATTGCTCGCAGACGGAAAATATCCAAGGTCTTACATTCACGCAATGGGCGAGTTTCTGTCCCGGTGGGTCGAAACTACCGGCGACGAGTCATACGTCAACGTGATAAGCAAATACACATCCCGCAAGGGTTTGCCGACAGCAAAACTGGAGATAGTCGCTTTAGACCCTTCGAAAATCACGGCACCGGTCTTCTCATCAGTCCACTCAAGTATACTCATGTCAGGAACACTTCAGCCGCTAGAAGCATACGCGCAGATAACGAAGCTTCCTGAAGACACGGTGAAAAGAGTCGTTCCGTCGCCGTTTCCCAAAGAGCATATTCTGCCGCTTGTAAGTTGCGGCGTCACAACAGCGATGGAGAAAAGAACGCCCGAGATGTACGGCAAGATTGTTTCGCGAATAGAAGAGGTTGTACAAAATACTCCCGCCAACACAGGCATTTTCGCTGCTTCATTCGAGGTTCTTCAGGCCTTATGTAGCAGTGGACTGGAAAAGGCGCTGAAAAAGCCATTTCTCCATGAGCGTAGAGGGATGAGCTCCAGAGAAAATGAAAGCATGGTTGCAGACTTCAAGGCATATGCCAGTCGCGGCGGCGCTGTGTTCCTTGGGGTTCAGGGCGGACGGTCCTCCGAAGGTGTGGACTATCCAGGAGACGAGATGAACTCTGTTGTGATTGTGGGCGTGCCGTACGCCGAACCGACTCCGAAAGTCAAGGCTCAAATCAGCTACTTTGAGAAATGCTTTCCAGAGCTTGGGCGCGAATACGGCTACGTTATTCCAGCCATGAAAAAAGCTTCTCAAGCTGCTGGGCGAGCAATAAGGACTTTGGAGGACAGGGCAGCCATGATTTTTCTTGACCACCGTTTCTCAACGATTTACTGTCAACGTTTTCTG
>Ga0315296_10001818_pt1 | contig 18493 bp, 19 predicted proteins | sample YL17G14_18_MG_FD_203921 | JGI IMG/M metagenome (GOLD analysis project Ga0315296, IMG submission 203921) | Sediment microbial communities from Yellowstone Lake, YNP, Wyoming, USA - YL17G14_18 | ecosystem: Environmental > Aquatic > Freshwater > Lake > Sediment | place: USA: Wyoming | collected... | reverse complement strand
GCAGATCGAAAAGGATGCCGAACTTTCCATCAAGGCATTTGAAATCTTTAAGGAACTGGAATCGAAGGAAGAGGCTAAATCAGAGGAGCTTTTCGAGAAGGATAACCAAGCATCCATGATCTTTAGAGATATTACATCCGGGATGTTTGAAGATGTAAGTTATGACTCTTCTGCGGGAGAGATATTGGTTAAGCGTTCACATGAAAAGAGATTGCAGAAGGCTTCTGAGTTAAGCAGGAGCGAGTGGACTCAACTTTACACAGCAATAAGGATAGCGCTAGGCGAGAAGCTCTTGAAAGGGGAGAGAGGATTTTTTATTGTTGAAGACCCGTTCATCCATGCAGACCCCGAAAGATTGCTTAAGGAATTTGATATGTTGAAGAATCTTTCGGAGAGAGGTTGGCAGACGATATACTTTACAGCTAAGGACGAGATTAAAAAAGGATTACCAAAACAAATAGATGTTGACATGATAGAACTCGAGAGACTTCCATAGAATCTAGTAACTGAAGGGTCCAAGTCTATTAGGTTCAGTTTTAGTCTTCCAGCCATAATCTCAAACAAGATAATTCAAGCCATAGAGACCACATATGGTGGCGAGCCATTCGCGTCTCCAGATGTTCCAATTGTATTAGGAAACGAAACGGCAAGATACAGGCGGATCTATAGAATTCATCTGCACTTCCGTTCAAAACCGATATGATTGAGGCGTTCAGATATTTCTAGCGCGCATGCCTGTTCCTAAATTCGTTTGCGAGGTGGCTTGTGCTTCTGGTTTTGCGCGCGCTGTGTGTGTGGGATAAAACTTTACCCCCAAACCCAAACCCAAATGAGCCAATTTGAGGAACTATTTATTAACGCAATAAAAGAAAAACAATGGATGAAGTATCTCTAACTCTGAATCGGAGATGTCGAAGATTACTCAAGAGAATCATCGGAAAATCCCATGGGTAACGGTCATAATAGTTTTCGGCATACTCATCGCCCTCACAATAGGGTATATCCAATTCTTTCCCCAATATTCTTCCCGATTCTTGATTTATACCTTCATTGCCGTCCTCATTGCTCTCTTCTTCCTTGCGACACTTGCTTTGAATGAGAAATGGAGAGTCAAGTTTCGTGAATATCTACTAAATTATCGAACAAGGACTCAAAGACCAAGTCGTTCACGTTATAGAAAAGCCCAAGTTTTTAACTCCATCATGCTTGCGGCACTCATGATTTTTGGGGCCATTGTAGCCAATAATCCAAGCATTATTCATAACCAATATGTACAGTACATGTTTGTTTTTTTGTTTATTGTATTTATAATTTCATTCATCGTCTATATTTCATATTTATTGAAGACGTTCTGGAAATGGGGTCTTGTACTAATCGTCCTTGGCGTAGTGATTGCAGTCATCCGCATCTTATTGCTATGAGAGAGAAAATTGGCGCGCATGCGTGTTCCGAAAATGGTTAAAAATGGTTTTAATTCCGTTCTGCAAACTTCTGCGGGTTCGAGAAGGCTGGTTGCGGCAAGGAATTCAGGAACAATGCGAAGTCCAAAACTGTCTCCAAATCATAAAAGGCGAATAAAAACCATTTTAGACCAATTTAGGAACAAGCATGCGCGCTAACCCATTTTTCATTTCTGGCAAATCTTAAATATTTGCAAATATCTAACTATTTACTAGGCCCGCTGGTGATAAACTTGTCGTTCGCTTCGCCACTCAGCCAAAAACAAAAAACTGTTTGGTCGTTGATTAGCAAAGGACTTTCCGTATCCAACGTTGCGGGCAAGCTCCAGACCAGCAGGCAATACGTCAACCAGACCAGATTAGCGGCAGAAGCAAAACTATCCAAGGCCCTGATGGAAGCCGCCAGAGTCAACGACCTCCAAGTAACGAGACTCTACCCAAAAGAAGCCGTGCTTCTCGGTTACCATCCAGTCCTCAAGCGCAAAGCCATAGTTACCTACACAACAAGTCATGGGATGAAAGTGTGGTACTGGCAAGACAAACCAGAAGAAGTAACCGATAAAGACTTCCTCAAGCAAACCAGAGAGTACTTACTTGAAGTGGCCAGAGAAAGGGGCATGGAAATAGGCGAGGCCGCAATGATTCATCCAGGCAGGTTGGCCCATATCATATTCTGTGAACTCATCCCAGAGTTGAAATCATGAACCTAAAAAGGCATTTGAAGAGGTTTATTCGAGGCTGGCTTCCCAAAGAACCCAATCTGCCAAGACATAAGTTAAAAACGGCTGAAGTCAAAGCTCGCATTTCGAAGCCTAAACCCCGATGGTGGAGACCTTTCTGGATAATTCTAGTGATTGCGACAATCGCTTTAGGAGTTGCTAACACCCTATTCCTGAATGTTTCTCTGCAAAAAACCACAATAGGACTGATTGGCACCGTTCTTTGCATAGGCTTCGCGTACTATATTCGTGTTAGACCTTCCATCAGAGTAAATAGAGCCTTGTACATAGTCTTGGGAATTACACCCACAGGACTTATTCTGCTGATACTTTGGACTGTCAGCATCGGCAGGCTGGTAACCGATACGATTGGGGCTTTGCCTTCTCTTCTCATAGGCTCGGCATTGTGCTTTGGCATAGGTGCTTTCATGGGTGACTGGATAGGCAAGAAAAGAAACTACCTGCTGCCAATGTCTCCGTGAATCGCTGCCTCCGGATTCTCAACAGCGCACGCTAATGTCATCCTTCTCGGCAACCCTCAAATTCACAGTCTTGCCTTCGAGCACCCTAACTCACCAATCCAAATGGTTATTTTCGGTTCAGCTATAACTTTTCCGCAACGCCATCGGTTGGTTGGTGGTTGGATAAAACTTTACCAAAAACCCCTAACAAATGATGAATCTCAAATTGAAAGGGCTGAAATTGCGCGTGTTTAAATATCAATTCCATCTGATATTATTCTAGATAGCGAATGTCAATGGACGATTATTACCTCTCTGGACCGCTTGGCGTGATTTTGTACGTTGTCATCTTGACAATGATCTTCATAATTCCTATATCCGTAGGAATGATTTTGTCATTGTTGATCATAAGGTTCAAGAGGATGAGAAAAACTGCGATCATCGTATGGACCGTAGTACTGATTTCCCCACTCATCTATTTGATCAGCCGCGATTTCTATATGCGAGCAACATTGAACGCTTGGGAAACGTACAACGCAATCAGTTGGAGAGAATCATTAAACTCTGCAGCCGGCACCCTGCCATTTGTCTTGTCTATCTGGATCTTGGGACTGTTTTACTTAACGCGGACCTTACGAGATCCTCAGGTCAATAAAGTCAAAGAAAGAGAACCTGATAAGTTACAAATCTGAACAACAGAGAGATTTCAAAGTCACGCACAGGATTTGTCGCAATCGTTTGGCTTTCGCCAAACTCCCAACGATCCGAGCAAAGGCCGTTTACCAAGAACCCCGCCCACTAGGCTATTCTTCTCGAAATCTACCAGTTTTCCGAAGCGTGGGCTGTCTTGTTCAAGAATAGTTCTGTTCCGCCCAAAACACGTATTCGAGTGCAAGACTGATGGCGTACAGAGCGTCTTCCTTTGTTGCCTTGTAGTCCTTCATTTTCTGCATGGTTGGTTGGTTGCGGTAAAGTTTTATCCCAAACCCAAACGCTGTCATAAGATGCTTGCAACAATATTGTAGCTTGCAATGAAGATGATAACAACCAAAGGACATAACTGCAATAGATCCCTAGCAACACGCACTTTAACATATTCTCTCAAATATCTGAAACATAGCCAGTAGACTAGGTAGGCTAGCCCTAGGAACGGAAAGAGCAATATCATCGTGCGCCATGCTGGAACAAGTAAGTCCATCAGTGTGGGCAAGAAAACAAGGACAAACCCGAAACAGCCTACAAGCTTGAAGCACACTTCCGATTGCACGTCTTCGTACAAGTGGCCAATGCTCCATCCAAAGAAAGCGACAAGATAAAAAGAGAATAGGGAAATTGCATTCTCCCCAAAGTTTTCGAAAAATCTTGAGCCAAAAGCAAGCGTCAAGGCCACCAAAGTCAATGCTAGTTTATAGACATCATCAAATCGTCTAATCTTGTCTTCTGTCATAATGCACAAGATTTTGGTTACTGGAACTTATATGTCTTAACGTTGGCGTGCGCGCCAGTTTCGGGATTCTTGGCTTCGCGCGCGCTCTGACACGCATACTGTTAAATATGCTGGGGCTAGAGAGGGTAACTCGTGGTTGTATTGAAAGAATTCTACAATGGGATGCACGAGGGCAACGTTATGACAGACCTAGTCAGGGGATTGCTACAGAAATCTGGATATTCCGTCTATCTCAATGGCTATGAAGAACGGTTTTCTGAAATAAAAGAACACTTAAGCGACAAGACAATAAGAAATTCCAGAATAGTCAGAATGATTAGATCGTCTCCTGATTTGCTTGTATACGACAAGAGAAGAAAAGACGTAATGCTTGTTGAAGTGAAAATGCGAAGAGCGCCAAAGGAAACCTCAGTTCTCGTATATTCCGATCTGATTGCATGCTACAAGGAATTCTGGAAAGATGCAATTCTTGTTATCGCAATACCTTGCGGGCAAGTTTTCTACGCGCAAAAGTTCAATGAGCTTGAAATTAAAGAAGAATACAATGCTGCAACTGATTTTGAAAGATTCGAAGACCTGTTCCCAGAGGTCAGGGCAGAGGATCTTTCAGCCTATAAAGACAAGGCAATCCAAGCTATGAAGAAGTAGCCAACGAGCTTTCGCGCGCTCGCAGGTCACCCGATCGATTCCCAACACAACTAGAGGGAGACGATTCTTGAAACCCATTCTTTTCTCTCATTCCTCAGATATCTAGCGAACAGCAAAGCCTCTTCATTGATCAATGTTTCAATCTCCTGCTCGCCGCCCATTCTCATTCTTGGGATTCCCACTTTGCTCTGGAAGTACTGGTTCAATTCTTTGAGTAGAGGTCCCGTATGAGAATCGTTGAGGTATTCTCTCTTCCCTTTTCGTTTCGCTGACAAGTTCTCATTTCTGACGATGAAATCCTGCTTTCTGAGGTTGCGGCAGTATTGAATGACGAAATCATCCACGAGGTAGCGGTATAGCTCTTGAAAATCGCATATGAGGCTAGGCTTCCCTTTTGCTGTGCTGTGCAGAAATCCGAGGTAGGGTTCAAGCTTTGCTTTGATTAGGGCATGATGCACTTTCCATGATAGAATCTCATAAGCCAAATTGAAGATGTTGTTTATGCCATCATAGGCTTTGAACGTCCTTCTGTACTCTGGTCTCAGAGATTCAGGCATCAACCCGAAGATCTGACTGAAGTAGCGGTCAGAACAGTGTCCTTCATATGCCATCAATCTTGTTCTCAGTTTTAACAGATCATCAGCCTCTAGATTGCTCACCTTTTCCACAACCGCAAAGCCATGTTGCCTCAATCCGTACTTCTTCAACACCTGATTCTGTCCCTCAATCTTGCCTAGAACCAACTGCTTCGCAATGTGCACGCCTTTCTCAGTCTTCAACGCTTCATACTGACACACTCGAGTCATGACATGGCTATCGTCATCAAGACTCTTCAGCATCGCAACAGGCCTGCCCTTCTGGGTCAGAAAGAGACAGTCTATTCCCCAGAATCCGCATGTGGCCAAAGCACTTGTGGAGACAGTATTGCCACTTCCTAGAACCACCTCTCCGACCTCATTCTCAAACAACGGATAACGGTGTACATTCCGTTCCTTGTCCCTCAGTACAAAACATCCTTTTTCCATTCCCAAGTAAGAGCCTCTACCTTCAAGGGCGATCTTAAGGACTTTAGCAGCGTTACCCATGAGTCTTTATTCCCCTTTTTCGGCTGAACGAGAATCGTTTCTGCGTGCGTGGTTCTTCAGATTCTTCAAACGCCGGTTTTTCATAGATACTATCCATGCTCTGAGTTACTTTGCCTTTGAATCCTATGGGAATTGGAATGCTCTTGCCCATTACCCTTGAGGTTTGAACTTCAGGCTCGGGATTTGTTATGCTTTCTTGAAGAGTCTTGATAGTTTTGCGCAAAAGTTTGCAGGTTTCATTATCTAAGCATCCACTGTATACTCGCGCCAAAGTTCCAAGTTCATCTAAAAGGCCTTTTCGCATATCCAAAACAGTTTGCGGTATTCTGATCACGTAAACTACATATTTGCCCTGTATCTCTCGCCTCACCAAGTCTTCATTTTGAAGATTAGCCAGATGTTTTGCCAAGGTCTTACCCGAAAGCCCAACCTTGCCTTTGAGTGCTGTGAAGGTTAATGGAGCGTTCAGAAGTTCCATGAGGATTTTGTTTCTGTTGAGTTTGGCTATTGCCACGGATCTTTCTCCTTGTCTAGAGGTTCTCAAGTTTACTTACTCCAACTAAACTATAGTAGGAGAAAATCTATTTAACTCTTGCTAGTGTTCAGTAGCTTAAACAAGTGATGAAAAATGGGAAAACTGACGAGCATCTACCTAACACCTGAAGAAGATGCAGCATTGCTGGCTTACTGCAACAAGCATGGCTACACTCCTCATTCTGTCATCAAAGCTGGGTTACATTGGATGCTTGAAGAAATCCAGAAAGAGCCCACTGAAAGTAGAAAAGAGCAAGAGGAGAAACCGAGTGAAGCCAGGAAGAAGCACGACTGCGCGGAGATTTTGAAGGCCCTCCGTGAAGGCGAGGAAAAGGAGTAGGTTCCATGGGTGGAAGTGCAAGGATCGTGAGTGTCTATTTCACTACTAAAGAGATGGACGTCATAAACGCTCTCTGCAAGGAAACAACGCAGACACCTCAAGCTGTCATCAAGAAATCGGTCATGCATTTGCTCAAGGAGATCGAAAAAAGCGCGCGCGTGATGGAAAGCGAAAGCTGAGAATGTGCCGAACATGCCCCTTCCAGATAGAGACACGACCCCCCGAAACACACTCTGGGACTCAGGTTCACTTTCGACAGGGGTGTCTCTATCTGACCAACCTATCTTAAGTTTGATCAAACTAGTGTTGCAGACCGCTTATCTGAAACCTTACAAACCGATCTCACTTCTACTTCTGGGCAATGCGGGAATAGGGAAGACGCGTCTGCTGTCGCCTTTAGTCAAGCTGGATTTTGTCAGCTACGTGAACGACATAACACCGAAATACCTAGTTGAGTTTCTGCATAAAGTCAAGAATGGCGAAAAAAGATTCCTCGTTGTTCCCGATTTCACAAACTGCATGAGCCATGCAATGAACACCAGAACGGTTCTTGTGGCGATTCTGAGAAGCATGACGGAAGAGGGGGTGATCGACCTTTCTGACTACCATCTCGAATTCAAGTCATCTACACACGTTAAGGCCGGGCTGATAACTGCAACCACAAACGCGAGTTATCAGCAATTCCGCGAGATCTGGAAGGGAACTGGTTTCCTGTCCAGGCTTCTGCCTTTCTCGTTCAGTCATTCCGTAGACACCAAAACAAGAACAATGAAGGACATCGACATGAAGAAGCGAGATTGCTTAGAATCGGTAAAGCTTTCTGTCGTCAAGCGCGCGCCTAGAACCGTCGCTATGCCTCCGCGTCTTTTGAGTCAATTGCACGTCTACGAGGAACTGCTTGGAAAAAACTCAGGTTGTCTTCCCTATAGGCATCAGATTCAGCTCAATGCGCTTGCTGAGTCTTTAGCCGTATTGACCGAAAGCTCGGAGTTGACGCAAGACCACATCGACACTGTCTCTCGGCTCTGTCATTGGATAAACTATGATTTCAATGAGGTGTAAGGCATGAAGACCAAGGCTCAAGCGAAATCCGATCAAGTCATTGGCGTTCTTGTTGACCTTTCCGACGGAGATCACAGAGACCATGGGATCAAGTTTGTGAGTCACCGGAGCTATGACAAGCTGTTATGTGATCATGTTTACTTTCGATTTTGTCCAGACTGTTCTCAGTACGGATGTAGAAAGAGGCGACTCTAGAGTATGGTCAAAAAGATTGCGGTCTACGGTTCCTACGAAGCAAAGGTTCCTGTTAGACAGAGATTCTGGAAGAGACGAAGGGACGGGATACTCCAGAGATACTGGAAACGCACAAGTCGAAAGAAGACTGCGGAAATGAAAGGGAGATACGAGTTCCACGGCAAAGGAAAAGACCTCTACAAAGCCGTAGTGAAAGCGCATCACCTGATGCCTAAGGGATTTGTGGACATTTCCGCCGAGAAGTTTCTGGAAAATCCTGAAAAATACGGTCTTGAGGGTGAGTGGATTGACCGAGAGGTCGAAAGCTAACCCTATCCTCGGCTATTCAGATACTGAGACCGTGAAGCTTGATTTTGATAATATGTCGTTCAAGAGTGTGAAATATTGGGCGTCAAGAATAGGTCGCTGGTTCAAGCTCAGAGGCTTCATAGTTCTGAAATCCAGCAACAACCGTTACCACGTTGTTTTCGATCGAGAGGTTTCTTGGAGCTTGAATGTGAAGATAATGGGTTGGGCTTGCCTCCAATCAAAGCATAAGGGCTTGACAGGATATTTCATTCTACAATGCATCAAGCAAGGCTCGACATTGAGGATTTCGCCCAAAAAGGACAAACTTTGTCCTAGACCAGTATATTATTACGGGAAGCAAGACGGCCAAATCCGGAGCTTTCTGGAATATCGTCATATGCTCAGGGAATTCGTGCGAAAGCTGAAGACCTCCCCCAAGCCTCAGCCCCATAACAAAGAGGGTCGCTGAGTCTAGCTTGCCAGTGTTGGTGCTGACGGTGTTGAGCCGCTCACCAGAGTCCAATCTACAAAGCTATTCGTGTCCAAGTCTATCGAGCTGTGATATAGCGAGATACCATCCATTCCGCGAACCACTATGTGCAATCTGTTCTTCAATATTGCTGCTGCCGGCGCGTCTGGTGTTGCGCCTGTCGGCAAGGCAGTCCAACCTGCCCAGCTTGCACCTGCCCACGTGTTGCGGTAGATACTGTTGTCTGCTCCTCTCACGACGAGGCAAACTTCATTTCTTGCCTCAGAAGCTGCTAGAGTCGGCGCCGAAGGCGTTGCTCCACCGACGAGTTGCCATCCACTGAACACTTGCGTTGAGAGATCTACGTTACAGTGCCAGATGCTGCTGCCGTCAGACCCGCGGACTACTATGTGCAGCTTGTTCGCAAGCATGGCTGCTGCTGGGCTGTCACCCGTCGAACCCGAAGGCACTACACTCCAGTCACTCCACGTTCGCGTGGCGACCGTGTAGAACCGGTAGTAGATGCGATTGTCTTGCCCCCGCACGATGAGGCACAGGTGTGTTGTGTTGGATGTCAGCGTTGGTGCTGAAGGCGTGGACCCGGTGAGTGGTGTCCAACCTGAAAAGCCTCCGCCGACGAGGTTAGCGTATCCGTGCCAGAGCGTGTTACCATCCATGCCCCTCACGACCATGTGGAGTTCGTTGCCGACTCTTGCGGTAGCTGGACAGTCGCAGGTGGCTCCGGGCAAAGCGTTCCAGCCGGCCCAAGAGGTTGAGGTGACGTTGTAGGTTCGAATGTACACTGTGTTGTCCTGACCTTGGACCACCAAGCCTGCCAAGTCGGTTACCGGCTCCCACGGAACCATTAACGGATAATGGTCCACATTATCAACATCGATCACGTAGGGCGTATCCCCTATGAGGTCGTTGTTTGCATCGATGCCAGCATAGTCACTCCAGTAGTTTCCTCCAGACGCATAGCCATCATCCCAAATGCTGATTGAAGCATTACTATATACTTGCTCAACGTTGCCTACGAAGTTATTATGATAGATGGTATCGTTGGATGAATATGAAAAATAGACACCCACCCTGTTAGCTGCTATATTGTTTTCTGAAATGTTGCTGTAGTCAGAAGAGTCGAAATAGATGCCTATGTCGTTCGCTGTTATGTTGTTTCTTTTGATTTCATTATGTGTAGATGAGATAAGATAGATGCCATGGGTGCTGCCTGAGATTTCGTTTTGAACTATGCTAGCGTCTGCGCTGTGGAGAAAGATGCCATCCTCATTATCTGTTATGATGTTTTTCTGTATATTGATGCTGTGAGTGTAGTCGATACTGATTCCAACGCTGTTGTTCATCAAGGTGTTTTCAATAATGCTTATGTTAGCACAAAAAGAAAGATTGCTAATGCCAGAACTGCTGTTCATTACGGTGTTTCCTCTGATGATTCCATCATTGGAGGCCTCGAATAAGGTGATGGCATAACCGCTGTTTACTATGGTGTTTCCTACAATGCTGTAAAAGCTAGAATCATATACGTATGAAATGCCCAACTCACAATTTGATATGTTGTTATCGATGACGCTATTGTACAATGACGACATAGATGCATCGATGCCAGAACTGCTATTTGTCATGTTGTTTCCCGCGATGCTGCTGTAGCTGGAATAATCGGAGTAAATGCTAACCCCGTTGTTTGCTAGGTTGTTTCCGGATATGCTAGTGAAATTAGAAGCAGAAAGCAAGATTCCATAATATTCATTGTTTGTGATGTTGTTCCCAGCAATAGTTGTGTTCAAAGAAGTGTCTGCATAAACTCCCTGTCCGTTGTCAGCAAGGTTGTTACCGACAATCCTGTTTTCTTGGGAATATCGATATTCGCCCATATTATCGACCCAACCCAAGTCAATGCCATAATCATTGCCCGTTATGTCGTTCATAATGACGTCATTATTGGCGCACCCACGAATCAGAATTCCGTACTGATTGTTTGTGACGTTGTTTTCTGACAACATGTTACCATTGGAAGCCCAATAACCGTAATGCCCAAGAGCCTCGGGATATAAAGTGATGCCAGCTAGGTTTGCCGTAACATTGTTTCCGATTATCTCGTTACGGATTGATGCCATAACAAAAATACCATAATCATTGCTTGCGATTTCATTGCCTTCAAGAAGGTTGTAATTAAGTCCCCCGTAGGAGCTCGAGCCACCGTAGAGATAGATACCATAAGTACTGTTTTGAATTTTGTTTCTAGATATGTCATTGCCCATGTGCCAATCAGCAATGGCATCACCCGTAAGTATACCTGCATAAGCTCGGTTGCCGGAGCCATTTCCTGTAATATTGTTTTCACAGACGGTATTGTTGTCCGAATTCAAGGATATGCCAATGCCTGCTTCGATATTGTTTACGAGAATACTGTTTCTAGATGAATATTCGGTTACATAGATCCCGGTTCCGGTGTTTGTTATGTGATTTCCGAATATTGTATTCTGGCTTGTACGGTCTAGGTATGTAGATCCGAGAAGTATGCCCATGCTCCCACCTGTGATTGCGAAACCGCCAACGTAGGAGTCGTTCATGGTTATGTTAATGACTGGACTGGCACTTCCGCCGAACAAGATTGTAGTCGCCACATTTTCCCCAATCAGCGAAACAGTTTTGTTTACAACCAAGTTTTCGTAGTAGGTTCCAGAGGAGACAAGAATTGTGTCCCCATCATATGCAGCGTTTATAGCGCCCTGTATTGTTGCGCAGTCTTCTGGCACGTTTAATGTTTCATGATAGTCTGGGTTGTAGATCCTTATTGTGGGGTCTCCGAGCAATTCAAATTCCATAAAAGTCTTCACATCATATACCCATGCGCTTGCATAATTCCAAACATGAGATTGAACATATTCGCTGACAGCCTTCCCCCACATCTGACCCAATCTGGTAAACCCTTCATAGTAGTTTTGATAGATTCTCCAGTCCATTTCTCCCATCAAGCCATAGGGTGACGAGCCATCAACAAAGCACCACGCGATTCTCGTCGCGCCAAAATACGCTATTGAACCCCCATTAGGTTCACCCACGAACCATTCGCCTAAGCAATCCATGTCGTCAAACCTCGCGGTGCTGCATGACATTGTAGTGACGACTGGTAACTTCAAACCATTGTTTAATGATTGCACCTCTGATATTCCGAACCCATTCCATATTAACCCGGGGATAATCCAGTAAAACAACCAACCTGCGGAGAACAATCCTGTGTCAGGATCACCGTGGCCAGCAAAGTTTACGAATAGAGCACCGTTGTTGATCTGATTTAACATATTGCCTTGAGAGAGATTTCCTGCTGACTCGTAAAGTTTCACGATATCCTTGTCACTAACAATGTCTGAAATGTATTCCTTCAGGACTGTCGAGGCGTTCCCGAGAGTGTTCGAAAATCCATCGCCGGACCCAGTTCCAGCTGCGAGAATCACTCGTCGAGTCCAGCTTTGTGAGGCATTGAATTGGCTTTGATATCCGATTATCTTGTCCACTGCTGCTTGAGCGTATGAGGCCAAAGATACGGGTATTCTGCCGACGTAGACGTCAGGAATGCCATCCACATTATCATATCTCTGGTCAGCATACAATCCGTCATTGTTGTCATCCCAACTGCCGTCTAGGTCAGAGTAGTAAAGGTCAGTCGCTGTAGATGTTCCATCTTCTCCATCAGGAACATACACATATCTCACAGAAACTTGGTCAGCATCACCAAAAATCGTTACGTATACAATCTCATAAGTACTGACGAAGTCTTTTATGCAGGTTCTAATCTGTTCTGGCCGGTCGATTCCACCGTAGTTCTCGTACACCCACGTAGTGTTGACGGCCCGAGAAGGTATGCCTGTATCATTTTTATACTCAGCAAGCTGAACGGCGTACGGTTCAAGTGCATCTGAAGTGATTATTAGGTTCTTGAGTTTCACGAGCTGGGCTTGGGTCGCTGTTTCAACATAATCAACGGTAACCGCAACGGTTTCTGCTCGCAATACTTCATTTTCGGTTGGAATGAACCTGAGGGGATAAAAGTTAATAATAGCATACTCAACGCGAACCATTGTCTCCGGGTCTAGACCATGAGCATGATGATAGACATACCACTGTTCCGGAAAAATGTTGGACGAGCCGTATATCTTGGGGTCTTCGCTGAAATTTCCTACTGTGTCTTCGATTCCCGCTTTGACTGGAAGCGGAGTGGGCACAACTCTGAAACTGCCTTGCAGATAGGATTCATTTGCTTCTACCCTGACGCCAGTTACTGAACTCCCTTCTGGAAGTTTGAACGCGAAACTTCTGACTGGAAGCATAGGCTGGCCCGGTATTGAGTTGTAAGAGCAATTTTCGATTTTCAGCCAATAATAAGAGTCAAGAGAAATAGCTTCAGGCATTGAAAATGATTCGATGATCTGTTTCTGTTTGACGATTGAAAGTTGTTGCGCCTGCCCGACAGGATCAATTCTAATTACACACAATGATAAACTAGACAGAAGTAATGCTAACACTGCAACAGAAGAAAATCTAAACCTCAAATTTGTCCTCCTCCTCCAAACAGCATTGAATGTGAGAAACCAATAACCCCGCTATTGTACAAATGGTTGCAAACCCTTATAAGAGTTGTCAAAATTGTTGTCAATGAAAATTTATGCGTGTTTCAATGATTCACCGTAAATGGTATCCGCTGATTTTGCCATGCGCGCGCGCTTTGGTTTAAGTTGACTTAAGCCCTCTGCATTTACGACCAGGCTTGCTAAATCCAGTAGTTTTGGGTTTTGGGGTAAAGTTTTATCCAACTCAAAAGAAACGGTAATCCGAGAAGTTGTAGCCGAAACAAAAGATGTTGAGCCTGTTTTCCGCAAGAGACTATTAGTATCAGAGTCCAGACGTCTATTCTCGTTTTGTTCCAACAGCTTCGAGGTGACCTCCGACTCCAACCAAGCTAGGAATGCTGTTGAATCTCAGCTCCAAATCAAGTAGTCTTTCAAAGTCTTTCACGATTAGTTCGTCTCGTCTTTCTCTTGGAAGTAGCTGAGCTAGAATTGGTTTTCCTATTATTATTAATAGTTTAAGTCCACACTTCTCGAAAAGTATCTTCAGTTCTTCGGGTGCGAATGCTCGGAGTTCGAACTCTCCCTCTCTCGATTTGATAATGCCCGTATCAATGAACCTTGACAATTGGTCAAAGGAGCCTTCGGCAACCAGTCTCGACATCATAGAGTACTTGCTGTCAACAGAGACAACTACAGGAGCCTTTGGTTTAACAACCCTAGCTAGTTCCCGTATTGCCTTTTCAGGATTCAAACAGTAGGAAACTGGGTCTCCTTCGGCCAACGCCATGTCGAAATGGTTTGATGTGAAAGAAGGCATGTCTCTGATGTCGGCTACTTCTGTTCTAATCTTGCAGTGTAGTTTCTCCGTCTTGATTTTCTTCTTGGCTACCTTCAACATGTTTTCAGAAATATCGGTCACGACTACTCTGTAGCCATGCTTTGCAAGTCTGATAGCCCAATACCCAGTTCCTCCGCCAGCATCCAGAATAAGCCCATCTCTTCTCCTTGGAAGGAACTGTTTGATGTTCTCCCAAGTAATCTCGTGATAAAGCTTCCAATATGGCGTTTCATAGTCTTTGTCATATTCTTTCGCAGTCTTTTCATAGAACTCTTTGACTAGTTCGATATCTCGCTTCATCACAATCAGAACTCCTGACTTCTGCACCCCTCAGGCTCACTGTATTGCTCTTCTTTCCTAATAGAATTTCACAATGAAGGGTTCATGACAGAGTCAGTTCAAAAAGATATAGTGGTTGATGGTGGTTGGATAAAACTTTACCCCACACACTGTGTGATTACAAAAAGTGAGTTGGCCTTATTAGGGCCAAATCGAACTTTCAAAAAGGTGTCGTTATGAACATAAAGACTCGTGTGTCACAAACTAGAGGCATCGATATTTCTATGAAACTGGCTGAGCGAATTAAGAGGGTCGAGAACGGGTTTCACCCGATATTGCTAGACAAAAATGAATTACCTTTCGAACTGACCATTCAGAAATTGATGCAAATGTACAGGGTTCCAGGCTTAAGCGTCGCTGCCATCGATAACTTCAAGATCGCATGGGCCAAAGGTTACGGTGTAACAGAAGCAGGCACGATGACACCTGTCACGACAAATACACTCTTTCAGGCAGGCTCAGTTAGTAAACCTGTCGCCGCAGTTGGAGCATTGTGTCTCGTAGAACGACGAAAGCTTTCGCTTGATGAAGACGTGGACAAGAGACTTGTCAGCTGGAAAGTGCCCGAAAATAGATTTACCAGAGATGAGAGGGTCACGCTGCGTCGCATCCTTTGTCATAGTGCGGGATTGACTGTGCATGGCTTCAACGGTTATGACATAGATGAATCGATTCCTACTCTAGCCCAAATCTTGAACGGGGAGCCTCCTGCCGATAATTTGCCAATTCGTGTAGATTCTGTTCCAGGTACAAGATGGCGTTACTCAGGTGGAGGAACGACGATTGCTCAACAACTAATGATAGATGTAACTGGCAGACCATTTCCTCAACTTATGCATGACATGGTACTCAGCAAGATCGGAATGGATCACAGTACTTTTGAACAACCGCTTCCAGAATCGCGGATTGTCGAGTCGGCAAGCGGAACCTACGCTGACGGTGAAATTGTCCATGGCAAATGGCATGTTTACCCTGAAATGGCTGCAGCAGGATTATGGACTACGCCTTCTGACCTAGCCAGATTCGCAATTGAGATTGCTTTATCAAGGCTGGGTAAATCAGATCGTTTATTATCTGAGATTATGACTCGCGAGATGCTGAAACCACAGGTAGAGCATTTAGAAGAACTTGCCTTAGGCAATGATGAACATCCAGACAGAATGGGACTAGGCTTCTTTCTAGGTGACGAAACAAGACCGGACTTGTTCGGACACATCGGAGACGACGCTGGCTTCCAGGCAATGCTTATCATGTATGGTAACTCAGGAAAAGGGGCAGCTTTAATGACTAATTCTCAGGTTGGAATGCTTGTCGAAGACTACTTGGTTCAGAACATAGCGAGAGAGTATGAATGGAATTATGTTCCAGCAAGACGTATCCATCCTGAAGCCTTGACCACATTATTTCTAGTAGCGCAGCGAAAAGGAGTTGCAGCTGCGATAGAAAAACATGGAGAATTCAAAAGAACAGGCTCTGATCTAGGCGTAGCAGGCGAGAACACTCTCATCTTCTTGGCTTACTCGCTTGTCTTCGAGCAAAAACTCCAGGATGCAATCAAAATAATGGAGTATGCCGTCAAAGAATACCCGAAGTACTGGAACGCATATGATACTCTAGGAGAAATATACTTGCATTCAGGAGACAAAGTGCATGCTATCGAAAACTATGAGAAATCACTCGAGCTGAACCCAGATAACCAAAATGGAAATGTAATGCTGAAAAAACTGAAACAGCAAAACTGACGCTCATCCATCTGCAACATCAATGGTGGCGTATACTCGATTCCGATACTACCTACTCTACAGTGACTTGATTTCTATTCTATAGCCTCTTTCATGCCTCTGATAATGCTCTGTATCCTGAATCGTGTATACACTGCCGTCTCAGTAGCTGTCTTTTCTCAAGCAGGGCATCGTCGTCGTGGTTGGTTGGTTGGATAAAACTTTACCCCCCTCCCTTACTGCTCCTGAACCTGATCGATCGAAGGCATGTTAGCTACTTGTTAGGCAATCAATCTATTTCAGGAATCCCATCAATGTCTGTTTGTCAGGCAGTCTGTTTATCTGAAGAATTTATCCTTATTTTTTTGAATTAGAAGATTGTACAAACAAGAGAAAAGAAGATTTTGCTTCTTCACCCTAATTATGAATTCGTCGAAATTGAGCTTCTCATAGGGAATGACCTTGGCATCCTCAAAAAGAACGACTTGTTCGCCCTCAATTGCCCATGTGCCGTGAGCAAGTGAATTACGAAATTTGTTGTCTACGTAAGGTTTTAGCTTTTTCCATGCTGTCGGTGCGAACTGTGTGAATGTAGAATTATAGTTAGCTGCTTTGTGACTGACTCCTTTTAGGTGAAACAAGAGCAATACCTTGAAAAGTTCCGTGTCCATTATGCAACGGAGCACACAAGATTCCACCAATAGATGAGCTATTTTCACTTCGTCAAAACCGAACTCAGAATTTGCCTTTACGAATTTTCCTATGGTGCGAATTGAGTCAAATAGTAAACTGTTGTTTGTACCTATTTGAGCAAGATTTCCTAAAATACTCCCCATATGTTCTATTTCGGTTGGAACAAAAGAGATCTCAATCTTGCCTCTTGACTTTAATTCCTCTAACAACTCTACAAGAATTGGTTCAATTTCCACCCACCAGTCTTTTTCCTTTTGATCCAAAGCCTCAGGATTTTGTAAAGCACTCGCGCGCTTTTGCCATACATCTTCAGACTTTGACAACTATTTTGCCTCAGTATACTCTTTACAAGAAAGATAATAAGTTTCAAGATGTATCAACCAGGGCGCGCACTAGTGTTAAGATTGCTTTCACATTGTGTCAATGTATATAGAAAACGAGGAAATCTCACTTTCTTTTTCTTCTGGGTTTCAGTCTTCCAACATTATCAACCTGCTCTGTAGGGAAGTAATAAGGCATAGTATGGTAAGAGCTTGGAGGAGCATTCTTCTTTTTCGTTCTTTTCTTCATGCTATTCAATAGTATTAGAAAACAAGTCACTATTCTCCTTTTTCATCTCATACACCCACACATGCACAGACACAATGACGTACTCCAATAATCCTGTCTTCTGAAGAAATCCTCTATAATCAATCGTATTGGCAGATTAGTCATAGAACAATGTTCCATAATTGATATCTGAGTTTAACATGTTATATTTGAGAGAAAGGAGAATGGAAGAAGAGATTCTGATCTCCATAGATCAGAAGAACTGCAGTCATTGGGAACATAGGAAACACACTGACAGAAACTTTGATGTTCTGTATGGTTTTGAGATTGTGATTGTTAGATGCTGTAACTGCCACAAAACCCTTCAAATGACGATAAAAGGATTAGCCAAACACTAGTCTTCTGAAGAAATCCTCTATAGGGAAGAATTATATTGACTTCCAGATGAAATGCCAACTTGCAAGAAAAGGTGAGTTGAAATCCATTGGATAAGAAGGTAACAGTTTCTGAGTTGAAGGAAAGAGTAGACAGATTCATCTCGGAAAGAGAATGGAACAAATATCACAAACCAAAAGACTTGTCAATCTCGATTGTCTTGGAAAGTTCTGAGCTTCTGGAACATTTCCAATGGCTTGCAGATGATGAAATAGAGACAATGCTCAAAGATTCTCAGAAACTTCAGCAGATCGAATCAGAACTGGCAGACATAGTGATCTACTGCCTTAGTCTATCAAATGCTCTTCGTTCTGACCTGTCTGATATTATTCTCAGGAAGTTGAGAGAAGATGAAGCAAAATATCCAATAGAGAAGAGCAAGGGATTCTACAGAAAGTACACTGACCTTGATGAATGAAAAACCATCTGGCGTGCGCTGAAAAGCTAAGGGGGTTCAAACATGGCAAAAAATAGAGGAATCCAATTAAAGCGGTCAGAAATACGGGTTGGATACAACTCGCACGGTGCTTGGTCAACCCTCGAAGAAATAAGATGTGAAGAAGTTGAGCGTGGCAACTACTTTCCCAAACTAGATTACCCACCAGACACACTTGCAATGTG
>Ga0315296_10001817_pt1 | contig 18499 bp, 36 predicted proteins | sample YL17G14_18_MG_FD_203921 | JGI IMG/M metagenome (GOLD analysis project Ga0315296, IMG submission 203921) | Sediment microbial communities from Yellowstone Lake, YNP, Wyoming, USA - YL17G14_18 | ecosystem: Environmental > Aquatic > Freshwater > Lake > Sediment | place: USA: Wyoming | collected... | reverse complement strand
CTTCACTTGAGCTCTCGTTAAGCGTCTGGATGGAGCGTTCTTGGAAATCTGAGAGATGGGTCCTGATTTCAACAAAGTCATTGTACGTCAGCATCGATCTTGCATCCGTGAAACTTATCATTGGGGTATATTCATTTTCAAAGGGATTTATGACACGGAAATCGACTCTTGGGTTCTCGTAATCGTTATAAACACCCTCATAGAGTCTTAGGGTCTTCGTATCTACATTAATAACTAAGTCAGATAGGACAGATAAATTAGTCAGGGTGTTTCGTCCCGTGAGTATCATCCAGCGACTGGGTCCTCTCACCCATGGAGGTCCCCCCCAGACTGTTGAGACGATAGTGGAGTCTTGAGGTGTGAACTCTCGACCCCAGTTGATAGAGCTGATAATTGCCTTGCTTGATTCGGGGTAGAAGAGCTGGAGGTTTTCACCTATAGTTCTCATCGACCCATAACCTTGAGATAAGAGGGAGATCGTGAATAGGGAGATCAGTGCAAAAGGAAGCATACGGCTACCGATGATCTTCGTAGAGCCTTCAAGGAACAGCGTTAGAATTTTGATAGCTCTTAGGGCGTATTGTAGAATCGAAATCGCAGTGATTGAGATTAGGATAAATGCTGGGTAGGTTAGGAAATAGAGGAACCGATCCCAGTAATACCATTGAGTAATGGAGAAGAGCAGTAGGAACGGGACAATTAACCAGGAGATTAGGGCTTGGGAGAAAGCCCTCTCGTTCTCATCTCCGAATAACCTATGAATCACAAGGAGGAATCCTACCCCTATTAAAATAGATATGACCCAAGCACCAATCGTCCCCACACTAAGGATGCCTAGAATTCCATTCCAGAGAAGATCTAGATGGATGAGTATCTCTCTTTGAGTGCAAAATATGATTGTCCTATTCAGAACTTCTCCGACACTACTGCCAATCGCCCTGAAGTTCAATAGAATGAGGCCTGCAACCATTGAACCTGCTAATACCAAGATTTTTTTTCTCCTTTTTAGACTCAAAATATAGAATAAAGCAACGATAGAGAGAAGAATGGTACCAGACCAATAGTGGAATAGGAATGAGGATAAGAGTACAAAGAAAAACAGGATTCCAATGTTCTTCTTATTCGAGAAGGAGCCTCTTTCGCTCATAAGGTACATGAAGAAGAAAGTTAGCGGGAAGAGAGCTAGAGAAGTAAGGTTCGGAAGCCCTCCCCAACCTACCATCTGCATGTTCTTCTGCGAGATCGCTATAAGGAAAGAGGACAAGATGGCTGGTGAGAAGCCGTAGGCCTTCTTTACATAGACATATATCATGAGGACGCCAAAGGCAGCTATTACTGAAGCTAGAATCTTAACTACGAGCAAGATCTCCAGGACTTCTTGGGTTCCTGTGAGACTGAGGAAGGGAGCAAGGAGGGCTCGGAATAGGATGGGGTAGCCCTCTCTTAGGGGTGCTTGTTCCAATAGATAAAGGCTGTCTGTTATATGCCATGCTACATCTTCTCCTATTAGCGTTGTGTATGTGAGGCTGTTGAGAAGAGTGAAGAGGAAGGCGAAGCAGAAAAGTATAATGGGCAGACATGTACGGTCTTCCTTAATTAAAGGCACCTTGACTTTCCCCTCAATGTTCTTCCGGATAATTACTCATCTTATCATGATATATGAAAATCTATTTGCCTTATATTTATGTGTAGGAGAAAGAGAACTAAACCTCTTATCTCTGCTGATTTTTAATATGGTGTTTTATTCAGAAGTACAAAAATCCCCTTTTTCTGTTCTTTAATAGAGGTTTATACATTTCCTTCTACCTTAAGAGGAAAAGATTCGCTTTTTTTAGGAGAATCACGAAGGACTGTTTCCTTTTCTTTGTATTTAGGAGAGACAAAAACGTTATTAATCATGACGCAACAACTTTGGTTTAATCAGGAGCTTAAGCTGCAGATGTTCAGCAGGAGCTTCCTTATCGAAGTTCGTAAGAATGCCTTGAGGAGGAAGACTTGGTGGAAGGCTCTTGACAGGCTTGATAGGGCTATCGTTGACCTGACGATAAGGGTTGTGGATGAAGTGCGTAGCGAGGATTTGGGTGTTGAGATAGTGAAGATCTTGAAGAAGTTGAATGATGCTTTGAAGAGTCCTTTCGTCAGGGCAATGGAGTCTTACGGTCTGGAGAGGGCGAGGAGGCTCTCGGAACAGGCTCTATTTTGGGGCTATAAGGAGGCAAAAAGCTGGAAATACGACTTCGGGTTCGTAAAGTATTTAACTGTTATAGAGACGAATAATGCAATGGGGTTTGGTCAAAGATGAGTAAGGATCAAGTCTTAGGAATAGTCATCCTGTTAGGATGTCTCTTCGGTGGAGTACTGTACTTCTATCTCCTCTTCCTCTCACCATGGGCAGCATTGATCCTCAATGTAACGATGTTTGTTGCTGTTGCAGCTGTGCTATCGATTTTGGGGTGGATCGGCTATACGCTGGCTACGACTCCTCCTCCGGCACCTATAGAGAGCTTCACTGAGAGCCTTGAAGAGGACAAGACCAAAGAGGAGAAGAAGGAATAAGGTTCTCTCCGAAGTGACTAGATTCTCAGAGACCTTTTGCCTAGTCTCCTATCTTTCTTCTGCGAACGTTAGCTTGTACGTTGCGTCTAATAGATGAAAGCAATCATCACTGGTGGAGCAGGGTTCATTGGGAGCCATCTGGTAGACAGACTAATAACTCAAGGACACCAGGTGACAATAATAGACAACCTCTCCAGCGGAAAAATAGAAAACATAGAACAATGGCTCAATGACCCACCCTTTAAGCTTATTAAAGCGGATCTTAAGGAACCAGCTAGCTGGATAGAATGTTTCAGGGATATCGATGCTGTATATCATTATGCAGCTAATCCAGAGGTCAAAGTAAGTGTTACTAACCCTGAAGTACATTACAGAGAAAATCTCGAATCGACTTTTCACGTACTTGAAGCATGCCGAAAAAAGGGGGTTCCACTAGTCATATTTGCAAGCACAAGTACTGTTTATGGAGAGCCTAAAGTAATGCCTACGCCAGAAACCTACTTGCCGCTGGAGCCAATAAGCGTCTATGGAGCTGTGAAGTTGGCATGCGAAACACTGATACAGACATACACAAAGCTGTATCCAATAAAGGCTCTAACGCTGAGATACGCAAACATAATAGGTCCAAGAAGCGCACATGGAGTGATAGTAGATTTTATAAATAAATTAAAAGATAATTCAAAGGAACTAGAGATATTGGGCGATGGAACCCAGATGAAAAGCTACTTGTACATAAATGATGCGGTAGAGGCAACATTGAAGGCGCAGGAAGCCCTTGAGAAGGAGAACATCCCCTACGAAGTATTTAACGTGGGCTCGGAGGACCAGGTGAACGTCAAAGAGATAGCGAATATAATAACCAAAGAGATAGGGCTCAAAGACGTTGAATATATCTTTAAACCAGCAACGGACGATGGAAGGGGATGGCTGGGAGATGTCAAAATCATGTTGCTAGATATTACAAAGATCAAAAGTAGAACAGGATGGAAGCCTAGGCATGACAGCAGCCAAGCAGTGAGAAAGACTGTCAAGGAAATTTTGGGGAGTATGAGTTGAGATGAAAACGGTTGAGAAGTCAAGGATAGTGGCTTGCATCCCGGCTCTCAACAGGGAGAAAACTATCGCCAGTGTCGTTATTCAGGCTATGCGATTTGTGGATAGGGTTGTTGTCTGCGACGATGGTTCTGCTGATCTTACGGGAGAGATCGCTAGGTCTTTGGGAGCAGTCGTTGTTCGCCATGAGAAGAATATGGGTTATGGTGCAGCTATTGCTTCCCTGTTCAGAGAGGCTAGAAGACTGGATGCTGATATCGCCGTAACATTGGACGGGGATGGGCAGCATGATCCTAGTCAGATTCCTAGACTTGTTGAGCCTCTGATGAGCGGTGAGGCTGACTTTGTTATCGGCTCTAGGTTTTTGAAGGGAGAAGACGCTGCTATGGTGCCGGGATACAGGAAGGTTGGTTTAAAGTTAATCACTAGTCTCGCCTCTAATGCCTCTTATCATGGCCTCACTGATGCTCAGTCTGGCTTTAGGGCGTATGGCCGCAAGTTCCTTGAGGCGGTCTCGGTGAATGAGGAGGGTATGGGTGTCAGCACTGAGATCCTTTTGAAGGCTAAGGAGAACGGCTTTAGGGTGGTTGAGGTACCGGTCACGATAAGTTATGATGAAGATTCATCAACGCATAATCCCATAAAGCATGGCTTAAATGTAGTTCTGAGTACGGTGAAACAACAATCCATTAGGAGCCCACTCCTATTCTATGGATTGCCCGGCTTTCTTTCCCTTATAGTATCCCTGATCTTCTGGGTTTGGACACTTCACATCTTCAGCATCACTCGAAGCATCGAAACAAACATCACCTTGATCGCTTTAGGTACAACAATTGTGGGGTTGATGCTGATGACCACAGGCATCCTCCTATGGGTACTAATCAGTGTGGTAAAAGAGAAATCCTAGGTCTTCTAATGAAGTTTTCAATTGTGCTGGGTACCCGTCCCGAGATCATTAAAATGTCGCCGATCATTCGGGAGTGCGAACGCCTAGGACTCGACTACTTCATCCTTCACAGCGGTCAACATTACTCCTACAACTTGGATAGGGTTTTCTTTGAGCAGCTCCGCCTTCCCGAGGCGAAGTACAATCTGGAGGTGGGCTCAGGAACCCATGCTGAGCAAACAGGGAAGATTCTCATGGGTGTTGAGAAGGTTCTCTCCGAGGAGAAACCCGATTTAGTTCTCGTTGAAGGAGACACGAACACGGTTTTGGCTGGAGCCTTGGCAGCGGTTAAAATAGGTGTATCTGTGGGTCACGTTGAGGCTGGTCTTAGGAGCTATGATCGGTTTATGCCCGAGGAGATTAACAGGGTTTTGGCGGATCACTGCTCTGACCTGTTGTTCGCTCCTACCGAGAAGTCTAGGCAGACATTGCTGGGAGAAGGCATTCCTGATAAAAAGGTCTTCGTCACGGGGAATACCGTTGTTGATGCTGTCTTTCAGAACCTAGAACTTTCAGGGAGTAAGATGGATATCCTGGGGAATCTGGGACTCAGCGCTGGCAGCTATTTTTTGACAACTGTTCACCGTCAGGAGAACGTGGACAACCCTCAGAGGTTTCAAGGGATCCTCAAAGGGCTGGAGATGGTTCAAAAGGAGTTTAGCTTACCTGTCATCTATCCTATTCATCCCCGGGCTCAGAAGCAGATGTCAGCCTTTGGGTACAAAATAGAAGGGATTAGGCTTGTCGAGCCTTTAGACTATTTGAGATTCCTACAGCTCGAAAGGGGTGCAAAGCTTATCTTGACTGATTCGGGCGGCATCCAAGAAGAGGCATGTATTTTAGGGGTTCCTTGCGTGACTCTGAGATACAATACCGAGAGACCTGAGACTTTGGATGTTGGGGCGAATGTGTTGGCGGGAACAGAACCCACGGAAATTGTTAAAAGGACTAGGTACATGCTAAATAAGAGCACTAATTGGGAAAATCCCTTTGGTGATGGAAGGGCGGGAGAGAGAATAGTTCAAATCTTGAGGGATCGACTTGGCTAAAATGAAAGTTTTGGTCACTGGTGGACGAGGTTTCATCGGCTCAAATCTGGTAGAGGAATTGAAGAAACGGGGTCACGAGGTCTGGGCCTGCGACCTCATGCACTCGGAGATGAATAACTACATTCGCTGTGATGTCAGCAAGTATCAACAAGTTGAACGGGTCTTCGAGAAGCAGGGCTTCGATTATGTTTATCATGCAGCCGCTGAGTACGGTCGATGGAATGGCGAGGACTACTATGAGAATCTTTGGTTGACGAACGCTGTGGGGACGAAGAACATCCTCAGAATGCAGGAGAAAAAGCGGTTTAGGATGATCTTCTTCAGCAGCGCCGAGGTCTACGGCGACTACGATGGCGTAATGAGCGAGGATGTGATGGACAAGATCCCGATCAAGCAGATGAACGACTATGCGATCTCCAAATGGGTCAGCGAACTGCAGGTGCTGAACTCTGCGGAGATGTTCGGTACCGAGACCGTGAGGATCAGACCCTTCAATGTCTACGGGCCCGGCGAGCACTATACGCCCTACCGGGGGTTCGTGCCCAAGTTCATTTACTTGGCTCTTCACGACCAGCCTTACACTGTTTTTCTCGGCCACAAGAGGACTTTAGAGTATGTTGAGGACGTTTGCAGAGCTCTTGCCAACATTATTGACAACTTCAAGCCTGGTGAAGTGTACAACCTTGGTGGGGACCAGCAGTATGAGATCAAGTACGTCTCAGATCTTGTTCTCAAATCCCTTGGAAAAGACGATTCTAAGGTGACCTACAAGGAGGCTGAGCCCTTCACAACAAAGGTTAAGACACCTGACTCCTCTAAGGCTAAGAGAGACCTAGGGTTCAAACAGACTGTGTCTGCAGAAGAAGGAATTGACAGAACCGTGAAGTGGTTCAAGAATCTCTATGGAAAATAATTGCGATGAAAGGATCAAGAGAAGCTGTGAGAGGCTGAGATAATTGAAGTTCGAAGAAGTGCTTGCTGCATACGCGGATAAGAGGGTTCTGGTAACTGGCGGGGTGGGCTGCATAGGAAGCAACCTGACTAAGGCTCTCCTTAAGACGAATCCTGAGCGGGTTGTTGTCATAGATGATCTTTCAGCTTCTTACCAGTGGAATCTGCCGAAGGATCCGAGGGTCTACTTCATAAGGGGAAGTATCTTAGATGACGAGCGAATGAAGAGGGCCTTCGGGTTTAAGCCCAATTATGTCTTTCATCTTGCTGCTCACTTTGCTAACCAGAACAGTGTGGACCACGCTGAGACTGATCTTCTTGTTAATGGCTTAGGCACTTTGAAGGTGCTGGAGTATGCGCAGCTGGTTGGGGTGGAGAGGTTTGTGTTTGCCTCCTCTGGCTGTTCGGTCTATGGGAGTCAGGCTCCGCTGCCGTTGAAGGAGGATTTTGTCTCAATTCACTTGGATACGCCTTATCAGATCAACAAGCTGGTGGGTGAGCTCTACTGCAACTATTTCTATGATTATTACAAGGTTCCGGTGGCGATTGCAAGGTACTTCAACGTGTACGGGCCAGGCGAGGTGCCGGGGAAGTTTAGGAATGTTATACCTAATTTCGTTTGGTGGGCTTTGCATCGGCAACCTATTCCGATCACTGGGACTGGTGAGGAGACTAGGGACTTCACCTTTGTTGAGGATATCGTTGACGGGACTCTTAGGATGGGAGTTATGAAAGAGGCTGTGGGTGAGGCGATTAACCTTGCTTCTGAGACCGAGACGAGGATGATAGATTTGGCTAATTGGATCAACGAGTTGACGGTTAATGATGCGGGTGTTGTGTTTCGTGGGCGTAGGGACTGGGATAAGGCGATAAGGAGGAGAGCGTCGATAGAGAAGGCTAGGAAAATATTGGGATATGAGTCGAAGACTGAAATTAAAGCTGGTTTAAAGAAAACCTGTGAATGGGTCATTGAAAACAGAGATAGAATAGAAACGAGTGTTAGCTTTTGAGGAATTCACGGCAGGAGATGGATGTTCTTGAATAGGGGTAAGCCATTGGTAATGGTAGAACGATATAAATGGTTCTGTTCCGTTATTAATGTGAGTTGGTAATGTCCGAGATTGTATATCAGGCTCCCACGATAAGTCCTGAGGAATACAGGAAGTATAGGGGGAGACATGTGGCTTTGTATGAGGGGAAGATAGTAGCTGATGGAAGTAACTCCGTGGAGGCCCTTGAGAACGCGTTGAAGACGTACCCAAAGTTAAGGCCTGAGCAGATTGCACTTTTATATATTCAGGTTACTGATGTGCTTATTCTTTGATCGCGCGTGATACGTAATTGAGTGAGGAGGTCTGTTTAATGAAGATGTCTTACCCCGATTTTCTAGTTAATTTGAGGCGATGCACTAGATGCCTCTTGCCTGAGACCTTTCCAGGCATAGAATTCGATGAAGAAGGCGTCTGCAACTACTGTCGGCACTATGAGAAGGTGGAGGTGAAGGGAGAGGAGGCGCTGAGGCAAGTGTTGGAGCAGTACAGAGGTAAGGGTGAAAGATATGATTGCTGGGTGCCGATAGGCGGTGGGCGAGATAGCTCCTTCGATCTTCATCAAGTGGTGAAACTTGTGGATCTTGGAGAATAAGGAAAATTGAGAAGTTGCAAGATTTTAAGTATGTAGGAGCAGAAAGTTGAAGGTGCTAGCTAAATTGAGGCTTATGGGTTGAGGGGGAGGTCAGATATGCTGGTAGACAGCGACGTTTTGAAAGTCAGAATTTCTGAGGTTAGATTGGCCATGAATGAGCTGCGGAGGCTTACTTCTAAATCCTTCGTGAAGTTAAATGTAGATGAGAAGTATTCTATGCGATACAATGTGGTGGTTCTTGTCGAGTCTCTAGTCTCTTTATGTACGCATATTGCCGCTGAGGCTTATGTTGAGAGGCCTACGTCGTATAGGGAAGCTGTCCGCGTGGTGGCTGAAAGGTTAGGCGTGACCTGTGTGGATGACCTTGAATCTCTAGTTGGGCTACGGAACCTCCTAATTCACCGTTACTGGACAGTAGAGGATGAAAGAATCTACGGAGGTGTGAAGACTAACTTTAAATGCGTTGAGGGTCTTCTCAGCAGGGTGGAGGAGGCTTTCCTCAGTTGAGTATAAGGTATCACCAAATTTCGGCTGATGAAGTTGCCGAGAAGGTGAGGGATGTTCTCACCACTATGCCTGAGGTGAGGATAGCTGTGCTTTTTGGCTCTGTTACGAGGAGGAAGTTTGTTAGGGATGTGGATGTTGGGGTGTGCTTGGATCCGGAGCCGGAGTTAAAGGGCCTGATTAGGATAATTAATGTGCTTGAAGACGCGTTGGGAATGCCCGTGGATGTTGTGCCTTTGAGGAAAGCTTCACCGAAGTTAAGGCTGAAAGCCCTATTGAAAGGGGTGAGACTAATTGTCAGGGATAGAGAGCTTTACGCTTTCTTAGTGAGTGAGGCCTTATCAGAGGCTGTAGACATGGATGTGAAGCTTAACACTGTGGGTGTTAGAAATTGACTGAGCGTATTGATGTGAATCCCAAGATTTTGGGTGGAAAACCTGTGATTAGGGGGACGAGGATTCCTGTGTACTTGATTCTGGAGCTTTTGTCAGCTGGTTATGATTTTAAGAGAATAGTCGAGGCTTATCCCACTTTAAAGGAAGAGGACGTTAAAGCGGCTGTTGAGTATGCCGCCAGTATCGTGAAAAATGAAGAAACCTTTGAGTATGTGGTGCCGTAGATACTGAGATTTCTCGCTGATGAAAACGTGTCACCTCAAACTGTGAAGCTGCTTAGAGACCTTGGCTATGACATTAAAGGTGTTGCCGAAGCAGGTCTCAGAGGCTGTGAAGATTATGCTGTTGTAAATTTGGCGGCGAGGGAAGACAGGATCATTATAACACATGACTTGGGCTTCTTTGAAAAACACTGTTTTCCGCTGGATTATGTGTTTTGAATAAGTTTAAGTATTAAAATGATCAAGGTTAATGCGGAGAGTGTTTGAATGCCTGTTACTGTGACCACCCGGGTTGAGGATGAACTGGCGAAGTTGATAGATGAGGTGGCTAAGCAAGAGGGTATAGATCGGTCTACAGTGATCAGAAGGTTTCTGCTGAAAGCTACGAAAGACTGGTTGATTGAGAAGAGCCTTGAGGATTATGAGCGGGGCAAGATAACTCTCTGGCAAGCAGCTACGCGGTGCGGCTTATCTCTTTGGGAGATTATCAGCGAGGTTGAGAAAAGAGAGATTCATGTTCCCTACACATTGGAGGATCTCAAGGAAGACCTGAAGGGTCTGAGATGAGAAGCATCGTATCAAATGCCACTCCGCTGATTTACTTGGCTAAAGTCGGGAAACTGGAACTGCTGAGGAAGGTTTTCGGAGACGTTCTCATACCTGAAGAAGTGAAAGTTGAGGTCGTCGAGAAAGGAAAAGAGCTGGGAGAGAGAGACGCCTATACCATAGAGAAAGCAATCACAGAAGGCTGGCTCAAGGTTCTAGCCACTCAGAGCATAGATATCCCAATTCAGCTGGATCCTGGAGAGATCGCGGTTCTTTCTCTAGCCAAGAAGCTAGAACTCAAAGAGGTCTTGGTTGATGAAGCTTCAGCGCGAATGGCTGCAAGACTGCTCGACTTAAAGCCAAGAGGAACCCTGTTCGTCCTGCTCAAGGCCCTAAGCATGAAAGAAATAGACATAGACGATTTTCATGAAATTCTTAACTTGATGATAAGACAAGGCTTCAGGCTTAAGGAAGAAGTCTATTTGGAAGCTCTAGGCGAAGCAAAGAGAATAACCTCACCTCACTAACTGCTTCATAGCGTAAAAGAAGGCCTCTAAAGATCTTAACTCGATCGAAGCAGAGAATGAGAGTTCTTACATTGGTTCAGTATTTTCGGGCGGTGAATGGGCAACCCCTGCCAACAGCGGGTAGCGGAGAGTAGACTAGAGACTTCACTTTTGTGGAGGATGTTGTGGATGGGACTTAGGATGGGTGTGGTGCATAGGCTTTAAATCTGTGAGTGTAGTCTGTTTCTTGGTGGTCTTTGATGGGTGAGTATGTTGTTCTCTTCGATGTTCATGAGAGGAATCGGAAGTGGTTTGAAGGTAATTATTGTGCCTTGGTTGAAGAGTTTGACAATAGGTTCGTAGCTATTTGTGATGAGAGGGTTGTTGACTCGGACTTTGATCTGGAGAAGCTCATCGAGAGGGTTGAAGCAGTTTTTCCTTTGGAGAGGGTTTCGATAGAGTTCGTGTCTAGGGATAAGATTCAGCTTATACTATGATGATTAAGGGGTTCTTGGAGAGAAGGTTCGATCCGCCAGCTCCCTTCGTTAAGGCGGTCGTGGTCTCTGAGGGTCTCAATATGAGTAGGATAGTGGATTTTCTCATCGATACAGGGGCTTCTGCATCTATCATCTTTGACAAGGACTTGAGATACCTTAAGCTAGATGTTGGTCGGCTTAAGAAAGCTGAGAGGGATGTTGGCGGTGTAGGTGGCCTGGTTAAGACCTATGTGATCGAAGATGCAGCTCTTGTGTTTAGAACCTTGGAGGGAGCTGTTGTTGAGGAAGAGCTGAACTTGCTTGTAGGTAGCCATGATCTTAGAAGCTTGGACACTGAGTCGAGGAGGTTGATTATCAAAATATCGCCAGAAAACCCACACCTTTTAAGGGTGGGATGAATGGCAGATTTAAATAGAGAAGCCATGAATCTATTAAACGTGTTCAGAACTATTAAAGTGGCATTGCCCTACGACAACGCTCTTTTTCAGACAGCCATCGCCTTCAACAGGGCTTGCCAGATAGTTCTGGACTATGGCTCTCAAGCCAAAACCTATAACAAGAATAAACTGAACAGGGAGACCTATAGGAAGGTTAGAGAAGCGGTGCCAAACCTGCCCTCAGCCCTCGTCCAAACAGCGAGAGACCAAGCCTCCGAGATTCTGAAGAATACGAACTTCGCAGAAGTAACTAAGAAACAGCTCTCCGTAAGGTATGACAAACGCACCTTCAAGTTTTACCCAGACTCCAATAGAGTCTCCCTCACCACAGTCTTCGGCAGGATCAACTTTCCTTTCAAACGATACGCCTACATGGACAAGTGGAAGGGAGAGTACACCAACGCCCAGCTCACCGTAAAGCGAAAGAGGACATTCCTCAACATCCAAGTCAAGTTACCTGATAAGCCGATGCAACCGATTCAGAGTCAAGAGATCCTTGGAATTGACAGAGGAATCATAAATATCGCTGTCTGTTCGGATAACTCCTTCTATAACTCGAACCATTTGAGAGCCGTGAAGGGAGGATATCAGTTCCTAAAGCGTAAGCTCCAAAGCGCAGGCACTCGATCCGCTAAAAGGCACTTACAACGCCTTAGCGGACGAGAGAGACGGTTCGCAAGGAGCGTAAACCACATCATATCCAAGGCAATAGTCAACAAGCCCTACAAAGTCTTTGCATTAGAGAAGCTGAACATAACGAAGAAAAAAACAAACAGCAAACAATTCAACCGTAAACTTGGCTCATGGAGCTTCTCCGAACTCCAGAGATTCATAAGCTATAAGGCAGAGGAACTAGGTAAACTCGTAGTCCCCGTCAATCCCCGACACACGTCCCAGATCTGCTCTCGATGTGGATACGTGGATAAGAAGAGCAGACAAGGCTCAATATTCAAGTGTCGCAACTGCGGATTTGAGTTGAATGCAGACTTGAATGCTGCCCGCAACATCGCTCTCCTCGGCAAGATCCGAGTTGAGCAGGCTGAAGTCAACCAGCCAATCGTAGCGTCAGATGAAACCACGCCCACGGGCATGGTGGATGGCAGCTACAAGCCCACACTCTTCAGAGGTGGGTAGTTGACGGTTATCCCTTCTTTACTCGGTAGAGATGTGCTGCGAAGGTTCAGGCTTGTATATGATGAGCGGTCAGATGAAGTCTATTTGGAACGATAGGAAGGCAATCTCCTCCTTGGAATGAATGATCAGGCGATGAATAGAGAGGCATTAAATAAGCGCCCATTTGTGGTTGCCTGTATCCCGGCTTTCAACGAGGAGAGGACTATTGCTAGGGTTGTGGTGCAGACAAAGAGGTTTGTGGATTGTGTTGTTGTTTGTGATGATGGTTCTGGCGACTTGACTGGTGAGGTTGCTGAAGCTACGTGTTTATATAATGAATGGAGGAATACCGTCTTGGTTGCTCTTGGTGGAGGAGTGACATAAAGGTTATTTAATGCTGACACATATGTTGAGGTTATAATGGGAGTTTAGTCTAGGGATGTTTACTCGTGGTTTTCTTGCCGAGGTTCGTAGGAAGGCTTTAAGGAATAAGACTTGGTGGAGAGCTCTTGATAGGGTTGATCGGGCCTTCTTCGACCTGACGATTAGGGTTGTGGACAGGGTGCGGAGTGCGGAGCTTGGTGTTGAGATAGTGAAGGTTTTGAAGAAGTTGAGCGATGCTTTGAAGAGTCGGTTCGTCAGGTTGATGGAGTCCTATGGACTGGAGAGGGCGAGGAGCCTGTCTAAGCAGGCTCAGTCTTGGGGTTATGGGGGAGCCGGTAGTTGGAGACATGACTTTGGTTTTGTGAGGTTTCTGACGGTTATCAAGTTGAATAGTCCGGGAGGGTTTGGTTGAGGATGAGTAAGGACCAGGTTATCGGGGTAGGTGTTCTCGTCGCAAGTCTTCTGGGCTTGGGTGTCTACTTCTACCTACTATTCTTCTCCCCTTGGATTATCCTGATGGTTCAGTTGACCGCCTTTGTTGCTGTGGCTGCTGTGCTTGTGATCTTGGCTTGGATCGGCTACACGATGGCTACCACTCCTCCTCCGGCACCAGTAGGGGATCTAGACCTTGAAGAGGAGACTAAGACTGGAGAGGAGAAGAAGGAGAGTTCTTCCTAGAGTTGCCTAGTTCGAGTGCTTCTCTGAGGGCCTACAGGGCTAGGGCGAGGGGTAGGGTTCAGAGGATTGGCTATAGGCGTTTCATCTTGGACTTGGCGCAGGATCTGGGTCTAGCAGGTTATGTGGGTAATGAAAGGGATGGTTCTGTGACGATCTTTGATGAGACTCATCTTCGTTCTTGTAAGGAGGCGGCTAGAGGTTTTCTGGTTCTATCTGAGAAGGTTAAAGGCCTGTGGAAGGGGGCTTCGACCGCTATTGAAGAAGTACGAGAGATGCGTAAGCACCGTCGAGGCTATTGATTGAGTCAACTTTATCTATTAACCTTGGAGTCATATGATGTGGGGAGAGATGTGAACTTAGGTGGCGGAGGAGTCTGTTGATGAGCTGTTCATTTGATCGGCTAAAATATAAGCGAATGTTAAGTTCTGATCGGGTTTGACCGCGCAGGGGGTTGGTCATCGTATGGAGGAGTTGAAGGAGAGTTTCTTGGAGCTCTTGGAGAGGGATAAGGAGTTTCGCTATGCCGTGGCGGGCTACTTGGGCTTGTCTGAGGTCTTGAAGAGGCTCGACGTATTAGCAGAGGAGCAGGTTGGGCTTAGAAAGGAGCAGGTTAGGTTTAGGGAGGAGCAGACTAAGATTTGGAAGGAGATCGCTGGGCTTAGGGAGGAGCAGGCTGGGCTTAGAAAGGAGCAGATTAGTCTTAGGGAGGAGCAGACTAAGATTTGGAAGGAGATCGCTGGGCTTAGGGAGGACTTTAACAAGATGTTTAGAGCCTTTGATCTTAGGCTTAGCAGGGTTGAGCGTACTCTGGAGAAGCTTACTGTCGATGTTGAGGATGAGGCTAGATCCTTTGTTGGGCATAGGCTTAGGGAGATGGGTGTAGGCTTGGATTTGACGTCGCTTATTCTTCCAGACTTGGAGGTTAACCTCTACGGGGTTTCAGACGATGTGTGCGTTGTTGGTGAGGCTTCGGTTAGGGCTGGAGCTGGTCTTGTAGATGAGCTCTTGGAGAAGCTTGAAAAGCTTAGGAGGGATTATCCTGATAGGCTGAGGAAGAGGGTTTTACTAGTCCTCTATGTTTCTCTGCCAATGATGGAGCTCGTCGAGAGGGTTAAGGGGGAGAATATATGGCTCCTGAAAGCCACGGAGGAGTTCTACAGACCTGAAAAGTTGTTTCTTGAACTTTAGGGATGGGTGAGAAGTGCGGAGAGAAGTGGATATTGACAAAAGCCGTAAGGTGCGTCTATTGAGAAGGCTAGGAAGACTCTGGGCTATGAGCCTAGAACTGAGATAAGGATTGGGCTGAGTAGAGTGTTTGGGTGGTTCAAGGAGAACTGGGAGAACATCCAGAGGAGATTGAGTTTTTAACGTGTATGAGGGTTTTTGGTGGTTCAAGGCAAAATCATAGCTGTTGCGCTGTCGAAAGGTGGTGCTCTTATAAGATTAACAGAAAAGCAGTGGATGCATGTTATATCGATCGATAAGTGATAGAAGGAAAAGGAGGATGTATCGTCTTTGGCGAAGACTGTAGTTCTTGCTGTGGATGTTGAAGGATTGGTTACTGAGGCTGCTGAAAAATACAGCTTGGATTTACCCTTAAAGATAGTGATGTTCCATTATGATGAGGAAGCGGATACTCTTTACGTGCATTTTGAGTATCCCTCGAAGAGTGTTGATAGTAAAATAGTGGACAAGCACGGTGAAATCATACTTGGCTTAGATCAAGATGACCGCGTAGTTAGCATGACGATAATAAACGCGTCAACGCATAAAACCCCGAAAAATTAATGGTTGCGTCAAATTTTAGGGGGAACGAGGCTGGGATAGTTTACATGTCAAGAAGAGACTGGGATAAAGGGAAAACAAGGAGAGCATCGATGGAGAGGGCTAAGAGAATACTGGGCTACGACCCTAAGACCCGCATGGATGTGGGGCTTCCCGCGATGCATCGGTGGTTCAGGGAGAACTGGGAGAACATCCAGAAGAGTGCGAGTTTTTAACTTTGGCTGAAGGGTTCAAGGTTGTAATGGATGAAGATGTTGTCCTTGATGAGGCTCATCTTCGTTCGATCGATCGTTTTTCTGGCTTTATCGGAGATGATTAGGGGTCGGTGGAAGGGGTCTTTTACGGCTGTTAAAGAGGTTCGGAAGACAAGGAAGCATCGTAGGGGCTATTGATTTGGTCGACTTTTTATATTCGAGTAGTGAGAGACTTATTGGGGATGTATATGGCTGAGACGGCTGAGCTTGTAGACAGGGTTTCTAAGGCCTTGGGTGTGCCGCGTGAAGAAGTCGTAAGGAAGGGGGTGGAGGAGTTTCTCCAGTCTCAGCTCAAGGCATGCCTTGCGGAGATCTATGAGTTGAGGCTTCGATACGATGTTAAGTGCTCTAAGGAGTTAGAGGAGAAGATTCGTAGGGGGCTTATCCATGAGCATCCCTCTTGGGAGGACTTAATTGTCTTGGAGAACCTTGAAGAGCGGACCGAGAGAATTAAGAGGGAGTTAGATACCCTCAGGTCATGACCGAGCCCTTAAGCTTAGAGGATCTGTTCCATGAGATTGCTGAGCGTGTTCTCGAAGAGTTCATTGATATTGTCGATGATGCCCGTGTACAGTTCACTTCTTCAGGGGCAGTTAAGTGTCTTAGAATCTTTCTCAGGGATGGAAGCTTTGTTGATGTCTGGCTCTCCTTTAGGGGCAAATACTCCTATCATTGGGAGCACAGGCATTTGAGTGGCTTCTTATACAGGCATGATAATGCGCCGCATCGTCGATGGGACGGGATAGAGACCTTTCCGAAGCATTTTCATGATGGAAGCGAGGAAAACGTGACGGCGAGCTATATATCTGACGAGCCGAGGGAAGCGGTGAGGGAGTTTCTCCGTTTCATAAGATCGAAACTTGGAGTTAGAAGCGAGACTTGAATGCTGTGGTCGCATCGGCTCATTTGAAAGCATGGGAGGTCTTGATATCATGGGGGTCCTTCTGGTCATGATGCTTCAACTAGAAGTCTTTGATCTGCAGTGGCGGATCGCTAGTTCAAGGAGAAGAGCGTCTATTGAGAAGGCTAGGAAAATTCCTGGTTATGAAAATAGAAGACATAAAATCTGGTCTGGGAAAGACTTTTGATCTGTTCAAGGAGAACTCTTGGGGCAGGTGGATGGGGGATAAGAAGCCCTTTGTGGTCGCTTGTATCCCTGCTTTTAATGAGGAGAGGACGATAGCCAAGGTAGTTTTACAGGCAAGGATGTATATGTGGATGAAGTTGTGGTTTGTGATGATGGTTCTGGCGACTTGACTGGTGAGGTTGCTGAAGCTACGTGTTTATATAATCAATGGAGGAATACCGTCTTGGCTACTCTTGGTGGAGGAGTGACATAAAGGTTATTTAATGCTGACACATATGTTGAGGTTATAATGGGAGTTTAGTCTAGGGATGTTTACTCGTGGTTTTCTTGCCGAGGTTCGTAGGAAGGCATTAAGGAATAAGACTTGGTGGAAGGCTCTTGAAAGGCTTGACCGGGCGTTCATCGATCTAACGATACATGTTGTCGAGGAGGTACGTAGCGTTAATTTGGGGTTGGAAATAGTGAAGGTTTTGAAAAAGCTAAATGATGCTTTGAAAAGCCCATTCATCAGGTTGATGGAGTCCTATGGACTGGAGAGGGCGGCTTGGCTTTCTCTGCAGGCTCAGTCTTGGGGTTATGGGGGAGCCTGTAGTTGGAGACATGATTTTGGATTTGTGAGGTATTTGGCTCTTATCAAGTTGAATAGTCCGGGAGGGTTTGGTTGAGATGAGTAAGGACCAGGTTATCGGGGTAGGTATTCTCGTCGCAAGTCTTCTGGGCTTGGGTGCCTACTTCTACCTACTATTCTTCTCCCCTTGGATTATCCTGATGGTTCAGTTGACCGCCTTTGTTGCTGTGGCTGCGGTGCTTGTCATCCTTGCGCGAAAGATCATGGAGGAAACCATTATTAAGGGCTTGAAAGTAGGTTTAGATGGTGTCGTTTGATGGCTAGGGTAGATGTCGTTGGTGTCACTAAGCATCCTAAGGAGCATGTTAGGGAGGCTGTGGCGAGGGCTGTAGAGGTTAGGTTGAGGGAGGTTAAAGCGTCTATTGAAAGGGTGGAGGGGAGCTTGAAGGATTTTGAAACAAAATATGGTATGGTTACGGAGAGTTTTTATAAGAAATATTTGGGTGGAGAATTGGAGGAGAACATAGATTTTATGGAATGGAGAGCTTGTAAGGAGATTTTTGGTGATTTACTTGAAGAGAAGGCGTTGCTTGAAGAGATTTCAGATTGAGTATTGTCGAGTATTTAGAGGAGCTCCTACGCAAGGTCGAGAGGCACGCTTTAGTTAAGAGGCTTTATGTTAAGAATATGCAGGTAAGCTTGAAGAGAGGATACGTGAGATTTGTTGCTTTATTTGTTGATGATTCAGAATTGCATGTTTTTGAATATGTGAACTCTGATTTAGGGAGACTCGGTTATGCGTATCACTATCAAGACTCGTTTGGCTCTCTGATTTTAAGGTATAATAACGAGCCACATTACCCAGATCTGCCTACATTTCCACATCATAAGCATGTTGCAAGAGAAGAGGCCCCAAGACCTTCAGAACAGGTTAGCATGGACGAAGTATTGAGAGAAATAACTTTATGTATAATTAAAAGATCACGAAATTAGAATGTTGGCTACGTCATCTGTTTTGAGAGACAAGTTGAAAGTGGTTGCCTGTATTCCGGCTTTTAATGAGGAGAGGACTATAGCGGGTGTCGTTTTGCGAGTGAAGAGGTTTGTGGATAGGCTTGTGGTCTGTGATGATGGTTCTGGGATCTGACGGGTGATATTGCTGGGGCTTTGGGTGCTGTTGTATTGAGGCATGAACGGAGAGTAGAGGATGCGGCTAAGGTTCCTGGGTATAGGAAGGTTGGTTTGAAGTTGATTACTGGTCTGGCCTCTAATGCTTCTCTGCCTATGGTGGGGCTTGTTGAGAGGGTTAAGAGGGAGAACATATG
>Ga0315296_10001815_pt1 | contig 18523 bp, 19 predicted proteins | sample YL17G14_18_MG_FD_203921 | JGI IMG/M metagenome (GOLD analysis project Ga0315296, IMG submission 203921) | Sediment microbial communities from Yellowstone Lake, YNP, Wyoming, USA - YL17G14_18 | ecosystem: Environmental > Aquatic > Freshwater > Lake > Sediment | place: USA: Wyoming | collected... | reverse complement strand
TGATTTATGGTATGTTGAAGGCAACCGAAAGGTTCATCATATATATGTAAACAGTCACCATGCAACTGAAGGGCGATGAACGCAGTTTTTATATGAATGAGAACATGGCAACATTGGGTCCATGGACCATGTTGATAGACAGATTCATGGAAATCATGGTGAATTGCCATGGGGAAAGCGGGTTCAAATCTTGTTTTTGTGGGGATTTGAAGGCAGAATCTCTCTGATAACATCCAAATACCATCAATCTACATCCAGATGAATGGAAAAATGAGACGAGATGCCATAATTGCTATGATCTAGGCAAAGTCAAAGCACGATAGCCCGCCTGAGGGAAACGGCGGCAGGGTGCTAGGAATAGTTGCCTAGTAGTCATGCTTCATATAAAATGGTAACTACAGGTAACAAGTTTAAGTACGTGGCTTTACGCAGTTTAAAGTAACGAGAATCACTACGTTACATAAAATCAAAAAGGAGGTGAAAAATTGCACGGAACAAGTAGAAAATACGAGATAACCGTTCCTGAAGCAATTGACCATTGGGGAAAGAATTATCCGAAAGTTATGACGTGGCTCAATAAATTGCAGCAAAAAGACCAAGGCGCATGGCACCTTTGGCTATACTGCAAAACGGTTGGCAAGGATCCAAATGAACTCTTAGCCTTGAAAGATGACCCGAAAAGCAGAGAAGCTGAATACCTTCTGGACAATTTTGTAGCAAATGAAGGATTCTCAAATTCAGTGAAAGTCGCCGTCAGCATCGCTGTCAAGTCGTTTTTTGCACATAATTACGCAGAGTTAGCTAAGAAAAGCGGGCAAATACAATTCATAAAACAGAAGCCTTACCGCAGACACACGAAAGAGGAACTTTGGAAAATTTATCGTGCAGCCCAGAATCCAAGGGATCGATCGTTAATTTCATTCACTTGGTCAACCGCAATTGCTCGCGAAACCTTACATAAAATTCAATGGAAACATTTAGACGCTGACTGGCTGCAAGTGGAGTTGCCGCACATAGGCCTGCCAGACACGATAATCAAAGGACACGGGATCGGCAAATACAAAGGCGTTGAGCAACATACGTTCTTGACGCCTGAAGCCAAACGGGACTTGGCTGATTACAGGGATTACTTGGAACGAGTTAAAGGAGTCAAATTAACTTCTGAAAGCCACATTTGGGTTCAATTGATTGCGCCTTACAGACAACTTGACTATAACGCCTTCAGCAAGATCACAGAAGAATTGAAGAAGCGTTCAGGCATAGAATTCAGTTGGCACGATGCGCGGAGATTTGTTGAGACGGCGCTTGAGGAAACCAAAATCAACCCCAACTGGGCACGAAAGATCAGGGGTCGCAAAGTTCGAGGCGAAGAAGCACCATACAGCCGACCAGCAGTTGAGCAATTGCGTGCAGCGTTTAAGGAGGCGGTTCCTCTACTGGAGTTTACGCAGCCGACAAACCTTATGGAAGTGCAAAGGCGGCAGGAAGTCTTGGAAAAGTTGCAGATGAAATTGATGGCGGGTGAAACCTTAGACCCGGAGGATCAAGCCAACATTCGCAGATTCCAGATACGTTTTGGCAAAAAGGTTCAAGGAAAATACAAGTTGCCGAAAGTTGACGCAGCAGGCGCAGCGATAGATAATTCAATCCTTGAGGAATACGATCAAATCCCGGAAGATCAGTTGTTAAGTCGCTTAAAGGAAGGCTGGATGGTTGCCTACAAATTAGCTTCAGGCGAAATTATCGTTAAGCGGTAAAGTCGCCTGCGGCTAAGTCGCGCTAGACAATTTTGGCGACTGCGCAGACGCGCGTTCCATACAGTAAGCACTTAAATTCGACTGTAGTGCAATATTGCAGAGTGGAGTTGTGAGAAAAAAATGCAGTGGGATAACACTGATGGTTGGGATTATCGTGTTGTCAGTTCTACTGGGTGGCGCAATTTGGTGAGTTTCGATGCTGAGGAGAGAGCTGGAGTATACCTATTTGCCGACTCCAATCTAAATATAAAATATGTAGGGAAAGCTGGAGCGAGAAGAATGGGTAACGAAGTTCAGAGCGCAATGGACCGAGGAAAAGCCCGCGGAGCAATGAAGGTAAGAATTTTCTACACTAATTCTGATGCAAGGGCTCTGGAACTGGAGAAAATGCTGATATTCAAATATCAACCACCAAACAACTATTAAGACCGCATAAACGTGAGCAAAATTAACACTTTACGCGCGAGATCGTGCCAAGTCGCGCAATTGGCGACTGCTGAATTTGTTCTTGACTGCAGGCTGGCAAATCGTGCGCAGGTTGGCTAATGGAGAAGTCATAATAAAACGATAGCGCGCCTGACTGCCAGCAAGCCTTATTAACTGGCAGTATAGACTGTCAGTCTATAGAGGCTGTCCATTTGAGCGCGCGTGCTACGATTCTTCAAAAAAGAGGTCGAGATCGACTTGATGTAATCTGTGAGATACTGGAAACGGCACTAGACGGCGCTCTTAGGACTCAAATAATGTATAAAGTGAGCTTAAATTTCGGTAACCTCAACTCATATCTGAGATTTCTGAAAGAGCGGAAATTTCTTGAGGAGAAAGAAGAAAATGGGAATCGTGTTCTCAGAACAACGAAAAAGGGAGTCCATTATATTCAGGCTTATCAAAGTATTCGCCATTTGCTCATTGCACAACGGCTTGAAATTGAGAAAATGACTGAGAGCGCCATAGAAACTCAGAGCATACCCATTGCGGAAGAGAAAGCACTTTCGACCAAGGATCAGTTTGAACTGATAAGTTTGAGACTAACTAACTTGGAGGAGAAAATTGACAAAATCTACGCTGAGTTGAAGAGAAAAAGTAAACTCGACGAGGCATAAGCATGAAGCGTACGCCGACGATAAGATTTGTTTTGGATTTCTTTCCGGATGGTCGTTACATGATACTTCTGCTGACAAGAACGGACTATAAGAACGTAAGGCTTCACGAAGATGGGTCAGTGACAATTTGCCTCACGGAAGATGATTTTTCCCTGTTGAAAGAACTCCCACGGCTTTATACAGACATCAACAATATTAATTCGCGTTCAATCATCGCAGAAAACAAAAATTGATGAATTTGTGGCTATTTTGCGGCTACCCAATTGTGCCTTGACTGCAGGCTGGCTCTTTTTCATTCTCTTGAGCGCAACACTAGTTATCACTCGTTGAGCCACCAACCCCTTCAAAGTAGGTTCTCGGCGCTTCGACTAAGGAGTGATAACAGTTGTAGAAGATTCTTGAAAATTCCGCCCGTAATAGGCGTGCCAACTCGTTAACTCTCTGAAATTTCGATACTCTTCGACAGTTTCTATGCAGTTTCGACATTGCTCGAAGTCTTCCGTTGACGATGCAGATTCGACATAGAGCCGACTTCGAGATTCAATGAGGTCTGACAATCTGGATTCAATAGGATCGGTTTGACGTAATTTCTGGCTTGAACAACGACGCTTTAGTTAATCACGTCTGCATAGGTTACGTTGCTTAAGGTCTTAACGTCTGACGGTTAAGGGAAAGCTAGTCTAGGTTTTCACCCTTCCAATTTTTTCTCAACGGTTAATCATGCATAGGTTACTCAGATTAAGAACTACGCAAAAATCAAGAACTAGGGGTAAAACGGGAAGTCTTTTCCTCTTTTTTTCCTTCATTTCAATGGTTTATTGTATTATAATAATTTTTGAACGTCGCGCCCTACGTTTCGTTGTTTTTGATGTTATTCCTGCTGATCCAGACATTAGTGTATCCGCCACCCAAACGCCTCCGTTCCTTGAATCCGAGGCGGTTGAGAATTCCGCTAACATGCCTAAAATTGTGATCTAAATCATTTCGCTTCAGAAAATAAGCTTCCGCGATGTTCATTAGTTTGTACCAACCATCAACTTTGCACAAATCGGTTAACGCGGCGACCATACATTCATCATCAATTTGAGTTGGGGGAGGAAGCGACTTTGCCCATTCTGCGACTTCATTAAATGGCTTAAGTTTCGCTTGCGCCTCTTCCTTTTCCAACTGCCCCATGCAGCGGTTGCACAAGAATATTGGTGGACGGTATTTTTCACCCCATGAAGTCCAATTCCCCTGATTTAGATTAACTCTTCTGCCGCATTTATTGCATGATTCAATCAAGAAGAAAAACCAGCTTACCCACCTTATTTCCTCTTCGTTCTTGATTAGACGCGTGAACGTATTCTGAGTAACCTATGTTAACGTCCTCAATAAAAAAAGACCCTCCTAGCGTCCTACTGTGGTTCAAACGTTAACACCTTAATCAGCGTAACCTATGCAGCGCATATTCCTCGATCCAAACGTGGAATCCGTAGGCATCGCGTTTGCGACTTTGGAATCCAAGTTGAGTTAAAATCGCTCCCACTTTTCGCGGAGTCAACTTGCAAGTGTCCGCAATCTGTCCAACTTTGTACCAATCGTCTCCATGAAACAATTCTTTAAGAGCTTCAATCACTGCGTTAATAACTTCAGGTGGAAATTTAACCCTGAGCGATATAGTTGTATAATCATACGTTTTCCTTTTCGTTGACAACAAATTCCCTCATGGCACAACCGCCGCCCTTTGAATCTCCAGAGACAATTCGCTCGATTTCGCATTTTTGCTTGTGAAATCCGTGCAGATCGACCTCGAAGAGAGCCCCAGCTGCTACAAAACTATTTTTCTTCACAGAAATTTTCTCCTGAAATGCTTCTACTAATAAGGACTCGCGAGGTCTTTTATATACGTAGCGCGCAGCGGTTCCTTCCCTTGAGACGAGTTCGGTGCTTTGTCATTCAAGTTTGGAAATTAACTGCATCGTTCGTAACACGTCGTCTCTGAAGGGTTGAGTTTTCAGCTCTTTCCTCATTTCTTTTAGAATGTCTGAGATTTTCCAAACTTCTATGTCGTAGAGAGCTTTGGCTTGGGTTACTACCTCAGCGTTCTCAACGTCCCAAACAACCAACACTTTCCTGTATTTAGAACTGCCGAAAATCTGCCTGATCTTATCGGCCACAATGGAGTGAGCAAATTTGCTTTCATTGAGAGTGTCTAAGCCTCTTCTGTGTTTGAAGCCTTTCTTTGTCTGAGTGTCCACCATTCGTAGGCGGAACCCACTCCCTGTGGCAACACGCACCTCTATGTGATACTTCTCCAGTGTCAACGGATTGTAGGCGAGTATGTCGATTTCTTTGCTGCCTTCTAGTACAATGTTGGTCATGGTGAAGCATTTTTTGACCAGTTGCATGTAACGGTCGACGATGTGGACTTCAGGTTCCAATTTGATTCCGCATTCAATTCAATGAGTGTTGGTATAAAAAGTTGGTGCATCACCGTAGTAATCGAATATAGTAACATAGAGAGAGGGAAAAATTGAAAATCGGGGCTAAGTTTGGCACGAACCGGCATCGGAACAGTAATCGGCAGAAAATCTGTGAGCAAGGGAAGGGAATACACCCGAGTCTGGATTTATATGCCAACAAAAGTGAGCGAAGACACGGCTTTTCCACTCAAAATAGGTATGCCTTGTCTGGTTGAACTCGACGAAAAGAAGGGACAACTTGTTGTGAAGCCAATCTCAGAAAAGGAAGCGACAAAACTCGGTTGGCGAAAACGAATAAGAAGAAAATGAGTTTCTCCACGCTATTTTCTGGTATGGCATAGTGGGCTTAGCCTACATAGTCACGGAGGGAAACGTAACGGCAACAATCATATGGTTCGCCATAACAACAGGCGCAACAGCAGGACTAAGCTACTACAAAGAAAAAGAGAGCAACTGATTCTGCATCTTTCCTCATTTGCTAACTATTTATTATTTTTGCATGCTGTTGGATTTCGTTGGCTAAGGCAGGATAATAAAATCGAAAAAGCGACGCTAGGATAGTGTTGATAAATGAGAGAACTTTTTATACCGAATGAAACCACCTTTTAGGCACAGTGACGCGCTTGGGCATTTCGAAACTAATTCAATTATGTGGCGAATACGTTTCTGGAGTGAGACAATTCGTAGGCAAGCCTGAAGAAGAAACAAAACAGATGCTTATTGAACCTTTTTTAGCCGGCATGGGCTGGTCAAGCACACATGCACTGGAGTATTATGATAGAGAGTATTTGGGCAAAGTCAAAGGAGTAGAATGGAAGGATATAGCATTAATAGTCGATGACAAGCCGAGAATCTTCATTGAAACTAAGGCATGCACGGATAAAAGCATCGACAAAAAATACGCAAAAGAGCTTCTCGACTATCTTAAAAATTATAATGCTGACAAGCCCGAAAACGAGTGGGTCAACTGGGGACTCTTGACCAATTTCACTGAGACATATTTGTATCATTGGTCAGAGCCGATACGCGATCCTAAACCTTTTCACATGTTCAGCTATCAGCAGTTGCAAGACATTTTCCAGAATTTGAAAGATGTGCTGTCTCCTGAGGGAGTGAGAAATAACCGACTTTTGAACAGATTCTACGAAACTCCGGGACATAAGCTCGACGAAGAATTTCTTAAAGATCTTAAGAAATGGCGAAAGATAATCGCTAATGCCTTTCATTTGGAAAACCCAGACCTAACGATAGAGCAGATTTCGGAAATTTCACATGTTTTCTTAAGTAGACTCATCTTTCTTAGGAGACTTGAAGCAATTGGAGTACTCAAGCCAAGATGGGTCAGGTCGCAATACGAAGCTTGGAAGGAAGGAAAGACTATACCTACAGCCACCCTTTCAGACTATGTCCGAATGTTGTTCGATGGGTTTTGGCGATTCTATGACACTGAATTATTTGAAGAGCAAGAATGTGACAAGTTCGATTTTGACGCCCAGTTGTTTGAAGAACTATTGAAAGAGGTTGAGGCAGCTCCCCAGAGAGTGCGGGAAGTAGCAGGAATACAAGAACCCCAAGATAAAGGGCTTTACGGTTACAATTTCATGGAGTTATCGCTTGATATACTCGGTACTGTTTATGAAAGATACCTTGCTCATACACTAGGCTTTAAACAGTTGAATAATGGAAAGAAAGTTATCACAATTGACGAGACACCTGAACTAAGGCAAAAAGAAGGCGCATATTTTACACCCACGCATATTGTCAAATTTATCCTCTCCAATACACTAGAACCTCTGCTTTCTGCAATATGCACGGCTGCGATTCAACTGATAAAACAAGGAAACATGGATGAAGCCAAGAAAAGAATTTCAGAAATTGGAAAAATAAGAGTACTTGATCCCGCGTGTGGCAGCGGTTCTTTTCTAATAGAAGCCTTCAAAATCATTACCACGCACTACTCCAGCTACAATGCAGCTTTGCACGAAGTGTGTAAAGGAGCTAAGCTCCACGAGCAGAGAATGGCAGAATATGAAGTAGACAAGATCGGCGAACGAACACTCCTTGAAAACATCTACGGAGTTGACTTAGACACTAAAGCTGTGGAATTAACGAAACTAAATCTATGGTTACATCACATTGATCTGAATCGCACTCGTTATTACTACTCTGGTGGCGCCACAAAGAGAAAATTATTGCCTCCTTTAGATCTGAACATTCAATGCGGCAATTCGATGGTTTGCCATGACGAGAGCAACCTTGCAACATGCAACGCGCAATTAGATAGGATCAAAGCAATAAGAAATGAACTTCGACGCATTCGAAGTCATATTTCCTTGAGCACGAACGAAAAGGAAGTTCCCAAATTCCAGAGGCGTGACAAAGAACTTTCTGAAGAGCTGAGGAATCTTGTCAAGGAGATTGAAAATAGAATCGAAGTCTCTTTATCGCAGTACTTAGCTAATGAACAGGATAAGGAAGACTTTAAAAGACCATTTGATTGGCATGTAAAATTTCCAGAAGTATTTGATGATGGAGGATTTGACGTCTACGTTGGCAATCCTCCTTATATTAATCTCTACAAATTCGGTGGTCGGTTTAGGGATTACCTAGAGAAAAGAGACGATGAAATATTCGCTAATAAGAACGACATACTATACCATTTTTACAAAAGAGGAATTGAGCTTCTTAAGGAAGGCGGTTCGCTTGGGTACATCACTTCTAGATATTTTCTAGAGGCTGAGAATGCAGAGAAGCTAAGAGGATGGTTGCCAAAAAATGCAAGGATTAGGATTTTGATTGATTGGGGAAATGTTGAACTTTTCCAAGGAATAAACACTCGTTGCGTTGTTATGGTTCTTGGCAAGTCAACCGACCTAAGACAAAACCTAGACAACATGTTGGGCGTTGCTAAGATAAAGAATTGGAAGAACGCGCACAGCCTCCTGACAGACATAATTGATGAACATATTGAAAGTGAATTTTATCAACCGCCAAATGTTGCAATCTTTCCTATATCCCAGTCGGAACTTTCAAATGAACCTTGGAGATTGCTGGACGCCACCGAAAAACAGCTCAGAACCTTGATCGAAGAGAACGCTTGGCGACTAGGTGGCGCGGATGGACTTTGCGACATGGGAATGGGCATGCAGACAGGACTAGACGAGGCTTTTCGCATCACAAAAAGCGAAATAGGGCCAGCAAGTTCAGACAAAATTCCCTCCGAATTCGTGAGAAAACTAGCTAGAAATGGAGATATTCGGCGATATGCCATCTACGATAGAGATGAATTTTGGATCTACACTGAGGATGTTGATGTTGATAAACTACCTAATGACCATCCTGTGAAAAAGCACCTTCTAAAATATTATGACAAGTTGATTCAACGATATCCATGTAGAGTGACTGAAGAACAACCGATTCCTAAACGAAAGTGGTATCAATATACGGTGCCAAACATCAAGGAACTTTTTGCGCTTGAAGAAAAAATTGTTGTCCCCTATAAAGCCCCTAGCAACAGATTTGCAATGGATGCTGAAAGAAGAATAAGCTCCATGGATGTTTACGTTCTCGTTGTCAAAAATCAATATAGGTCTACTGTTAGCGGATGGTATTTACTTGCCATACTGAACTCAAGTCTAATGGACTATGCATACATTACATTTTACGGCAGAAGGAAAAAGTCTGAATTTGATTACTACACAGGATTAATTGAGAAAGTTCCTATTAAGAAACCATCTAAAGAGGGCCACAATCGCTTATCCGATTTGGCCGAAGAAATGACTAGCCTAAATCGAACGAGAATAGCCGCATTAGAGTCGTTTGAGAAATTGATTGAAGCAGAAACTCATGAAGAAGTCAAATTCGAATATTATTACGATAATGCAATCGCATATCAAATCTCTGACAAAGCGGTTCATTTCAGAGAGCCGCAAAAAGAAAATAAACCAAAGTACGAAGTCAACCGAATTGGGATTGAAGAGACTGACTCTAAATTGCTATTTGAGGCCGACTTTAGAAGAGACCAAGAACGAACCAGAAAAAAAATACTAGAAATAACGGTTAACAACACCTCGATGCAAAGGTTTCTACTTCTTTCAGTTAAATCATTCATCGAACGAAATCGCAGCAAAAAAATTCTTGGTAAGAACGAACCCCTAGAAGTTATCTTAGAAAACATTCGGATACCAAAGTTCAAGACCAACATAGGAGAAAATGTTACCAAAATCTCCAATTTGATGGAAGAATTTGATTCAAAACACATCATCGACCAGAGTTTCTCGGAAGTTGAAAGAAAAATATTGCACACTGCACAGAAGTTAGATGAAAGCGTTGTAAGCCTTTACGGACTTAACAAAGAGCAAAAGCAATTGATTACGGAGTTCTACAAAGTGGAATCAGTTAGTGAATACTTTGATAGGCTTGAGGAGTATGTTGGGTTCGAGGACCTTCAACTAGAGGACTAACATTCTCTTCCTTGACTCTTCCTGCAGCTAGTCTCGTATGGTCATTTCGGTTGGTCTGGAAACACCCATAAAGAATCATCCAACCATAAGGTTTCATTCAGAATGTAATATGTTTTGTCTTTCTCTTCTTTCAACCGATTGGCTACGTCTCGCGCAATATGCCATACGGTCCAGCGTAATGCAGCTCCTCAATATAGCCTTGTCAACATCATCTGAACAGGTCACGTCTTCCACATACTCCAGCTCAAACAAGAACTCGTGCTTCAAATCCTGCCCGCCGCACCACTAAATCTGTCTCTAAGACAATGCGAATTCAGATCTTCCTCTGCATTTTTCTGCGAATAGCCTAACAACTTTCGTGATGCCAATCATGAGGAGTACATAAAACTTGAATGCTGAGACAGTTCTTATATTAGGGTTCTCCAAATCTAAAGTTGGGAACTAACATGAGCAAACGTAAAAGGAAAGATAGGAAGGCCGAAGTAAAGGGCATTACGTCCGAAGGTGCAATAAAAAGATACAGAGGCTTCTTGGAGAAGGAATTTAAGGCCGATGACGTACCGGATAGAGGAGAATACGTTTCATTGCATAAACGAATTAAACTTCCTGAAAAGAGGTCAATTGACATTATTGTTTACTCTAGCGATATTATTTATGTGTCTGGATCAGCTTATATTGATGAAAATGAATTTGCTACAAGTGCTACAAGAATTGTTCAATTAGCTCAACAAGCTACAACTCCCTTGGAAGAAAAACGTCCAATTTCTATTCAAAGAGCTAAGTGCATTTTGGATTTCGCTTGCAAGGTCAACTTAGATAATGAATACGAAAGGATGGTGGCAATTATTCTGTCTGATACATGTCATGAAATTGTTCTCCGGGAGCAAATGAAAGAGCTGAATATAGAGGGAGCTCCCCTTGATGAAGGTATTCCGGACAAAATAAAAAAAATAAAAGACAAAGGTTACGCGGTTATTGAGGAAGATGCAATAAAAAACCTAAGGGAAACAAGAAACCGCATCGTCCACTATGGAGAAGTACCTCATAAAGGGCAAGCAGAAGAAGCATTAAAGATTGCAGAACAGGTGCTCAAATCGGTGTCAAGGAATTGACTTACGAAGAACTAGGCAAATATGTTGCTCGTATAGGATCGGATGAAACTGGTAAAGGCGAGTGGCTAGGGCCTCTTACAGTTGCAGCTGTGGCACTCTCGGGCGAACAGAGTTTATATTTAGTGACACAAGGAGTAATGGATAGCAAGAAACTCAGGCTTCAAAGAATCCTCGAACTAGCCAAAGTTATAGGGTCTTCATGCTTGAGTTACCATGTAGTTACTATATCGCCTGATTCATTCAACAGGCTAATGAATGAGGTAAAAGGTGAAGGCCGAAGTTTAAATGATATTTTAGCTTGGGCGCATGCAGAAGCGATAAGCAATGTTTTTGAAGAATTGGTAAAAAAGGGAATATCTGGAAAACTCAAACTCTCTATTGATATGTTCGACAAAATAAAGACAGAAAAAAGATTAAGGAGAGTTTTAGACTTGAGGAAGTTTGATTTAGACCATCATCCCAAAGCTGAGAGTGAAACGTCCGTAGCTGCAGCAAGCATTGTAGCTCGTTCAGTTAGAGAATTGTGGATTGACGAGAAATCAAGAGAACTGAATCTTGACCTACGGAAACTTTCAACTACAGATGCCAAGTTAAACCCTTATGTTGAATCTTTTGGAAAGATCAGTTTTCTCAAATAAATTTCACGTCTACAAGAACAACATCGTTAAAAAATAGCGATAACGGGATTCAAGATCCCGTCCCGTAGGGGTTCGTGAGTTCAAATCTCACCCCCTGCACCATTGTCATAAGAGTGGATGAACCCTTGAAAACGGGCATGTTGTTGAGTGTATGCAATAACTTAAGAAGGAAGGCTATCGAGACGTGACTATCAGATTGCGAGTAAAGCTATAAGATATTGATGAAGCGGAACACTCCTCGAAAACTTTGCGTCGCTTGAGGAAAAAATTGAAAAAGGAAGTAACACATTCTCTCTGATGAGGAAGTTGATTTGTTAGCGACTTTTCTAAGAGTGGATGGGGATATAGCAAGTGTTCCCCCGAGGCTAAGGTTTCGCATTAGATTGCAAGGCGGAGAAGGTGACGATTTTACAGTCTTCACGTTGTTCGGAAAAGCTAAACTGCAGACACGAGGCGAAGGAGACATAGATTTAGGAAATTTTCATCCTAATCTTAGTGCTTTTGTCGTAAAGCCAACTACAACACAAGAAGCCGATTTCTGTCTCGGTTTCGGCGAGAATAAGAGGCGCGTTGTTGAAAACGAGCGAGACGCTGGTGATGTTAATTTCAAAATATGGCTCGACTATCAATATTTCAGACTTGGAAAAACACCCGAAGGTGAAGAGAGGGTTAAGACCGTAAGCTCCAATGGACTATGGGTAAAGACCGCTGAAGGTTCAGGCACGATAATGGTTGAACAATCTCGTTGGAACAAAGTGCTCGATCGATTAGGATATAGCAAGCGTCTTTTGCTTGAGTTGCCGATAGATTTTGAAGAAATATTGTCTTCAATTCCAAAGCATCCTCAAGAGGGGCTAATTCGTAGAATAGAGGTTGCTTCGAAATCTTTCCAAAAAGCGCTGAATGAATTAAGAATAGGAAAATGGAGAGAGGCTGTGGTTGAAAGTAGAAAGGTCTATGAGGCGTTAAGTAAGAGGAGACTTGAAAACGGGAAAGATGTTAAAGAAGCAATCCAACTAGTTTTATTAAAATATGGCTTACCAAGGCAAAATAAGGACAACATCACGAATATTGTCGAAAACCTTTGGGCATATACCTCTCCAACGCATCACATTTTGGACGCAGAAGGAAAAGTCATCAAAGAAGATGAACCTACTATGTTCGGTCGAGAGGATGCTTATTTGACGGTAACAACGGCAGGATTATTAATAAAGATGCTTGCTGAAAAAATTTTGTCTGAATGAACTCAAGATCCTTTCCCGTAGGGGTTCGCAGGTTCAAATCCTGCCCCGTCCACCATAATTAAGCAGGATTTGAATAAGATTTGAGATAGAACACATTTTAGAGCAGCTACATATTTTCGCTCCACGAAGAATAAAGCGCATGAAGACCTTCGTAATGGACAGCCAGTGATGGCATTTTCCGTTCAGCTGTCAGTGTCCATTTTTTCCAGCTTTTCTTTTGTCAAATCATAGGCGTTTCTCGCGAAAGAAGTAAGAGCCCACTCATGACCTCGTATCTCAGCAACCTTTTGGGCTATCTCTAGATCTAAGCGTTTGTTCATGTAGTCAGCCAAGGAAACATAACAGCAACAATCATATGGTTCGCCATAACAACAGGAGCCACAGCAGGACTAAGCTATTACAAGGAAAAGCACTAGTCTATTAATCCGGTGGGCGCAATTCGTGGTGTCCAGTAGACTGAGTTTGCGTCAATGAAGCAGACCCACCAACCAGGGTAATCCGGATGAACCCAAGCGTAGCCTTTTCTTACGACTCCAATGACACTTACATTCTTTCCAGACAAATCCGCCTCTGAATGCCATTTCACACCAATACGCATTGTTTGGTTTTCTTTGTCAGACAACCAATAATTGAAGGGCAGGACTACTCCCAACATGGTTCTTTGAATGGTCCCTTCAACTTTGACCGTTCTATTGTCCCAAGCTGTTGGGTCAGAAATGATTTCCGAAATTGTGTCCCCCGAGACAGGAAAACGGCTGGCGAGGAAGTTATGGATGAACATGGCTACGACGATCAAAACCGTGCAGGCCAAAGCTGAGAAAACCAGAGCCTTCTTTCTCGATGCTACCTTTTTTTGCATGCTCCACGACTTTCCCAAGATTGAACAACATGTGAAGTGTCTTATAATGCCACGTTTCAGAACAGGTTGTACTATAGCGCGTAAAGGAAGCGACTTGGATGGTTCAATGTTCCGAATTTGTGTGTGTGCGCGTGTTAGGTTATGTGTGTCTGTGGTATGTTTTTGAGTGTTGATGCTAGATGCGGCACCTTCACAACATTCAGCTGGTAAACATTCTTGTTAACTGGCTCTTGCACATTCATTCTCACCGCAGAGAGAAGCAACCCACATCGAGAAAAGCATCGAGACAGAGGTTGGAAAATTTAGCCAAAAAGCGTGCTCATTGCCAATAGAAACACAATAAAGTAAAAACAACAGAAAGGTACGTGAGGGCGCTATGAACGGCTACGTCGTGTTGTTGGGTATTGTTGTCTCTTTTGTTGGCGCAGCTGTGGTGTTTAAGGACTCGTTTACAGTTTCTCCTGAGGAAGAGATTCTTGCTGAAATTGGAGCAGAGCGGAGCGACAGAAAAAAGAAGGAGGCGCGTACAAACTAACGCAAGGGCAGATAGATGAGAACAACAATATTCTGGCCTGTCCTAGGTTGAAATGAAGGGTTCTCAATGAAGGCAAGTCATAGAATGTTCGCGGGAAGCTTGGTGGCTTCTCAAATCATTAGTCTATTCTGGCTAGTGCCTTTGGCTTTGGGATTCCATTCTTCCATACCCGGCGATATAGAGCAGATTCTGAGCAATGCTTTGAGACTTGATGGCGTTCTTCTTGGCTTCACCGTTGCTTTGGCTTCTTTGATTTTGGGCAGAACACAAAGAGGGCCTACAAGATTGGCTGCGTATTTTGTTACAACGGCTTTCGACTCATTCTTCCTCTCAATTCTGTCTGGTTTTGTAGGTCTTCTCAACGGAAAAAGCGGTGCCCCTCTGGTAACCCTAGTGACAATTTCGTTCACTCTTACTGGTGTTTTCACAATGATAGCCTTTTTTGCTGAACTCAGCCTTCACTCAGAGTTGACGAAGAAGGCTTCTCAATGAGTGAGCAGGGAGTTAGGTTTTCCTCAATCAAGGAAGTTCTCGACAAGATTAGAGCAGGAGCCAAAGTCCGCTGTGACTATTGCGGAAAACCTTTGGACGCAAATGAAGAGGAAATAGTCTTTAGTGGCTCTGAACCTCTCAAAATATATCATTCTAGCTATCACAACCAAAGGAAAAGAGAAGGGAGGGGGTCATGCGCACTATACGGATATTGAGAAAAAAGCGGTTGCAACATGCCTAAGCTTCGCAACATCAAGCACAGTCAGAAAACAGTTTTACGGATACCTACTTTCAAATGGTTACTTGGAAAGAGTCAGGCGAGGCATATACAAAATAACACGAAAAGGAGAAAAACTCCTGGAAATCTTGGATAGCTAAAGTATTGTCTGCTTGAATGTGTGCAGCTTCTCTCCCTTTCCCGTTCTTAAGATTAATGCTATTCTGTTCAGCGCGATCCACTCCAAGACTTCTACCTTAACCATGAACAGAGGCATGAAACTAAGCTAACTAATCTCATGGTAATCTGCTCCTGAGAACTCCTTGTGTTTGATTTCCACTATGGTGCTTTCAATGACTTAAGTGTCTATGATGTTTGGGATAGTGTAGTCTCCCGCTTCAAGTGGATAAAAGATTAGTTGGCTTTTATATGCTGGGTCTGGTCCTACTTCTTTCATTGTGGTGTCTATTGCTTGTTTTAACATTTGTTTTTGAGAGATTAAGTGTTGGAGTAGACGTGTAATTGCATGGTCTGTGTGGGAAGCCGAGACTCCCTGGTTCCAGCTTATGTAGACTTTGGCTCCCTTTTCGATGAACGCCTCAGCCATTTTGGTGTTGTTGAGTCCTTGGCAGCCCATCATTATGATTGTAGTGTTTTGAAACTTGCCCTTCATGTGTTGCGTTACGAAGAGTGGACTTATTCCATAGTATATGATTCCCATTTCTGCTTGAGCTGTGGAGTATGCTGCTCCTACGAGTTGGCCTGTAAGCTGCTCGTTAACGTATTTTGTGTTGCTGGCAAGTTCGGAAGTGAAGAGAGTCACTGGAACCTCTTGTCCCCGAATCTCCATTGTTGAAGAATGCACCCTCAAAACTATTAGTTTATAGCCGTGTGTTGGTAGGTTTCTGTAGAATTCCACTGTAACATTTTCGCTTGGGTAGTAGTCTACGCTATAGCCTGCTTGTCTTAGGGTGTTTGTGGCTGTTTGTATGAAGGTTTGGTTCGGGCATGTGAGGCTTAGATGGTCTACTATGGCTGCTTTAGGCTCAGAGGTGGAGCTGACTGTTTGACTTGTTGATGGTTGATTCAGCTTTGAATTGATGATGAAAGCAGAAATGAAGATTATGATGACTAGAACAGCAACAGCTAGAGCTATACGTTGTTTCCTCTTCTTCTCCCTACGAATGTTATGCTTTGTCCCACGAGGCTTCTTTTTAGCCTTCATATCAAGTAACTCTTAGTAGTTTTAGTTATAAAAAGAGTGGAGATGGAGTGGAAATGGTGTTCATTGCTTCTCTTCTCTACGCTTAACATGCCTGACGTAGATGGCTGTTGCAACTGTTGCGACTAGGATTGTTGAGGCTAAACCAACGTAAGGAGCAAGCAAACCAAACTTATCAACAGGAACAACGAAGCCACCAACAGCACTTTCATATGGCATAGCTTCAAAGTCGAAAGTCCACTCTCCGTCATCACCCATCGACTCAACACGAAATTCGTATGTTACAGTACTGGCTAATGAGAAAACAAACTTGAAAGCAACTCTTAACCATGGTGTCCAACCTTGCAAATATCCATCTATCACACCTGTAGCCTCAAGAATCGCTTTTGTAATTTGTATAACAATCCAACCCATAGCAAAAGAAACAGCGACCTTGAAGCTGAATTTTAGTAATTTCAAGGCTTCAAACGTAATTTTTCCGCTATTATAAATCACTCGTGAAGTCTCTTTCACTGTAAACACTATTTGAATCGTGCCATTAAACTTGGCTGAAGCAGGTCGAATCAAGAGACCTGAGGACAATGAACTGAATATCAACATGAAGACAAGTGTGGTGACCAGAATCTTTCTCATTTCATTTCCTCCTTTCTCTCCTTTTATTTTGGATGTTTTATTTTATTGGCGCTTCTTTTTTGGAGCGCTTCGAAGGGTACAAACTTGCTTGGAGATAATCCAGCTCATCAGCTTCTCATACCATACGGTAGAAGCCAATCACGTTAATCAGTGAATATTCTCCCTTTCCCTTCTAAACATAATATTAGCCATGCAATAGATTCTTAAAACTTTCTATCATGACTATCCAACATATCAAACACCCCGAGACTTAAACCAGCCTCTTTCATTGATTCAAGAATTCAAATGTTCAGGTTTAAGAAGAGGCTCATACAAAGACGAGAGGCGCCTCATCTATTTTCTCTATTTTGTCCGATTTCATCCGATTCGCCTCAAATAACGCTCCATTACCCTATCCAGTCTTAGAGCGTGGCTGTTTGGCAAGCGTGTCTGTTGATGATGTACGTGATGTAGTTAATGTTAGCTCACCTGAGGTTCCAGACGCTAAGGTTTTGAAGATGATTAAGCGTGCTGAGGTTACGCTTGAGTTGGGACTATTTGAGAAATCGACTAGAGCGATTGTTCGGATGCATAGAAGGATGTGAAGTTCAAGTTCTTTCTGACTTGATCTTCAAATATTTTCAGAAAAGATGTCCAAGTTCCGCTCAATTTTCTATTTGGAACCTAATTGGAGACTATTACAAAACTGCATATTCATCAGTCACGAACCTATCTTTTGACGAACCCAACGATACCAAACGTCAAATGAAAACGTTGATGACGTTTCGGAACGGAACGTCGGTAAATCCGCACGTAACGGAAATGGACGGGATGGTTCCGTTACGGACGGATCGAAAACGTTTCCACGACCCGTAAAGAACACGGATTCCAAAGACGGAATCACCCGACGTAATCCGAACGGGTAACGGATCGGGAAAATTCCGTTCATCCGTAAACGTTCCGTTAACGTTTACGTTCAGATTCCGTTCAACGGAAAAACCCGGAATTGGTAAGGAACCGTCGGAGGTGCCAACGTTCACCGATACCTTACAAAAAACGGCGTATTCCGAACGGAGTTGAAAGGCGGAAGATAAATCCGTTCAGCGGAATTTTCCGATAGTTCCGAATTGGACCACAGTTGGCGTTTGCGTCGGCAACAAAGGGGCGCTGAGGCGGCGTCCTTTCCTATCTTTTTGTTCTGCCTTAACGTCGACGTTAAGGGGAGACGCAATCTGGTCTTCGCCTTGTTAGGGCGACAGCCCGGAGGTGATTGAATGGAAAAGAAAATTCCCTTGAAGAAAGAAGTCCACGATAAACTTGAGGTGCAAGCGAAGGCTGTGGGAAAAACTCCAGATGAATTGGCTTCAGAAATAGTCCTAGAGAAGGCCACAGCGGAAACAGGCGAACCTGCAAAGAAGGAGCGCAAGGGCAAATCTGCTGAGAAGAAAACCGTGCAACCCGTTGAGCCAAATAACGGCAAGCAACCCTTCATAAACGCCTATGGATTCGTTCATCTGAATCCAAAATTGATGACAGTCATCGACGCTAAGAAAGGCAAAAAGACACCGATAGCCATTGACGTGCAAGGCGACACATTGATAATCAAGAAGGCGGCTTGAGCGGAATAACCCGTTCAAATTCCCTTTTCTTTTTTCTGACTCACCACCCTTAGGATTGATCATTCATATAGTTTATTAGGTATTTCGAGAACATTATTTCTTGCGATACCATACGCAGCCATGCATGTACCAGTTTAAGAGCGTTGAGCAGTGATGTCGCAAGCGGACAGCGTCGTTCAAAAGAA
>Ga0315296_10001814_pt1 | contig 18526 bp, 18 predicted proteins | sample YL17G14_18_MG_FD_203921 | JGI IMG/M metagenome (GOLD analysis project Ga0315296, IMG submission 203921) | Sediment microbial communities from Yellowstone Lake, YNP, Wyoming, USA - YL17G14_18 | ecosystem: Environmental > Aquatic > Freshwater > Lake > Sediment | place: USA: Wyoming | collected... | reverse complement strand
ACAATGCAGCAAAAGCGGCCTCGGACTTGAGACGCTCAGGGTTACTGCCCGCGGTGACCAGGAGCGCGGCAGCCGTGTCAGGTCCAATGCCAAAGGACTCCATCAGCGCCGGGGCAAACGCCGCCGTAAGCCGCGCTAGTTGGGCGTCGAGAGCTTCGATCTCCTGGGTAAGTTGTATGTGACGCCGGGCCAAAGACCGCAAAGCGTACTTGGCCGCTGCCGTCGGCGTTCCGAGTTGCCCATGACGCCACCTCGCACAACGGGCTACCAGTTGGTTGGTGGTAAGACCCCTCAGCACCGCTCGGAGTTCAACCGGAGCAGTAACGATGAGGGCCTTCATCTGATTGATCGCCTGGGTACGGCCCTTCATCGCTGAGTCTTTGGTGCTCTTAAGCATCCGGATCATCTCAACTTCGTCGACGCCTGATTTGGGTCGATCCTGGGCAACGCCAGCAAGCACAGCCCTGGCAGCCATCTCGGCATCAGTGGGGTCACTCTTACCCAGCCTGCGGCGGGCAGATCGGTCCGGGCGATTAACCTCTATCACCCTATGTCCTCGACCTCTCAGGAAACGAGCTAGGCCAGCCCCGTAGGAGCCGGTGCCTTCTACACCGAAAGCATCGATCTCTCCCAGACTGCTGGCCCAGTGCTCCAAACCCACGTATCCCGTATTGGTTGTTGGCAAGTTGCGCTGGCCGATCCGAACGCCAAGCTTGTCGACCACTACAGCCACGTGCTGGTCCTTATGGGTGTCAACGCCGACAACGATTCTGGGAACATGAAGGGAACTGCAGGAAACCAAAGTCTATCCTCCTCGATCAGAAAGCACCCTTTGTCCAAGCGAACGGACAGGACTGCGATGAGGCTTAGGCCATGCTCCTATAAGGTCACTGCTCGCCAGATCGGGTACTTCTCTTGGCCACCCTCAGATCGAGTCGACAGATCACAAAAAAAGGCACTGCGCCGGTCCCATTAAGGGTCAGGCCCGACCTAAAGGTGGCCCGGTTAATATTATCGCAGTCCCATTATCGCTGACGGTCTACACTGCCTAGTACCCGGAATTCTCGGTTTAGGTATTTATGATCATTTGCTAGAGACGGAACCCTCGTATTTCAAAAACTTGACGGAGGTCTTCTGAAGCCCATTCATATACTGACTCGCGGATTTGGCCACGCTCACCAAAGAAACCGCCCAGCGAAGCCCGAGAGTACGATACATGCACTGTCGAATTCCATCTGCCGCATCTTTTCAACTTCCGGATCCATCTATCTGTTGCACCCTCGAAATCGGGGGAAGTCATAAACGAAGACGTCTTAGGGTTTAAGACCACCGAAACCTCATTACTAACCCCGTTTTCAAGAGGTTCAAAATAGTAGTCGGAACCTCCCAGCGATTCCATATCCATACTAGGCGCTGGCCTTGTAATCTCAGCCATTACTCGCACCGGTAGCAATTGAAAATGTCCCAGCCTGTTTGCTAGTTGACTGAAGTTAAGTCTAACCAGTTCCGAATATCCATCGAGTACATGCTGAAAGTACTTTTTAACGTAGTCAACCAGTGTCCCATCCTCGTAAAGCTGGGTTACCCAGTTACTTCCCATTGGTATTCTGTCATGTTCTGGCAATAGCGGTGTTCCAATAGAGGTATATCCATTATTATCCAGTATTTCCAATCCCTTAGTTAATTCCTCAAGATAGATGTTTTGTGCTTGAACTTGTAATAAGACTTTACTCGTGCCATATTTGGCTATTAGCTTGCTTACTTCCGTTCTAACCACCGGGATTTCGGCAGGAAGCGTAACAGACAGAATATGATTGCGTGCAAGGTACGACACTTCAGATAAGACTCGCTCGTAAATCAATCTTGGTGGTTCCAATAAGCTCTTGGTCCTGATGATCTCCTCAAGTTGCTTCCAAATGTCCTCTAGAGCAATCCGATGTGCCCCCACAATCCCTGCTTCTCCGAAGGGCAAACCCCTACTAGTAACAGAGCTCACAATACCAACTTTCAGTAGCGCGTTAAACGTAGTTCCGCCGGGGAAGTCACCAATAAGGCGTACCTTTTTACCAAGCCTTTCTTCAGTTGAATATCCGTACACGATATGCCCTCCACCTTCGCTGGAGAAACTGCCAATAATCGCAGGTTTTGTTCCTTGTCCAAGAGATGCATTCGATACCAAGGCATCCCGTAGGGCTGGCAGCCAACGTTCTACTATTCGCGACCTTACTTCAAGCATCTCTCCCAGGATTAACAGGGTAAGGTCATTATCAGGAAAGGCTGAACTTGAACCTGGATTGTATGTGGAATTCGCAAGGCAACGAGCGTACAGGTACAAATCTACTTTAAGGACTTCGAATAGAAAGGCACTCATTTCGGAGCCATCTTCAAATAAACCTGAAGCAAATAGTACAACTGGTTCCCAAGCCGGGTCAGAAACGAGTTCTGAGATTGTTTTGCCTTCTCTAATCCTGCTAATCAATAACTGACTTGCCAAAAACTCTCGCAATGAAGCGTGCCAGAAAGTGAATCCCTTTCCGTCTATTTTGATTATCCCGCTTGAGACGAGTTCATTGAGTAATTCCACACTGGAGAAATCTACATGTTCGCCAGATATTACGCTACGTATTTCACTGATCGCGTCATCTTCAAGAATGGAATAACGCGATTGTCTCTGCATGTGGATTGCAAAAGCCGCAACGGTTTTCCTTTTCCAAACCGGGTCGATTTTTGCACCTTTCTGAACCTCCCACTTGGTGAATAGGAAGTCAATATACTTTTCGTAGACGTCAGAAAGGGTGGCTGGCTCAACTCCCTCAGCAATTATGTTTGCTATAAAGCCTAACATCAGAGGATGCCTTGAAAGCTCGCGAAGAGAAGTGGGCCAAGAATAGAATCTACCAAGATTGAATTCTTCATTAGTGAACTCAGCCATGTACTTGATAATGTCGGCATCTTGTAATGGTTCCAAACATGCAATTGGAAAACCCAGGTCCCAGGTGTATGCGGCAGGCCGACATGATACGAGAATCCTAACCTTTTCGTATGTCTTGGCAATGGATTTTATCTGATTCACTTTCCATGGCAATTCAGCAGGAGGAGCTTCATCAAGACCGTCGAATAGTAAAACGGTTGTATAGTTCTTAAGCATACTCTCGACCGTTGATTTTTCAAAATGGAACCCATATTCGCCAAATAGACTCCTAAGATGGGAAATAATATCACCCTCTGCCCAGCTTTTCATATCAATATAAATCGGTACTTGCCTATCCCCTCTTCCCTCAATGGCAAGCTGGGAAACACGGATAGAAAAATTCAATAGTTCGGTCGTCTTTCCTGAACCAGCAAGCCCTAGGATTACAACCCTTTTATGTTTAGCCAGAATGTCATCTATTGTCTCTGCTGCACCCCACGGAAGTTTTGCTTTCATTGATATGTAGAACTTTGACGCGTCCCTTGCGGATGCAGGCACAAGACTGAGGTAATGCGTTACTTCTGCCTCAAGAGACGTGGTAGATTGAGCAAATAATTGTCTGGCATATTCAAGTAGCAGTGGTGCTAACCCACTATCGGCAAGAGCCTTCATTACTTCCGGGTACTCTTTTTGCAGCTGATGGTCTTCAACGAGTCGCCGAAAAAATCCATTAAGAGAAGAAACTACCAGGTCAGGAAGGTCAAGTTGATTCTTAAAAGTGGCATATTTTGATTGTTTTCGAATGAGGTCAAAGAGCTGCTCTGCCACATCTGTTCTCTGAGCATCTTTCACGAAGACAAATACAAATTTCTTACGTGAGATGGCTGTATTGTACTCCTGTATTACAGCGTCTGTGACTGATCCGCCAAGTATCAACATGAACAACTGGCAATCCTGAACGCCACGAAGATAATATTCCTGAGCCGGTAGGTCAGAGGCGGGAGTGTGCTCAAATGCCCAAGGTGCCGTTGGTGAGTAGCGGCGTACAGCATCAACAACCACTTCTCGCTCTGTTTCCAAGTCCTCGACTTCCCTATTTTGGACTGAACTGACGAAGACTCTTACTTTGTCTTCTGGCTCAGACGCCATATTAAGAATGCTCCTCTGGTATGGTATCTTCCAAAGACCGTCAAACTCAATCTTGAGTAATCAGAAGGGATTTCCTGTCCTTTCATGACCATCTTTGGTTACGTTAGCAATATTCTGACGTGCGGAGCGGGGGATGTCAAATTAGATATATCTTGAAATTTTACTAAAGTTCTTTTTGTTCAACCAATGCCAATGAACAAAACGTCAAAAGGTGTGATGGAGAAATATTTAAAGCAAATGTGCCACGTATCAAATCCGATTCTCTTCAAAGAGTCTATTCGCTACTCTTCGTTTAGAGCCTAGGGAATACCTTTGATATAGTATTCCTTTGGTAGCTTCTCACTTCGCCATCTACGTTTTCTTTCATCGCTTGGTAGAAATTTCTGTTCAATTCTTCTCACTTCGGGCAATCTGATCAGGTCCTGTAATTCATCCCACGAAAACTCCCTGCCCTCCTTCACGAAATCAGGGTAGGTTCCGATTCTTTTGACCTCCATGGCAGCATCATATACGGCTTTTGGAGCGATAGCGAAGGCGAGTGTGGAAAGTATCATCACGGAATAGCCCATATCCGCTATGTCCTGAAAAGTCAGTCCGTATCTTGGGCCAAGCCAACTACCAATTAAATACAGCGGAAATCCTCTAAGATGTGCTGCATCCTCTTTTATATCCTTCGCGCTGCAGGGTGCTTCTGGATACAAGAGGTCCGCACCAGCCTCGGCATATGCCCTTAACCTCTGGTACAAACCTTCTGGCCCTTCTATAGCTCTTGCATCGCAGCGAGCGATTATGAGTAGGTTCGGATCTTCTCTCGCCTCAATAGCAGCTTTTATCTTCCCGACCATTTCCTCTTTTGCGATCAAAGCCTTTCCCTTCATGAAGCCACATTTCTTTGGGAGTGTCTGGTCTTCGATTTGGAAAGCAGCAACACCTGCTTGCTCGTACTCCTTAACCGCACGCATAACGTTGACCACATTGCCATAGCCTGTGTCCATGTCGGCAATTACAGGCAGATTCACAGCGTTGCAGATGTTTCTGATAGCCCAGACCATCTCTGTCATTGTGGTCAGACCGACGTCAGTCCAGCCTAACATTCCTGCCCCGACTCCGTGTCCGGTGACGTAGACAGCTTCATAGCCAGCCTTCTCAAAAACCCTGGCGGTTAACGCGTCGTACGCCCCCGGAGTAATAACAAGCTCCCTTTTCTCTAACTTCTTCCTCAACTCCGCTCTTGAGGCCATAGACTTCTTCATAGTCTTCTCCTTTTACCCAAGAACAACGACCCTGTACAGACAGACAGTCCCTTCAAAACTTGTCCGTTGGCAAACTGAACACTTACTTGCCCGCCCAACGTGCCGATTACCCCTTTATTGTCATGTAGGAGGCTGATGTTGAGATCCGAATATCGCGTTTAGGAAGGGCTCATCTGGTTGTCAGGCCGTGTCCCTACTTCCACATGGAGTAACTCGCTAGGAGAGAAGCGCTTTCCGTAGCGCGGTCATTGAATTTATCGGGTCGCCTTTCCGAATCAGCCTCTGGAGTCTCGCCAAACCAATGCGCTCGATGACCTTGTCTGCCCATACCAAGCTGCCATATGTTGCCGAACACACCTTGACCGGGTCAAGTCGGAACGGAGCAACATCAGCTACGAGCCACCCGCTGTAGTTGAGAAGCCTCAGGTAGAGCATTGTCTCGACCAAATCCCACGGGTTCACTGTGCCTGGAATCAGGTCCCAGTCCCACTCACGGTAGTTGTCGTTCACATGTACCAAGAACAGTCGGCCGGCTTCTGCCAGTACGCTTGCCGATTGTGCTGGACTTTCGTGTGCCATCAATGCATGTCCCATATCCATTGTTACCCCGACATTTGGCATGCCGACTTTAAGGCAGACTGATAGAGCCACACCCACATTCGGTAGAATGACATGGTTGCGCGGCTCGCTCTGCTTATACTCGAGGCTCACACGGACATCTGTGCGATGCGATGCCGCTTCACCAACTCCATCGAGGAACCAGCGCCACGCTCGCGTGTAATCCGACTGGAACGGGTAATCGAATCCGTCTGCCAGTGGGCACATCGTAATCAAGTTGCTACCTAGGTCCGCGGCAATATCCATACCTTTCTTCATATAACTCACAGCCTCACGCCGGATGCCGGAATCCCGACTGGTAAGTGAGCCGAGATGAAATCTTTCTTCTCCCTTAAGGTTGACGTTGACCGATGAAACAGATAGTCTGTATTGAGCCAGCAAACGCTTGGCCTCAGGTATGTCGTCGAGGTCCGACGGATAGACCAATTCAAGCCCTTCTGCTCCTTTCACTTCTATCGCCACCGCGAATTTTTCCGCTAGGTTACGCGCCTTCCCGTAGGAGCTGAAGCGGTCGTTCAATCTACCTAGGAACGCTGGAACCAGAGAGAATCTCCATTTGTCCATTTAGCAACCTCCTTAGATTGTCTTAAATGTGAAGAATACGCCGGGCGTTCTCCGATAGAATCATGCGTTTTTCCTCATCATTTAGTGGAAGACGCAAAATTTGTTCCAGCTGTGGTTGATGGTCAAGAGGCGGAAAGTCGCTACCAAACATCACCCTGTGCACGCCTATCTTGCGTATAATTCGTGGGGCGTCTTCTTCAGCCAGACTCCTGTGGGGAATTAGTGAAGTTCTATCCGCCGCTGCAAACCCTTGAGAGGTATCAAAGTAAACATTCGGATATCTTAGCGCGAGCTCAACCCGCTCATCCCACCAGGCGGAGCCCAGGTGAGCCAGAACCAGCGTCAGCCGCGGGAACGCCTCAAGTACATCGGCAAAATGCTGAGGCTCTCCATAATCAATATGAGCATGTTCCAACTGTGAAGCCATCTGGAGGGGGTGAGTTATTAGAGCACCTGAATGAGGGAACGGACCAGAGTCTGAAACAATAGGTAATCCCAACTCTTGGCATTTTTCGTATACTGGCCAGAGTCGTTTGTCGTTTGGAAAAAACGAGAACATCCCAGGGTGAATTTTGATACCCTTCGCGCCCTGGCTGACTCGGGAGACTAGTTCATCGACCATAGCTTCAGCGTCACCAAGGTCATCAGAAATGGAAATGAAAGGGATAATTCGAGGAAAACGCTTCGCTGTCTCACAACCCCACTCATTCATGCTTCGGATTAAGGGCGCAATTTGTTGGCCAATTCTTTTACTCTCCTCTTGGCCTTGTTGTGTAGGAAGCTGTGACAATCTAGCTTTTTCAAAAAGCGGCTTGCGATATTGACGCGGTATCAAAGCTAGAAGAACCATCTTGGCAATACCAAGCCGGTTCATATGTTCAATGGCTCTCTCTGGCGTACCATATCGATCGCTTATGCGCCGTCCCGGGACTGCAACGTACTCTTGCTCTTCTTCCGGAGTCCTAACAAGATGAGCATGCGCATCGATAATCTCAAAATTAATCATCTTGATAGCTACCTTATCATTTTCCCTGGAAGCCATAAGAGGATTTCCGGAAAAGCCACAGAAAGCAAGAGCCCAACAAGTATGAGAGCGACAAACGGGATGACACCTCTAAACATGTCCGCCATCGTTATACCCATCTCCGGCTCAACGCAACCTTTGAGGTAGAAAATGGCCGAAGCGAAGGGCGGAGTCATAAAGGATGTCTGCAAGTTAAGACAGACCATCAAAGCAAACCAGAGAGGGTCGAAGCCGAGAGTCCTGACCACGGGTGTTAGTATTGGTGCCATGATAAAGAGAATGGCAATCCAGTCAATAATAAACCCAAGGATGAAAATGATTAACATTATGATGAAAAATGCGCCCCACACTCCGCCGGGAGATCTTAACACAATCCCCGCAACCACAGCTCCGCCTTTGGCCTTCATGAACACTCCGACAAAGGCAAACGACAAACAACCGATGAGCAGAATCATACTTGAGATTCTGAATGTCCCAAGCGCTGTTTCTTTCAAGGCTTTCCAATTGAGTTTTCGATAGGCAGCGCACAACAGAATGGTCGCTGAGGCACCCATGGCGCCCGCTTCAGTGGGAGGAGCAATTCCCAAAAATATTGTTCCCAGCACGGAGGCTACGATCAACACGGTAGGAATAATTCCAAAGATGAGTTTTTTCAGCTTTGTGGACAAAGGGATTCTTACTTCGTCTGCCGGTAATGTTGGGGCAAGGTTCGGATGCAGTTTGCACTTTGTTATAATGTACAGGCAATAGAGGGCGGACAGTAGGAGCCCAGGGAAAATCGCTCCCATGAATAGCTTGCCAACCGAGATTTCGGCAAGTGGTCCATAGATAATGAACATTATGCTCGGCGGAATAAGTATCCCTAGACAGCCGCTGGCGGCGACAGTGCCACAGGCCAAATCTTTGCTGTAACCTCGTTTTATCATGGCTGGAAGAGCGACAAGTGCCAGCATACTGACTGAAGCGCCAATAACCCCTACACAGGCGGCAAGGACAGTGCCAAGCATGATTGTGGTCACAGCCAGACCTCCGGGTAACCGCCCAAGCCACAGGTGCAACGCATCGTAGAGTGTGTCTGCTATCCCTGATTGCTCCAACATTAATCCCATGAAGACAAAGAGGGGAACCGCCAGGAAGCTGTAACCAAGCAGAATCTCATATATACGGATATAGTAAAGCTGAAAGGTTAAGTTCACTCCCCACAGTACGCACCCAATAGCAAATCCAAGAGAACCGACTACCAAGCCCAGAGGGTATCCAATCATGACCCCTAGTAACACCCCTCCCAGCATTATCGCTGTAACAACCTCAGGCGTTAGGACTTGAGACATTATCGTTTTTCCTCACTTAAAGGTTTGTTAATGATACGGTAGAAATTGCGTATTGCCTCAGCTATGCCCTGAAGCAGAAAGAGGCACAGCCCAACCACGACTACAGTCTTGAAAGGACCAGCAGGTGGGTACCAATAAGTCTCCCTCATAATCTCGTGCTTTACCCAAGCTTGCCACATCCATTCATAAGAGACATAGATGAGCAGAGCGATGATGGGAAAGAATAAAAACAACGAACAAACAAAATCCAGAATTGCCTTCTGCCTGTCCGAAAGACGCGTATAGAAAATGTCTACCCTCACATGTTGCTTTTTGAGAAGAACGTATCCCCACCCCATAACAATAATGGTACCCCCAAGCATGCATGACGTTTCATATGCCCATATTGTTGGCTGCCGGAAAGCGTACCGCATTATTGAATCATAGGCACCTGTTAGAACTAAAGCGAGGGTACACCAGCAGAATATCTTACCCACCCAGTCATTAATATTGTCAATTGCTGATACTATTGTCTTTGCCATTGTGGTCACTCCTCAAGCAAACAACAGCCAGACTCTACCACTGTCAAACTAGTTTTCTGTTTGGATGCCTACGCTCGTCTCAAGAGAGCTGCCATTTGTTCTTGGGAGTCGTATATCCTCTTAAAGAGCGGGTCTTTTGCCGCTTTATCCGCATAGAATTCTTTGGCTGCTTTCACGTAAGCATCGTCTATGGCTTTCGGCAGCGGTTGCACCTTGACTCCATACTTGATGAACTGGTCTTTTGCCCAGGATTCCTTGGTTAACTCCTTCATGTAGTGCATGAGGACCGCGGACATCCAGCTTTGTTCCACTGTTGCCTTGAGGTCAGCAGGTAGTTCAGCCCAGCGAGCCTTGTTAATGTAGACGGGCTGAGCATCGTTCGGGGCACGAACCGATGACTCATAGCAGTAACTCACCACCTCATGGAAAGCTACAGAATAGTTCACCATGAAGCTGCTATATTCAAAGCCATCAATCACCCCCCGTTTCATTGCCTCGTAGACCTCGGTACCGGGCAAGCTGACCACGGAGCAGTTAAAGTACTTGGTTAGTATTGACCCGGCATCGCCTCCGGTGCGGAATCTTAAGCCCTTAAGGTCATCGACCGTATTCAGAGGCTTCTTAGTGTTAGCCCACACCTCTGGAGCTGAAATTCCGACTGGGCGTAGAAGATAAACATTGGTATCTTTGAACGCCTCATTCATTAGCTGGTGACCGTCACTTTCGAAGTACCACGCACATAACTCAAGAGCAGTCAAACCGGCTGTTCTTTGCTGGAAGTAAATGCATGTTGGTACGCGGTCCACCATAATCATCCCCACATGCCCGACGTCTATTACGCCTTTGTCTGCCGCCTCGAACTCTTTGGTTGAAGGCACCACGGAACCGCCCGGGAGAAGATCTATTGAGAGACGTCCGGTCGTAGCACGATTGACTTCATCAACAAAAAGCTTCGGAAGGTCGAACTGGAAACTCCCGGTTGGCGCAAAAGTCTGCATTTGCCACTTAATGGCTTTTGGGGGTTGTGCTGGGGCGGGCGCTGGAGCAGGAGCGGGCGCCGGGGCTGGAGCCGGAGCAGGCGTTGGAGCGGGTGTCGGTTTGGGGGCAGGTGCGGGTGCTGGAGCCGGAGCTGGTGCTGGTGCTGGAGCCGGAGCTGGCGCCGGTTTAGCGCAACTCATTATTGCCAGACTGGCAACCAGCAAAATGGCAACAATAACTAGTATCAACCTCTTATTCATTTTGATTCCTCCATCTTAAGATTCAGGGCAAATGTGATAATATGCTTTCTCTTATACAGCGACCACCTCCCTCTTTAGTTATTCTTAATTCAAATCTCTTGTTTTCCTTAAGGAGGGCTCTGCCACCAGCCCGATTACGTCAGAGGCAACACACGGGAGGGGCCAGCACCTTTGTCCCAGCACAAACAAGCCTTGTTTCCCCCAGCAGTGCCTGCCGATGACCCCCGTCATCATTCGCAGTCCCGATTACCACCCCAAATAAACAACTATGTGGCTCAATCCGCTTCTTCGCGAACTGAGCCCCCTCCCTTGCCTCCCAGCTCCCCCGTTCCAAAATGAGTCGGTTTCTTGGGAATTGCCACAGTGGTCTCCTGTCTGTTTTTGTTTAGTCCATATCTAGGTGGTTGGATTATACCACTTTTCCGCTCTTTGTCAAGAGAATCTGGAAACGGAATCTAATTCTGCTACTGGTTATGTTACGTAGTTGCGGCCTATTTGCGGCTTGCCCCAGTCAAGAAAGCGCATCGTCCGATTCCCCTTCGAAGGGTTCCACCCTTCGTCCACCGCCGTTGCACGATTCATCGGATTGGGTGCTCCGCCTACCGCACACCCGATTGGAACTCAGGTGGTCTGTTGTGCCGAGTCACGAAACGCTACATTGTTCAGTGAGGAATTAAACGCCTTCGGACCAGCTCCACTACCTCTAAAGGGTATTCGGCAACCTCCACCCCGACCTGCTTAAGAGCGGCGCTCTTGCTTTGAGCGGTGCCCATGCCACCCTGAATGATGGCTCCGGCATGACCCATCCGTTTGCCCTCGGGCACATGGTGACCGGCGATATAGGCGACAACCGGTTTGGTCATCCGCTGCGCAATGAAGCGGGACGCATTCTCCTCTTGGGTGCCACCTACTTCACCGACGATTACCACTAGGTCAGTTTCTGGGTCCTGGTCAAAGAGCTCTATCAATTCAGGCATGTTGGTAAATACTACTGGGTCAGCTCCCATGCCAACCGCAGTACTCTGGCCCAAGCCAGCTTCCGCCAAGTCGGCACAGATCTCATAGCAAAGAGTGCCACTTCGGGAAATCACGCCAATACGACCGGCGCGGAACATATTCCCAGGCATAATCCCAATCTTGGACTGGCCAGGAGTAATGATGCCGGGGCTCGTTGGACCCAGGAGCCGTGCTCCTTTGTCCGTGGCGTAGGCCTTAAGTTCCATGACATCGTGAATCGGTACGTGCTCGGTAACAATGACCATAAGTCCAATGCCGGATTCGATCGTCTCTCGGGCGGCGTCTTTAACCGCAGCCGGAGGCACAAAGAATACCGAAGCCTCTGCTCTCCGCTCAGCAACAGCCTCAGCCACAGTATCGTACACGGGAATGCCTTCTACTTCTTCACCTCCCTTACCAGGGGTAACTCCGGCAACGATATTGGTCCCGTATTCCAACATCCATTTGGTCTGCGCCCGACCTACCCTGCCAGTAATGCCTTGCACCACCACTCTAGTCTCTCGGTCCAAAAGGATGCTCATCTCTCTCCCTTCAGCAGACGAGCAAGCTGTTCCACGCCCTTTTCCGTAGAAACTTCAGTGACCACCCTGACGCCTCCCTCCTGCAATATCTGCCAAGTCTCCTCCTGTCGGTTCCCGAAAGCCCTAGCCACAATGGGAATGTTAGTCCGGTGCTCTTGAAGGTAGTGGACGATTCCCTTGGCCCCTTCGTGGATGGGATTGATTCCTCCGTAAAGGTTAATGAAAACCGCCTTCAATCCCTTCTTCTGCAAAACCAACTCCATCACTTGATACAAAAGGTCGGCGGTAATCGCTCCTCCCGTCTCGAGAAAATTGGCCGGCCGAAATCTCCGGCTGATAATATCCATGGTGGCCATGCCCAGTCCAGCACCACTGGCGACGATGCCTATGTCTCCGTCCAGGTCCACATAGGTGATGCCAATCTGCTTGCCCTTCCGCTCCAGAGGATTGGAGATACGATTCTCCTGTGATAGCTGAAGCTCGGGGTGACGGTAGAGACTAGAGTCATCGATTTCCACCTTGGCGTCAAGTGCCAGATAATTTCCCTGACGAGTGCGAACCAAAGGGTTGATTTCGGCAACCAATAAGTCGTACTTACGGAAAACGCGGTAGAGGGTGTGCAAAGTAGCGGCTACCCTTATTAGTTCCTCCCCGCCAAGCCCTGCCTCCTGCGCCATTTTTTCTGCCTCAGTCAGGTTGAGACCGGCAGTAATGGGAACTTGCCGAGAGACAACCAGTTCGGGCTTATCTCTGGCTGTTTCTTCAATGGAGACTCCGCCAGCCGTGCTGAGAATGACCACCGGCACGCCGTGATATCCGTCCACGGTGACACCAAGGTAAAACTCCCGCTCTACCGGCACCTTCTTAGCCACCATCACTTGGTATACCGGCAGGCCTCTGACTACTGAGCCAAGGATGCGCTGGGCCACTTCCTCTGCTTGGTCTAAGGTCTCGGCAACCTGAACTCCGCCGACTAGACCCCGACCTCCCGTTAGAACCTGAGCCTTGATGACGACAGGTAACCCGATTTCTTCTGCCTTGTGACGCGCTTCCCGTGGGCTGGACACTAGGGCATAATCTGGAATAGGAATACCCTCACGGTGAAATACCCTGCTACCTTCAAACTCAAACAATCTCATAGTGGTTGTCCTTTAGCTTACCCCACGGTGAAAGCTGCGTCAAACGGGTAACATTTAGCCAAATGTTACGCTATCAACCCCCTGAGCGTGTGGAATGTAGTTCCCTACAGCTGTAATTTCAATCTTTTCTCGCAGGTGCCCGATTGCTTCTTCGGTAAGCAGAAAAACGGGTACGCGGTAGGTCTCCGCAAGGTTAAACGCCCTAATTGTCATTTCATAAGCCTCTTGGACGGACCAAGGACAAAGGGCAATCACCTGACAGTCACCATGAGAACCCCACCGGGCTTGCATGATATCGCCGCTGCCCACGCGATCATCTCCAATATTTTGGGGGCATTGACAAGTACATAGATAAGGACTAGATTGGAATTGCGATATGTGAAATAACTTAGAATAACCAGTTGCGGCCTCTGCAGTCACTCGGGTGAATTAGGGCAGGAGCAAGCAGCCCTAGAGGTAAAACTCGAATATTTACCTCGAAATTGATATAGACCCCGCCCAAAAAATGGGCGCCGCTTTGCCGCACCTTCGATACCCTTGATAATTCTAAATTAAGCACGGGCTAAGGGGGTATTTTCCCTGAATTTCGAGCCAGCTTTGCCTTAGGTTATTCGCCCTAGAGTCCCTAAGACCTTTCTTGGAGCTTTTCACGGCGAGTGAACGCAGAGGGCGGATTTGCAGAAGGTATCGTATGCCAAAGGGTACAATCAAACTAATTTCAGACCGAGGATTTGGCTTCATCCGAACGGCGGAGGGCAAAGACCTCTTCTTCCACCGTAAGGGGCTTGAAGGGGTGGACTATGATTCCCTGAGAGAAGGAAAAGAATTAGAATTTGAAGTTGGGCGAGACCGCATTGGTCGTCCCGAGGCAGTCAGGGTGAGGCTTCCACAGGAGTATAAAGATGCTAGGTGAAATTCTACTCAAGATGGTCCCGGTGCTGACGCCCGATGATATCAAGCAAATGAAGGCTGCCGGGTGTGGCGATGAAGTGAGGGCAATACTAGGTGACTTAGATAAGCTGGCTGTGTCGTGGCACGATGGCAAATACGGGGTGATGTCTCTGGTTGATGTCCAAATTTGGGCCAATGTCCGGAGTAGGCTTGATGAGCTGCGAGCTGCGCTGCGTGGGGACTAGTCTGTGATGTCATCGTTGGTTGTCATTGAAAGGGTTAGTATGCAAGACCTAAAAGGCAAGACAGTCTATGAGCTTGAGCCAGAGGAGTTTGAGAAGCTCTTTTGCCAGCGGTGCTGTGACTATGGTAGTTGTAGCCGAAATGACCTATCCCTCTGTTTTTAACAGAAGGATAGAGGATTGTTCTTTGGGTATCAAATTTGTGATTGACAAGCTTAGCAATGCCTCCCATAATTCTCTTAAATCGCATGCGATATGGAGGGGAAAATGAGAGACTTTTTGACTGGTCTTTTTATTTCACTCATTATCCTTCTCGTATTAGTTAGTCTATTAAATTGGCCTGTCTGGCTTGCAGTCTTGGCAATAGCCGTTATGTTAATTATTTATCTTTTTACGGCGTACAAAAAATGAGACTAATAGTTTTCTATATTTATAACACCATAGGTTTATTAGCACTAAGGTTTCTATAACAGCTATATACCCTACTATATTTAATCTTGTCTGGATAGGCAGGAATTACGTGGTACTCAGGCGGTGAGATTTGAGGTAGACGAATCGACTATTTAGCCCGGGGGTGGGATTTCTCATAGGTGCGGCGTACGTGCTCGTTGGTCAGGTGAGTATACACCTGGGTGGTGGAAATATTGGCATGGCCGAGCAACTCCTGGACGACTCTGAGGTCGGCACCACCGCTCAACATATGGGTGGCGAAGCTGTGGCGGAGGGTATGCGGGCTGACTTCACCGCTGAGCTTGGCGGCCCTGGCATATTCCTTCAGTTTTTGCCAGAAGCCCTGCCGCGTCAACCTCTCCCCGCGCGGGTTGAGGAACAGAGCGGTCTCCGACTTATTACGCAGCAGTTTGGGGCGGATTTTCTCAACGTACTCTTTGACCGACCGTGCCGCGCCTTCGTAAATCGGTATCATGCGCTCTTTCCTGCCCTTGCCAAAGCAGCGCACATAACCGCCTTCGGTGTCAACATTGCCCACGTTCAGGGAGACCAGCTCACTTATCCGCATCCCGCTGGCATACAGCAATTGAAGCATTGCCTTGTCTCGCATGGCTTCAGGCGTATCCAGCTTTGCCGGCTGTTCCAGCAGTCGGCGCACCTCGCTGATGGAGATAGGCTTGGGGAGCGGTTTGCCGACGCTAGGCGAGCTCATGTTCTCGGTAGGGTCGGTTTTGATGGCGCCCTCGGCGCTTAGAAAACCGAAGAAGCTACGGGCGGAGGCGACCTTGCGGGCAACGGTGGTCGGGGCGTATGTTCTCTCTTTGAGGCTGAGCATATAGGCCAGCATCCACCGCCGGCTGAAGTTGGGCCAGGCGGGCATCAGGTTCTGCTTGGCCGCCTCTTGGTTGGCGAACTCAGCCAGATAGCCCAAATCATTGCGGTAGGCGGCAATGGTGTTTTCGGAAAAGCCTTTTTCCACAGTCAGGTAATTCAGAAAGCTATTAATTTGTCCCTTCACCATTCCTCCTTATCGCCAGCGAATCTGGTATATGTCAAGTATAGGGTAATTTTAGGCTCTACGTCAATAAGTGTGAAACTGACCTCCCGCCCTCGGGATTAGTGGCCAGTATTCTCAGTCTGAAGTTAGCCATGTTCGATAGCCATAGGCCATCCTCTTTATTGTCTTAATCCGGTTGTTCTTCCCCTCGACAAAGCCATTGAGGAAGCAAAGAAACCCAAGAACCAGTTTAACGCGAGGATCTCCGAGTTGGCACTCAAGAAGCTTGATGACCCCGTGTATGCTGAACGGTTTATCGAGGATTTCATCAGGGCGGCAATCGGCCAGAGTAGCGGTTCGCCCGGCGATGACGAGGCTGGCCATCGTACAGTTCACGAAGACGAGTATGACCTGATACAGCGAACCATCGATAAGCTAGACAGCATTGAAGCGCTGAAAGAGAGACTTGGAATTCCGTCAGGCAGGTCTGGTCGCAGCTGGATTGACTGCCTGAAGGACCCCGGTGTTATTGTTGGGATTTTGAATGCGGCAAAGCTCATTGTGTCCGGACAATCGCCGGCGCCGTCACGTACATATGTTGGCTGTATAGACGGAGAGGTGCGTGAAGTCACTGGGGTTCTTTTCATTAATAAGTCTGGCGATTTTAGATATATCATGCATAATTATGTTCCTGATGCTGCTGGCTACCCAAAACCTGTTAGTTAAGTGCGGACTGAAACTAAGTCTCTCTGGGGCAGATTAGAGGTTACATTATACAGCTTTTCTTATCAAAGAGAAATTGCACAATAGGGCGGTTTGTGTAATAACTGTGAAGCCCATATACGGGGAATGCCGCATTTCGTTTTTTTGCCAAGATTCATGTTACACTACGGTATAGTCGTCGACTCACACCAGAGTAGTCCAAATCTATCCGCGAAACGGAGTACGGTAAGTTGAGAGCACTATTGATTTATCCACAATATCCAGATACCTTCTGGAGTCTCAGGCATGCGCTAAGAGTGATCTGCAAAAAGGCGGCTTTTCCGCCTCTGGGCCTATTGACAGTCAGCTCGATGCTTCCCCAAGAGTGGGAGAAAAAGCTGATAGATATGAATGCAACCCCTCTAACAGACAAGGACATCAGGTGGGCTGACTATGTGTTTGTCAGTGCTATGGTGGTGCAAAGGGAGTCGGCGATGGAACTTATCAGAAGATGCAAGAAACTCGGGGTTAGGATGGTAGCCGGCGGTCCCCTCTTTACCAGTGAATATGAGAAATTTGAGGAAGTAGACCATTTAGTACTTAATGAGGCTGAGACTACACTCCCGGCTTTTATAGAAGACCTGGGAAAGGGCCATCCTAAACATATCTATACATCTAGAGAACGACCAGATATCAGGAAGACTCCGCTTCCAATGTGGCAACTCCTCGACGTTAAGAAATACACCACGATGAGCCTCCAGTACTCCCGGGGATGTCCTTTCGATTGTGACTTTTGCGATATCGTTGTACTGAACGGTCGCGAAGTGCGGACCAAGAGTAGAGATCAGTTCCTGGCGGAACTCGACGCATTATACAATCGAGGCTGGCGAGCTGGTGTGTTTATTGTCGATGACAACTTTGTCGCCAATAAGAGAAAACTAAGCGAAGAGATTCTGCCGGCAGTAATTGACTGGCAGAAGGAACGAGACTACCCCTTTTCGCTATCCACGCAGAGCTCTATCAACCTTGCTGACGATGAAGAGTTGATGCGATTGATGGTCACGGCTGGCTTCGACAGCGTTTTTGTTGGCATTGAAACCCCAAATAAGGATAGTCTGGCCGAGTGTAATAAGCGTCAGAATATAAACCGTGATCTAGTTGCCTCAGTCAAGAAGATACAAAATCACGGCTTGCAGGTGCAGGGAGGATTTATCCTAGGATTTGATAGTGATCCAGTCTCGGTCTTCAAAAGCCAGATAAACTTGGTTCAAAAGAGCGGAATCGTTGTCGCAATGGTCGGTTTGCTGAACGCACCCCGTGGTACGAAGCTGTACCAGCGCCTGAAAAAAGAGGACCGCTTACTAGAGAACGTCTCTGGCGATAATACCGACTGCTCCATGAACTTCGTTCCCAAGATGGACCGCGAAACACTTATCAATGGTTATAGGCAGGTTCTGACTACAATCTATTCACCCAAGCAGTATTACATGCGGGTCAAGACTTTCTTGAAGCAGTACAAGCCTCAGAAAAGAAGGGGAATATCCCACCTACAGTTTTGGCACATCTGGGCGTTCATTAGGTCCGTATGGTTCCTGGGTATTACGGACAGGGGGAGATGGCCTTATTGGAGATTCTTTGTTTCAACCCTGCTGAGAAGACCTCGCTCTTTCCCAATATCGATGACCTTCGCCATCCATGGATTCCATTTCCGGACGGTTGTTCGTAAGTATATTGGTGTACCAGTTGAGGATGCTTCAGCCTAAGAGGCAGCAACAAACTTGGTGTATGGATAGAATCAATCTCTAGCGCTAGTCAAATATCTCCGCATACAACAATTCGCCAAGAAGTATGATGGGTAACAACTGTCCAGAATGTTACTCCTTAACAATACAGAGTTCTATCCGAGAAGCGGTGATTTATTCTCTCTTTAGTCGGCAAACTGGGTTCGACCCGTCTTA
>Ga0315296_10001813_pt1 | contig 18529 bp, 11 predicted proteins | sample YL17G14_18_MG_FD_203921 | JGI IMG/M metagenome (GOLD analysis project Ga0315296, IMG submission 203921) | Sediment microbial communities from Yellowstone Lake, YNP, Wyoming, USA - YL17G14_18 | ecosystem: Environmental > Aquatic > Freshwater > Lake > Sediment | place: USA: Wyoming | collected... | reverse complement strand
AGAGGGCCGTCCGGCCCTTGTAGCCCGTCTTGTTGCAGGCGTCGCAGCCGCCGGGTTTCATGACCTGGAGGCCCTTGAGCTCGTCCTTGCCGTAGCCCATCTCGAGCAGGGCGGCCTCGGGCAGGGCGTGCGGCTGGGAGCACTTCTTGCAGAGCCGCCGGATGAGCCGCTGGGCGACGACGAGGATGAGCGAGTCGGCGATGAGGAAGGGCTCGACGTTCATGTTGACCATGCGGGTGATAGAGCTCGCGGCGTCGTTCGTGTGGATCGTGGAGAAGACCAGGTGGCCCGTCAGGGCGGCCTTGATGGCGATATCGACGGTCTCTTGGTCGCGCATCTCGCCGACGAGCATGATATCGGGGTCCTGTCGAAGGAAGCTCCGCAGGCAGATGGCGAAGGTCAGGCCGATTTCTTCCTTGATCTGGACCTGGTTGATGTTCGGGATGTTGAATTCGACCGGGTCCTCGGCGGTCATGATATTCATGTCCGGCGAGTTGATGGTCGAGATGGCCGAGTAGAGCGTGTTCGTCTTGCCGCTCCCCGTCGGCCCGGTGACCAGGACGATGCCCCACGGCTTGTGGATGGCGTCCTGGAAGACGGCGAGCGGTTCCTCCTCGAACCCGAGCTGGGTCAGGTCGAGCTTGAGCATCTCCTTGTCGAGGATACGGGCGACGATCTTCTCCCCCCACAGCGTGGGCATGGAGGAGAGGCGCATATCGATTTCCTTCTTCTTGCCGTTGTCGAGGCGGAGGCGCATCTTGATCCGGCCGTCCTGGGGCAGGCGCTTTTCGGCGATGTCCATGTTGGCCAGGATCTTGACCCGGGAGATGACCGGGCTGCGGTATTTCAGCGGCAGGTTGACGATCTCGTAGAGGTCGCCGTCCATCCGGTAACGGACGCGGAAGCTCGTCTCGTAGGGCTCGAAATGGACGTCGCTCGCGCCCCGCTTGATGGCGTCGATGAAGGTCTGGTTGACGAGCTTGATGATCGGCGCCTCTTCGGCCTCGTCCTCCGAGTCGTCGAGGACTTCGGACTCTTTGTCGTCCTCGATGATGTTGACCCGGCCGTCGTCGGCCAGGGCGATATCCTCGATGATATTCTTGACCCGGATGGCGTCGGCCGTACCGTAGTACTTGTTGATGGCGTTGACGACCCCCGTCTCCGAGGCGATGACGGGCTGGATGGAGAGCCCCGTCCGGAAGCGGATGTCCTCGATGATCTCGAGGTCGGTCGGGTCGACCATGGCCAGGGTCAGGAAGGACCGGATCCGGTGGATCGGCATGACCATGTACTTCTTGGTCACGTCGACCGGGATGAGGCTGATGACTTCGGGGTAGACGTCGAACTGGTCGAGGTCGATGTACGGGTAGCCGAGCTGGCGGCTGAGGGCCTGGGCGATGTCCTCCTCGGTCAGGTAGCCGAGCTGGACGAGCGACGTGCCTACGGGGAGGCTGTTCTTCTTCTGGAAGTCGAGGGCGGATTTCAGCTGGTCGACGGAGAGAATCTTTTCCCTTAAGAGTAGCTCACCCAGGTTGGATGCCATTTTTTATTCCGTAATCATATTATTTTGGACAATTCCTGTCAATCTCAGGGCTCCCGATTTCCACCTTTTTAAAGACGGCCGCCGGGCCGTTTTTTCTCTTGCCGAACAGAATCTCAGGGGAACCAAGGCATTGCTCCGATAGCACCTATTCTCGGCTACCGACAAAATGCGTCAATCACCCGACGTGAGCATTGCCTGGGTGAAATAAACAAAAATTGTCTCATCTTGAGGGGTGAGGGGCCTCCTCTCCTGCCGAAACGGGGTGGCAGCCGATGGACTGCTCCCCCAAGAGGGGGTCAAACCTACCTTTTGCCCGAAAAACGGGTAAAAGGTAGGTTTGACCCCCTCTTATTTTATAAGGATGGCGGGCCTGGAGGGACTCGAACCCCCGACCCGTTGCTTAGAAGGCAGCCAGGCCGTCTTCTTAATTGATGAATAATGAATGGGTTGCGAGTTCGCTTCCGGCTGATGTGCTCGGAATTGTGCTCACATATTCAAAAAGTTGCTGACAGAATGGACGAGAAACGGGGTGCGGGTCCATAGGATTTCATGTTCTGGCGGATGTTATCTGTCAAGAAAAGGAAAAAACAGGATAAGCGCGAACGTCCATCATTCAGGAATCTGAAGCCCGGAGAATTTCGCTTTATATTCCTCCCACTGCCTCTTCAATTTGTCCAAAAAAGAGATAAAGCGGGGGTCGCTCCTTAGATTTTTCAAGCTGGGATCGCTCAAAAACATGGGATAACAGGGGAGGCCATCCTCTGCGGCCCTCTTGAGCCATTCTATGGCTCTTGCGTTTTTCTTCAGGAGCGCATAAGCCAATCCTATATTATATTCCGGATGGTGGAAATGACCCATTTCGTTTCCCTTTTCGACGGCAAGGCGAATCATCTCTTCTGTCTGAGCTTCCTTCCCCTCTGAAGCAAAAATCACTGCCCTAGTGCTCAGAACATCAGAGTCCCCGGGCAATTCTCTGAATGTCTTTTCAATAAGCGATGCTGAATTCTCTTTTTCTCCAAGGGCAAAAAGAGCCATCGCCAACTCCCAGTCATTGGTCAACCGGCCCTCCTTCTTGAGTCTTTCCATAATTGAGGCCGCTTCTCTATACTTTCCCTGATAATGGAAGGTCAGCCCTAGGCGAGATTCTGCTCCAAAATTTGTCGGGTCAAGCTCAAGCGCTTTCTTGAACTCGAAGATAGCCTCATCAAGAAGACCAATGTGCATATACACTCTTCCCAGATAGAGATGAGCCTCCTCAAGATTGGGATTCAATTCAAGGGCACGGCGATATTCCCTGATGGCCTTTTCGTGAGGGAAAAAGTTTGCCCGTGTCCAATAAAGATTGCCCCGGGCGACATATCCTTCTGCAAGATTTGAGTCAAGATCCAGTGCTTTGTCCACTGCTTGAAAAGCTTTTTTATCCCAACCTCGGCCGGGTTCAAAATAAAAATCTCTCTTGATGCAGGTTAGGGCGAGTCCCGCATAAGCTTGGGCAAAGGCGGGGTCAAGAGCAATGGCCCGCTCAAACATCCGGAGAGCCAGGTCAATATCCCCAAGAGTAGTCCCATAGGAGTAAAATTTCCCCTGCAAATAATATTCATAAGCCCTGATATCCTTGGTCGGTTTCTTTTCGATCCGCTCTTTTTCGGCCGGCGTGAGCTTCGCCTTGAGGGCCGCGGCTATCTGCTGGGCGATATCGCTTTGGATGGCGAAGATTTCCTTCATGTCCCGGTCGAAGGTATCCGCCCAGATATTTTTATCCGTGGCGGTGTCGATCAGCCGGGTCGTAATGCGCACTTGGCTGTCGGCGCGGCGTACGCTTCCATCGAGAATATAGACGACGTTGAGCTCCCGGCCGATTTCTTTTATTCCCAGATTGCTCTTTTTATACCTCATCGCCGACGTCTGCGACCGGACGTCAAGCTCGCTGATTTTAGAAAGCTGGATAGTGATATCCTCGGTGATGCCGCTGCTGAAGGCTTCGTCCTCTTTGGCGTCGCCGAGGTTTTCAAAAGGGAGGACGGCGATGGAACGGTTCGGAGGCGCCGCTGGGGATGCCGCTTTCTTGGTCGATACTTTGAGTAAAACGATCCCGATAACCGCAACCGCGATGATCGCCGCGGCGGGAATGAAAAGCTTCTTGAGCCGGAACGAGACCGTGATTTCTTTCGAGGTGAACGGTTTCCGTTCGGGCGCGACTCGCTCGGTCGTCGGCAATCCTTTTTCGATGCGGTCAAGCTCTGAGCGGACTTCGCCCGCGCTCTGGTATCTCCTGGCCCTATCTTTTTCCAGGCATTTCAATATGACCCCGCTCAGGTCGTCGGGGATATGGGGATTGAGCCCTCTAGGATTTTTTGGCGTCTCGCCTTTATGCTTCATGGCGATCGCGAGGGCTGTTTCCCCCTCGAACGGCACGCGCCCGGTAGCCATTTCGTACAGGATGATGCCCAGCGAGTAAATGTCGGAGCGATGGTCGACGTCCTTCATTTCGGCCTGCTCGGGCGACATATATTCCGGCGTCCCGATCATAACGCTTGGGCCGGTTATATCTTTTCCCTTTATCGACCGGGCTATGCCAAAGTCCATGATCTTGGCGTTCCCGCCCTTGTCGATCATGATGTTCTGGGGTTTGAGGTCGCGATGAACGATGCCCAGGCCATGGGCTTCGGCCAGGCCATCCGCAATCTGCTTGCCGATGCTCAAGGCCGTGCCGACGTCGAGGTTTCCCGACATGCGGATCATGGTCTTCAGGTCTACGCCGGAAACATATTCCATCGTCAGGAAGTGGACGCCGTCCGCCTCGCCTAAATCGAACATCCGGCAGACGTTCCGGTGGCCGATCTTGCGCGCCAGCGTCATCTCCCGGCTGAATCGCTCGAGGACTTCGGCGTCGAGCGCGAGCTCGGGCTTGATCAGCTTGAGGGCGATTTTTTCCTTGATTTTGGTATCGAAAACTTTATAGACGTTTCCCATCCCGCCCTTGCCGAGCTCCTCGATCACCTGGTAGCGGTCCGAAAAGTTCGAGCCGGCGGTCAGCTCCTTGATCGGCTGATGCAGTGTCTCCGTGAGGGAGACCGGGAGATCTTTCCGCTTGGATAAAGGGGTCGAACACTCCTTGCAGAAATTGGAATCCGAAGGATTATCAGTTCGACAGGCAGGACATTTCATCGACCCTTCTTATTCCATCTTCTTCTTTGGGTGCATCATAACAGCGAGGAGGACACGGGTCAATCTATTATTCCTATCGTTCCTGTCATGTTCTCTGGCCGCGGCTGTTCAAAGCGAAGAGAAGGGCATCTTGGATACGGATTGCCCGAGCGCCTTGATAGCGCCTTGGGCTTTTCCGATTCGAATGATGCAATGGAGCCGGGAGGTCGACGACTGAGGTGGCATCGTGAAGAACGAACGGCCGAAGCGGATCTCCACCGCGCGCGATGGGATGCGTTTATCCCCGGCGTTCTTAGCGCTGATCCTCGCCTGCCTGGCAGGAGTTCTGCGGGCCCAAGTGTCCGACCTCCTGGTGTCTCCGGGCAAGCTCAGCAAGGCCCACGGCGAGTACGAGGGTCTAAACAATTGTCTGAAGTGCCACACGCCCGGGACAAAACTGGTCGACACGAAGTGCCTGGACTGCCACGTAGAGCTGGCGGACCGGATAAAGACCGGCCGGGGATTTCACCGGGACAAGAAAACGGGTTGCCCGACGTGCCACCCGGACCACCTGGGGTCCGACTTCCTGCTGATCGATTGGCTGCCGCGTGAATTCGTTCACGCGAAGTCCGGCTATGGCTTGACGGGGAAGCACGCCGAAGTCAAGGATTGCCAAAAGTGCCACAACGCCCGCAATTCCCCGTCAGGAAAGGACGAGGGCACTTATCTCATCAAGAGCGCCCACTGCGGATTCTGCCACGAAGACGTCCACAAGGGGCAGTTCGCCAAGGATTGCGAGGCCTGCCATGGGTTGGACGTCCCGCTCAAAGAGATCAAGTTTGATCACGCCGTGGCGAAATACCAGCTGAAGGGGGCGCATCAGAACGTCCCATGCGAAAAATGCCATCCCCAAAAGAAATGGACGGGATTACCATTCGCGAGCTGCCTGGATTGCCACCGAGATCCGCACAACCCTTCTCTTGGAAAAACATGCACGAAATGCCATGGCGAGACGTCATGGAAAGTCACCTCCTTCAACCATGACCAGACAAAGTACCCTCTTAGGGGGAAACACGGCGGTCTCAAGTGCGAGCAATGCCATCGGAGTGGCAAGCCGGTGAAAATCCCCTTCGCTTCCTGCCGGGAATGCCACGCGAAAGATCCCCATCAAGGCCAGTTCGAGAACGACTGCGGAAGCTGCCACAATGTCTCGGGTTTCAAGCCGACGACTTTGGATCATAAGGACTCCCGGTATCCGCTAACGGGAAAGCACGCCCCGGTCGCCTGCTCGAAGTGCCATATCGCCAAGGGAGAAAACGCTCCGGTTCTTTATAAGCCTGTGAAAACCGGGTGCGCGGATTGTCATAAAGACGCCCACCTGGGACAGTTCACCAAGGCCTGTGAGCAGTGCCATTCAACCCTTGGGTTCGATAAAGAGACGCTCGGATTCGATCACCAGAGAGACTCCTCATACAAGCTGGAAGGGGGGCATGTCCCGTTGAAATGCGAGGCCTGCCACAAAAAGGAGAGTGCCGATTTCCCAGCCGGCCCGGGCGAGGCCGTTCGCTACAAGCCGTTGTCCCAGGAATGCGTCTCCTGCCATCTGGATTTTCACAGCGGCCAGGTGGGAACGGATTGCCGGAAATGCCACGACATGGTCCATTTCAAGCCGGCGACCATTTTCGCCCACGAGAAGACCCCGTTCTCGCTGAAAGGCCTTCACGAAGCCCTGGCCTGCGACAAGTGTCACCCGCCGGTCAAGATCACGCTGGCGGACAGGGTCGTTGATTCGCCGCGCTACAAGCTGAGCGAAACGAAATGCGCCGACTGCCACAAATCCTTGGACCATTCCAGGACGGCTTACCCCCTGACCGGCAAGCATGCCGCGCTGGATTGCGGCGGCTGCCACAATGCTAAGACTCCTCACCTCAAGCGGTTGAGGGACGTTCCGGAAGGAAAATTCAAGTGCAAGGACTGCCATTCCTTCAGGCATTCGGGGAAACAAGAGAACTGCGTGGATTGTCATACGACCAAGACTTGGATCCTGGATAGATACTGACCCGGCCCCCGGTCTTGCCTAGATTTCTTTTTCGATAACACGGACGCCGATGTCCTCGAGCAAGGAAAGGGGCGGTTCTCCACCGACCATGACGAAAACGTAGTCGTTCTCGATTTCCCGGTCGCCTTTAGATGTTACCGGCCGGCCGGCACGCCCGTCAGAGGTGACGCCGGCGGCGGGAAAACGACCCGGAACGGGCGGCGACCCGCCGACCCTCGGTGACGACCCGGACGGGCGGAGGAGCTCGAGGACCTCCTTTAGGGCGTGCGACGGGGCCCGATTCTTAGAGAGGACCTCGTCGAGGCGGGTGAGCAAACTGTCGGGGGCTTTCTGGTCGGAGTCCGAGGCGGCCCCGCCGGAATCGGCGATGACCAAGGATTTCGGCTTGATCTCCCGGACGGAGCTTTCGAAAAACGCCCGGACATGTCCCTGCTCAATGGCGGCCATGATTCTTTCACGGTTTCTGCCCTTGGCCTTCGGGAACCCGTCGCCGCGGACGACGAGGGTGATACGGCACCGCTGGTTGAGGAGAGCCAGGGCCGATTCGATGGCGGAATCCCCGGCGCCCACGATCGCGACATGGCTTCCGGCGAACTCCGTGGCATCGGTAAGGGCATAGAAAACCTTAGGCGAGTTTTCGCCCGGGACGCCCAGCCTCCGCGGATGGCCCCGGGTTCCCAGGGCCAGGATGACCTTGTCGCAGACGTAGTCTTTGCCGGAAGCCGACACCACAAACCGGTCCCCGTCCTTCCTGATCGACTCCAACTTGGCCCCTGTCGTGATCGGGGCCTTCGTCGTCATCAGAATCTTGTCCCAGACCTCCAGGAGCTTTTCCCGGGTCGTGTTCCCGATCCAGAGCGGGCCGTATAACGGCATATCAGCCGGCTCGGCCATCACGACTTTTCTTTTAGGAAAATTCTTAATCGTATTGGCCGTGTCATCCTTTTCGAGGCAGATGGAGGGCAGGCCGAATCTCCGGCAGCTGAGAAACGCCGAGAGCCCGGCCGGCCCGGAACCGATAATCAAGACCTGAGGGACCTTGTCCGGGAAGACGTCCTTCATGATATCGTTCAACACCGCGCGGCCTTGATTGATGGCCTCCTTGATCAGCCCGGCCCCGGCCAGGGAGCCGATCACGTAGATCCCATTGATATTGCTCTCGAAATTTTTGCCGACGTCGGGGACACGAACCTTTATCCTCTTCCCGTATTCGATCATCACGTTGGCGCCCAGGGGACAGGCTTTTTCGCATTCTCCACAGCCGACGCAGGCCAGCGGATTAACCAGGGTCGATTTCCCATGGATGACGAAGAGGATCCCTTTCCGCTGGCAGGTCAGGACACAGGTCCCGCATCCGACGCACAAGGATCGGTTGATGACGGGATGCATCTTCTTCCCGGAGGGATGCTGGGTCTCAATCCGGCTGATCTGCTCTTCCGTCAACTTCGAAACGGGAATGATCCGGTTGAGAAGCTGCTTGGACATCCGTATTTTCCTGATCTCCTTCCGGACGAAGGGAAGCAGCACGACAAGGAAGAGGAGCGCTCCGATCAAAAGCAGATAGAGATTCTCGGGGATCACCGTATCCATGTGTTGCCCATTTTCACACTGACGTAGATGTGAATGGCCAAGATCAGAAACATGAGTATGACAAAGGGAACATGGACAACATGCCAGTAATACAGAATTTTTTGGGTCTTATCCAGGAACTGCTTCCGCCGGATCAATTTCTGGCGTTTCAGGACGAGGCTCATCAGTTTACGCCGTTCACCGAAGCTCAGGGCCTTAGTTTTCTTCAGGCTCCTGTTGAACGTGGCCCGCAATCGGAACTCTTCCCTGAGACTGCGCAGGGGTCGGGAGTGCGTCGCGCTGAGGCTCGTCTCGAAACCGTCCATCCTGTCCCAGAAAGGGTGCCCGCGGGGAATCCGTTTTCTGAGCTCGAAGGTGATGCCGATTTCCTCGGCCTCGAGTTCGATCCGGCTCAGCTCCGTTCCCGAGATAGTGCGGGGGATCGATTGATAGAGGTACCGGCCGACGATGCCGCTCGCAACGACGAGGACCATGGACCAGAACGAGACGCCCACGATTCCGGAGAACTCGAACACTGTGTGGAGCAGGACGAGCACTGGGCCGGAAATGCCGAGAAAGATGTGGACCTCGAGCCAGTCGTTCGCATTCCCCCATTTCCACATGAACCGCAACCGCTTGCGCAGAGAATAGCCGAGGAGCAAGACCATGAAAAGAGCTCCGAGGATGCCCAGGAAATGGCCGACGGACCCGCTTTGACGAAGGACCGGATGCAGGGGCAGACGAACCCTTATGCTGGAGGGGGCAAGATAATAGTTTTTTCCAAACGCGAAGAGGCCGGCGACGGCTACAAAAAATGTCATGTAGGCGACCTTCAGGCCGCGCCTCATTTTCATGAGGTCACTGAAGCCTTTTTCCCCGCTTCGATCCGCTGCTGTCGGCCTGTCAATACGGCAGCGTCATCCGGCCGGAGAGTTTGTCCCCGTCGATGGCGGCGGTGTCATCGAGGGCCATCATGTTCATGGTCACCGAGAACCGGAGGATGTTGTTCTCGAAGGTCAGGTTGGCCATCATTCGTTGATCACTCTCTTTCGGAATTGGAAGCGCATGGGTCCTCCTATTATCCCACTCCGGACGGCCGGCATCAAGCAACGGCCGATATCGCTTTAACTCCCGGCGCCATATCCTCTTCTCTCTCGCCGCTTCCGCGTCCCTGATGTCAACTCGGCGGCGGTACAAGAGGGGCTTTTAATGAGCTCTTTGGCTAACCCCGACAGCCCCGGCCCGGGGACAATCTCCTCTGGCCTGAGAGCAGGAGGATCCCCCTCAAAATAACCTTCAAAGGCGATTGCCTCCGGCCGCTCCCGGCGCAACAATGCAGGGCAGAAAGGAAGACTGAACCGTGCGCCGCCTCAGAATATCCGGTATCCTTGCTTTGGCCGCGGCGCTCCTTCTCCCAGGAACCCGCCTGGCCGGCCAGTCTTACCGATCGACCTTCTACCAAAGAGGGACGATCTATCTGGACTGGAACGGTTCGCGCTACTCCGATGGGACCCTCTTCAACCAGGTTTCAGCCCGGATCAGATTCGACCTCATCAGCCAGCCCGGGCAGGGTTGGACCCTGACCTTGGACGCCCGAGACCGTATCGGCATTCGCGACTCGACGACCCACCAGGTGATCCTTTATAAAGCCCATCTGACCTACGATAAACCGGGCACGCATTTCTATCTGTCGGTCGGGCAGATGAACCTCTTCGACACCGCGGGGATCGGCGCGCTCCTCGGCGGGATCGCGGGTTACAAGATTTGGAACAATTTCCTCGTCGGCGCCTACGGCGGGCTGGAATCCACCCCTTATATCAACCGCCTCGATTCGAAATACGTCAAGGCCGGGGCCTTTCTCCATTGGACGGCCTCCCAAGGCAGGTCCTTGTCGCTCAGCTACAACCACCTGATCTACGACGGCAAGGTCGAGCGGCAATACGCCTATGCCAACGTCTTTCTTCCCATCGATAAAATCTTCGTCCTTTATGGAGACGCGGAATACGAACTGGGAAGCCACTTGGCCGACGAAAACAGGCTGTCGAGGCTCTTCGGGAGCGCCCGCTTCAACCTGGGCCGGTGGGCCGACATAACGGGCAGCTACAGCTCGGGCAAGGGCCTCGATTTCCACCGCTATCTGATCGAAGCCTCCCAGGACCCGGCCCCCAGTGACCAGAACGTCGAACGCTTCTACTACACGGGCTATTACAGTGTCCGGTTGAGCCTTAAGCCGACGGCGACCGTGCGTCTGTCCGTGAGCCGCCAGCGGAGCGAGCAGAAAGACCTCGACATCCTCAACAACACCTGGCGGTTCGGAGCCTCCCTCTGGAACATCCTCGGCCGGGGCATTTCAATCGTCGGGGACTACGCCCTCAACCGGGGCGATCTTTCTGAATCCGATACCTATTATGTTTCTTTGACCAAGGACTTTAAAGGGTTCTCCCTTAACGGAAGTTTTTCCAACTCCTTCAACGGCGTTCGTATCGACTCGAGCGGCGGGGAACCCCAGATCATCCATCTCAACAATTACCAGAATGTGTCGCTCGGGGCGCTCGTCCGGCTCGGCCGGGGCCTTACGGTGTCCCTCGAATATGGCGGATTCCTCCAATCGGGCCTCGACGAGGATTTTCTTTTCTTCAGGCTGATCTACAGGAGCCGGTGAGGAAGCCATGAGCAGTTACTCAAAAAAACAGCGTCCGCGAGAGGCTGCTGGCAGGACAACGGGCCCGGCGCTCGTGCTGGTTGGGACCGTCCTTTTGACCCTCCTCGTCCTCGGGACCCAGAAGGGAACGGGACAGGAGAAGGCGAGCGGAAACGCCCAAGCCGGAAAGTCCGCGCGGGAATGGACAGTCGAATCCCACGACCGGACGAACTTTCCGCTCGTCTGGAAGCATCGGACCCTGAGCTGCCGGGAGTGCCACCTCAACCTCATCTTCGAAGGCACGCCTTCGGACTGCGAGGTCTGCCACTGGCAGCGCCGGCAGGACGACCCGTACGGACTCCGGCTCGGCACGAGGTGCGCCGACTGCCACACGCCCCAGGCCTGGAAAAATATTGATCCGGCCAAGTGGAGCCACGAAACGGCAGCGGGGTTCCGGCTGGAAGGCATCCACCGGACCCTCGATTGCGAGCCCTGCCACGGAAACAGCGGTTTCGAACCCCGGCCGACCGACTGCTTCTCCTGCCACGAGGCCGATTACAGGGGAACACGAGACCCGAATCATGCCGACGCCAATTTCCCGACCGACTGCACGGTTTGCCACAACCAGCGGTCCTGGGAAGACGTTTCAGAGGATGCTTCGTTCACCCACACGTCCTTCGTCCGCCAGGGAATGCACGCCTCGGCCGCCTGCGTGGACTGCCATCAAAACGGTGTATACGCGGGGACTCCCTCGGACTGCGCCTCATGCCACATCGATGATTACGATCGCACGGCCGACCCCAACCATAGAACCCTGGGCTTTCCGCTCGAATGTTCGCAATGCCACGGGACCTCGGCGACAAGCTTTAGCGGCGCGGTCTTTAACCACACATCCTTCGTCCGCCAGGGAATGCACGCCTCGGCCGCCTGCATGGACTGCCATCAAAACGGCGTCTTCGCGGGGACCCCTTCGGACTGCGCGTCATGCCATATCAACGACTACAACAGCACGACCAACCCCAACCACAGGACCCTGGCCTTTCCGCTCGACTGTTCGCAATGCCATGGGACCTCGGCGACGAGCTTTAGCGGCGCGGTCTTTAACCACACATCCTTCGTCCGCCAGGGAATGCACGCCTCGGCCGCCTGCGTGGACTGCCATCAGAACGGCGTCTTCGCGGGGACCCCTTCGGACTGCGCGTCCTGCCATATCAACGACTACAACAGCACGACCAACCCCAACCACAGGACCCTGGCGTTTCCGCTCGACTGTTCGCAATGCCATGGGACCTCGGCGATAAGTTTTAGCGGCGCGGTCTTTAACCACGCCTTTCCGATCCAGTCGGGACGACATTCGGGCTTCGCATGCGCCGATTGCCACCGGTCAAGTAACCTACAGACCTTCAGCTGCATCGACTGCCACGCTCACGACCAAGCGGCCATGAACACCAAACACAACAGAGTCGGCGGATATGCCTATAACTCTCAGGCCTGTTACGGTTGCCACCCGATAGGAAGGCGCTAGACGTCGACAAGCCCGACTTTCCTGTGGTATTTTCCCCTCCTGAGGAACACCGCTATTCCTCCAAGGACGGTTCCATGTGACCTGCGGGAGCCTCCCCCGCTCTGGCTGTGCTCAAATGTGTGCTCAGCAAAGGCCTAAAACGGTATAAAGTTGTACATAATTGCAACAAATTTGAAGTGCCGGGGATGATGACTAACTGGCAGATTTCTCGAGGAATATGGGAGCGCGCCTGGAGAGACTCGAACTCCCGACCCGCTGCTTAGAAGGCAGCTGCTCTATCCACCTGAGCTACAGGCGCGTCGTGGCGGGCGGTAGATCGGGGAGAGCGGATTTGAACCGCCGACCTCCTGCTCCCAAGGCAGGCGCGCTAGCCAGGCTGCGCCACTCCCCGTCCCATTCAGCCGTAGAATCTTAACACAAGACGAGGTCAAACCTAAATATTCCTCTTGAGAAGCCATTCAGATATTTCCCAGAAGCGCGGCTCCGAGCCGCTCCGCCGCACTTCTGACGGTCGCTCCTAAGAATCCGCTCCCCGCCGGCGGAGGCCTTTGTCGATGACGGACTTCTCGATACGGACGACGATCGGCCGGCCGTGCGGGCAGAGGGCCGGCTGGGCGGTCTTGAAGAGCTCGTCGACAAGGTAACCCATCTTCTCCCTGTTCAGGGGCTGGCCGGCCTTGACGGCCGTCTTGCAGGCCATGGTCGCCAGCAGGCGCTCGCGCCTGTCCTCGGCCTTGTTCTCTCCGGCCTCTCCGAGCAGGCTGAGAAAGATGTCCTTGGCCTCCTCGGGCTTGAACAGGTCGGGGTATTCCTTGAGGGCGTAGGAGCGACCGCCCATGGCCTCGACGCGGAAGCCCAGGTCGTCGAAGAGGGCGGCGTTCTCCTCGAGGCTCAGGGCCGCCGACGGGGAAAGCTCGAGGAGGGGCGGGATGAGGAGCATCTTCCGCGGCCAGAGCTTCCCGCGGTCGATCTCCCGGTATTTCTCGAAAAGGACGCGCTCGTGGGCATTGTGCTGGTCGATGACGAGGAGGCCGTCCTTACCGGCCGCGACGATGTACATGTTCTCAAATTGGCCGAGGACCGCCGGCCGCGTCTCCCCGGCCGGCGCCGCGGCGAATGGCGGCCCTCCGGCGTGATGGCCCTCATGGAGAGGCGCCGGGCCTTCGGCGGCGACGGGCCCGAAGCCGAGCCCCGGGACCGCCCAGCCGGCGCCGTCCTCCGCGACGCGCGAGGCCGGCACTTTTTCCCCGGCGACATCCGCCGGAACGACCTCTTTGATGGTATGGCCCTTGGCGGCGCCTTCGCCGACGGCCCGGAGGACGAGCCTGAAGACGAGCTGGGTGTCCTTGAACCGGACCTCGGCCTTGGCCGGGTGGACGTTGACGTCGACGTCGGCGTGGGGCAGGGTCAGGAACAGGAACGCCTCCGGGGACCGGCCCCGTTCGAGGATCCCGGTGTAAGCCTGGTTGAGGGCGGCCATGAGGATCCTGTCCTTGACGGGCCGGCCGTTGACGAAGAAATGCTGGACGGTCTTGTCGGACCGGCCGGCCAGGGGGAGCGAGGCCAGGCCCTCGACCCGGCCCCCGCTCTCTTCGGCGGCGACGTCCATCAGGCCGTCGACCATCTTCTTCCCGAAGATCTGGAAGACCCTTTCCCGGAGGGTCCTGACCGGCGGGCAGGCGACGACCTCTCGCGTCCCGTGAACGAGCGTGAAGCGGACGCCGGGCGCGGCCAGGGCGGCCTGGGTTACGTACTTGGCCACAGGCCCGAGTTCGGACTGCCCCGAGCGGAGGAACTTCCGCCGCGCCGGCAGGTTGAAGAACAGGTCCCGGACCTCGACGCTCGTGCCGCGGGGGAAGGCGATGTCGGTGACCGCGATGAGGCGTTCTCCTTCCCGCTCGATCATCGTGCCGCGGTCGTCGGCGCCGTCGTAGGTCCGCAGGACGAGGCGGGAGACGGCGGCGATGCTGGCCAGCGCCTCGCCGCGGAAGCCGAGCGTCGTAATCCGCTCCAGGTCCTCCTCCTTGGCGATCTTGCTCGTCGAGTGGCGCCGGAAACACAGGGCGGCGTCCTCCCGGCCCATGCCGGAGCCGTCGTCCTGGACCTTGATCAAGCCCTTGCCGCCGTCCTGGAGCTCGACGCGGACCTCGGACGCCCCGGCGTCGAGGGCGTTCTCGACGAGCTCCTTGACCACGGAGACGGGCCTTTCGATGACCTCGCCCGCGGCGATTTTCTGGGCCACGTCCTCCGGCAGGAGATGGATCTTTTTCATGGGCTGACCTCGCCTTCCGTCCGGCCCGGCAGGACACGGCCGATGCCGACCCGGACGAATTCCCGCTCCGGAGCGCGGCAGGCGGGGACGCGGACCTGGATGTTGTTCGCGGTCAGAACCTCGGCGCCGCGCCCCGTTTTTTGAATGACTACCGCCTCGAGCTCGCGCCCGAGGAACAGCTCTCTGAAACGCATGTCTTTCTCGGACGAAAGCCGTCTGAGGGCGACCGCCCTGTCCCTGACGACGCAGTCCGGGAGGCGCAGCCGCTCCGCCGCGGGCGTCGCCGGCCGCGGTGAAAACGCGAACACATGGAAATAGGTCAGGGGGGACCGCTCGAGGAAACTCCGGAGCTCGCGGAAATCGTCCTCGGTCTCCCCGGGAAAGCCGGCGATGATGTCCGCACCGAGGGCGGCGTCCGGCGCCCGCCGCCGCAATTCCTCGAGGGTCCGAGCGTACATCTCCGTCCCGCCGGCCCGCCCCATCAGCCGGAGGACGCGCTCCGAGACGTGCTGGAGCGAAAGGTGGAAGTGCGGGCAGACCTTCGGGTCCGTCGTGATGTTCTCGACGAGCCCGCCGTCCGTTTTTCGCGGGTCGAGGGAGCTCAGCCTGATCCGCCCCAGGCCCGGAACCGATCCGAGTTCCCGGAGAAGCCCGGGGAGCGAGCCCCGCGGTTCAAGGTCCTCGCCGTAGGAGGATAGATGGATTCCGGCCAGGACGATCTCGCGGAAGCCGCGGCCGGACAGTTCCCGGACGCGGGCCCTGACCTCGTCCGGGCGGACGCTCACGCTCCTTCCCCTGACGGCGGGGATGACACAGAAGGCGCAACGGTTGTCGCAGCCGTCCTGAATTTTCAGGAAGGCCCTCTTCCGGAGCGCCTCCTCGGGTGTCCTGTCCCCGTCCGGGTCCTGGACCGGTCGTTCGAGCCTGACGGCCCTCGCGCCTCTCCCATTTCCCCCGATGAACTCGAGGACGCGCTGCGGCAGCCGGGCTTTCGCGGCGTTCGGAAGGACGGCGGCGACCCCCGGCAGGGCGGCGACCTCCGCCGGAGCCCGCGCGGCGTAGCACCCGGTGACGACGAGCCGGGCCGCGGGGTTATCGCGAACGACCTTGCGGATGAATTTGCGGACGTCCCGGTCAGCCCGTCCGGTCAGGGTGCAGGAGTTGACCAGGACGATATCGCTCCGCCTCCAGTCGGCGTCGAGACGCACACCCTCTTCGAGGAGGGCCTCAGTCCAGGCGAAGGCCTCGGCCTGGTTGACGCGGCAGCCGAAGTTCCGGACGGCTAGAGAGGGCATCGCCGGAGTTCACAACTTTTCTTTGAGCTTCAGCGAGGCCTTCTCGACCTTGTCGGCCATCTTCGCCCGGTGGGCTAAGAGCTTCGTCCTCAGCCCTTCGTCCTTGAGGGCCAGGATCTCGACCGCGAGCAGGGCCGCGTTCAGGCCGCCGTGCTTGCCCAGGGCCATGGTGGCGACGGGAATGCCCTTGGGCATCTGGACGGTCGAGAGGAGGGCGTCCATCCCGGACAGGGCCTCGCTCTCGACGGGCACCCCGATGACGGGCTTGACCGTGTGGGCGGCGACGACGCCGGCCAAATGGGCGGCCTTGCCGGCCACGGCGATGAAGACTTCGGCCCCGCCGGCCTCCGACGACTTCACCAGCCGCACGGTCCGCTCCGGCGAGCGGTGGGCGGACGTCACTTCGAGCCCGAAGGGGACGCCGAAGTCCTTGAGGGTCGCGACTGCGTCCTCGATGACGCCGTAGTCCGATTCGCTTCCGAGAAAGATCATGACTTTCATATCCGCTCCTCCCTGATCGCGCCGATGTCGCGGCGGTAGTGCATAGCTTCGAAGTAGATCCGGCCGCAGGCGTCGTAGACCTTGGCCATGGTCTCGGCCAGGGTCGCCTCCGAGGCGCATACCCCGAGGACGCGGCCGCCGCTCGTGACGTAGGCATCGTTCTCGTATTTCGTCCCGGCATGGAAGACGGTCGCCCCGGAGACCTCGGCCAGGCCGGAGATGACCTTGCCCTTTTCGTAGCGAACGGGGTACCCGCCCGAGGCCAGGACGACGCACCCGGAGGGTTTGGCCGACCAGCGGACCTCGCTCTTCAGGATATCGTCGTCAACCGCCGCCGACAGGAGCTCGACCAGGTCGCTCTCCAGGCGGAGCATCTGGGGCTGGGTTTCCGGGTCTCCGAAACGGCCGTTGAACTCGAGGACGCGGGGCCCCTGTTCGGTGATCATCAGGCCGGCGTAGAGGACCCCCTTGAACTTACGGCCCTCCTCGAGCAGGCGTGTCACGGCCGGGTAGATGACCGTGGTCATGACCTCGTTGAAGAGCTTCTCCGTCATGAACGGCGACGGCGAGATGGCCCCCATGCCGCCCGTGTTCGGCCCCTTGTCCCCGTCGTAGGCCGCCTTGTGGTCCATGGCCGAAACGAGGGGCTGGACCCTTGTCCCGTCGGAGAGGACGATGAACGACACTTCGCGTCCCCTGAGGAACTCCTCGATGACGACCCGCCGGCCGGCCGGACCGAACTTCTTCTGGACGAGCATCTCGCCGGCCGTGTCCTCGGCCTTGTTCTCGGTCGGGCAGACGACGACGCCCTTGCCGGCGGCCAGGCCGTCGGCTTTGACGACGACGGGGAAGCCGAACTCGCCGGAGGCCAGGACCTTCTTGGCCTGGTCGAAGTTGTCGACGACCTTGAACCGGCCCGTGGGGATGCGGTGGCGGTCCATGAACTGTTTGGCGAAGACCTTGCTCGCTTCGATCTCGGCGGCCTTCTTCGAGGGTCCGAAGATCCTCAGGCCCCGCCGGTCGAACTCGTCGGCGATGCCCAGGGTCAGGGGGATTTCGGGGCCGACGACGGTCAGCCCGATCTTCTCCCGCTCGGCGAAATCGGCCAGTCCGCCGATGTCCGTCTCGGCCAGGGGCACGTTCTCGGCGACGAGCCGCGTCCCGCCGTTCCCCGGCGCGCAGTAGATCTTTTCCGCGTGCGGGCTCTGGGCGATCTTCCAGGCCAAGGCGTGTTCCCGGCCGCCGGAACCGACGATCAGGATCTTCATCGTCTCACCCTCCGTTCAGGGGAGCCTTGGGCTCCCGTTCAAGCCGCGGCGGCCCGCCGGAGGTTCTCGGCGAAGAGGGCCGCGTAATCGGGGTCGGGGATGACGCTCGTGATGATGCGCGCCGCCAGGGGCAGGGCCTCGGCGGGCGGGAGCGCGAAGCCCATGGTCAGGAAGTTCCGGCGGTAGCGGGCGACGTCGTCCCGGGCGGGTTTGTTCCTGATGATGATGTCGGCCATCAGGCCCGCCAGCGTGTCGAAGTCCTTCTCCTTCATGCCGAACCGGGTCATCTCCTGGACGCCGAGGCGGATGCCGCTCGACTCAAGGAAGGTGGCGTCGTCCGGCAGGGCCTGGTAATTGGTCAGGACGTTGTTCAGCTCAAGGCGCCGGGCGATGTCGATGCCCGGGCCGAAGGCCTTGACCCGGATGATGACCTGATGCGTTTCCGTGTAGCCGTCGGCGGGGTCCCCCTCGACCGGGACGCCGTGGGCGTGGAGGGCCTTGGCCAAAGCCCGGGCATTGGCCCGGACCTGGTCCTGGAAGGCCGCCTTGAACTCGTTCATCTCGTAGGAGGCCATGAGCAGACCGAGGAGGGTGCCGAGGTGGTGGTTGCTCGTCGAACCGGGGAAGGCGCGGCCCTTGATCTCGAGCCAGAGCGCCCGGAGCGGCGAGCCCTTGGCGAAGTTCCCGGCCACGAGGCCGCGCTGGGTCC
>Ga0315296_10001812_pt1 | contig 18533 bp, 24 predicted proteins | sample YL17G14_18_MG_FD_203921 | JGI IMG/M metagenome (GOLD analysis project Ga0315296, IMG submission 203921) | Sediment microbial communities from Yellowstone Lake, YNP, Wyoming, USA - YL17G14_18 | ecosystem: Environmental > Aquatic > Freshwater > Lake > Sediment | place: USA: Wyoming | collected... | reverse complement strand
ATCAATGGTGGAATGCACCCCGTTTTAACTGGAGGGCTGTATAAGCTATAGTCAGGCCACTGGAAAGGAAGCCAAGTGGTATGAATCGGAAAATCTGGTCCAACGAGGAAAAGGCAACGATCGTCATGGAGATGATCAAGGGGAAGGAGTCAGTGGCGGCCATCTGCGTCCGCCACGGGGTGAGCGCCACCCAGGCCTACCGCTGGCAGGAGCAGTTCCTGGCAGGGGGCCGCGCCGCCCTGGCGGACAAGCGCACCCGGGGAGGCCGCGACCCGGTGGCAGATGAAAACCGCTGCCTCAAGGAGCTGGCAGGGCAGCAAGCACTGATCATCGAGGCCCAAAAAAAACTGGCCGGCATCTCTCCACGCCGATGAAACGGAAGCTGGTGGACAGATTGACCGCGGAAGACATTCCGCGCCCGGCCGCCCTGGAAGCGGCAGGTTTGGCCAGCTCAAGCTACTACTACCGCCCGGTATCAAAACGGAAACCGCGCGCCTTGGACGGCGAACTGGTGGCAGCTATTAATACCGTACGCAAGGGGTACAACGAGGTTTACGGCTATCGTAAGGTTACCAAGGCACTGCGGGCGAAGCAGATGACGGTCAATGGCAAAAAGGTACTGCGCCACCTGCGCGCTTTAGGATTAACGCAACCGAGGAAAGTGAAGGGCCAGCGGTGGACGCACCCGGTGCTGGTCAAACCGGATGCCCCCAACACCTACTGGGAAGCCGATTTCACCTATGTCTGGACGGGTCAGGGCAATGCGTATCTGTGCGCGGTGATTGACGCCTGGGACCGCGATATCGTGGGGGACTTTTTCTCCGACCGTTGCCGCGCGGTGGAGGCGGCGCAAGCCCTGGAAATGGCCGTCCTCAACCGCTTTGGGGGCAAGGTACCGGAAGGACATCACCTGATCTTGAGGGTGGACCGTGGTTCGCAGTTCCGGGCGCACTGGTTTCGGGAAACCGCCCGTCTGCTGAATGTCACCTTGGAATACGCGGGGGTCAAGTGCCCGGAGGACAAGCCCTACATCGAGTCCTTTTTCGGCAGCTACAAAACAGAGGAACTGTACCGCAACGAATATAACAGCTTGGCTGAAGCAAGGATCGGCTGGGAAAGCTATCGGGACTGGTATCGCAATGACAGGCTGCACCAGAGCTTAAGGTACCTGAGCCCGTTAAAATATGCTATGCTGGCAGAAAAGAGTATCTTATGCGTGGCCTGATTTCCTCCAGTTTGACGGGGTTCACGTCACATTTAACAAATGTCAGTTTCGTGCAACGGTAACTCGGCGTATCACCCAGAGCGCAATATTGTTATTTGCGTGGTAATCTATTTTGCTTTAACTATTCTGGAATAACCCCAAATTCCCCAACCCATTATGAAGAACACAATTGTTGCCAGTATATTGACGGGGTGATGATTTATAATGGTTAGACTGAGCATTGCTAAGGTAAATCCCCATAATATGTAGCTCAAGTTTTCGTACTTTCCCCTAAGATGCTCTTGACGCACTTTATCAAGTTTATTGGAAATCTCGTTAAGACGTGCTTCTGGAGATGGATTGCTACTGCTTGGCGTAGTTTCTACTTCCTTAGTGGTACTGTCACATTGAGCACTTCTTCTCCGCAACATAAGAAGCACGCCTAAAGCCAAACCTAAGCATATGCTTATTAAAATCAGGCATGCTACAAGCAATATAACGATAACACCTGTCATATCCATAGTCATCAACCTCTTACTTTTCTATTTGGTTTTCAATGCTTGTCAGTAGCTCTTTCTTGAGACTTCTTGCCCTTGCGCGTTATATAAGACTGCTGTATCAGGGCTGGTGTTATTCCACACGGCTTTTCCAGACCCAAAGCTAAAACCACCATATTCGGGGTGAATTTCATTCGTATAGACCCTTACGCTCTTGCCAGGTTGTAGAACATAAGAGGGAAAAGTAAACAAAGGGTATCCCTCAGATATGTCTTTGAGTCCCCAACCCTTTAAGTCTACGGGTTCGCTTCCTAGATTTGTGATTTCTACGTACTCGTCTGATTCGGTACGTGGTACGAGACCATCATAAAATATTTTGGTAATTTTGACATTGGTGGTTGTGCTTGGTGTCGGTGTTGGCGTTGGTGTGGGTGTCGGACTTGGGGTAGGCGTTGACGTTGGTGGGGTAACCGGCGGTGCACGAGGTGGTGCCTGCTTCTCCGTGGTTAACGTGTATTTCTGTCCATCGGTGGCCACCACTATGGTACTATGTATGTCCGTTCCATAAATCTGGGCCCCAACCTGATTAAGGGCAGCGAGAGTCTCTGCATGCGGATGACCATAGCTATTATTTATCCCAGCCATGTAGACGGCTATCTGAGGGGAAACGGCTTGCAGGAAAGGCATTGATGACGAAGACCTGGAACCGTGGTGTCCGACCTTCAAGATGTCAGTGGCCATGTTGAGACCAGCGGCTAACATGCTGCTCTCTGCTTCTTGCTGTGCATCACCCTCGAAGAGAAACCGGGTATCTCCGTACTTAAGCTTCAATGCAATCGAGTTATCATTGGTTTCCTTGAATGAAGGACCTGGTGGATTGAGAACGGCGAAAGCCAAGCCATCCACGTTGACGGTGTCTCCCCGTTTCAGTTGCTGTAATAAAGCCTTTGGCTCTGCTTTAGCGAGAGCCATGAAGTCGCCATACACTTTGGTGGTGGCAGTCTCGCCATTCCAGTAGATATTGTCCACCTGGAAAGACCGCAGGACATCAATCAGGCCACCGATATGGTCCGCGTGAGGGTGTGTTGCCACCATCGCCTCAAGGTCACCATCAACGTAATTTCTGAGGTATGGTACGACACCTGGGGAGGTTTCCCCACCGTCGATGAGAACCTCAACCGTCCTATAGTCAATCAGTATTGCATCTCCCTGCCCCACGTTTATGAAATGAACCTGTAGTTCTGCCGCAGCACCGGGAACGGTTGGTGATGGTGTCGGAGTTGGAGTCAGTGCGGGGGTTGGAGCAGGACTAACTGGTAAAGTACCAGGGGCTGTCGGGGTTGGTGATGACTTTTCAACGGCCGGTTGGGGTGCAGATGGAGCACAAGCCCCAAGCAAAAGCGCACCTATAACCAGGATTGTTAATATTGACTCTCGTACTCTATCCATCCTAGACAGAGTATAGCACTCACTTCGGTACTTGGGAAGCTCCACTGTTAAATTGGCGTTTAACTGCTATTACACGCCTAAGTCGAGAGACACACTGGTACGTACATGTCCCCTGAAAGCCAATGGGAATTGACTAAATCTCCAGGAAATCTAAGGCTTTCTGGTAATCTGACAATTGGCTTTGGCTGCGCTATCAGTTCTGTTCTTACCCTCCAGCCATAGCTTTCATCAACGCTGATTGATGGGTATACGTCCGTCAAGACAACCGCCGAGACTTGTCTATGACGAATGTTTAACTCAGCTAATATTGCCCGTTTCATGTCCTCAAACTCCGACTGCTCTTGCTCCCATTTGCTTATGTTTACATCAATATATATGAGGTTAACGATTCCTTTGATTACTTGCTTCGAGGCGTAATTCAAATTCCTAAGCAAGCCCCTAATCCTTTGCCTGGGGTCATCAATAAACTCCAACCTGATGAGCTTTGGGTCAGTCGCAGGACCAGACATGATTTGATTCCTTTGCTGCTTCATTATATTTATTCCATATACTCCTCGAGGAAACATGTTGATTACTTCCATAGGTATGCTGCCCCCGGGTTCCACTAGCCATGTGTACTCTATATGATACCTGCCCGTGTCACTGTCAAACTGACCATTCTTGTTTGCTTTAATTACAGTGATGATTTCATAAGTCAGATGCTCAATATCTTTCAAGAGAAACTCTCGACCAGAGACTTTCACCCAATAATTCAGAGATTCGGCCTGCATCTTCTTTCCTAGAGGATGCTGGAGATGCTTCCAGAATCTCCCTGCTTCTTTCTCATAACCATCACCTGCATCTCTTTTCTTACATTCTACCGCTAGTAAGGCAATAGTGCCTGCAATCACGAAAAATTCAGAATGAGGCGCCTCTATTGAAGGGCACCAAACCAATGGATACCCGAGTCGCCTAAAACCAGCTGCAATACTCAGCTCATAAGCTGCTTTGCTACAGTCATGAGAATCTCTAAGTCTCTTCCCCAAGTCTGATGGCAACTTAGTTGCAGTTAAGGTACTAATATCTTGTTCTAACTTATCTAACGTAAGAGTTCTATCACCATTCAGGCGATTTTGCATCAGTTCTGAGACTAAAGGATGATTGATCCAACCATAGGATGGTGTCATCGTCGATGGATGCAGTGACTGCTTCTTCTTCCTCGCCTCAAGCGCAGCGTCCACTTGTTCGCTCAGCCAGTTGTGGCCAAGGATTTCGTCTGTTTTATCATGGTCCGGCGAGATTGGAGGAATCAGAAATCCGTTCATCTAGACTCATAGTACACTCTGGTAAATCTCTTGAGGTACAATCTGATTATACCACCAGGTGGACCCTAGCGTATAAGTGCAATTATACGCTCAAAGAGGCTGATACTTGACGATTTTGCCATGAAATAATTTACCAAAACTCAGGCGGAAGACCTCTATGAGCTTATCGATCTGCGCCACCACTCTAGCTCTATGATAGTGACCGCTAATCAGGCACCTAAAGACTGGTATCCTCTCTTTCCCAACCCGGTACTGGCAGAAGGTATACTGGACCGGCTCATCAACAAGGCACACCACGTGGTGCTCACCGGCCGGAGCTACCGGACACAACTAAAACCGGAGTCCGCAGCGGGTGCATTGCCGAAGGAGGTGACGGAAGAGTAGAATAGCACTAATGTCGGTGCCCCGGGTGGTCAATTTGCTTGAAAACCACCTGGGTCAATTGCGTGAAAAGTGACACCCGAAGGGCAGAGTTCCACGGGCTTTGCCCGTGGGTGAATGGGAACTCGCCCATCGGGCGTCAAGCGAAGCTTGACCTGTAAAGTGCCACGGGCTCTGCCCGTGGGTATCTACTCCCGTCATTTCTGAAAGAGCTACGTCCCCAGGGAAGAGAACCACCCAAGCCGGGGTATTGACAAAATTCCTCAACAGGCCTAAAGTCAAAACGTTCCCAATAAGTGTCGGCCTCTTGGAGGAACACGTTGACTCGAAGAGATGCTTCCGCAGTAGACGATTCCCTTGTCGAGCTCCCAGCCTTGCTGGCTATAAAAGGCCTCGTACTCAAGCAGAAAGACGGCTACAAGGCTGGCAAACTCTCCGCCAGCAGAAACTGGTGTCATATCATCGATACCGACTCCTACCCCGAACTGCGCATTCACAACGCTCGTGGACAGCTCAAGACCTGGAAGCTACTTGCTCGCTTTGATGCCCGTCATCCTCCCGCGTTCCTTTGGGACAGGTTGCGGCAGTGTGAAGGCAAGAGGCCACCGGGGCTGATTTGCGGCGAGGACGTATGGGGAGTCTCCTGCGAAGACCTGCGGGCCTGGTCACGGACCGCTCCTGGCCGGCAGATCGCCGAACGTCTGGCCAGCGACCTTCAGACCTCCTTCAACTACTCACGCCAACGCTATTGCTGATGCCCTCACGGAGGGCTTACTGGGTTCGCTTGCCATTGGTCTTGGCGGCAGCCCACTACCGTTAGGGACAATAGCAGGGGGTCACATTATGACGAAAGGAGACTGCCGAAAAAGTCCCATCTCTCTTAAAAAAGGGGGGACTCAAGGGGATTTATGAGCTTAAATCCCTCTTAATTTCCCTTTAAGAAAGGAGGAAATTGGGAAAAGAAAATACTTTTTCGGCACTCTCGAAAGGTATGCTCGCCTCACCGCCCACCTGATTGGAACTCAGGTGGGCTAGCAAGACACATTTTCTCAAGCTTTTGTGACCCAACAGCTTATTTGTTACCTGACTACCTCCAGACGTGAATTGATACCCATGTTACTCTTGGGACTGGACGCTCTCAATCTCGCATGTCGGCTCTTGGGCTTCAGCGGCAAAAAACTTTCTTCTAAAATACAATGCCAGATTCACCAGGCTTATCAGCACCGGTACCTCGACCATCGGCCCGATGACCGCGGCAAACGCCTGCCCTGAGCTGATACCGAAGACCGCCACCGCCACGGCAATCGCCAGTTCAAAGTTGTTGCTAGCTGCGGTAAAAGCGATGGTCGCCGTCTTCGCGTAGTTAGCTCCGATTTTCTTGCCCATGTAGAACGCTATCAGGAACATGATGACGAAGTAGAAGAGCAGCGGGATGGCGATACGCACGACATCCAGCGGCAGTTGCACAATGATTTCACCCTTGAGGGAGAACATCACCACGATGGTGAATAGAAGAGCCGCCAGGGTAATCGGGCTAATCTTCGGGATGAACTTACTCTCATACCATTCCCGCCCCTTGGTCTTAAGGAAGACGTAGCGGGTGAGCATGCCGCCGAAGAAGGGAATACCGAGGTAGATTAATACGCTCTGGGCGATCTCCCACATGGTAACCTCTACGACGGAACCCTTAAGGCCGAACCAGGTTGGTAATATAGTGATAAAGACATAGGCGTAGACCGCGTAAAATACTATTTGGAAGATGGAGTTTAAGGCAACCAGGCCGGCGGCATATTCATTATCACCCTTGCAGAGTGTGTTCCAGACAATGACCATGGCGATGCAGCGTGCCAGGCCAATCATAATCAAGCCGACCATGTAATCCGGGTACGGCCAGATGAAGCCAAGAAAGATGATCGCTAGGAAAAACATGAGTATCGGCCCGATAACCCAGTTCTGAACCAGGGATACCCCTAGTACACGCCAGTCACGAAAGACCCTGCCCAGTTCTTCATATCTGACCTTGGCCAGCGGTGGATACATCATAAGGATAAGCCCTACGGCGATTGGGATTGACGTGGTACCGATAGAGAGCCTGGTGACGGCCTCGCCAACCTCGGGGATGAAGTACCCCAGCCCCACTCCAATTCCCATCGCTAGGAATATCCAGAGGGTCAGGAACCGGTCCAGAAACGAAAGCCTGCCGACCACTGTGTTCGAACCCTTATCAGTCACCCTAATTACTCCTTTGTTACCTGATAATATGGTGGACTACTTATTATGCTGGATGAATCCCTCGACGGGATTGGCGGCATCAAGATGAGACTTAAGTCTGCCCTGCTGGGAATGGATGATTCTCTCATAGACTGACTTCTTCAGAAATTTCAATGCTTCTTTCTCGTCAGTATCGGTAATAATTCTTTCCAGTTCCATAAGGTCTCTCTCGTCCAGGGAAACTGCTGTTTTCCTTATTTCAAGCATGTCGTACCTCCTTACCGCAGGCTAATCTCTACGGCTCAGCAGTGCCTGGTATACTGCTTTGCCTCGCACTCTTGGAATTGCTCTCTCGTTCAGCTTTTGCAGCGAATTGACGATATTACTCAGGTCTTTAACAGGGAAGCCCACCACACACTCACTTTCAGCCATGTTAGTCGCCTCCCGGCAGCCGTAGCACCCCAGTGATGCATGAATTCTCTGAGCCAGGAAAGGAATAATGGTGCCGTCAACGCAGGTTGCCTGAAGTATAGCCGTGCTGAATTCTAGCCTGCCCCCTGTCTCAAAGACTTGGGCGAGAGCTACCCACATCAAGTGCTCCACTGCCGACTTTATCACCACAATATCAGGCTCAAATGGTGTCCGTCCCAGGGGGCAGCAGGCTACCATTTGGTACTTGCCCATTTCCAGACGAGGCATGCTATCCAGAGTATTTTTAGCTGCTGCCGGGCTGCCAAAGATGCCCATGCCGGCAGGCATCTCTCCCGACGAGAGTTTTAGTGGCGGCTCTTTGAAGCCCAGCGCCCAGGCAGCGGCAGGGCAGGAAATGTTGTCCACAGTGAGCAGAAGATTTCTTCCTTCCCTTGCCCCCATCAGTACCTGACAATAGCGACGATCACTGGGCATCTCAAATCCATCCAACCGTGTCTTCTTCGTAAGAAACTTCACCGCTATCGGCTCATATGTCAAACCCAAAACTTCCTTCATTACTTGCGCTGCTTTCGTTAGCTCCATCTCCGATATCTCCTTTTAACACCCGATATCATCTAGAACAAATAGGTGAGCAAATATATTCCCACCCCAATCAAAATCACCCCTGCAACCCTCTTAGAATATGTGGAGAAGTTGCCGATGCCTTTCGATACCAGCACCCTCTGAGCAAAGCCGGCCGATATTCCAGCACCGAGCACCAGCACCCAGTGCCCCAAGGCGTAGGCCAAGAGCAGGCCGCCGCTATAGGCGATCTCTTTCTTGGTAGCAGCAAACGTCAGTATCACCGCCAGCACCGGTGTGGCGCATGGAGAAGCCATTATTCCGAAGAAAAGACCTATAAGAAAAGCTCCGAGCAGCGCCTTTTTTTTGGGCACAAACCACTGGGATACGCCTATATTTAAATTTAATTTGTCTGAAAACAAGAGATACAGTCCCAGCAGGATAATGATTGGCGGCAGTATATAGTACCAGAAGCCGCCTACATCGCCGAAGAGCCTGCCCAAGGTACCGGCGATTATACCCAGCACGGTAAAAGTAATAGTCAGTCCTAGTGTAAACATCAGGGAATATTGAATCGCCTTTTTCTGAGACCCTTCCGCATATCCTCCCACATACCCGATGACCAGCGGTATCATCGCCAGTACGCAGGGGCTGGCGGAGGAAATAATACCCCCTAAAAAGCACAAAGGAAATGCCAGCCATGGCTGGCTCTCAATGATAACGCCGATGTTTCCCAGCAGATTTTCCACTAAATGATTCCCAGTTTACTCAGTTCAGCGATGATTTGGTCTTTAGGCCAAAAGCCTACGTGTCTGAATACCTCCTTGCCGCTGCCATCGAAGCATACTTGCGTGGGTATTGCCATTATCTTATAGTAGCTCGTAATATCGCGATATAGGTCCACACTGACGATAGATACGTTTAGCTTATCTTGATATTCTGCCGCCAGATTCTCTAAAATAGGCTTCATTTCTTTGCAGGGGATACAGGTCCCCCGCCCAAATTCAGCCAGGGTCGGTTTGCCATTGGAGAGAGCCTCACTGAGAGTAACCGAGGTAAGTCTAGAAGCTTCCCCTGACTGGGAAGTTGGCGTTGATTGGGGTGAGGAACAGTTAATAGCAAATACAAGGAATAGTAGTAATAGAATAGATATGGTCCAATATCTGGATACATACCGCATGGTTGTTCCTCCCGAATCTTAATTGAGTCGTAGCTCTTTAATAAGGTTCGTCACCCTGTCTTTTATCTCGTCACGTATCTTCCTGACCTGGTCGCGTGATTTCCCTTTTGGGTCTTCCAGCGCCCAATCTTCGGTCTCGATGAAGATTGCCGGGCAGACCGCTTCCGCTTCGCCACCACAACCCATCGTAATCATTCTGGCTGCCTTCTCTACCATATCCATCATAAGTGTTTTAGGTTTGTTACCGCTGATATCAATACCAACTTCCTTCATCGCTGCAACAACCACAGGGTTGACCTTATCAGCTGGCTGAGTGCCTGCCGAGTATGCCTGCGCCTTTCCCTTTGCCATTTGATTGAAGAAGGCTTCAGCCATCTGGCTGCGGCCTGAGTTGTGTACACAGACGAAAAGAATAGTCTTCATCCGTCTCTCTTATCCCCTCCCAGTAGATGCTCTAATCCTTCCTTCGCCGTGGCTAAGACAGTCGAATCTAGAGCAGGGTTTCTGCGTGAACTAGCCTCTAACTCTGGTACGATGTTTCTAACAACACCCCGAGATAAAAGAGAGAACCAGTTCCTCTCCGTCTCTTACCAGCCTGTCTGAATCCCAAGAAAAAATCGGTTCGTCAGCTGCGTTAGCTTTGTAGATTTGAAAACCGGTGGGGGGCACTGTCTGTTGCAGGTCAGCATACTGCCGGAACAATTCTCTCAGGCATTCCCCAATCGTATGCCCGTTTACTTCAACTACGGCTAGGTTTTTGGTGTAACTTTGGAGTTCAGAAGGGATATGTATTTTTACAGCCATTTCATAGTCCTTGTTTGTCAGCGGTCGTCGCTTCAAGCCCAGAATAGGCCTTGTTGACCTTTTCTCTGGCCAAGTCCACAAGCGCCTGTCCTTCTTCCAGCTTACTGACGTATGGGATGTAAATCCTGTCGGCAAAAATGAAAATTTCCCTTCCGTCATGCTTCAATCTAAGCGCACTTTGCCACGGCTGCCAGGTAGATTCTTTTACCTTTGTCTCCAGCTTAGGCAGAATCGCGCCGTTGATGTCTTTGGGAAACATTGCCACCACGCTCTCCCACATCGTGCAGCACCCGCCTTCTTGCACTATTTTGACCTTACAATCAGGTATCAACATTATTGCTACCTCCATTCCTTTAGTTCTTAGGCAACTTTCCTTCGTGAGCCCTGCTCTTGAGCAGTGGCACAGGCTTAATTGTGGCTTCTTTCTCTTGCCTACCTTGACAACATCAATTTCACGCAGGGTAAACTTCACACCCCGTGCCGATATCATGTTAGACTATCTCGTTTGTTAGTATAGTCTTCACGATAAGCTCTTTGGCCTTCTTTACCTCATCGTTAGAGATATACTCCATCACACCCTTGGTTTCCTTGCCGATGTCCTCACTGAGACCCTTCTTTTTCATGCTTATATCTCGGGTGAGCACAATGCTCTTGGTCGGCTTAAATCCAGCCTGCTCTACAATCTTCCGGCTGCACTCGAAGGGACAGCCATCTACCGTGATGATTTTCTTCGCCGCTCTGGTCTTCCCAAAAACCGGCTTAACGTTAGTCGGTAATCCCCCCAAGCACATGATAGCCGCTTTTTCTAATCCCAACTCTTTAACTGCTTCCAAACAGGCCAGACCGCTGGTTATACCGGTGTTGGACGCTCCGCCAAAACAGGAGAATATTACGTTCTCGTGAGTGTTTACTCCTGCCTGAAATTGCTGTTCTTCTGCCATTTCAATTCTCCTTTGATGCTATCTTCTTTCCTCAATCCACTTTTTAATCTCTCCTGTATTGGGGATTCTACCCTCGCATACCTTCACCCCGTTGATGACTACCGCTGGTGTAATTATTACTCCTCTGGCGCTAATCTGTTTCACATCCTTAATCTCGGTGACCATCGCATCCTCTCCTGGCTTCATACCCAGTTCTTTAAGTGCCTGAAGCGCATTCTTCTCGGTCGCCTGACACTTGGGGCAACCCATTCCGCAGACCTCGATAATCATTACATACCTCCTTTAACTCAATATGAAGCCGGCTATCCAGCCGACCAGTGTGCCCAGGATAATAATGGTCCCCACGTAAACAATTGATTTCTTCGTCCCGAAGACCTTGGCGATGGCTATCCAGTTAGGCAGACTCAGGCCCGGTCCGGTCAGCAGAAGCGCGAGGGCGGCGCCTTTACCCATTCCCAGGTTCATCAAGGTGTGGACAAAAGGGCCCTCCGTCAGCGTGGCCATGTAGACCGTTGAGCCAAATAGCGTGGCGATAAATGACTGCCGCAATCCCTCGCCGCCAACCAGCCGTTGCACCCAGTCCATCGGTAGCAGGGCCCCGATGATACCGACAACGAAAACGCCCGCCAGTAGCAGAGGAAAGATAATACGCACAAACCACCAGGATTCCTTGAGCCAGGCTTTAATCTCGGCTTTGCCGATGGCTCGCCAGACATAAATCGACACAACGGCCAGACCGATTGCCCAGATGACTATTTTCTGCCAGTAGGGGCCTTTTGAGATAATGTAGTTCGGGGCGAGGAGCCAGGCAACTAGAATTACCAGCAGAATGACATTGCGCCGGGTCATCAGTGGGGCATGGCTTTTCTTGATGGTCGAGACGCGGTCTTTCTCCTCGCGACGGAAAGTGAAGGACATCACCAGTCCTACGACGAAAGCCATAAGCAGGGCGCTGACGAGCCGGGCAATAACCATCTGGGTGCCCAGTATGGAGCCTGTATAAGACAGTGCCAGGATATTGGCGGCCGGAGCCACCCAGAGTATGATAAAGGCCGCCCCGATACCGGCGCCGCCGTAGTAGATGCCGCTCGAGACCGGGATAACGGTGCACGAGCAGGCGGCGACGAAGAAGCTACCTCCAGCCGCAATGCCAAAAGAAGGCAGCTTCCGTGCTGCAGCACCTAGATAGCCGATAATCGCCTCCCGTGAAATGAAGGTCACGATAGCGCCGGCGAGGAGGAAGGCAGGGATGAGGCAGGTCACCACGTGCAGGGCAATATAGTCCTTGAGGGCGTTTAGCCCGCCAAATAGAACCCCAGTTACGATAGACATGATGATTAGCTCCTATGTTGCATCACGCGTACAATTCTCAGGAATTATGCTGCCGACTTAACATCCCGCATTCTCTCGGCACAGCCGGGTGCCATCCGTTTAGCCTTTCGCAGGCGCTCCCGGTCAAGGCCGGCGACTTTGTTGCCCTCGAGTCCCCGTGTGATGGCTTCCACCACCAGAGATAGGTATCCCTTCATGCCCTCTCTATCTATGGAGTAAATGGACCACAAGCCGTCTTTTCTTAGCTTGAGAAAGCCAACGTCGTAAAGGGCAATCAGGCCGCGGGATGCCCTAGACTGTGATATCTCCAGGGCTTGCATCACCTCGCATACGCAGCACTCCCGTTCCAGAAGCAGGTTGAGCATGCGCAGTTTGGTCTCATCAGATAGTACCTTGAAAGCCTTTACTGTTTCCCTCATATTCCACCTCACAAACTATATGCATAGTCCTGCATACAAGCATATAATAGCCAATTCTTATGGGTTTGTCAACAGATTAACTGGCGTGCTTTGGTGGAGAATACCCCTTCAGGGTAACTTCGAACCTGCAGCCTGAAGAAGAAGAGCATTGGCTAGGGGAATGGTGTATTGAACTGCTTACTGTAGCTAGTGTGGCTCTTGGATACCAAGAATGGTCAGCCGTTCAAGGCACTTTACGCCTCTAACGCCGTCAGGAGCGAAAATCATCGAGCCGGGCTCGGCATCCCACTGTTTTTTACCTGCAGTGAAAATACCCCTTCCTGACACTACATAGAACAAAACATCGTAAGGCTCTTCGTGGGGTGGTATTTCGTACCCGCTCTCCAGGCATATGACCACTGTATTGAAGTGTTCACCCTTGAATACATCCTTCTTTGTTCTGTCCCCCGGTACAAATTCAATAAAATCTTTGATATCGTATTTTCGCTCCCGCGTCATGGTCTTCTCCTCAATGGGTTGATCTTACCTCAGGGTAAGTCTGAGAAATCAACCTATTACCAGCTTATAGATTACCCCCAACAATCCACCACCCAGTACCAGCCAGACCGAATTTATCCTGAATCGGAATATCAGGAACAGGGCACAAAGAGTGAGGGCGATGGTGAAAATGTCCACCAGCACAACACGTCCGAGCTGAATAGCTACTGCGGTCATAAGACCAAGTGAGGCTGCATTAACGCCGTCCAGGAAAGAAGCTGCCCACCATGATTTTCGGACGAATGGCAGGACCCGGCTGAGTAAACCGACAAGTATAAATGACGGCAGAAAGATACCCAGTGTCGCCAGCAGCGCTGAAGGCCATCCCCCTAAAATATAGCCAATGAACGTGGCACTCGTGAATACTGGTCCTGGCGTAAGCTGACCGGCCACTGCAATGGCATCAATGATCTGGGCATTGGTGAGCCAGCCCAACTTCACCACGAACTCGGAATTAAGGAAAGCTAAGAGAACATAGCCGCTGCCGAAGAGCGTCGCACCAATTTTGAGAAAGGTGAGGAAAAGGGTAGACTGGCTGAATGATATTGCAGTAGCAGCCGAAAGGGTTGTAAGCGGAATTTTGAATAATAATGCTGGGGCGGCTAATATAGCTGGCAACCCATGTTTAAAGAGCCGACACCCACCACGCACCAGCAAAACTGCCGCTGCTCCCGCGAAGAGAAGGGCTATTTCGTCGAAGCCAGCCAGGTATAGTGCCAACACTCCTAGCACGACTACGGCAGGAAGATGCCCTTTAATACCCTTTCTGCCTAAAGACCATACCGCCTGAACGATAATGGCGATGACGGCGGGCTTGACCCCATAGAGTACCCATGTAACCTCAGGCAAGGAACCATATTTAACGTAAGCCCAGGCAACAGCTAGAATGGCTGCCATCCCCGGCAGGATAAAGAATCCACCAGCAGCGATAAGGCCACGCCACCCAGCTCGAACTAACCCCAAGTGACTGGCTATTTCTGTGGCGTTAGGGCCCGGAAGGAGCATAGTCGCGCTCATAAGGTCTAAGAATCTCTGGTCGTCTATCCACTTGCGGCGAACGACTATCTCGTGATGCATTAGCCCGATGTAGGCTGCCGGACCACCGAAGCTCGTAGCACCGAGCCTGAGAAAGAGCAAAGCTACCTCTCCCAGACGTTCCGATGGCTTCGAATCCTTCATATTCTCTTGGGCATCGTTTTCTGGTGCATCTTCATGGCTACAGTAAGAAAAAGAGCAGTGAACCCAAGCAGGGCCAGAAGGTCAACAACCACAGGGAGATGGCTTTGTCCCTGGATGGAGTTCCGGGCGATATCAGTGAAGTAAGTCAGAGGCGAAATGTAAGCAATCGCCTGTCCCCAGCCAGGCAACTGGTCCAGCGGGATAAAGATGCCACTGATGAATATCACTGGGAATCTCACTGCTGCAGCAATCATGTTTACCGTGGCCGGCACATTGGTAGGAGGAATGGAGAAGACATTACCCAGAGAAGCAAAACAGAAGGCAGCCAGAATAACCGCAAGGGCAAATAGCACCGGGCTGGATACGGTTATACCGAGGGCAAGGCCAATGATGATAGGCACCAGGGAGATTGCCGTTCCAAAGGCAAAAGAGGCAAGCACATCTCCCATGATAATGGTCTCAACCCTCACCGGGCAGGACATCAGTCGCTCCAGCGTTCTTGCCTGCGCTTCCCATGGCACCACTACTGGTGATATAGAGGTAGCAGTGAAGAAGAGAATCATCCCCAGAAATCCCGGCATCATAAAGTCGAGAGTCATATTCCTGCCAATGGTGAAAGAGAGGAACAGGAAAACAGGGAAGAGCAGACCAAAGATTACTACCGGCCCCTTGGAGTAGAAAATCTTGATGCTTTTCTTGGCAATGGTGAATGACCGTATTGTCTGATCAATAATTCCAAAGCTACTTTTCACGGCTTTTCTCCTCAGTCAGTCTAACAAATGCATCTTCTAATGAAGGCGAACGGACGTTAAGAATATTCATGGTGAGCGAATTGGCACGGCTGAAGTCAACAAGCGCGGTGACGAGGAGGGTGGTATTCTCAGTGTAGAGCCTGAAACGGCGGATGTCAGGTTTTTCCCCCTCACCCGCCTCAGCACGAGATAGCCCGCCTGCACTCGTTCCCATCATACCGCTCCCACTAACCCCCGTTGCCCCTGTTCCAGTAAGGGGACTCATGCCACCCGCCGGCTGTGCCTCCATTTTACCCTTTCCCCCTCCCATACCGCCCGGTCTGCCAACACCCGCCATCGCCATCTGTGCCCGCAGTCTGTCGGCTGCTTCTATCGCCTGTGCTGTCTCTAGCCGGCTTACTCCCGGTAGCTTAGCCAGCACTTCAGAACACACGGGTTTATCAAAACTCAAGTCAATCAGGTAGAACCGGCCGCCCGTGATGCTCAGGTTGTCCGGAGTGTCTACTGCCGCAAGCTTGCCATGGTTAATGATGGCCACTCGGTCACAAAGCTCAGCGGCTTCGTCCATATTATGAGTCGTCAGCATAATGGTCTTACCCTCTTTGCCGAGATTGCGGAGCATAGCCCTGATAGAACGGGCGCTCTGCACATCAAGCCCGCTGGTTGGCTCATCAAGGAAAAGAATCTGGGGGTCGCTTAAAAGCGCCATCGCCAGGATGAGGCGTTTTCTCATACCCATAGAGTAGGTCACTGCCTTGCTGTCTTTCCTCTCATAAAGCCCCAACTCCTGTAAGAGCGCCTCAGCCCGCTTTTTTGCCTCAGCGGCAGGGGTGCGGTAAAGCTCAGCCATGAGCATGAGATTACCCCACCCGGAAAGGTCCATGTAGGCATTGACCATTTCCGGCACAACCCCGGAGAGCTGTTTGGCAGAGAGACTGCCTGCTGCATGTCCCATCACACTGGCTTTGCCCTCATCCTTCTTTATCACCCCGATGAGCATACGGATTGTTGTCGTCTTACCTGCCCCGTTGGGTCCCAGAAAGCCGAAAAGCTCACCTTCTTTCACCTCAAAACTGATGTGGTCAACAGCTAGAATTTGCTCATAGCGTTTGGTTAAACCTTTTACCTCGATGGCATAATCTTGAGTAGCCATGTCTCCTCCTTTGTTGGGATAAGCTTTGCTAAAAGGATATTGATTCCCAACTAGTGCCGTGGGACCAGGTGTTTGAATTCCTCAGCCAATTGGTAGCCGCATTTTTGCCCACCGGCCCGTGCCCAAGCATAGACTCGCTCTTGAGGCGCTTCTCCAAAATGCGACTGGGAAGCGTGGGCGCGTATCGCAGCCACTTTCAAATCGATCGTGTCGGTGATATCTTCGCCGTGGTCTGGCTGGTCAGACTGGAAAAGAAAGACTTCATCGACCTTCCATGCGGTCTCGTCTCCCCGAATCATCTGGTTGCCCGCATTCACAATGGCTGCCAGTGCCGTAAAACCCACTGCTCGATGGTCCGGGTGTATCCGGTAACGAGCCCAAGGGTCGTGGGTCATAAGTACATGGGGCTGCAAGCGTCGGATGATACGGGCTAGTTCATGCCTGAAGGACAGCGTTTCTTCCAGTTCACCGTCCTCATGCCTGAGGAAAGTAAGCGACTTCACCCCCAAGATATCCGCTGCATTTTGCTCTTCTTGCTCTCGAAGTGGTCCCAGGCGTTCCGGTGTCATTGCAGGGTCATTGCTGCCCCTATTACCACTAGTGCAGAGGACGTAGTGAACTTCGCGCTTTTCCTTGGCCCAGCGCGCTATGGTGCCACCGCAACTAATGTCGGCGTCATCTGGGTGCGCCTGTATAACCAGAATGCGCTTTACGACTACTGGAACACCTTCTTGCTGCATAACTATAGCCTCCCGCACCTTGTCATTTGTTAACTGATTGGCTTACAAGTATCCAGCACTTAGCGCGGGATACGCAAGGCAGAATTGGCCTTTTCTGCAACCTGAATTACTCTTGCCTCTTCTTAAGCTCAGCCAAACGTTCCTCCACACCTTTAGCTTCGGCGTGAAGCTGCTTGAGATACTCTTCCAATCTGGCGGCGATTTCTTCGCGGGAAATAAAGCGCCGATGGAGTCTCATACCTCCGTGATGCTGGTGGCACCCGCATCTACAACCACCGTGGTGGTACCATCCCTCGTACGTACCATGATGCTCGTGCCCGCCGCACCCACAATCTTCGCCATGACCTTCCTGCCCGTCCTCGTACTTTTCGCCATGATGTTTACCGTGTTCACCATAACCGCAGTTTCCTTCCCTGTACATTGGCTCCTCCTCATCATAAGTCTATAAGTTATTACTTATAGAGAAGTTTAATGTATGGGAATTATCTTGTCAAGAAGTGGGGCGAGCAAACAAAGAAAGATAGCGGGACAGGTAGTGGCTTATGCCAGATGACAGTTTTGTCGGCAGGGATCTTCTTCGCAAATTTTATCGAATTCGAGCGCGGTGGAAAGAATTCCCTGGCAGCGTTTCAGCCCTTCAGGGTCAATCAGATAGTGCATACGGAACCCGCGTCTCTCTCCAATGACCAGTCCAACCGACTTTAATACCCGGAGATGCTGGGAAACCGCCGGTTGAGTTATGCCAATCAACTGCGAAAGGTTATTGACACAGCGGCATCCGGGGGGATTCTGGCGGCAAAGGACCTGGAGCAGTTTGAGTCTAGTAGGATCCGCTAGCGCAGCGAATAACTCTGCTTGTTCCTTTATTTTTGTAACGTCTAACAGTGTTTTTTCTTGCACTTCAACACTTTTTTGGCTCTTCATTGACACACTTAATGATAATGATTCATAGTGTGGGATGTCAACGAACTACGAATTGACTGTACCTAATTCGTAGTTCTCAGGTAAGGATTTCACATTCTAGTAAATTGTTGGGTCACAGAAGCTTGTGTTGTGTCTCGCTAGCCCACCTGAGTTCCAATCAGGTGGGCTCCGGACACGATTGGTGTTGGGACGCTTAAGAATTTATTGCGCTACTCTTTTCGTCAAAATGTGAAATGTAGACTTCAAGCACTAGCAGGATATTATAGTCAACTCGATATTCGACATACTTTATCACATCGAATGGTGTATTAGCTGATGATTAACGGTATATTGGTTTTTGGATTTATTAAAGGAAGACTATTGGTCGGACTTTTCCAGATACTTCTTTGTCCAAGGGCAGGCAGCCATACACAAACCACAGAAAGTCCTGCCTGTAGTCGCTCCGTCAGTTCTCATTGTTAAAAGTTCCTGAGCGGTTTTCCGGCAGGCAAAAACATCTACCAAAGAATCTCGCTTTACACCAATATGCCAGT
>Ga0315296_10001811_pt1 | contig 18535 bp, 11 predicted proteins | sample YL17G14_18_MG_FD_203921 | JGI IMG/M metagenome (GOLD analysis project Ga0315296, IMG submission 203921) | Sediment microbial communities from Yellowstone Lake, YNP, Wyoming, USA - YL17G14_18 | ecosystem: Environmental > Aquatic > Freshwater > Lake > Sediment | place: USA: Wyoming | collected... | reverse complement strand
AGGTAGTAGTCAAGATGCTCATGACTTACCGCACCATGAAGAGTACCTGCCAACCACGTTTTCAGCAGCCCTACGACATGATGCACGCGCGGAAGGAGCTCGGACGCCGACTCTTTCCGCCTCGCCAGGATGGTAACTTCATGCTGATAACCTTTCTTTTCCAGACCAGCGTACCCTTCCCAGCCATCAGTATGCACCACACTGCCAGGCTCAATCGATTCCTCTATGAACGGTTCCAGACTCCCCGCAGACGCATTTTGAATTCGACGCATGCGTATCCTGCCAATACGACTGCCATCTTCTTGTGCCGCAACCACTATCAAAGCTTTCTTCTCCGTTTTGCGTCCACGGAGGCCCTTTTCTTCAGCACCCAAGTACGTTTCGTCTACCTCCACTCGTCCAGACAATCGGTCACGTCCCGGCCGCACCATAGCACGTCGCAATTTGTGCATCCACGTCCACGCGGTCTTGTAGCTGCCCAAACCGAGAACCCTCTGCAGACCCAGGGCGCTGGCACCCGTCTTCAGAGACGTCATCCACCAGATAGCCCGAAACCACAACATCAACGGCTTGTGGGTGTTCTCGAAAATCGTTCCGGCTGTCACGGAGGCATGATAGCCGCAGGTCGCGCAAACTACCAGGTCTCTGTCCGTCATGCAAGCTTTGCGACCCGTGCAGCGAGGACAGACGAATCCTTCCGGCCAGCGCAGCTGGTAAAGGTATCGGCGGCAAGCATCTTCTGTCGAAAAACGTGCCTCAAATTCTGTAAGCATCCGGGGATAATCTTCCATGACCCCATACACTACATCTTGTGCCTACTTGAGTCAAGTGAATACCCCCTTTTGCCGAATTCTACTGGCCGCGGGCAACTCTTCAGTGATGATCACGTCGAGTGGGAAGTCATCAAGCCAAAACGCGATTCTCAACGGATTCACGTGGAAGGGTGTCTTCTTGTCAGGCGTACCGGCATTCTGATGGTCAGGAGTGTTGAAATCTATCCTGACTGCGGTATTATTGACAGGGTGCAGGCAGCAGTACCGACTGTGAGGCTAAATAACAAGTCCAGGACGGAAAAGAAAAACAACTGTTGGAGGTTCTCTCATGTTGAAAGAAAGGTCTTCCGGATCATTTGCTTCCCGCGTAGCTTTGGTGTTTGTCTTGCCCCTCGCGTCCGTGATCGGCGCCCCCAGCCAGGTTCAGAAAGGAGAAATGGCTGGTTATCTGCTCGTACCTCACGGGAAGGTGGCCGAAACGTATAATGCCGGCTTTTCCATGTATGCGGCAGCCTGGCCTTTGTTGGAGAAATATCCGGGAAATCGTTTTCAAACCGGCCTGTTCGGCACCTGGATGCATGCGCAGTACGATGTCCGTCCGTCTGAGGATCTGGGCAGGCTGTATTCCGATATCGAAGGCGGCCTGGGCTGGTGGCGCGACACGCGGTTCGCCACGGAAACGCCCAAGTTCATCATGGGCGGGGTGGCCTTGAATTTCGTTGAATGGGCCAACGGACCCGGGGCCGGCAAAGGAAGGAGTTGGACCGAACCTAAAGGCAAGTATGGTGTGGCGCAACTCAGCCCCTGGCTGCTGTGGCCGCCCGATGGCCTGAACCTCAAGCAAGGCACCTGCGGCGAGCTGTTTGGCTATGGATATCTACCGCTTCCACTCACCGAGGCCAAATCCACCACCGCCGGGAAGAATGTGCCAACCGGAAACAACTGTTGGACATTGTTTCTGAACACAGCAAACTTCAAAGGTCCGGTTGCGTTCTTCACGCCTTATTTCTTTTCGCGCCCGTCAGTGGACGACCCGCGCCTGGCGGGCATGTTTCTGGACAGCCGCCCTTCCGGGCCGAATCGAGCGATGCAGATGGAGACCCAGTACGTCCCCAGCGTCCAGGCCACTGACGCAAAGGGGCAGACTTATGCCCGAATAGCCCCCACTTCGTTCCCACGAGGTCCACAGGGCAATTCGGTGGTACTGCATCAGGTTACGGCCTACAGCAAGAAAGCATTGTGGGACGCCGTAGAAGCCTGGTTTGCGGGCGGAGCCCCGGCCAGCGGCGCCATCTACCCGTCGGCAGGCAGTATGTACAGCTTTCGCGCAGAAGGAGGGGCAACCTGGAGGATATATACCTCCTCCACCCCCAGAGAAGAAAGGGTGCGCATCGCCTGGAGTTCTTTTGCAACTCCCGTGGCGCATGATCCAAGTACTTTCGGGTATCGGTGGAACCACCAACTCACTACTAGGAACGGTACAAAGAACGGTGCACTGGTGACACTTCCCCAGTATTATCGCTTGGCGAACGATGAGAATGGGAATCCGCAGTGGGTCGTCGTGGCGCCCGAAGACGTTTCGGCTGAAACGGGACTGAGCAAGATCCGCTTCGATCGCGCCGGCAGGCCTCGTCCTGAGCCCTACGTCACCCCCGACGATCCGCAGAGCTGCTGGAAAAAGCCCGGCCCCGTGGCAGGACCTTTCCAGGCCCATCCGGGGGACGGCAGCGTAGTGACGTACTACTGGTATCGATTTGCCGACCAGCCTGCTTTGCTCAACGCTGATTTGACGGACCAAGAGAGAGAGAACCTGCAGGCGCGGGTGGAAAGAATTCACCGGAACTGGACAAAAGACCGCAACTACGTGCCTCCCCCTACGATTGGAAAACTGGCGGATATTGATCCAGCCTTGATTGTCACCCCGCCGCCCGGTCTGGAGGCAGGATACGTCCCCATCGCCACACGACAGGCAGCGGAAGAATAGGTTGGCTTCGGACCAATGTCCTTCGCAGCCTCAGCTAGGCAGGTACCGAAGTAGATATCATATTGGACCTCGCCGGGTCCTGTGGACCAGCCAAGAGCGGCAAAGTTCTGCTCAACGACGGCGCCGTCGGCCGGAGTCATATTTTGGGCAATTCCCATATCCCACGGTGACAGTTCCGAGCCGGGGATCGCAGTCTGAGCACCGGCAGGTCAGTACGCCACCTGCAGGAGGTCGTCGCCCGTACCTTCTCTGTACACGGCCTCGATGTAGTACTTCTTGCCTGCCTCGAGCATGATAGGAACCGACTTTTGGCCAAGGTATTTGGTCCACTCGTTTGGATTCGTCCAGTCGAGCGCCCTGGCTATCTCCACCTTCTGGCTGGCGCTTACCTGCAGGCTCAGGTATAGGCGACTCTCGTCGTCACTGGTTATCCAGAATGTGTACTGGCCGATTGTATGCGGATGGAAATAGCCACGAACCCAGGCTCCATAGTTGTCAGTCAGGTCCGGCAAGCCAGGCGGTGCGTCCGCACCCGTCTCCGGAACCTCGAAGCTTGTCAGCATGGCGCTGCCCGTCGGGTTATCTGGATAGCTGGCATTATCCCACAGGTCGCACAAGTTACTGCCGGTGATGTTCGTCCACCATTCGATCAGAATCTGGCCCGTCTGTCCGCTGGCCGTTGTAACCAAGCCCAGAACCATAACCAGACAAAATGAATAAATCAGATTCTTTTTCATAATATTCCTTCTTCAGAAAGTTGGAAGATAACAGTAAACGCGTTTTTGCCTCTGCTCGATTCTTGTCCCTGATGTGATTTATAACACATTGGTAAGGTTCTGTACTTTCCAAGAAAATTGTTTGGGCTTAGCTCTTTGACAACATGTCTGTAAACAAAAATGGCTCATCCTTGCCGATGTGTTCAGTAGAAACAAAACACACATTTGCAAAGGAGAGCCTATGTTTAACGAATGGATTTTCCCAGACAACTGGCAAATCTGGGTAGTTGCTCTTTGAAGCGTCCTGCATCAACGCTCGGCCTGGCGATTGGCTGGAATCTTCATCGGAATTATCCTCGCTAAAGGTCGAAAAACCGTAACCAGTTGGTTCCGAGCCGCTGGTGTCTGCCAGCGATACAAAGCGTTCTACTATTTCATCGGCTCTATCGGCAGAAAAACTGAAATAGTAGCGACTGTCTTGTTTGAAATTACGATAAGTCTGATTCATAGCAAAGATGACAGGGTCTTGATGGCTATCGATGATGGCCCGACAAAGAGATATGGTCCTTTTGTTCAAGGGGCGGGAATCCATCGTAATCCAACCACTACCCCTGACGGGGCTAAGTTCATCTACGGCCATCTGTGGGTAACTATCTCGGCTGTGGTCCGCCATAAGCTCTGGGCAACTATTGGACTGCCGTTTTTGGCCAAGATGTACATTCGAGTCAAAGATGTAGCCAAGATGCCCACAAAATACCAAGTAGTCTTTCAAGACAAGCTTCAGCAGGCAGCAGAGCTTGTAAAATGGGCCTCGCAATGCTGCAGACGGCTGGGAAAACAGCTCTGGATTATCACTGATGGAGGTTTCACCAAGGCCAGATTTCTCAAACCGGCGATACGAATGGGAGCAACAATTATCACTCGTCTGCGAAAAGATGCAGCGTTGCATGACCTGCTTAAACCGGTTAAGAAGCGCAAGCGTGGACGACCACGTAAATATGGCAAAAGAATTTACCTTTGCAATAAGGCCTCCGAAGACCGAGGATGGTTTAAGGTTATGGTAACACTCTATGGAAGGCAAGAAACCAAACAGGTTAAGCTTTTTAAGGCAACGTATCGTCCAGCAGGTGGGCAGGTTCTGGTCTTGATAGTTCGGCAAGCAATAGATTGTTGGCAAGCTTACATGTGCACGAACCTTTCTGCTACCGCCCAGCAAATACTGGAGGCGGTTTCTGATCGAATGGCCATTGAGCAGAACTTCGCTGACCTCAAGGACATTGAAGGTGCAGGCCAGCAGTAGGTTCGTAACTATTTTGCCAGTGTTGGGGCGTTCCACCCAGGGCAAACGCATCTTAACTTACGGTAATAGCAGGAAATAGCCGATGATTTGGGTAGGCGTACTTCGGATGGTACGCTGAATAATACCCTTTGCGGAGGCTGTGGATGGCTACATCAATCTGGGAACATTTCTCTATTCTGCCGGACCCTCGCGTTGAACGGACCAAGCTGCACAAGCTTGAGGACATCCTCACCATTGCCATTTGTGCCATGATATGTGGGGCCGAGACGTGGGTGGACATCGCCGATTTCGGACGGGCCAAGGAGGCGTGGCTACGCACCTTCCTGGAACTGCCCCACGGCATACCTTCCCACGATACTTTCGGTCGGCTCTTTGCTATCTTAGACCCACGGGGCTTTGAGCGGTGCTTTCAGTCGTGGATTGCCACGCTGGCCGGCTCCAGTGCCGCTAAGCTCATTGCCATTGACGGTAAGACCATACGCCGCAGCCTCGACCGGGCAAGCGGCAAGGCAGCCATTCACATGGTCACGGCATGGGTTCATGAGAACCACGCGGCCTTCGGGCAGCTGCGAACCGAGGACAAGAGCAATGAAATAACGGCGATTCCGCAACTTCTTGAGATGCTGAACCTCGAGGCGGCTACAGTCACCATTGATGCTATTGGCTGCCAGAAGGACATTGCCCAGAAGGTGCTGGATAAAGACGGTCAGTATGTCTTGGCGGTCAAAAGCAATCAAGAGACGCTGTATGAGGACATCCGGCTGTTTCTGGATGACGCGGTAGAAAACGATTTCCGCGGTATCGAGCACGACCTGTACGAGCAGACAGAAAAGGGTCACGGTCGAATTGAGATGCGGAGGTGTTGGACGACGGGTCAAACGCAGTGGTTACACCAACGGCACGACTGGCCCGGGCTGCAGAGTATCGCGGCGGTGGACTGTCGCCGAGAAATCAGTGGCAAAATCAGCACGGAACGGCGTTATTTTATCAGCAGCTTACCTGGACGGACTGCTCAACGTATCGCCGTGGCGGTGCGGAACCACTGGTGTGTAGAAAATGAGTTGCACTGGTCGCTGGATGTGTGCTTTGGAGAGGACCAGAGCCGGGTGCGGATCGGTAATGCGGCAGAGAACCTCTCGCGAGTCCGCCGTTTTGCTCTGACACTGCTCAAACAGGAGACAACCGGGAACATCGACCTGGCCACCGAGGACGGCAGCAGGGTTGTCCAGCTAAACGGCAACAGCGCCGGCAGCGAGCGTGCGCTGGCTTTCAACGGAATCACCAACCCGATCGACGACGATGAGGCGGGAATACTGTTCTTTCGGTTTAGGTTCCGTGATTCGAGTCGGAGTGTACGCACGTTTATGGCCTTGATATCGGATGTCAGCAATAATCCCACCAACGGCACTAGCGCCGATGATCCATTGTCTATGCCGCTTGCGGTTCGCTGGGCGGGCAATCCCGGCGAGGGGCTGAGTGTCCTGACGACCAACGGGGCGACCATTCTAAAGAGCGGCCTGGCCCGTGGACAGTGGTACAACATCTGGCTGGTGGCCGACAACGCCAACGACGTATTTGAGCTGTACATCAGCGCCGCGGACGGCCCCTCCGGGGCGGCGACCCTGCCAACCGAGGCTGATTTCGTCGCGAGCCTGCCTTTCGTGACGGCGACGACTGATTCTCTCAACGGTATGATGATTTCAAACCCGAGCGGTACCGGTCAGGCAGAAAGAATCTCGGTCGATGAGTTTTACTGGGACGGCGATCAGGGTCTCAGACCGCCGACTAAGGCCCACAATCCCAAGCCGGTCAATATGGCCGAGGGCGTGCTTGTCGACGGAGCCCGGTTGAGCTGGAACACGGGTACGGAGCCGAACGATCCGAACGTGCCCAATCCGAACATCATCGCGCATTATCTATGGATCAGCGCGCCGTACTATCCGGTGAATCCCGTCATTCCAGAGAGGTGGTGGCGCGAACCCGGCGCTCAGCAGTTCACGATCGGTGCCGACACGGCTCCGGCCGACGGCCAGGTCGATCCGAACGTCGTTATAGATATTCCGGGTCTGCAGAGGGACAAGCTGTACTTGTGGGTCGTTGACGAAGGGCTCGTCGGGGCCTCCGGGCCGGAAGAGGCGGATCCGAGCAAGATCATCTGGGGCAACGTGTGGCGGTTCGAGACCGAGACGTCAGGGCTGATGGCCGACGCCGGTCTCAATATCCTCACCTGGCTGGACGAGACGACCGGCAAGGCCACGGTTACGCCAGACGCCAACGTGTTCGATCCGTCGGGCGACTTGGCTTCCATACTCTGGAGCTTCAACTCCCCGCCGGACGATCCCAATGTTACGATTTCAAATCCGACAGTTGAAGATCCCACAGTCGAGATGACTGTTACCGGAACATTCACTTTGAGCGTTGTGGCCACGGACCTTGCGGGCAACCCGCCGGGTGAAGACACGATGGAAATCCGTGTTTTCGCCAATAGCTGCGAAGCGGCGCAGAATAATCCGAACGGCTACAATGCGCCACAGGGCGACCTTAACGGCGACTGCATAGTGGATTTCCTCGACTTCGTCATGTTTGCGACCGATTGGGCCGATGACACGAGACTGATCACAGCAGAAACATACGAGTAGGACCTCTCTGTAGCGTCATCGATGTCAGTTCCGGAATGCGGTTCGCAATGACCGCAGTGGGAGCAGTTGTACGCGCGAGCTTGGATACCCGATCGACTGTGTCGCGTGCAGGATTGCCAATTACTAGGTCAAATTGCTTTTATCTGAGTTTCTGCGCAGGCAAGATGGAGTATGTGATCTGAGGAGGGTAGTTTGACAGAACAATCATAGGCGAAAGTCTTGCCGTCTAAAAATCTCCCACAATCTTTGGGACGGTTATCAAGGCAGAGTGTGGTTGTGTACAAACTCGCACTATGGTATCATGCGGAGTTGTTTCTGGCCGAAATTGTGTCGGGTACCCGGTGGTATTGTTGTTGTCGCCGATAAACGCCTACGCAGAGTTTGTCACCTTGTAACGAAGCAGTCTTGTTTGGCGCAGCGCGATTCTATCGGTGGACTTGCGTGTTGCTGATTGGAGGGCTGGGGAAGGAAAGCTTTTGTGCCTTATCACGGCAACCGACGGGGACGGCATCTGCGCCACGGGCGGGTTAAGCAAGTGGGATATCGGGCTGCATGGCTTCACTGGCATTATGGAAAAGTACGGATTCTACGATCAGACCCACGCTTACTCCTGTTATCCTCGCCATGTGATCCGCAGCGGCCAGGAAGTGCTGTTGGGGACTGATTCCGGACAATCCCTCCGTCGCGGCAGGCAAGAACAACAAGAAATGCAGCGGCGGCGACCAGCTTTATAATCTGGCCGAGGACATCGGTGAAACTAATAATGTTGCCGCTGCACATCCTGATCTCGTGGAGGAGATGACCGAGCTGCTCCAGAGCATTCGCCAGAAGCGAAGGAGTTGACAATGATGACAGGAATCGCTGCAACAGTCCGTGATATCAGTACAATGGCGATAGCCGTAATCCTGTTGATTGTCAATCCAGTTCGGGCCCCTGAACTGTTGGCGAAAGCCTCGCCTTCCTCGCGGCCCAACATCCTCATCATTCTTGCCGACGATCTTGGTTACGGCGACGTGCACTGCTACAATCCACAACGTGGAAAGATTCCCACGCCTAATCTGGACCGCCTTGCCGCCGAAGGAATGCGTTTCACGGACGGGCACTCAAGTTCCGGTGTGTGCTCGCCGTCTCGCTACGCGCTGCTCACGGGTCGCTATCACTGGCGGTCGAGGCTGCAGCAAGGGATCGTTCCTGTATGGGGTGCGCCGCTGGTCGCGCCGGACCGGCTCACGGTAGCCGGCCTCGCCAGGCAGCACGGCTACCGCACCGCGTGCATAGGCAAGTGGCACCTGGGCCGTGACTGGCCGATCACGCAGGAGCAGCAAGCGCACTTCACCGGCCTTGGCGGCAAGGCCGGCGGCGGTGGGGAAGTCTCCACAAGCATCATCGATGCGCACCGTGCGACATGGAAAGACGTTTCCCCCCGACCGATCACCGGCGGGCCGACCACCCGCGGTTTTGACGAGTACTTCGGCACAGACGTGCCCAACTGGCCGCCGTATTGTTTCATCGAGAACGACCGCACCGTCGGCATCCCGAGTGAGCTGCTGCCAGTCGACAAGTTGGCGAAGAACCAGGCCAGCCTTCAAGGCCCAGCGCTCACCGGCTGGCAGCTCGAAACCGTTCTGCCCACAGTGGGTGATCGCGCGGCTGCCTTCATTCATCGCCAGGCAACAGCCAAGCAGCCGTTCCTGCTTTACCTGCCGCTCACATCCCCGCACACGCCTTTGGCCGTGAACAAGGAATGGCTTGGCAAGAGCGGCTTGAACCTCTATGCCGATTTCGTGATGGAAACCGACGCGGTTGTGGGACGCGTCCTGGAAGCCTTGCGCCAGAGCGGTGCGGCTCAGAACACCGTCGTCCTGTTCACCAGTGACAACGGCTGTGCCCCCTATATCGGGGTAGATGAACTCGAAGCAAAGGGCCACTTCCCCAGCGGTCCGCTCCGTGGCTACAAGGGGGCCGCATTCGAAGGCGGACATCGCGTGCCATTCATTGTCCGCTGGCCCGGCGTGGTGAAACCCGGTGCCGTGTGTGACCAGCTCGTTCATCAGGCCGATCTCATGGCCACACTGGCCGACATCTTGGGAGCGAAGCTGCCGGATGAAGCCGGTGAAGATAGCTTCAGTCTGCTGCCGCTGCTCAAGGGCAGTGATAGGCCGGTTCGCGAGCACGCCGTCAGTTGCGCGTCCAGCGGCGTTCCCGGCCTGCGCCGCGGCCCGTGGAAACTCATTCTGGAACGAGATCCGGAGTCAAAGACCTCTGTCCATCTCTACAACCTTGATACCGACATCGGTGAGAGGACGAGCCTCGCTGCTGAAAGGCCCGAGCTTGTCGCCGACATGCATGCCCTGATGGAGAGACTTATCACCGATGGCCGCAGCACGCTTGGCAAGAAGCAGATTAACGATGTGGAGGTCCGCCGATACCCCGTCACTGAGGCTTCGCAGAAGCAAACAGAGTCAAAACAGGAGAAAAAATGAAAGCCAGCAAATCACCATCATTGTATCGTTCTATGTTCCTCACCCACGCTGTTCTTGTTGTAGCGGCAGTTTGTCTGGCGGCTCTGTGCCCCACCGCCCTCGGCGCTTCTGGCGTAGAGAAGCCCAATCCCCGGACACCAAATATCCTGTGGTTGATCGGCGAGGATTTTGGCCCGCATATGGGCTGCTACGGGACCAAGGAGGTCTGGACGCCCAACCTGGACCGTCTGGCCGGCGAGGGGGTACGCTACACCCGCTTCTACAACGGGCACGTGTGCTCGCCCAGCCGCTCGGCGTTCAACACGGGCATGTATGCCACGACCATCGGGGCGCACAACCATCGCACCTCCAATAAGAAGCTGCTGCCGGACGGGGTGAAGGTGCTCAGCGACTGGATGCGAGGGGCGGGCTACTTCACAGCGAACATCCGCCAACTGCCCTTGCCGTGCGATTTCAAAGGCACCGGCAAGACCGATTGGAACTTCAGGTACGAAGGTAAACCGTTCGACTCCGCGAGTTGGAGCGACCTCAAGGCGCATCAGCCGTTCTACGCACAGGTCAACTTCAGCGAGACGCACCGCGCCTTCACCGCGCCTAAGAAGGCCGACCCGGCTAAGGTGGAAATCCCACCTTACTATCCCGACCATCCGGTGACACGGCAAGACTGGGGCAAGTACCTTGACGAAGCTACCGAGCTGGATCGCAAGGTAGGCCTCGTGCTCGCAGCGCTGGAAAAAGACGGCCTGGCTGACAATACCGTTGTCGTCTTCTTCGGCGACAACGGGCAGTCGCATGTCCGCGGCAAGCAGTTCTGCTATGAGGAGGGATTGCTGGTGCCACTGATCATCCGGTGGCCCAAGAATTTCCCCACCCCTGCGTATTTCAAGGCCGGCGGCGTGGACAAACGCCTGCTCCACGGCATTGATCTCGCCCCTACCATGCTGGCTCTTGCAGGAGCGCCCAAGCCTGCCAAAATGCAGGGGCAGATCTTTCTGGGAGATCGCTGCGAGCCGGATCGCCAGTACGTTTTCGGCTATCGCGACCGCTGCGACATGACGGTCATGCGGATTCGCACGGTGCGGGACGAGCGATATCGCTACATCCGCAACTTCACACCGTGGGTGCCGTTCCTGGCCTACAACGAGTACAAGCAAAAGCAATATCCCGTCTGGAACCTGCTGACGGAACTGCACGCACAAGGCAAGCTCACGCAGCCGCAGGAGTTGCTGTGCCAGTCGAAGATGCCGGAAGAGGAGCTCTACGACCTCGACACCGACCCGTGGGAAATCAACAACCTTGTCAAGTCGGCAAAGACCGAGCATCAGGCCGAGTTGAATAAGCTTCGCGGCGTTCTGGAGAGATGGATTGAAGAGACGAACGACCAGGGCCGGCGCCTTGAGTCCTTGGAGGAGCTGAGGAATAGCGAGCCCCGGTTTGTGCCGGAGCGAGACTGGCGTCCTGCGCCAGGATCGAAAGAAGCCGGTTGAGAATGTCGAAAAACTGTAAATTGAAAATTGGATAAGTGAGCCCTCGGCCAAAGGGTCGGGAGCTTGTTGACCAAACCATGAATCTAAGTAAAAGGAGGACCAAAGAATGAGTGCCGGACGCATCAGATACTGCCTGATCTTGCTGGCCGTGTGTGTGGGTCTGCCCGCCATACCCGCAGACACGTTTGGAGCCGCCCGTATGCCGGACACCTCGAAGATGAATGTCTTATTCATCATCGCCGAGGACTGGAATGCGGGCACGCCCGGCTGCTACGGCAATCCCATCTGCAAGACGCCGCACCTGGACCGCTTCGCCAGCAGTGCCGTCCGATTCGATTCCGCCTACGTGCAGGCCGTCTGCTGCAATCCCTCGCGCACATCGTTCCTTACCGGATTACGTCCGCTCACCAGCCGGGTCTGGAACAACAGCCAGGAGATGGATAAGAACCTGCCGCCAGGCACTGTCACTCTGCCGGAGTTGCTCAAGAAAAAGGGTTTTTATACAGCCGTCATCGGCAAGTTCTTCCACACAGTCGAATACGCCGAGAAGCAACTGCTCGCCTTCGACCGGATTGAGAGTTATGGCAAGCCGCCGGGATGGGAGGGGCCCGGTCCGGTTCTCACGTTTCCACCGGTCAAGCGAGATAGAGATCCTGCTCCCAAGGACAGAAACAGTAAGGCATACCGTGAATGGCGCTCCCGGAATTCCGATCGCTACGGTGATTCGGGGCTGGCGCCAGAAGAAGAGGGCGACTATCGTAACGCCCAAATTGCCTGCGCGTTGTTGAAGGAGTTCGCGCAAACGAGAAACCAGTTCTTTCTTTCGGTTCATCAATCGCGCCCGCACACACCGCTTGTTGCGCCTAAGAAGTACGTCGACATGTATGACCCGGTGAAGATTCCCGATCCGCCCGCGCCGCCAAAATTGGAGAGCAGTCTCTACCCCCGGCGTCTGACCGTCGGCAATCCGGACATCTTCATGAGGCAGCAGCCGACGCAGCAGCAAGCCAAGGAGGCCATTGCCGCCTACTATGCGTGCGTGAGTTTTGTGGACAGCAACATCGGCATGATCCTCGATGAATTGGAAAAGCAGGGTCTGGCCGACAGCACCATCCTCTTCATTCTGGGTGACCACGGCTTCCATCTGGGCGATCATGGATTTTGGTCCAAGTATTCGATGCTTGAGGCCACGCGGCGTGCGCCGTTGTGGGTGCGAGTGCCAGGTGCGCCGGCCAATGGCCGGGTCTGCCACGAGTTCGTTGAGTTTGTGGACTTCGTGCCCACCGTCGGCGAACTCGTAGGCCTCGACCTGCCCGCCAATTTGGAAGGACTTAGCTTTGTGCCGCTGCTGGCAAATCCGAGTCAGCCCTGGAAAAAAGCCGTGTTCATGGTCGAGAACGAGAACAGTCAGGTCGTGCGAAACCGCAATTTCAGTTATCTGGAGTTCAAAAAGGGGCCGGTTCCCGCGGCTCTCTTTGACCTGGAGAAAGATCCATGGGAAACGGTCAATCTGGCGGACGATCCAGCCTATGCGAAAACGCGGCAGGATATGGCCGAACTGCTAAAGGCCGGCTGGAAGGCCGCGCTACCCGAAGGCATAGCTTCAAGACAATAGGGAAGTACAATCGCTTCCATCAAGACGATTAGCCGGTAGGAGACCAATCTTGAATGTAAAGCTCTTTATCTTCGTTGTTATTGTGCTGGCGCAGTTGGCCGTGCTCTACGCCGCCGACACACCCGTGCAGAAGCCCAACATCCTCGTTATCCTGGCAGATGACCTCGGATACGCCGATGTGGGTTTCAACGGATGCAGGGACATCCCGACACCGAACCTCGACCAGTTGGCCAGGCAGGGTGTGCGTTGCACCAGCGGCTACGTGACGCATCCGTTTTGCAGCCCGACACGCGCAGGACTTCTGACCGGCCTCTACCAACAGCGTTTCGGCCACGAGAATAACCCGGCGTGGCTGCCCCAGAGCACGGTGGCCGGATTGCCACTGTCGCAGACGACGCTGCCACAAGTATTGAAGAGAGCGGGGTACGTGACCGGCTGCGTCGGAAAATGGCACCTCGGGGCCCATCCACAGTTTCATCCGAACCGGCGCGGTTTCGACGAATACTTCGGCCTACTCGGCGGTGGGCATGTCTATACTCCTGGGGCGAGGGGCAGTGTCGAATACCAGATTCCGATGGACCGCAACGGCAGGCCCGAGCCGCTCGCGGAGTACCTCACGACCGTGCTTGGCCGTGAGGGTTCGTCATTCATCACACGCCACAAGGGCGAGCCGTGGTTCCTCTATCTGGCTTTCAATGCACCGCACACGCCTCTGCAGGTGGCCGATCCGCTCATGGGGCGCGTCAAGCACATCACCGACCAGACCCGCCGAGGCTATGCGGGGCTGATAGTCGGTCTCGATGACGCCGTCGGCGTTGTGATGGACGCATTGAAGGAATCCGGCCAGGTGGATAACACACTTGTGTTCTTCCTCAGCGATAATGGCGGACCGATCGGCGTCACACACAGCGACAACACGCCTTTACGCGGCGCCAAGGGGGATGTTTTCGAGGGCGGTATCCGCGTGCCATTCGTTGTCTCGTGGCCCGGCCGATTGCCACAGCGTAAGGACTACGCGCAGCCGGTGATTTCGCTCGATGTGTTCGCTAGCGCCGTTGCGCTGGCGGGCGCGAACGTCCCGGCCGGCCACACGCTCGAAGGCAAGAACATCGTGCCCTACCTTGCCGGCGAGCAGACCGGTATACCACACGGCCGGCTCTTCTGGCGCGCGGGCGGCGGTGCTAAGTTTGCGGTGCGCGAAGGCGACTGGAAGCTTGTCGGCTGGGAGAACAGTAGGACGCAGCTTTTCAACCTTGCCGCGGACGTTGGCGAAAGCAAAGACCTGGCGGCAGCGCGACCCGAGGTTCTCGCGCGTCTGAGCCAGGCATATGCTGACTGGGACAAGGACAACGTCGCGCCGCTTTTCGAAAGCCCGCAAGCGAGCCGGCCAAAGGCCGTGAAGAAAGCACCAGCAAAGTAGCGTGCAAAGGAGCGGCATGAGGAAGCACATTCGCCATCTCGTTATCGCTGCTGTGACGGCAGCCGTCGGCATTGCCGCTGAGACAGGTCCACGACCGATGGCGCGGGAGCCATTTGCAGGCTCGGCCAGTTGCCGTCAGTGCCATGAGCCGTTCTATCAATTGTGGGTGCCGTCGCACCACGGCTTGGCGATGCAGCCGTACACGTTCGAATTTGCACAGGCGAATCTGAAGGCCCCGGATGCGCCGGTCAAGATCGGCAAATACGAGTACCTTGCGTGCATCGCCCGGGAGGAAGGTTGGGTCCTCGAACGAGGGCCTGATGGCGAGAAACGGCACCGGATCGTGCACGTGATGGGCGGCAAGAACGTCTATTACTTCCTGACACCGATGGAACGCGGGCGCCTACAGACCCTGCCGGTGGCTTACGACGTGCGGACCAGCAAGTGGTTTGACACGGCTGCCAGCGGCGTGCGACATTTTCCCGGCGGGGGTGGTGATGCACCTATTCACTGGACGGACTCGATGTACACGTTCAATACCTCATGCCACGGCTGCCATGTGAGCCAATTATCCACCAACTACGACCTAAAGACCGATACCTATCGTACCACGTGGGCCGAGCCGGGCATCAACTGTGAGGCCTGCCACGGTCCGGCTCAAGAGCATGTCCGGATGTGCCAGGCAGCCAGCGAGGGCCAAGTGCCGCAAGACCTCAAGATTATCAGCACCAAGTCCTTTGCGACCGAGCAGATCAACTCGATGTGCGGATCGTGCCATGCTAAGATGAGCCCCCTGAGCACTTCATTTAAGCCGGGCGGCCGTTACTTCGATCATTTCGATCTGACGACCCTGGAGCACCCGGACTTCTACCCGGACGGGCGCGACCTGGGTGAGAATTACACCATGACGACATGGCGCATGAATCCATGCGCCAAAAGCGGCAAACTGGATTGCATGCACTGCCACACCTCCAGCGGACGCTACCGATTCAAGAATGTAGAGAATCCGAATGTCGCCTGCTCCCCCTGTCATCAGGACAGGGTTGAGAATGCTGTCGGGCACACACACCATGAGGCGGACAGCACGGGAAATCGGTGCATCGCATGCCACATGCCCATGACCGAGTTTGCCCGCATGACCCGCAGCGATCACTCGATGCGTCCCCCGGCACCGGCGGCTACCCTCAAGTTCAAGTCTCCCAACGCGTGCAACATCTGCCATAGTGACAAGGACCCGGCGTGGGCGGATAAGCAGGTCAGACAATGGCACCATAGCGACTATCAGCGTCCTATCCTGGCGCTGGCGAATCTCATAGACACCTCTCGGCGAGGTGACTGGAACCAGTTGGACGCAATTCTGGCATATATCGGCTCCAAAGAACGAGATGAGGTCTTCGCCACGTCACTCATCCGGCTGCTTCACAACTGTGAATCGCAAGCCAAATGGCCTGTTGTGATCAAAGCCCTCCAAGAGGATCCTTCGCCTCTGGTGCGCGCCGCGGCCGCCCAGACGCTGGATGGCTACGCTACGCCTGAGTCCCTCGAGGCGTTGGCCAAGGCGACGTCCGGTGAGCATCTTCTGGTGCGCGTGCGAGCAGCGAGCGCTCTGGCTGCCATCCCGGCAGAGCAATTGCAGGGCAAATACCGCACGGCGGTTGAACGTGCCACGACGGAGTTGCTGAAAGCGCTAATCGCCCGCCCCGATGACTATGCGTCCCACTACAACCTGGGCAATTTCTACATGCAGCGCGGGGACCAAGGCAAAGCCTTGGCTTCGTACGAGAGTGCCATCAAGCTGCGGCCCGACTTCCTGCCGCCCCATGTAAACCTCGCATTCGTTTTCAACGCTAAAGGCGAAAACGACAAGGCAGAAGCCTCGCTCCGCAAGGCCATTGCCCTCGATCCGAACAATCCCGCCGTCCACTTGAATCTCGGAATGCTCCTGGGCGAGATGAATCGCCCGACTGATGCGGAGCAGGCGTTCCGCAAAACACTTGCACTCGACCCCAATTCGGCGGTTGCGGCGTACAACCTCGGTGTGTGCCTGGCGCCGGACCAACCATCTGAGTCGCTGCGATGGTGCCGTAAGGCCTACCAGCTACATCCTGAAGAGGGGAAGTACGGCTACACGTACGCCTTCTACCTATATCAGCAACGGCAGACGGATGAAGCTGTGAGAGTTCTCAAGGAGATGGTCCGTCGAAATGTGCCGTACGGCGACGCCTACACATTGCTCGGCGCAATCTATCTCGAACGGAGCCAGGTCGGCGAAGCCATCGGTGCGTATCGGTCCGCCTCCGGCAATGGGCGTCTGACGCCCGATGAGAGGGAGAGTTTCAGAACGATGCAGCGCAGGCTAGAGCAAGGATTCTAAACGCTCTCCATTAGCCTTGTGCCGGGCAAGACCTTACCGGCTGCCGGCTGCGCTGCTGGCCCTCTTGCCTTTCTTCGGCAAGGGCGCCCCGGGCTCGGCGCCGTCACTGTCCGTCCGGCCACCGCCCCAGAGCGGCTTGACGTTCGCGACATTCCACGCATCCCACCTGGACTGAAGCTCCTTCACCTTGTCAGGCATCACGGCGGCGAGGTCTTTAGTTTCGCCAATGTCGACAGCGAGATTATAGAGCTTGGCTGCGGTGACCGGTTGGTTGCGCGCGCCGGTGAGCGTGTCGGCGTTGCTGTCGTAGCGGACGAGCTTATAGTCACCAAGGCGGATGGCCATCTGTTGGCCAAAGCGCCAGTAGAGCGCATCGTGCGGTGAGCCTTTTTTCGCGCCTGTCAAGAAGGGCAGCAGGTTCACACCTTCGAGCCCCCAGTCAGGACTGGCTTGCACGCCCGCTGTCGCCAGAGCCGTCACGGTGAGGTCCAACTGGATAACTGGCTGCGCAAACACGCCTGGCTTCAAATGGCCCGGCCACGACACGACATAAGGCACGCGGATGCCGCCTTCCAGCGTGGTGCGCTTGGAGCCGCGCAACGGGTCATTGCGCGAGGCGTTGATTGTTGTGCCAGGCATGGTCGGCCCTCCGTTGTCGCTGATGAAGCAGACAAGCGTGTTCTTTTCGAGGCCGAGCTCAGCGAGCTTCTTCGTTACACGGCCAACGGCCTCGTCCATCGCCAGCATCATCGCATCATACGTGCGTCGCTTGTCGTCGGCTTCGTTGGGGAACTTGGCCAGCCGCGCATCGGTCGCCTGCATCGGCGTGTGCACGGCATTAAATGCAAGATAGAGGAACCACGGCTCGCCCTTGTGCCGCTCGATGAACGCGGCGGCTTCGCGCCCGAAAGCGTCGGTTGTATAGTCGAGCTCCGTCACCGGCTCGGTGCCGCGCAAGATGCCGGCCGACTCAAAGTAATCGTGGGCGCCGCCGAGGAAACCGTAGAACTCGTCGAACCCGCGCTTCTGCGGATGGAACTTGGGCTGCGCCCCAAGGTGCCATTTGCCCACGAGGCCGGTGACGTAACCGGCGGCCTTGAGGCGGTCGGCGATTGTCCGCTCGGTGAGTGGCAGGCCGCTGTCGCCGCCCGGATTGAACTCGTGACCGAACCGGGTTTGATACCGACCGGTCATCAATCCGGCCCGTGTCGGCGAGCAATAGGGTCCGGAGACATAGCCGTTAGTGAAGCGCACGCCCGACGCAGCGAGCGCGTCAAGGTTCGGCGTCGGAATATCCCTGCATCCATGGAATCCCACGTCTGCATAGCCCATGTCATCCCCTACAATAGAGAGGATATTGGGAAGAGGCGGCGCCGCAAAACTGGAGGAACAAGCGGCAACGCTCAAGAGGATCGGTAGCAGTCGGCGGGCAGCGGCTGACGCGGCGGCCATATGGTCGGGGCCTAAAATCTCGGACCTGGAGCTTTTTGTGGACCTTTGGGTCTGAAGCTTCATCGTCTCTCCTTTCAGATCATTGTTGTCACCCTCGCCGAGAGCGGCGAAGAACACAGCGGCAGCTATCCTGTGTCGGTGTCTGATTGTATCACAGCGACATCCTTCCGGCAAGATTGTCTTTCTCAAACTGAGGGCTTTTGTGGAAGGACTTGCCGGGAGCGAAAGCACTCAAGTTGCACCCCCTGTGCATGACGATGTAAGCGGTAGTTTGAATAAACCGTAACTCGCT
>Ga0315296_10001810_pt1 | contig 18542 bp, 23 predicted proteins | sample YL17G14_18_MG_FD_203921 | JGI IMG/M metagenome (GOLD analysis project Ga0315296, IMG submission 203921) | Sediment microbial communities from Yellowstone Lake, YNP, Wyoming, USA - YL17G14_18 | ecosystem: Environmental > Aquatic > Freshwater > Lake > Sediment | place: USA: Wyoming | collected... | reverse complement strand
AAGGTGTCGTCATCGGGATGAGCGGCGGCATCGATTCCTCGGTGCTGGCGGCGCTTTGCCGGAGAGCCTGCCCTCAGAATATACTGGGCGTCATTATGCCCTGCGGCAGTATCGAGGAGGACAAAGAACATGCTCTCCTCGTGGCGAAGAAGTTCTCGATTCCGACTACCGAGGTCGTGCTCGATGAAATGCTGAGCTGTTTCCTCGGGGCGTTGCTCAAACTGGAGTCCGACCCGGCCACCAGCCGCGTCGCCCAGGCCAACCTGAAGTCGCGACTGCGCATGGTCACGCTCTACTACGTCGCTAACCAGCTTCAGTACCTTGTCGTCGGTTCGAGCAACCGCAGCGAGCTGGCCGTGGGCTACTTCACCAAGTGGGGCGATGGTGGGGTGGACATCATGCCCCTGGGCAACCTGGTCAAGGGGCAGGTGCGGGAGTTGGCGCGGTTTCTCGGCGTCCCGGAGCCCATCATCGCCAAGCCGCCATCGGCCGGGCTGTGGGCCGGCCAGACCTCGGAAGGGGAGCTTGGCTTCAAGTATGATGACGTCGACCGCTACCTGCTTGGCGGTGAGCTACCTGCCGACCTGAGGGAAAAAATAGAAGCGAAGGTCGCGGCGAATAAGCACAAGCGCTCTCTGCCGCCCGCGCCGGAGTTCTGATGGGTATGAAATCATGAAGAGACTGATTTTTGTTATCGTTTTCTTACTTTGCGGTGCAACAGCTGGTTTCATCTCGGTCTGGTTCCGCGAACATACAGATACCCTGTTCTTGCTCAATATCCCTGGGACGCTGCTTGGCGATACGATTTATGGTCTCTCAATCAGGTTTTTGGGTGACCCGCATTCCTCGCAAGCTCATTACACAATTCCCTGGATATTGAGAGTTCCACAGGTCTATGTGCCAGCATCAGTGCTATTCTGGGGGTTGCTCGGCTGGGTAATTAAAGTGGCTTATGGTAAGCTCCGCAGAAAATAGTTGCGACAGGCGGTTTTGGCGAAATCGCCATTCGGTGTAGTATAATGTCTGGTTGAAAGCTATGAAGACGAAGCTGGCACAGATAATCTCCGCCGTCCTCAATCCTTTCCTGGTTGGCCTAGCGCTAATCCTGTTACTATCCTTTGGGGCGACGGCCACCGTCAGCGAGGCAGTCAAATGGTCGCTGATGCTGGTGGGTATCAGTATTCTGCCCGTTTTCTCCACCATAATGTACCTCGTCCGCAAAGATAAGATGGAGGGCATCTTCATCAACATCCGCCGCCAGCGCTATATTGTTTACGCCCTCGCCGGGGTCTGCAATGTCATCGGCTACGGCTTGCTGATTTACTTCAAAGCGCCTCTAGTACTGACGGCGTCGTACGTGGCGGCGCTGGCCTCAGTGGTTGTCTTTATGGGCATCAACTTCTTCTGGAAAATCAGCCTCCACGCCGCCTTTGCCGCTGCCTCGGTGACGATGCTGACCATCCTCTACGGCTCGCTCGGCGCCATAACCGCGGTGATGATTCCGCCGGTCGGCTGGTCGAGGATTGAGCTCAAGCATCACTCGCTGATGCAGGTGGTCGCCGGCATGCTCCTCTCGTCAGTAATCGTCGTGGTTGTTTTCCACTTCTTCGGCCTGATTGGCAACGCTTCGCTTTAGTCGGAGGGCTATGCTCGCCAAGGTCAAGACTGCCGCTGTCGTCGGTCTCGATGGACATCTGGTCGACGTTGAGGTCGATATTTCGAGCGGCCTGCCGAAAATGCTCATTGTCGGCTTGCCCGATGCCGCCGTGGAGGAGGCCAAAGAGCGGGTCCGCCCCGCCATCAGGAACTCTGGTTTTTCCTTCCCGATGAGGCGCATTGTGGTCAACCTGGCGCCGGCCGACCTCAAAAAAGCCGGCCCTTCTTACGATTTGCCCATTGCCGTCGGCATCCTGCTCAGCTCGGAGCAGGTCTCTGCCGTGGTCTCCGATATGATAATTCTCGGCGAGCTATCCCTCGATGGCAGCCTACGCCACACTAACGGCATCTTACCGATGGTCGCCCTGGCGCGGGAGATTGGCGTCTCCACCGTCATCGTTCCGGAGTCCGATGCCGAAGAGGCTTCTTTGATTGAGGGGACGAAGATTCTGCCTTTTACCTCCCTCGCCCAGCTGGTCGGCTTTCTGCGTGGCGAAATCCCCGCCCCCGAATTTACCGCGGTAAAGACCGAATCCTCCGCACCCATCGTCCTGTCCACCGACCTCGCCCACATCAAGGGGCAGGAGCACGTCAAACGGGCGCTGGAAGTGGCGGCCGCCGGTGCCCACAACCTGGTGATGTCCGGCCCGCCGGGGAGCGGCAAGACACTGCTCGCCCGCGCTTTGCCTTCAATTCTGCCGCCGATGACGACCGACGAAGCCATCGAGGTGACCAAAATTTACAGCGTCAGCGGCCTGCTGCCGTCCGATACGCCGATGATGCGGGAGAGGCCCTTTCGTTCGCCCCACTACACCATCTCCAATGCCGGGCTGGTGGGGGGTGGCCACTTCCCCAAACCCGGTGAAATTAGCCTGAGCCACCGGGGAGTGCTCTTTCTTGACGAGCTTCTCGAGTTCGGTCATTCTTTGCTCGAGGTCCTGCGCCAGCCCCTCGAAGATAAGGTGGTGACCATCAGTCGGGCGCAGGGCTGACTGATACAATGGGGAAGCTAACCGATGCTGGTGGTTTGACCGTACGAGACATGACATTCAGAGGTGTTCCCAAGCCGATTTCGAAGATGACATCACGCATATTGGGGTACTGACCATTGGTCGCCTGAGGTTCGACCCGAGTGCGAAGGTTGAGGGCAACGAACAGGTCACGCCACTCAGCGTTGCTCATCTCAGCAGACATAACCCTGACGGCATATCTGTCGGCGAGTTCTCGAAGAGACTCAGCGGCCACCTTCTCACGACCGACCTCAGCCTTTTCAGCAGAGAGCTCTTTCTGCCTTGCAAGAATGCCATTCCTCTCCACAGATATGCCCACATTGAATATATCGTACATATCCTGGTCAATCTTACCAGCCACAAGGTCACGGTATGCCCGTGTTGATTCCAGCGTTTTCTTCTGGTACTTGGCATCCACCTCCCGAAGCTCGCGGTCTATGTCTTCAAGAGAGCGGCGATTCGCCGCACTGCGGGCTACAATGTCATCGGAGTCGAGCACAAACAGTAATTTGACTAAGGTCTTTGCGACATCATCCAGTTCCGACCCCCGTATGAAGGGACGAGTGCACTTATCCGCCCCGGTACTAGCTGGGCAAACGTAGGCGAAACTGCCGTGATGAGGCTTGCCGTGATATACCCGAGGTTCCCCCAATTTACCCCGGTGCGTGCCGCACAGTATCAGACCACGAAGTAAGTAATCATTGTTGGCATGCCGTTGGCTGACCCTCATATGCTGCTTTGCCTGGGCTAGAAATAGCTCCCTTTCCTCCCAAGCTGCCGGCGGATTAACGACCTCGATATTCTTCAGCCAGTGTTCTTCATCCAGGGGTAATAGTTGCTTTGAGGAATTAACCCGCTTGCTCTTCTTGGGTCTCATCGAAGGTTCGACGCTTCTCGATTTAAGGCCATAGTACCGGCTGTAGTAAACGGGATTTCGCATGATTTGGGAAACCGCCTGCTTGTTCCATTCAGGGAGACCAGAAGGACTTAAAATGCCTTGGCGCTTTAGCTCTTTTATTATTGGGGTGTAACCGGAGCCGGCCCTTAGCATATCAAAGATAAGCTTGACATTCGGGTAGTCCGCATTCGGGAGAAGCTTATCGTTGGCCTTGTCCCAATCAAACCCATAAAGCTTGCGGTAGGTCACCGGCTTGTGATATAGGCGTACTCGGTCGTGTAGTCCATCCCGACTCCCCTGCCGTGCTCTTAACACCTGGCGCTCTTTGCCGATGGCCAGCGCCAGCTCAACAAGCTGGCCTTCAGGCTCATCCAGGATGGGAGGACCCTGGCAAAGGATGAGCTGAACACCAGCATCTTTACACTCTGACAGGAAGGTCAGCCTTTGAAGTCCTTTGGCTTCAAGCCGGTCGCGGTCAAACACGCCCAGGGCGTCAATTTCTTTATTCTTGATAAGGCTGAGCAGTTGCTGGAACTCCGGGCAGGAGAAAAGGTCCAACGATGACCAGTCGACAGCAAAGGTGTGGGTTACGGCGTAGCCACTGGATTCCAGCTTCTCTTTGCACCGGGAAATCTGACTTGGCAGCGATGTCTCAGCCTGGTCATGCGTAGACACCCGTGCCCAAACGGCAGCGCGCTTGAGGGTAACAGCTTGAGGGGAAGCTTTCTCAAACATTAAAGCTCCAGGTGGTGGCCTGGAGCTCAGTTAGCCTACTTATTCTTTTCATCCAACCCACCTTTCAGAATTAAGCTTACAGGACAAATGCCATTTTGTCAAATACCCCTGAAAACGAGAAAGACAGACCGGTGGGTTGGACCTAGTCTGCCTCTCGCGGGAAGTCGTCGGCTGGACAACTTACCCCAGGCGCCCGCGGGGAGCTCGAAGACTTCGTCAAACCCATCCCGCTGGCTGGACAATCTAATATTACACTTCCGTTGGGGATGTGTCAAGCGCATCTTGAAAGAGGGGGCCACCGGGTATTCCCGTCTCAAATCTCTTTTGGTCCTCCGTAACCAGCTCATCCGGACCTGCCCTCATCCTCAACGCCGCTGTCCCGGCTACCGCCAACATCAGCGCCGGCGCGCAGCTCCTTTTCACACTTTGATTTTAGCACGTTTAAAACTTTGTTTCCAAAGATTTTTGTTTTGCGCACAAAAATCATATTCCCGAGTATAACACTCAGTCCCATACTCAGTCCCATACTGAGACTCTCATCGAGGAAAGGTTGAGGAAGATGGTGTATAGTATAGCAGAAGGAAGTGATGGCCATGAAGATTAAGTGTCCCGGCTGCAAGAAGCCATTTAAGACGACCCAGGGCAAGGGTAATCACGTTAGATATTGCAAGTACGTTAAGGACCAGCGGCCCGAGCTGGCTCCGGCAAGACCTCTACACCATCCTCCTGAAAAGAGCATTTCCACTCCCGTGCCAGAGAGACGGGAGCCCTGGGATGTTAATTGGACTCCGGCTCAAAAAGAGGCTGCCATTTTGCGAGGCTCGGGTTTCGAATGGGGGATCGGCCGCCGGGGTGGTCGATGGGTTCCCGTCCCGGTGCTCGGCGGGATGGGTTATGATGATGCCGTCATAGCTGCGGACAAGCGTTCCGCTATCTCGAGAATAAAGCCTGTGTTGACGGTACACTCCCAACCGGCACGGGAACAGGAAGACACTACGGGAGACGACCTCCTCTTGGCGATGATGCTCCTCGATTTGACACCTAAGGGTTAACCGCTCGATGTGTTGCCCCGTGGTCCTGCAGGATAGTCTGTTAAGGGTTGACCGTCCTGTAGCGTTGCTGAGCCTGAGTCAGCGGGTAGGGATATGTCTCGGCAACCAGGACAAGCACCAGGATTTCGACTACAGCGCGTCATTGAGACTAATGAGAGTCAGTTTTGAGGCTGATTTGCCTCATCGCCCTCTAAAGACCCCAAAAAGGGCTGTTTCAGGCAGCTAAAGGGTGGTTACCAGGGATAGAGATTTGACCACCAGGGGACAGCGAAGGTAAGAGTTTCACGCCGGAGTGAAAGTGGCCATGCAATGAAAGAGGAACACCGCCTTCGCCAGGGAGAAGAGCTCGTATTTCTCCTCCCTGGCTTGGGCAACTCCTCGAGAGAGGGCAATGTTAAAGACCCGGAAGTTCTTTGAGCTTCACAAACAGAGTTCGGACCGGCCGACGCTCATCCACCCCTGGGACATGTTGCCGCGGCGCCAGTTGCCCGGAAACCCGAGCAGGAGCAGGGAGGACGACTGGAGCTGGCTGAGCTGGGATAGCCGGCTGGAGGACAGCTGGTGCCGGGATAACAGCCTGAGGCGGAGCCTGGTAAGCTTTTACAAGTAGCCGAGGTAGGGGGAATCCCTGTTCAAACGGCAATGTCGGCAGCAAGTCAAAGAGAGCTCTCCCAAGCTGTTCACCACTTACCTGGCCATTCAGGATGCCGTTGATAAGTCGTTCTCCTGGTATTGGTTGATTGATGTCTGGCATTTCTCACTCTCCTCTATTTATTCTCAGGTATTTCCAGTCCGGTGCCGCCTTGGATGCCAAACCAAAAGTCAATCCGGGACGCTGCGACCGCAATTCTGTATCCATCAACACATGCGACGGCGAGGTACCACTGGAATGGTCAAAACCAGGATGGAATTCTACCGGCAGCGTCCCGCAAGCAGGCATCACCCATTTCCAGCGGCAAGAGCCTTCGTAGCCAGCTCCTGAAGCTCTTTAGCCTTCTCCTTGACTACTTTCCAGTCAGGACCCTACGTGGCGCCCGCCTACGGCTACCTATGAGATGCTTGTGCGGTCCTCTTGGCGCCTGGCTACCCAGGCAAGCCAGGACGCGCTGGCGTGGCCGGCCTAGCTCATCCCGATAACTTTCGACCCTGTAGTACCGGTTTCCCCGCTTGCGGATGAACGCCATCGATATCTCCTCAAAAACAAAAAAGGCGAACGGATAACTCCATTCGCCTCCTGTGTCTGGCCGGCTAAGGGATGACACTACGAAAACACGCCGGTTTTCAAGTCATCGCCACTCTTAGTGTAGTGTAAGGAATTTCGCCTGTCAAGTAGGCGAAATTGATTTCGTGGCAAAAGCATCCGCTGGCTGAAGCTGGAGATGAGCTGAGTTTCGCCTGTTTCGGCGTATAATCAATATTAAACGCTAATCAATCGGGCATGTGTCAGTTCAGCAAGTCCCGCCACAAGACCTCAGTGGGAGCCGAAGGCATGGAACCTCACCTTGGAGATCGCCCACTCAGCCACGGTCTTCTTTCCCGACTTCACGTCCTTGATCGTTTGTATCTTGGCAAGTAGGTCGACAGGCAAAGTGATGGTGTTGTCACCATTCTTAGTGTTGTCACCTTTCACAGCCTGAGAGAGCACCTCGATCATCCATTTCGATAGAGAGACATTCCTCTCATCAGCCAGGCGCTTCATATCAGCGACAACCGGCTTGGGTATCCTGATACCAACATAGTCTGAGATCTTACTCGTACCTGGCATACGCTACCTCCTCATTCGAGTGTTGTCACCCACTCAAGGATGATAGCACAGGTGTTGTCACCTTGTCAATAGGCGGTGTTGTCACCCACTCAAGGATGATAGCACAGGTGTTGTCACCTTGTCAATAGGCGGTGTTGTCACCCACGTCAACTATATAGTCATCCGAGCCTGGCTGAGCGTGGACAGTCGAGAGACTGATGGCATCATCGACAGCCTGGTTAATGACCTCATCGACGATGAAGTCATCCGAGCCTGGCTGAGCGTGGGAAGCAATCGGGAAGTTGTAATGCGCATTACAACTTTAACCTTCTATCATTCCACCCCCGGGTGTTGCTGGGACACCCGGGGGAGCATGGACCCGGTGCCGGCGACCGGGAATCTCAGAAAAACCCATCACCGGCAGGCTACCTGGAACCGTCCAGGCTCAAATATTTGGCCCGGTAGTATCGGGACAGGAAAACGACCACTAGGAAGCCCAGGGGAGCCTCTCCCCGTCCCGACTCGACCTTTACTACCCCCGGCTCACGCTCAGCCGGGACCAGGCGCCGGCTTGTCCGCGACCTCGACCTGTTCCGCTCGGAGCGTCCGCTCCAGGTCAGCCAGGGGACTCCGGACCAGCGACAGGACCGCAACCCTGAGTTTATCAATGGCAGCGCTGCGGGTTGCCGATTGCTTTTCCGCCCGGACCTGGTATGCCGCCACAACGATGTCATCGATGGCCAGGATGCGCCGCTCAAGCTCCGCGGACACCAGCTGCCTCAGCAGCTCCCCACCACCGCTTTCGACCGCCTGCATTATTTTGTCGCTTAGCTCCATGAGCATTTCCCCCTATCTACTTACTCAGAAGTCCCAACACTTCCCAAGTCGCACTTCCTGGATAATAAGGTCGAGAAAAGCCCGCAGGCTCTCCCTGGTCATAAAGATGGAGAACACCGCAACCTGGTGCCCATGTTGGAGGACATAGACATTGTGGTCATCCTCCTGGAGAGTGAAGCCGGCAGCGCGGTCTTCGTTTGTAAGCAGGTCATCTAACATGGAGGCCCCCTCGTGGGTCGGACACCTTCTTATTGTGTGAGCAACAAGCCGATGCACGCTCCCCACTCGGGGGCACGAGCGATGCCCTCACGTGCACCTGGGCGTTTAGCCCTGGCTTGTTGCTCACGGTAGTATGATAACATATTTCCGCCCCGTAGGGGAATCCCTCTTTAGTGGGACGGCTATGAACTGCTCAAACCTGTCCTCTGGTATCTCCGCCTCTAACTGCCACCGGTAGGACTGTACCTTGCTGATGCCCAGGTCGGAAAGAGTGGGAGTTTGTGTGGTTTCATCGTGTAACCGCACAATTGGGGCGCCACGTCCACCCGGATTTCCCTCTGCTCCTTTATTCTTCTCCATATCCCGGAGCATCTCGCCGGCGCGGCGCTCCGCCCGGAGCTTAATCTCATATACTTCCTTTGGTGGCGTAGACGTACGGCCTGAGCATTCGCCCGTGCCCCCAGCCCGGCGCCGCCGACTCCTTTATAAGTGTCCCGGCAGCGGAGGAGACGACCCGCCACCGGCAGGAGGTATCACCCTGCTGCCCACCGCCGTGCTAGTGCGCACCCACCTCACCAGCTCCGGCGGATACCACGTCTTACTACCACAGACCGTGCACTTGAAGCAGAACTCAAACGCCTTGCCGCTTTCCGTCCAGATATCTTCTATAGGGAAGCGTTGCCAGCTCTCCCGTGAATTGCAGTTTTTACAGTAAATCGGTTTTCCTGATAGATTTCCGTCAGCTTGCTGCCCACTTGGGTGAGTGCCGGCCGTCCTATTTATTGCCATGCCGATATTTCTCCACGCACTCAGACAGCGCCTGCTGAACGCTCGTTGTTGTCTCCCTCTCCCGCTCCCGCCCTCGTTCCATCGCTTCGAAGTCGAAATACCTCCCTACGGTACCGCGTATTAGCTGCCGCGCCACTGTATCCCCCACGGCTTCCCACTGGTAGGCCCCCGGACGGTCCGGGTGTTCCGGCAAATGATACCGCACACCGTCACCGGCATTCAGACCGCCCCGCGCAAACTCAATGTCAACGCTGCACCAGGACCGCACGTCCTCGATAGCACTCAGCGGTATCATATGCCCTTTAGGGTCGTCATCCCCGAAATAACATATCACCGCCGGCAGTCCGTACCGCCGGGAGCGTTCCTCGATACGCTTCGCGGCTTCCCACTTGGGGCTGATGGAGCATTCACCATGAAAGGAAAGCAAAGGCAGCCCGGGCGCCAGGTATTTGAATTGCGGCGCCATTGCCGCCGCCTCAAACCATACCTCGACATAGTACTTTTGTGACAGCCAGATATCTTCTTTATACTCAACGGCCGTTATCGCGTCGAGCCATTCATCCACACCGTCCCAGCCCACCGGCTCCGGCACGAATACCCTGGTATCATCCGTCAAGGTGTCCGGCGCCCATCCGTTCCAGAACGCCTTACGCGCCCTGGCCTGCAGCGGCAGCCACACCGTGCTGTAATCCGCCTTGCTATAGTGCCCGAGCTGGACGAGCTGATAGAAGGTCCACCGGGTAGACACCTTATAAGGGACCGACTTTATCAGTTCCATCGCCGCATTGAGTACGGAGGCGCTGTTGACGTGTGGTTTGTACCCCTTAGTTACCGTCATACCTCTCTATTCCCGCCGGGACAACCCGTCAGCAGCCGATAATTTTGCAAACATAATAATTCCGAGAAAACACTCGTCTACTTACCGGGAAAAGACCGGGGAGACCCGGGAGTAGGCTATCTTCATAAGCCACACCTACAACCACACTATAGGGTGACATTCCTGAGAATACGAGCGAATTAGGCATATTCACCCATTCCGACCTCAAAGAAGGTCCGGGAGTTAGTCTTGCTTTGCACATAGCCCAATTCCCCGGCCTTGCCCTTCTGGTGAGCTTGTAGCAGGCTCTTGTGGCTGGTGTAGTAGACCTTCTGAAGCCTCGGCTTTGCCATCGAATGTTCGGGCTGCGCCTGCCCTACCACTAAAGATGACGCTCTCCCATTCAATAGTTCCGCCTTATGGCTCCGGGATAATATTTTTAAGACCCCTTTGTTGCCCGTGGTGCTGGTGGTCCTGCATATGTTGCCCAGCTGGCTGTAGACATGCCAGACTTTGCGCTGCCCGGTGGTCTTGGAAATGCTCTCGACTTGCCGGACCACCCGCCGGTACCTATTCGATACATCGAGTGTCTTGACCTTGCTCTTTTCTACGATTAGGGTCCCGTTTTTCTTGGCTAGGTTGTCCCACCGCTGTTGTTTCCGCCGGTAGACGCCCGTGATATCCGCTATGGCCGCCCGGGTATAGGGGTGAATGTTCTTGTCAGTTAGTGTGCGATAGGCGGCGTTCGTGTGCAGCATTGCCCGCGCTTGCCCCAGGTGGTCGCTGTCCGGGATGTCGCTGATTGGCACCTCCACGAAGCGGCTGAAGCTGGGGAGACTGATGGAATTGGTCGCACAGACTTTGGGCAGCCCCCGGATTTTGATTGTAGAGTCGCCATCCTGCAGGTGGCGGTAAACTTCCCACAGTTTGCCCTTACCCTTGCCCTTACCCTTGCCCAAAATACGATAAAATGAGGCCGTGGAGTGCTTCTTGAGAATGTCGACAAACAGGTGGCGAACTTCACTTAGAAGACAGGCGCCGTTGCCGTCCTGATTGCTGGCCTGGAGGAGATACCAGAAAATAAGCTCCCTGTCCCACTTGCCCGCCAGGGCGGCCTTGTTGAGCAGGCGGACTGTGCGAATCGTGGAGGGGACGATAAGGGGACGAGGACGATAGCCGGCGCGCTCAAGCTCTTTGTTAGTCGTCACCCGAGTCTCCTTCAAAAGAAAAAGGCGGCACCCTCGAGCAATGGAGGGTACCGCCTCTTTATCCAGCCAGCGGTTACTTCAGTCGACCTATTGTTTTCAGCCAAAGAAATGACCACCAGCACCTCCTAGTGCCAGCGCCACCTCTTTAAAAGGTTATCCCCCTAATTAACTTCAGCGTTGTGAAATAAAAGCACCTTTGATAGAATGGCTACCAAAGGTGCTCTGATTGGCTAACTCGATAATCTCTTTACAGTTGAGGCTTATGTGATATGTGTTATTGCGTCTGTCACTCTCAGGGGAGGGTGACTTTTCCGGCCAATTTCATGCTGGTGGGGGCGATGAACCCCTGCCCGTGCGGCTACTACGGCGACCCTTTCCGCAAGTGCACCTGCTCATCAAGCCTTGTCTCCCGATACCAGCAGCGCATCAGCGGACCGTTCATCGATAGGGTGGATATCTTCGTCGAGGTGCCGCACATCGACTACGAAAAGCTGGCGGATAATAGATTGGGCGAGTCTTCGGCTAAGGTGCAGGCGCGGGTCACTGCCTCGCGCGAAAGACAGCTGGAACGGTTCTCTGGCACCAGGCTCACGTCCAACGCTGAAATGACGCCCACCGAAGTCCGGGAGTTCTGCCAGGTGGAAGATGCCGGTCAGAGCCTGCTTAAAGCGGCGATGAAGCAGATGTACCTCTCGGCGCGGGCTTTCCACCGCATCCTGAAGCTGGCGCGGACCATCGCCGACCTGGAAGATACCGGGACTATCAAAGCCCACCACATCGCCGAAGCTATCCAGTACCGGCCGAGGCGGATGGAGTAGAGCTATTGACTTCCGCAATAACGATAGGCCTTTCTTTGGACATCGAGATTTGGTAATAAATTAATAATTGCTGCAACGCCGGAATTAGCCCCTTTTTCTCAAACAAGAGTTCGGGAACTGTTCCGAATGGCCCACATTACTGGACTTGAACGAGTAAATTCATTAAACTATAGTGAAAGTGGTGGAAAAAGTTCTACCTATTGATACCTCGGCTCCAGCTATGGGGATTCGAACCATAAGGCATTGTTATTTTTGGATAAGCAGCTGTTGAAGAGCTGGAATGAGGGTTTTCTTTTCAAAGAAAAGTTCGGAATGCTTCCAATGCGGGCTACCAATTGGATTTGAAAGGCACAGCAAAAAGGCTGTGCTTTTTTCATTTAATCAATTGTGCTAGTATTTCAAGGGGCGAATATATGAAGACTTTTCTTATAGTGATTGCTTGGTTAGGTGTATTGATTGTAGGAATATCAGTGCCCCTGGCATATTCATGTGGCAAGTTCAACATTGGCATGTACGGTATGTGCTTGTTTTTCTCTGCAGCTATTTGTGCCGTCGGCGTGTTTCTCTTGCTTCTGGGTGGTCTGATTTCCAAGGGTCGTTTTCTATGGATAGCCGCTCTGGTTGTAGGTATTGCCTACTTTGCCGTACTCCCTAGAACATGGTCTCCCCATGAGACAATTGTCGGTCTGCAAGGTTGGATGGACTGGAGAACTATCCTTATGAGTTCATTTCCTGGTCTTGTCTGTATCGCAGGCGGTATATTGATGCGGTGGCTTAAGCTCAGGTCAAATAGGCCATCCACGGAAATGCCACCTCCTTGAACTATAAGGTAAAGTTATATTTGTACAGCAATCGATGTAGCGCTGGAATTAGCGCCTTTTTCTCGAAGAAAAGTTCGGAATGCTTCCAATGCGGGCTAGCGGATTGGATTCGAACTTCAGTAAACAAGGGCAAAGGTTTTTGAGAAGGTTTTAGTTCTACCTATTGACATGCACGGTCTCCACTGGCTCACTCTGTGGCTCCTTATTCAGGTCAATGCCACCAATCACGGGCAGGGGATGCCCTAACTTGAGGCCCACCAGAATCCAGTCTTCCAGAGTGGAGCGTAATTCGGCCTCACAGTCTGCCAGAGTCTTGCCGAAAGCAACCACACCGGGGCACTGGGGAATTCTTCCGGCGAAAGTCCCGTCCTCAAGCTTATCGTACACCGCCTGTGCCATCGCTTGAGCTACATAGTCGGTGAGAACAAATCTTGCCTTCATAGAATTCCTGCTTCGTTTTTGATTATACCACAAAAAGGACCACCCCTACTTGACAAACCACCACCCAAAACCTTAAGCTATTTCTAGTTACGCATTGTCACTTCTGGTTTATCCCCCCGCGGTTCACCCCGCCCGGGGCACCGGGTGAAGCGGGCGGGCGAGTTTGGAAGTTGACTTTTCCGTATTATTAGCTTAAAATACCATCTTGGTTAATTTGCCCACATAGCTCAGTAGGTAGAGCACGCCCTTGGTAAGGGCGGGGTCATCAGTTCGAATCTGATTGTGGGCTCTGATTAATGGAGGATTAGAATGGCAAAGCAGAAGTTTCTCAGGACGAAACCACACGTAAACGTCGGCACCATCGGGCACGTTGCTCACGGTAAGACTACCCTCACCTCGGCAATCACTATGGTGTTGGCCAAAGCCGCCGTCGGCGGAACTTCGTTCACCAGCTATGACCAGATTAACGCCGCGCCGGAAGAGAAAGCCCGTGGTCTCACCATCGCCATCTCCCACATTGAGTATGAGACCGCAAAGCGGCACTATGCCCACGTCGACTGCCCGGGTCACGCCGACTACATCAAGAACATGATTACCGGCGCCGCGCAGATGGATGGCGCCGTGCTCGTCGTCAGCGCGCCGGATGGCCCGATGCCACAGACCAGAGAGCACGTCCTCCTTGCCCGACAGGTGGAAGTGCCGTCCATCATCGTCGCCCTGAACAAAATCGATATGATGGAAGACGAGGAACTCCTCGAGCTCGTTGAAATCGAAGTCAGAGAGCTCCTCACCAAATACAGCTTCCCCGGCGATAAGACCCCGGTAGTCAGAGTCAGCGCGGCTAAAGCCCTGGAATGCGGCTGCGGCAAGCGGGAATGCCAGTGGTGTGGCCGGGTCTGGAAAGTCATCGATGCCATTGATGACTTTATTCCCACCCCGGTCAGACCCAAGGACCAGCCTTTCCTGATGCCAGTGGAAGACGTCTTCAGTATCAAGGGCCGCGGCACAGTAGCCACCGGTAGAGTGGAACGCGGCACGGTCAAAGGCGGCGAAGAGGTTGAAATCATCGGTCTGCATCACGATATCCGCAAGATAGTCGTCACCAGTCTGGAAATGTTCCATAAGATTCTTGATTACGTGGAGCCCGGTGATGCCGTCGGTCTGCTCCTCAGAGGCGTTGAGCGTACTGACATCGAAAGAGGTCAGGTCCTCGCGGCGCCAGGCACCATCAAACCGCACACCTATGCCGAGGCTGAGGTCTACGTGCTGGGCAAAGAGGAAGGCGGCCGCCATACCCCGTTCTTCAATGGTTACAAACCGCAGTTCTACATCCGGACGACCGATGTCACCGGCCAGATTGAGCTGCCGCAGGGCGTCGAGATGGTGATGCCCGGCGATAATATCACGATGAAAATCAAGCTCATCTACCCCGTCGCCATGGAGAAAGGTCTCCGCTTCGCCATCCGCGAGGGCGGCAAGACCGTCGGCGCCGGTAGCATCAGCAAGATTATCGAGTAAAACATGGCTAAGAAATCAGAAGCCAGGGGTATAATTTATCTCGCCTGCGTTGACTGCAAGGAGCGGACTTATACCACCGTCAAAAATAAAAAAAACGACCCGCAACGGCTCGAGTTGAAGAAATTCTGCCCCCGTTGTCGTGCACACAAGGTGCACCGTGAGGTCAAGTAACGGGGGCATTGAAATCGCGTGACTTTTGATACTGCCAAGCGAAGATTCCGGTTTCTCGGCGAAATCATTTCCGAGCTGAAAAAGGTTGTCTGGCTCTCCAGGAGAGAGGTAGCCTACCTAACAATCCTGGTAGTAATCGTTTCCGTCGCCGCGGGCTTACTGCTCGGGGCGCTGGACTACGGTTTTGCCGCTCTGGTCGAGAGAGTATTCCTGGGTAGATAAATCCACTCTCAGCAGTCAGATGACTATCAGATTGTCTTCCCAGATTGCATAGTCAGCCAAGTGAGGTATTTGTGGCGGAAAACGAACAGCAGTGGTATGTAATCCATACCTACTCTGGCTACGAAGAGCGCGTCAAGAAGAACCTGGAACAGCGCGTCAAGTCAATGGACTCGACGCACGAAATCCTCGAAGTGGTCATACCCACTGAGGACGAGATTGAGGTCAGAGGTGGACAGCGGCGCACGGTAACGAAGAAGATACTGCCGGGCTATGTCCTGGTCCAGATGAAGCTGAGCGACCAGAGTTGGGGCGTGGTGCGCAACACCCCGGGCGTCACCGGCTTTGTCGGCAGCGGGGCCAAGCCTACACCCCTCCAGAAGGATGAAGTCGATAAGATTTTGAAGCAGATGCTGGCGGCAGTGCCCAAAGTCCGCGTCGGCTTCCGTCGCGGCGAGAGCGTCCGCGTCACTGACGGACCGTTCATCGATTTTGTCGGCTTGGTGGATGACATCAATACGGAAAAGGGCAAGGTAAAAGTCCTCCTCTCCCTCTTCGGGCAAGAGACTCCGGTAGAGCTGGACTTCCTCCAGGTGGAGAAGCTTTAAGAGGTGAAACATGGCTAAGAAGATTAAGACGATTATCCGACTGCAGATTCCGGCCGGACAGGCGACCCCGGCGCCACCCGTTGGTCCCGCGCTGGGCCAGCACGGCATCAATATTATGGCTTTCTGCAAAGACTACAACGAGCGCACCAAGTCCCAGACGGGACAAGTCATTCCGGTGGCAATCACCGTCTACGAAGACCGGTCGTTCGTTTTTATCACCAAGACGCCGCCGGCCACCGACCTGATTAAGAAAGCACTGGGCATTGAGAAGGGCAGCGGCAACACCAGCCATGAGTTTGTTGGCAAGCTGACCAAAGATAAGGTGCGCGAAATCGCCAAAATCAAGATGAAGGACCTGAGCGCCAACAGCCTGGAAGCCGCCGAAAAAATCATCGAAGGTTCGGCGCGCAGTATGGGCGTCGAGGTAGAATAGACTATTCGGGAGAGCTGAGATGGCAAAGGTAAAGATAACCGTCGTTAAGAAACTGAACAACAAAGATATGTTCGGGGACAATCCGCCCGTCGACTTCACTCTGGCGCCCGAATGCAACCGGCTTAACGTCGGGCAGGAGTTTATCAGCGACGAAGGGATGTGCCCTTCGGGTTTTTGCGCCTGGGCGTTTGCTGACATCCAGCGGGACATCACTCACCTCCGCTTTGGCGGAGACTTCCCCTGGATGAAGAAAAAGGGGACCATCCTTTCCAGCTGCACTGACGGCGTGAGACCGGTCATTTTCAAGCTGGAGAGAATCGAGGAATAGGCCCGAGGCTAGGAGAGACCATGGTAGTAAAACACGGTAAGAAATATCGGGAAGTCGCCAAGCTGGTCGATAGGGAAAAGGCGTACACTCCGGAGGAGGCGACTGAGCTTATCAAGAAAGCCAGGTTCGCCAAGTTCGATGAATCGGTAGAACTGCACCTGAGGATGGGTGTCGACCCGCGCGCTTCCGACCAGCAGGTCCGCGGCGTGGCGCTGCTCCCCCACGGCCTGGGTAAGATAATCAGAGTGCTCGTTTTCGCCCAGGGCGAAGGCGTAAAAATCTCCGAGCAGGCCGGGGCGGATGTCGTCGGCGGCGACGAGCTAATCAAGAAGATTGAAGAAGGGTGGCTGGAGTTCGATACCACCATCGCCACTCCCGATATGATGGGTAAGGTCGGCCGGCTGGGCAAAGTGCTGGGCCGCAAAGGCCTGATGCCTAACCCCAAGGCCGGTACCGTTGTTCCGGCCAATGACCTGCCGCGCGTCATCAACGATGCCCGCAAAGGGCGCGTTGAGTTCAAGCTGGACAAGACCGCGGTCATTCACGTGGTCATCGGCAAAGCCAGCTTCGAGCCCAAGGCGTTGCTCGAAAACCTGACGGCGGTCGTTGAAGCCATCAACAAGGCCAGACCAACCGGCGCCAAGGGGCAGTTCGTCAAGAGCGCCTTCCTCACCACCACGATGGGCCCGGGCATCAAGCTCGACCTGAAGACGGCCCTGGAGCTGACGAGCGCTTAGCGCCTGACATTTGCAATAGCACAATGGAATAAGGTAAAATAGCAATACCCTTAGACAGTAGGTGCCGCAAGGCTTAATAAGTGCCTGCCGAGGAGAAATAGGTCAGCCTGTTGGCATCCTCGTGCGTATGGCACGAGGATTTTTTATTGTCCGGGAGGTGATATAGATGCCGACGGAAAAGAAGGCACAACTAATTGATAAGTTGCAGGACCTTTTCGCCAAGTCGGGTGTGGGCATCTTCGCCGATTACCGCGGTATGACGGTAGCGGAGCTGACCGACCTGCGCCGGAATCTGCGGAAGTCCGGTGTCCACTTCCATGTGGTCAAGAACACCCTGGCGCGCATCGCCGCGGAAAAAGCGGGCAAAAAAGACCTGGGCAGTCTCTTCGAGGGTCCGATGGCGGTTGCCTTCAGCACCGGTGAAGCCACCATACCGGCCAAAGTGCTGAACGACCTCGTCCGCACGGGCAAGACGGCGCTCAAGATTAAGGGCGGTTTTCTCGGCGATAAACTTCTCCGCACCGCGGACGTCCAGGCCCTGGCGATGCTCCCGCCCCGCGAGATTATCATCGCCCAGATTGTGGCGGGCATTCAATCGCCCATCGCGGCATTAGTTGCCTATCTCTCATCGCCTATGAGCGGTCTCGTAGGTATGTTACAGGCCAGAATGAAACAATTGGAGGGAAAATAAAATGGCAGAAGAGGTAAAGGTTTCCGGAAAAAGCGCCGAGATTATCGAGGCAATCAAGGTCATGACCGTCATCGAACTGGCGGAGTTGGTCAAGGCCCTGCAGAGTGAGTTTGGTGTTTCCGCCGCGCCCATGATGGCCGCCGCCCCGGCAGCGGCAGCAGGGGCACCGGCCACGGCTCCCGCTGAGGAAAAGAGCGAGTTCACCGTCATCCTCAAGGAAATCGGCGCCAACAAGATTAACGTTATCAAAGCCGTCCGCGAGGTCACCGCTCTCGGTCTGAAAGAGTCCAAGGACTTGGTTGAGGGCGCGCCCAAGCCGGTCAAAGAGAATGTCAACAAAGACGAAGCTGCCGCCATTAAAGCCAAGCTCGAAGCGGCCGGCGCCACCGTCGAAGTCAAGTAATAGTCCTCTATCAGAGCAAGTCGATACAGGGGAGAGGGCAACCCCCTCCCCTATTCCCGTTTTCCTGCGACTGGGCGTTTGCCTCTTTCCGATTTTCCCTTATTGCAATTAGCCATAAAATAGCCTATATTACCACCAAGAGCTCCGTTGAAGGAGACGGTGGGAAATGCAATTACAGGACTTCTTCATGCTGATGGGAGTGGGCGGCCTGTTCATCATTCTCGGCACAGGCAGCGTCATCTGGGGAGTCGTCGAGGAAAAACACTACTACAATGCCCTGGCGGAGAAGCCGGGCGATATCCGGGAGTTCCTGGACCGCAGCCCGCACCACCCTCAGCCCGCCGCCCTGAGAATCGGCGGCTGGATAGCCATCGCCGTGGGGGTTGTCC
>Ga0315296_10001809_pt1 | contig 18551 bp, 18 predicted proteins | sample YL17G14_18_MG_FD_203921 | JGI IMG/M metagenome (GOLD analysis project Ga0315296, IMG submission 203921) | Sediment microbial communities from Yellowstone Lake, YNP, Wyoming, USA - YL17G14_18 | ecosystem: Environmental > Aquatic > Freshwater > Lake > Sediment | place: USA: Wyoming | collected... | reverse complement strand
AGCCCGACTTGAGGGTGACGGCGACGATCTCAGCAGCGTCCTCTGGGCGCACCTGCTGGTAGAAGAAGCCGTAGGGATCCACCGCCAGCACCGGCGCGCCGGCGCAGAAGCCGTGGCAGCCGGTCTCGACCAGGTCAACCCTTGGCGCCAGCCCTTGTTGCTCGAGCTCGCGGCGTAGGGCGTCGCGCAACTGCACCGCCCCAAAAGCGCGGCAGCCGGTCATGCAGATGCGCACCCGGACGCGCTCGGGGTCGTAATCTCGCTTGCGCGCCGCGCGGTATCGCGCGAGCTCATCGGGGCTGCGCAAGAACGGCGATTGCTCGGTATCTGATGTCATGCGAACTGTTCCAGCACCGACTCCACGTCGCGCGGGGTAAGCCGACCGAAGTACTGGTCGTCAACCATCATCGCGGGGGCGAGGAAGCAGGTGCCGAGGCACGCGACGGTCTCGAGCGTGAAGCGCATATCCGGGGTGGTCTGCCCGGACTTCACCGCCAGCGCGCGCTCGACCGCGCCGAGCACCGCCTTGCCGCCCTTAACGTGGCAGGCGGTGCCCTGGCAACTGCGCACGGTGTGGCGGCCGCGGGGTGTCAGGTGAAACTGCGCATAGAAAGTGACGACGCCATAGACCGTGCTGAGCGGCAGGCCCAGGCGCTTGGCGATGTGCTCCAGGATCGGCTCGGGCAGATAGCCGTAGTGCGCTTGCGCCTGCTGAAGCACGGGAATAAGCGCGCCGCGGCCGGTTGCTTTCTGGCGGGCGATGATCTGCTCAAGCGGTGCGAGATCGAGAGGTTCGATGTGTTCCAGAGTCATGGTGCGATTGGCTCTACCAACGTTCACCTGGGCGCGGGCCGGATCTCCAGAGTGTGCGTGAAGGCGGTGCTCTCGCCCGGCGCCAGGACCACGGGTTTGGCCCAGAGTTCCACTTCAAGTTCATTGAGGTAATCCGGGTACGCGTAGAGCCAGGCAAAATCCAGTTGCGCGTCATCGAAGGCCTGCGTGACCTCGATGCCCTTGGTCCCGGTGAAGGTCCACGAGCCTTTGGGCGCCTTCTGGTCGAGGTAATGCTCGCCCTCGCGCAAGCCCGCAATGATCGGCTGCATATCCCGCTCGATGTTCTGGCCGCTGCGGTCAGTGAACCGAACCTTGGTCTCCTTCAGCTCCCCCAGGTCCAGTTCGAGGTGGCTGCGCACGTTGACCTTGGTTGGCTTTTGAGCGGTATTCGCCACCTGAACCGAGACCGTCAGGATCGGAGCGTCCGGCGCCAAGGTCAGCGTCCGCCGCAGGGACAGGCCCCCCACGGTGGCGACAAGCGCTATCGCGGTGTCCGTTTTTTCCGCCACGGTGTACTGTTCAAATGTTCCGTCCCAGCGGTAGGTGCCGCCTATCCGAGTCTCCTCGCCGCCGCAGAACGGGAAGAAGAGACTCCGGGTCGTGTTGTAGGCGGTGACGCACTCGCCCGAGCGCAAATCAGTAATCCGCAGCACACGCCCGCCCAGGAATGGAAGGACCTCAACCGTCAGATACCCGTTCCCTATGGAAGGACACGGCATCGGTGAACTGACGACCATCGCAAGCATCGAGAGCTGCTCGGGGTCGGCGCTGATGTCCGCCATTTCCCGGAGGGTGTTGAACCCATGCGCGCGCATCCGGGCCGCGGTATCGGCGACCTCGGCCGGCGGCGCAAAGGGGCCTGTGAACCGCAGCGCGCCGCCCTCGATGGTGTATCCGTTTCGGGGGAAAAAGCGGGCATAGGTAGGCGGCATGCGGGCTACGCGCACCCGCTCGACGAGTTCGGGATCGTCCCGGACTGCGGCCTCCGCCTGATCGAACAGCGCCATGGCCTGAGCCAGGATCTCGTCCGTCAGATACCCCTGGGCGGGATTGGTGTAGAGGTGCATGTGGATGTGGTCGGCGTCAACCTTGGCCTGAAGCAGCTCGATGTAAGAGTAAATCGGCTCCGCGGCCGCGCCGTAGTAACCCCCGAGGAAATCCCGGATGATGGCGTCGGGGTCCTGGTCGGGATCCCACAGCAGCTTCATGCCGTAGTAAGGCCGCAGCAGGCTGAACTCGCCGCCGCCGCCGGCGTCTCCCATGCCCTGGAGGTAGATGCCCTCGACCCCGATGTCGCGGTAGAACTTCGTGTCCGCAGCCATGGCCCCAAAGTTCGGGAACGGGGTGTAGTAGTGGGCGAAGTCCACGATGTAGTGCCAGATGTAGAGATGGGAACAGATTCTCGACCAGGCGATGGCGCGGCGCTCATAGTCGGCGTTCAAGGGGCACGTGGCAATCGGGTGGCTGTCGCACGAGGGATACATGTGGCAAAGCCACACGGCGACGTTGGGGTGCATGACCATATTCTTCGGGGGTTCCTCGGTGTAGATATAGGCGAGCGTGCCGATGAGCTTGTCCGGGTAAACTTTTGAAATGCGTTCAGCAAGCTGGTTAACAAACCAGAATTGGGTGCCGCCGAGCGTCCCGTACTTGCGGTTGATCTCGGTGCAGGACGGGCACTGGCAGTAGTTGTAGTAGTCCATCTGAGAGAAGTTGTACTGGCGCGCGTTCGGGCGTGCGGCTATACGTTTGAGCATGCGCTGGGTCACGATCTCGAGCACCTCGGGATTGGCGAGGCAAAGCTGGGTCTCCTCGCGGCGCCGAACGCCGCCAATCTCCGAGAAATACTCCGGATGCTTGTCAAAGAACTCGTCCGGGCTGATGTATTGGAAGTAGCTGTGGGCGCGGCCGTCGTGCGCGTGCTGAATGCCCTGGGGATTGTCGGGGCCTCCGCTGCCGGCGTTCTCGCGCTGGTGAGCGAGGAAATCGGCATCGGCGCCGGGCCAGGCATAGCTGGTGTCACGGCAGGCAAAAGCGGGCCGCACGCGCTTGTCCACCTGGGGCAGGGGAAGCTCGGCAATGTGGGAGGTCTTGGTCACGCCGGGCGCGTACCACCGGACCCCGAGGCAGCCCTCGAGAAAATCGTAGACGCCGTAAAGGGTGCCGGCCACCGGGGTTCCGGCGATGACTACGTGAGGACTTACGATGCGGATGACGTATCCCTGCTCCCCGAGTTCTCGCGGCTCGGGGTCAACTCCGAGACCTCGGGCCGTGTGGCCGCACCCGAGCACAATCATGGGCGCGCCGTCCGCGGGCCCTTCCGTGACGATGGGAAGCTCGGCACCGCTGCAAGCTTTGAAATGCGACTGGAGTTCTTCGGCCGCGTGCCTCTCGGAGGGGCTGGCAGAGCTCTCCAGGTGGATGCGGTAGTCGCTCGCCCCGGCTTTGAGCAGATAGGCGGTGCCTTGAGCCAGAGCAGCCCGGGGACAAACGACGGCGATGAAAAAGACAAGAGCGGAAAAAAGAACAGATGGTCCGGATGAACCATTCACGGGATTGCCCCCTGTTGGGTAGTCATCTTGACCGCCTCCGGTTTTCTGGGCCCCAATAGCTCTTTCGAGAGCGGAACCCCGGCTCGCTCACATTACGCTGCCGGCGCGATCACGATTCCGCGGGCAGAAAGTAGCAGAGGATCTCGAGCTCTTGGCTCAGATCAACGCTGCGCAGCACGGTTCCCGCGGGCGCGGAGATGCGGACCGGGGCGAAATTCAGGATCCCCTTGACGCCGCTGCGCGCCATGATGTCGGCGACCTCGCGCGCGGCGCCGGCAGGGGTGGCGATGATACCGATGCGGATGTTCATCTCGCGGTTGATTTCCGGCATGTGGTGGACATCGAGGATCTCCAGGTCCCACACCTTGCGGCCGATCTTGTTGAAGTTATTGTCATAGACGGCGGCAACGCGGAAGTTGGACTCGACAAAATTCGCGTAACCGGCGAGGGCGGTGCCCAGATTGCCGGCGCCGACGATGAGCACAGGCTGCTCGCGATCGAGCCGCATGATGTGGCTCAGCCGCGCCACCAGGGGCGCGACCGAATAGCCCATGCCCGGCTTGCCGAACTCGCCGAAGTAGGACAGATCCTTGCGCACCTGGCCGGAGCTGATGCCGGTGATGGCCTCGATGTCGGCGGAGGACATCGTTTCCACGGCATCGCGCAGGGCGGCGTGCAGGCAGCGCAGGTAGAGGGCGAGACGCGCGATGGTGGGTTCAGGTGCTTCGCTTGGCATCATCGTTCCCCGGCGGTGATTTTGTGTTTTGCCGCGGATCGCCGCGGATATGTGCGGATGTCTTTCGGGAATTCCTAAACACAAGGCGCTTGAACTCCGGCTTCGGCCCAAAATTGAAAAGAAGCCCCACCTCGATTGGGGTGGCGCGCAGATAGTTCAATAGTTGGGCCTCGAACACTGGCCCAATTGCCGAGGCCGCTTTCAGTTCGCACATGACCTGTCCGTTCACAACAATATCGGCACGAAAATCGCCCACCAGACTATTGCGAAAATACACCGGGATCGGTGTCTCCTGCTCTACATCTAATCCCGCCTCGCGCAGCGTGATCGTCATTGCGTTTGCATATACAGATTCCAGAAACCCCGGCCCCAGGTCGTTGTACACCTCGTAGAATACGCCAATGATCCGTTCGGTCAGCTCTGCGTGTTCTAGCAATCTGCGTTCCTCCGCGCTAATCCGCGGCTCAAGTATCCCTAGTGTTCGCTCCCCAGGGCTTTGATCTGCGCGAGGCTGTAAACCGGGCCGTCCACGCAGACGTAAGAGCGGCCAATATTGCAGCGCCCGCACTTGCCGATGCCGCACTTCATGCGCATCTCCAGCGTGGTCACGATCTGCTCGTCGCTGAACCCGAGCTGCGCCAGCCCTTGCAGCACCAGGCGAATCATGATCGGCGGCCCGCAGGTGATGGTGATGACGTTAGCCGGCGACGGGTTCAGCTCCGTCACCAGGGCGGGCACGAACCCCACCCGTCCCTGCCATTCCTCATTGCCCGCGTCAACCGTGAGGTGGAGCTTCAAGTCCTCGCGCTGCGCCCACTGCTCCAGCTCCGGCTTGAACACCAGGTCGGCGGGGCTGCGGGCGCCATAGATGACCTCGATGTCGCCGTAGTCGGCGCGATTGTCCAGGCAATAATTGATCACTGAGCGCAGGGGCGCCAGCCCGATGCCGCCGCCGATGAAGAAGAGCTTGCGGCCCTTCCAGTCCTGCACCGGGAAGCTGTTGCCATAAGGCCCGCGCACCCCTATTTGCTCGCCGCCGATCATCTCGTGTAGCGCCTGGGTGACGCGCCCCATGCGCTTGATGCTGAACTCCAGGAAACCCTTTCGCGTCGGCGTTGAGGTGATGGAGAAGGGCGCCTCGCCCACGCCGAAAACGGAGACTTCGGCGAACTGGCCGGGGCGATAGGCGAAGTCGTCGCGGCCGGCGTCATCACAGAAGACGACGGTGAAGGTCTTGGTATCCGGCGTCTCGACGCGCACCTCCTCAATCCGCGCCGAGCTTGGCAGGTATGGATTACGGGGCGTGGACACCGGAAAGCTCCTCTATCGTCTCGCGCACATCCAGGCCCACGGGGCACAGGCGCACACAGCGCCCGCAGCCCACGCAATAGACCATCTCGGTGCGATCGGGCAGATACTCAAACTTGTGACAGATGCGCTGCTTGAGGCGCTCTGGCGGCTCGCGGCGCGGATTCTCGCCGCTGGTCATCAAGGTGAAGTCGGTGAACTGGCAGGTATCCCAACAGCGATAGCGGTAACCCGCGCAGCCCACCACCTCGTCCTGGATGTCGAAGCAGTGGCACGTGGGGCACAGGAAGCTGCACACCCCGCAGCGCAGGCATTGCTGCGCCAGCTCGCGCCACCGCGGCGAGTCATGCAGGCCCCGAAGCTTCTCCCGAAGGCCGGCCAGAGGTAGGCCCTCGGTGGTGCGCGCTTTCAAGTCGGCGGCGAGCTGGTCGCGAGCCTTGCGATCGGCGTCACTCGCGGCCGCGAAGAGCCCCTCGCCGGCGGCGATCAACTGCTGGCCCGTTTCGCTGCGCGCTTCGGCGAAGTAGCGGTCACCGAGGTCAACCAGGGCCACGTCGGCGGCGGGTGACGCCAGGTCAACCGCGGGCGCGTCGCCGCAGAAGCATCCCTCCAGCGGCTCAGCGCAGAGCAGGCTGATCACCGGCGTCGCCGCGCGGGCAGCGCGGTAGAACGGATCCTCGTATCCGCTGTAATTCTCCGAGAACACTAGGTCAAGCAGACTCAACGCGGCTGCGTCGCACGGTCGCACGCCCACCAGCAGGCGCGGCCCGGAGGCGACCGACTCCGGGGCGACCTCGGTCACTTGCATCCCCTGCTCGCCCTGGCGGAAAATGAGCATCATCTGGCCGGCGGGCAGGAACATCTCCTTGGGGGGGCGGCGCGTGTTGCCGCTCGGCTGCAAAGCGGATGCGTAATCGGTGGTGCGCGCGAAGGCGATGCCGTCGGCCGCCGGCGCGTAAATCGCATATTTCTCGCCCAGGCGGCGCAGCCACGCGGCAGCTTCGTCTTTAGCTATGACGTAATCAGGCATCGTTTGGCAGCGTCTTCAGCCCACCTGTCATTCTGAGCCCCTTCGCTCGTGTCATTCTGAGCGATAGCGAAGAATCTCGCCACCGCTCAGGGTAAACTCCGGCGAAGAAGGTCGAGCGGTCGGAGGATTCTTCACTGCGCCTCGCTCCGTTCGGAATGACAGAACCGAACATGGGCTAGCGTTGAAAAAGACCCTCATTATTCCCGCCCCGCTGCGCTCTTCTGCTCATCACTGTCCGCGAACTGGGCGAGGAAGGGGGCGGATTCACAATCCATGCCCGCCTCGTAGCCGAAGAGGTCGCGCAGCTCTTTCTCTAGCTTGCGCCCCAGATCGCGCAGCGGTATGTCCATGGGGCAAGCTCGTTCGCACTCGCCGCAGTCAACGCAGCGCCCGGCGGCGTGCCAGGCGCGCACGCACTGAAAAAGGAAGTTATCCTCGGGATTCGGCTGCCGCGCGACGAAGCGCGGCTCGCGGAGGTCGGCGATGCACTCCCGGCAATAGCACAGCGGGCAGACATTGCGGCAGGCATTGCAGCGAATGCAGCGCTCGAATTGCTCCAGCCAGTATTGCCGGCGCGCGAGCGGGTCCATCCCCTCGATCTCGGCCAGGCGCGCGTATCGCTCCGTCTCTGCGACTGCGGGATCGATCGGGTCGCCGACCAGGATATCGTACACCGCCGGCGTCGGATGCGCGCAAGCGCGGCAGCGCGCAAGCAGCGCCTCGGCGCGAGCGACGCGGTATTCCTTGCCGCCGGCCGTCACCACCACCTCCGCAGAGTCACCGTCGAGGCCGGTCACCGTCTCCCAGGTTGCGGAGTTGCGCGGCTCGAGGCGCTCGAGGTCAATCATCCCCGCGCAGGGGACGCCGATAATATGGACCTGGTCGCGCTCGACCTGATGCTCCTGGAGCAAGGTGACGAGGGCGCGCGCATCACAGCCCTTGAGCACGACGGCGACGGGCTTGGGGGCGGCGATGATGTAGGTTGCCAAGTTTGCCGCGCAGGCGCTGTTCCAGACGAGCTTCTCGGCCTGCTCGGGCGTGGTCGCGAAATGCGGCGTCACGCGCCAGGGCTTGCGCCCCCGGCGGAAGCCGATGACACACGCTGCGCCGCGCTCGGTGAGTGCGCGCTTGGCCTCGTCCCGGATACGCTGTTCGATGTCGCTCATCGCTCACGACTCCTCCCCCTTCCAGGGGGAGGTTGGGAGAGGGTGAATGGTCGCGCCGCCTGACCCTCTCCTGCCCCGCTTGCACGGGGCGTCCTCTCCCTAGAAGGGAGAGGAGTTACGCTCCGGCAGCTCGCCCTGCCGCTGCAATTCCTCCAAATCCGCCACCATGTCGCGGATGACCTCGGCGAAGCGACGCCCCTCGGAGGCGCTGACCCATTCCAGCCGGAAGCGCTTCGGGTGGATGCCCAGGTACTCCAGCCACGGCTTGAAAACGGCCATGCGGCGGCGGGTATAGAAGTTGCCCTTGCTGTAGTGGCAGTCCCCAGGGTGACACCCGGCGACGAGGACCCCGTCCATGCCCAAACGAAAGGCGCGCAGCACGAACGCCGGGTCCACCCGCGCCGAGCAGGGGACGCGCAGAATTCGCACATTGCTCGGATACTGCAACCTGCCTCCGCCGGCGAGGTCCGCCCCGGCGTAGCTGCACCAGCGGCACAGGAATGCCAGCAGGCGCGGGCCTTCATCTCTCTCGGCGGCCGGGGTCGCGCCCTCGAGGGCCTGCGCCTCGGCCCTTTCCTCTACGGCCGACATAGGGCCTCCATGCCGGCGAGGACCTGCTCGTCGGCGTATCCGCGCAGATTGAGCGCCGCCGAGCGGCACGCAGCGACACATCCGCCGCAGCCCTGGCAAACCGCCTCATTGACCTTGGCCACGGTGCGCTGCTCGCGGGTCAAGCGATCGGTTATGACCTCAGCCTCGATGGCATCGAAGGGACAAATCTCCTTGCACGTCAGGCAGCCGCTGCACCGCGCCTGGTTGACTTCGGCGATCATCGGCTCGCTGAGAATGAAATCGCGCGAGAAGAGGGCGCAGACCTTGGCGGCAGCGGCGCCGGCCGCGGCCACCGTATCGGGGATGTCGCGCGGATACTGGCAAGCGCCGGCGAGGTAGATGCCGGCAAAGAGGTTCTCCACCGGTCGCAGCTTAGGATGGGCCTCGGTGAAGAAGCCGTACTGATCGGTCTGGATGCTGAGCATACGCGCGACTTCCGCCACATCGTCGCGCGACCGCAGCGCCGTCGCCAGCACCACCAGGTCCGCGTCAATCTCGACCGGAACGCCGGCCAGGCTGTCGGCGCCCTTGACCCGCAGCTTGTCGCCCTCAGGATAGATGCGGCTCACGCGCCCGCGCAGGTACTTGACGCCAAGTTCCTCCTGCGCGCGGCGCACGAACTCCTCGTAGTTCTTGCCCGCCGCCCGAATATCCATGTAGAAGACATACACCTGGGCCTCGGGCAGCTTCTCCTTGACCAGGGTGGCGTGCTTGGCGGTGTACATGCAGCAGACCTTGGAGCAGTAGGGGTAGCCCTTGGTGTCATCGCGCGAGCCCACGCACTGGATGAAGACCACGGTCTTCGGCTCCTGGTGGTTGGAGAGCCGCACGATGTGACCCTCGGTGGGGCCGCCGACGTTGACCAGGCGCTCGAACTGCTCGCCGGTGATGACATCGGCGAAACGGCCGCCGCCGTATTCAGTCATGCGCGATGGGTCGTAGAGGTCACAGCCGGTGGCAACGATGATCGCGCCGAACTTCTCGGTGATGAGCTCGTCGCCCTGGTCGTAGTCAACCGCTTCCGCCGGACAAACCTTGGCGCACACGCCGCATTTGCCTTTTACGGGCTTGCCTTCGGCATTCTCCTTGACCTCGGCCAAACTGCGAAAGTAGCGGCAGTTGTCGCGGTCAATCACCGGCACGTTGGGCACCGCCTGGGGGAAGGGGCGGAAGATCGCCTTGCGCACGCCGAGACCCACGTCGAATTCGCTGGGCACCTTGCTCGGGCACTTCTCCTCGCACACGCCGCAGCCGGTGCATTTCTCCATCTTGACCGAGCGCGCGCGCTTGCGAATCGTGACCTCGAAATTGCCGACATACCCCGAGACCCGCTCGACTTCCGACCACGTCAGCAGGGTGATGTTCGGCTGTTTCGCCGCATCCACCATCTTCGGCGTCAGAATGCACGCCGAGCAGTCCATGGTGGGGAAGGTCTTGTCGAACTGCGCCATGCGGCCGCCGATGGAGGGCTGGCGCTCGACGAGGCTCACCTGGTAGCCGGCCTCGGCGACATCGAGCGCGGCCTGGATGCCGGCGATGCCGCCGCCAATGACCAGGGCGCGCCTGGTGATGGGCATCTGCGAGCGCACAAGCGGCTTGCCTTTGGCGGCAGTAGCGACCGCCATCGCGGTCTGGTCGAGGGCCTTGGCGGTGGCAAGATCGTGGTCGGAATGCACCCACGAGCACTGCTCGCGGATGTTGGCCATCTGGAAGACATAGGGGTTCAGCCCGGCCCCGGCGATGCAGTTCTGGAAAGTGGTTTCGTGCAGGGTCGGCGAGCACGAAGCGACAACCACCGCGTCCAGGTTGTGCTCCTTGATGGCGTCCTGGATCATCTTCTGCCCGGGCTCGGAGCACATGTAGCGGTAATCGGTGGCATAGACCACGCCGGGCAGCTTCGCGGCTTCGGCCGCCAACTTCTTCACGTCAACGGTCTTGGCTATGTTCGAACCGCACCAGCAGATGAAAACGCCTACTCTGCGCAACTTACCCTCCGGTCATGACCACGCTCATGGGAGCCGCACTCAAAGTCTAGCGGTTCCCACAGCACCCACGAATGAACCAGAACCTCCCTTTCTTTCCCGCGCAGCATATCTTGCCGGCCCGAAGCAGCCTGCGCAGAGGGAGGCCCGGTCTGTTTCTGCTGTCGCCGAGGATGCCTGCTTCGTCAAGAAGCTGGTTCGCCTCCACGGCCGTCAACTCGCACCTCTTCGTTCGCCGCAGATAGTCTTTCAGGAACTTGTTGACCCTCTCCACATCCGCCATGGTTTCCCTCCTGGCGCGCCGTCAAGCACACTCTTCCAGGTACGCACCTTGGCTTAGGCTTGCTGCTTTCGTGTGGCACAGCCGCCCTCGGCTGTGTCCCTCCGATCATTCTCAACCCTGCGTACCGGTGGCTTCGGTTCGCGCCGTGAACGCGACTCGCAGCAGGCGCGTCGCGTCAACGATATGTCGCCCGAGGCCAAGCTTTAGAGGATAGATGCCGAACGCCAGGCCCACCAGTTCCGTAACATAAACGATGGGCAGATTGAGCTCCTCGCCCAGGCGCGCCGCGGCCGCGGCCTGCCTGGTGTCGAGATTGGTCTGGCACATGGGGCAGGCGACGGCGATGCAATTGGCGCCCGCGGATTTGGCGTGCGCCAGGATGTCCGCCACCAGACGCACCGCCGACGGCGTATTGGTCACCGCGAGGCTTGCCCCGCAGCACTCGACCTTGTGGTACCACTCGACGGGCTGCGCTCCCACTGCCTCCAGGATCTGCTCCATCGAGGTGGGATTTTCGGGATCATCGAACTCGGCGATCTCCGGCGGCCGCACCAGGAGACAGCCATAATACGCCGCCGGGCGCAGGCCCACGATGGGCTGACTTGTGCGCTGGCGAATGCGCTCCAACCCGGCGAGGTTGAGCAGCGCGTCGAGGATGTTGTGAACCTTGACCTGGGCGGCGGCGCGCGGGTCAAACTGCTCGGGGAGGTCGCCCTCGCCCGCGCCCAAAGCTTTCGCCGCGACCTTCAGCCGACCGAAGCAGGCGGCGCAGGGAGCGAGTACCGCCGCCAGCCCCTGCTGCGCGGCGAGGGCTAGGTTGCGCCCGGCCAGCCCTATCGCAAGATCGTCGCTGATGGCGTGAGCTGCGGTCGCGCCGCAGCAGTTCCAATCCTCGATTTCAACCAACTCCAGGCCCAGTTCCGCGCAGACGGCGCGAGTTGACAGATCGAACTCCTTGGCCATCGCGTGGAGCGAACAGCCTGGGTAGTAACCTAGCCTTGTCATTACTATTGCTGCGGCTTACCCTTGGTCTTCGCGCCTTGGCGGCTGCCGCTCGCCGCGCGCGCAAAGATGCTGCGCACCTGCGAGAGATTGCGCACCTTGGGCGCGATGGGATTGAGCTTGCCCTTGAGGAACATTTTCTGACCAAGCAAGAGGTCCTTGAATGGATTGCGCGTCATCAGGCCATAGGCGGCCATCAGCGGCACCTCGTTCTGGCGGCCGCGGGTGCGCACCAGGCCCAGGAAGATACGATAGAAGAGCGGGGTCTGCGGCTCCGCAGGCTTGACGCCCGATTCGAGCGCCATGGCGCGCAACGTGTCCATCACGCGCGCCAGATCAATGTCGCGTGGGCAGCGCGTGGTGCAGGTGGTGCAAGTGGTGCACAGCCAGATGCTCGAAGCGCCCAGAGCGATGTCGCGCGCGCCCAACTGAACGCAGCGCACCACCTGGTTGGGCATGACGTCCATCTCCGGCGCCATGGGGCAGCCGGCGGTGCACTTGGCGCACTGGTAGCAGGCAGCGATGTTCTCGCCGCTGCGCGCCGTAACCTCGGCCGCAAAAGCCAAATCAGCGGCAACGGAGCCTTCGCTCTGGGGAAATAACACCCTCGCCTCCGAAGCAACCCGATGCGCCTGCCCCCCAAGCCAAAGACGCTCTGGCTGCGGGAAAATCCCGTCAGGTCACGGCGTCAGCCGGCACCCGCGCCGCCTGCGCCGTTTCTGGCTACGTCTATCTCCATGTTACCAGCCAGCCGACCACGCGTCAAGGCGAACTGGGATGGCTTGTGCATTTTTTCACAGACCCGCACACGCCCGCGCCTCGCGAGTCTGGCGGCCAAGGGCTGCGGCCTGCAAAGACCAGCGCGATCCTGTCTTCGCAGAGCCGGGCGCGGGGTCACCCCGCCGTCGCCGCGACGGCTATGGCGGGCAGGCTGACCCCGCGAGACTTCGCGGCTCGCCAGTGACGAGTCAACTTCAGCGCTTGCCCGCCGCAGGCGGGAAGCCGCGCCCAACATAGCGCGTGGGCTATGACCGCAGTGAGGGTCGCCCAACCCGTTTCGGGCTACGCCATTGGGTGCGCTTTACCGCGGTCCAGGGGGGCGGGTTCACTTCCGAGGCTGTTGCATAATCGGCCCAGGCGTAACTGAAGGCGCATTCGCGGGGCTGAGATTCCACGCTTCGCGCTCGGCGCTGCGCGGCTAGGTCGCTCCGCGACCGCCGTGGCGGCCCGGAGGCCTAGCCACTCTGAATGACATGCGCGGAGGTATGCGAGTCTGCGCGACTGAATTGTGCAACAGCCTCTTCCGATCGGCCCCTACGCCATTGGGTGCGCTCGGGAAGGGGCCGGGCTCTGTGCCGGCCCGACTTTCGCGTCGCAGGGGCGTCTCGAAATGACCTCTCGGCCGCGAGTGGCACAAGCGACCTCTGGCACGGGCAAAGACAGAATCCGCCGCCCACAGAAAGCGGCCGACGGGTCATCCATGCGGCCGCCGCTGAGGGCCTCCAAGGAGGGCCTTGCAGATGTCGCGGCGGCTGATGAGGCCCACGATCTCGTCGCCGGAGACCACCACCAGGCGCTTAATGCGCTTGAGCTGGAGCAAAGCCGCCGCCTTGAGCAGAGGCGCATCTTCGCTAATGGTGAACACGCCGCGGGTCATGATCTCCGCCACCGGGCGATGGCGCACGCTCTCGGCGCGGCTCTCGGTGTATTCGGCATCTATGAGATAACGGTCCTCCTCGAAGATCTCCGTGTAGCGCGGGAGCAATTCGCGTATGAGGTCACCCTCGGAGATGATCCCCGCGAGGCGACCGGACTTATCCAACACGGGCGCCGCCGAGATGCCGCGCTGGGACATGAGGTGCGCCAGCTCCTTCACCGAGGTGCCCTCGGACACCGTCACCACACCCCTGGTCATCGCATCGCAGACCTTCATCGCGCCACCTCCGAGGGAGAGATTCTACGGCGCCCGGCGCCGGCCCTGCCGCGCTTCATGCGGTGTGTTCGTTTTTAGTGGGTGTGGGACGGAGCCGCGCGCTCGAACCGGGCGCGGCTTCGCTGAAGCCGCGAATCGCGGGGTCAGGCGACCCCGCGCCCAGTGCACTCCTCCGTCGGCGTTGAGCACGGAGTTGAACTGCGATACCCACTCTCCGCGAACACACCCGCCTCACAGCAGCTCCGTTTTTAGCGGCTACGACTGGCCGAAGCCTTTCTCGCGGCAGCCACAATCTCCGTAGGGCGGGAGCTTGCCTCCTGCCCAGACTTCCTGAAGAGAGGGCAGAAGACGAGCTTCTGCCCTACGGGACACAGCCGAGGGCGGCTGTGCCACATGCCCCGGCAAATAGCCGGGGGCTGACAGCGTTTGAACCGAGGCCATCATCTAAAAACGGAGCTGCTGACCCGCCTCATGCGTCGGTTGACACGGGTTTTTCGCTATGGTAGCATACGGCAGTCGGGCGGTCGCTCGCTGGGCCCATCATGCTGCTGCGCTGGCCGCATACGGAGGTTGTGTTGAATCTGCGGTTCCGCGTCCCGCGGCAACAAGGCTGTGTTACGGTCATCCCGCGCGAAAAGACTGGTTTGGAGTACCTGGAATTCAGCCTCTTGCGCCTGAACGAAGGCGGCACATGGGAGGGCGAGACCGGGGATTATGAAGCGGCGCTTGTGATCCTCGGCGGCAGGGGTGACATTCGCAGTGCGGATGATCGGTGGCAGGGACTGGGGCGGCGCGCGGACGTGTTCGATGGCAAAGCGACCGCGCTTTATCTTCCACCGCACCGCTTGTTCTCGGTGGCGGCGCTCGATGGGCCGGTGGCGATTGCAGTGTGCAAGGCGCTGACCGAGACCGGCGGCGCGCCGCAGCTCATATTGCCCGAAGATGTCAAATCGCGCACCGTCGGCGCCCACAACTGGCGGCGCGAGGTGCAGGACATCGTGGGCGCGAACGTCGCCGCCAGCCGGCTGCTGGTGGGCGAAACGTATAATGAGCCGGGCGCGTGGTCGAGCTATCCTCCGCACAAGCATGATATCGCCAGCCCGCCCGATGAGGTAAAGTTGGAGGAAATCTATTACTTTCGCGTGCAACCCCGGCAAGGCTTCGGCATCCAGCGCATCTATACCGCCGATGGCAGCATGGACGAGGTGTATGCCATTCGCGACGGCGACGCGGCGGTGATACCGCGCGGGTATCATCCGGTGGCGGCGGCGCCGGGCTACCGCGTCTATTACCTGTGGATGCTCGCCGGCCCCGAGCGCGTGATGCGGCCGCGCGATGACCCGAACCACGCGTGGGTGCACACGCTGGAGGGCTGACCTCCGTCGCGAACCGCAGAACGCGCAGAAGCCGCTGAATGGACATTAACGCAGTTACAGAACGGATCATCGGCGCAGCCATTGAGGTGCACCGCGAGCTGGGCCCGGGGCTGCTGGAGAGTGCGTACGAGGAGTGTCTTGCCCGAGAACTCGCGCTGCGAAGCATACCATTCGAGCGGCAGAAGCCCGTGCCGCTCATTTACAAGGGTTCGCCCGTCGCGACTGGATTCCGCCTCGATTTCATCGTCCAGGGGTTGGTCGCGGTCGAGTTGAAAGCTGTTGAGGAAATCCTGCCCATTCATGAAGCACAAGTTCTGACTTACCTGAAACTCACGGGCCTCCCACTGGCCCTCCTGCTGAACTTCAATGTTCGCATACTGCCGAAAGGAATCCGCAGGCTTGTGCTCAACTTAGAGGAGTAAGGCCCATTCTGCGTTTTCTGCGACTTCGGCGGTTGGGCGATTTCGTGCAAGAGGAGCACAACAATGTTCGATCCGATTGAATCTCTGTGCCACGTCGGCATCATCCATGCGATGGCCTACCCCGAGGCAGCCAAGGGCGAAGGGCCTATCGTGCTCGAGAGCCTGGAAGCGATCCTGCGCGACGACTTTTTCACCGCGGTCGAAATCACGCGCATCACCGATGCCGGGGCGCGGCGGCAGGCGCGGGAGATGCTGGAGACCGCGCACGTTGACGTCATCTTCGCCGGCCAGCCGCCGCTGCTGGGCCGCAAGCTAAACCTCAATGACCCGGATGAAGCGGGGCGTAAGCAGGCGGTGGACGAGTGCAAGCTGTCGGTGGATATGGCGTACGAGATGGGCGCGCGGATCATGGCGGTGCTCAGCGGCGCGGATCCCGGCCAGGCCGCCCGCGCGCGCGCGACCGAGCTGCTGGTGGATTCGCTCAAGCAAGTCTGCGCCTACGCCCAAGAGCGGGGTGAGGATTACATCCTGGCGATCTCGCTGGAGAACTTCGACCGCACCATTGATAAGCGCTGCCTCATTGGCCCCACCGCGGAAGCGGCGCAGGTGGCGGAGGAGGTGAAGCGGGAGTACAGCAACTTCGGCCTGACCATTGACCTGAGCCACTTGCCCCTGCTGGGGGAAACGCCGCACGACATGGTGATTGCGGCGATAGATCACCTGATTCACGTGCACATCGGCAATTGCCTGACCAGCGAGAAGGAACACCCCGCCTACGGCGACCTGCATCCGCGCTTCGGCATCGCCGGCGGCGAGAATGACATCCCCGAGGTCGCGCGGTTCATGGAGGCGCTCATCTACGGCGGCTATTTCAAGAAGAACGTGCCGACGAGCCGACCAGTGGTGAGCTTCGAGGTCAAGCCCCTGTCCGGCGAGAAGCCGGAGCTGGTGATCGCCAATGCGAAGCGGGTGCTGCGCGAGGCGTGGGCGCGATTGGGACAGGGATAAGCGGCCACGGCCGCAGAAGGAAATGAAGCCGCAGCCGGCGGGGCGTCGCCCATGGCTGCGGCGTGCTGTTAGGGAGGAGCCCTGGCTCTGCGCCAGGCGATGGCGGCGGGAATCCCGCTCCACAATGTGCGACCAGCAGACGAGGCAACGAAAGCTATGAGCAAAGCTGAATCAAGGCCCAACATCGCCGAGCTGAATGATCGGTGCCGGGGCATCCGCAAGGACATCCTGGTTTCGCTCAACGCGGCCGGCTCGGGGCACTCGGGCGGCAGCTTGTCGTCGGTGGAGATTCTGGTGGCGCTGTATTTCTACAAGCTGCGGCACGATCCAAAGAACCCCGGTTGGGAGGGCCGCGACCGCTTCCTGCTCTCCAAGGGGCACGTCTGCCCCGCGCTCTACGCGGTGATGGCGCACGCGGGCTATCTGCCGGTGGAGGAGCTCTCGACCCTGCGCAAGCTGGGGTCGCGGCTTCAAGGCCACCCGCACATGCTGAAGCTGCCGGGGCTGGAAACCTCAAGTGGGTCCCTGGGGCAGGGCTTAAGCATCGGCGCGGGCATGGCGCTGGGCGCGAAGATGGACAAGCAAAGCCTCCGTGTCTACGTTTTCATGGGTGACGGCGAGACCGATGAAGGGCAAATCTGGGAGGCCGCGATGGCGGCGGCGCATTACAGCCTCGATAACCTCTGCGGCATCGTGGACCGCAACCGCCTGCAGATTGACGGCGACACCGAGAAGGTGATGCGCCTGGAGCCTTACTGCGAGAAGTGGGCCGGGTTCGGCTGGCACGTCATCGAATGCGATGGGCATGACCTCGAGCAGTTGACGGCGGCGCTGGATGAGGCGGAAGAAACCTGCGCCAGGCCCACGGTCATCATCGCCAATACAGTCAAAGGCAAGGGCGTTAGCTTCATGGAGAACAAGGCGGAGTGGCACGGCATTCCGCCCGATGACGAGCAGCTCGCCCTGGCGCTGAAGGAATTGGAGATCACCCCCAGCGCCGAGCAGCTCGAGAAGGCGGACGGGTGACGAAGGGATCGAACCACGGAGAGCACGGAGGACACAGAGGAAGAGCGAACTGACTGATAGTCTTGTTTTCCAATCTCTGTGCTCTCTGTGACCTCGGTGGTGAAACGGTTCTCTCAGGAGCGATGTGAAATGCCGGAGATGAAGCCATCACGCGACGGATACGGCCTGGGCCTAGTGGACCTGGGAGCGGCGGACAACCGCGTGGTCGTGCTGGGGGCGGATCTGACCGCCTCCACCCGCGCGAACTGGTTCAAGGATAAGTTTCCCGATCGCTTCTTCAGCATCGGCATCGCCGAGGCTAACATGGTCAATGTGGCGGCGGGATTGAGCCTGGTCGGGAAGATCCCGTTTGTCTGCACCTACGGCGTGTTCGTCGCCGGGCGCGCATGGGACCAGGTGCGCACAACCGTATGCTACGCCAATCTCAACGTCAAGCTGGGCGGCGCCCACGGCGGCATCTCGGTGGGGCCCGACGGCGCAACCCACCAGGCGCTGGAGGACATCGCGCTCATGCGCTGCCTGCCGAACATGACGGTGGTGGTGCCGTGCGACGCGGTGGAGACGCGCAAGGCGACGGTGGCGATCGGGCAGATGCATGGGCCGGCCTATGTCCGCTTCGGGCGCGAGCCGATCCCGGTGATCACCAATGAGAAAACGCCGTTCACACTGGGCAAGGCGGAGGTTTTCCGGGAGGGCCGCGACCTGAGCATCATCGCCTGCGGGTACATGGTGGGCGAGGCGCTCAAGGCGGCAGAAACGCTGGAGAAAGAGGACAAAATCAGCGCGCGCGTCGTTAATCTCCACACGGTGAAACCGATTGACCGCGAGGCCATCGCCCGGGCCGCGGCCGAGACCGGCGCGATCGTCGCCGCCGAGGAGCACCAGGTGATGGGCGGGTTCGGCAGCGCGGTGGCGGAGGTGGTGGTGGCCGAGTGCCCGGTGCCGATGCGGCTGGTGGGCATCCAGGATCGGTTCGGCGAGTCGGGCGAGCCGGAGGAGCTGCTGGAGGAGTTCGGGTGCTGCGCGCGCTCAATCGTGCACGCGGCACGCGAGGTGCTCAAGCAGAAGAAATGAAGGGCGCAGGGCACTTGAGCCGCGGATCGGCGCGGAGCGACGCGGATAACAACCGAGCAATCGCGGCAAACCGGCTCCGGATGGAGGCATCGCAAGCCCCAAAGTCATTCTGATTGGTATGAAAGCGCTCCGCCTCGGACGTGCACGGCGCGGCCGTGTGCGTCATAATAGAAGGTGCGGTCAACCTTCCAAAGGAGGCGGAACAAG
>Ga0315296_10001808_pt1 | contig 18552 bp, 17 predicted proteins | sample YL17G14_18_MG_FD_203921 | JGI IMG/M metagenome (GOLD analysis project Ga0315296, IMG submission 203921) | Sediment microbial communities from Yellowstone Lake, YNP, Wyoming, USA - YL17G14_18 | ecosystem: Environmental > Aquatic > Freshwater > Lake > Sediment | place: USA: Wyoming | collected... | reverse complement strand
TGTACTCAATTCAGGAGGCTGCCGCCCAAATTCCAGCAACATTATTCACAGATTTAAAGGATAAGATAGTTTTGGATGCTTGTGCAGCTCCCGGCGGAAAAACTGTTCAATTAGCCGACTTAATGCAAAACACATGCGCAATAATCGCCTTAGACGTTAGAAGGCAAAGATTAACTGCATTGTCAAATCAGCTGGAAAGGTGCCGCGTAAAAAACACAATTGCATATCATATGGATGCAAGACAAGCCTCACGGCTAAAAATAAGGTTTGACAGAATCCTCCTAGATGTTCCATGCTCAGGCAATTTCGTAACAGACAAAGAGTGGTTTAGCAAAAGAACCATTAAGGACGTGGAGAAAAACGCGAAACTTCAAAGAGAACTATTAACTGAGGCAGCTAAAGTCCTAAAAGATGGTGGAGAAATAGTTTATTCGACATGCTCGTTAGAGCCAGAAGAGAACGAGTTGAACATTGAATGGGCAATAAAAAATCTAAATCTCCAAGTTGAAAAAATCAACTGTTACGGGGAAAAAGCCCCAACAAACATTTTCGGAAAACAATTAGACAGTTCAATAGAAAACTGCAGAAGAATATGGCCTGGACAAACTCAAGGGTTCTTCGTCTGCAAACTCAAAAAGCGTGTGGATGCGCTATGAAGCCAATAAAGGATTTCGTAAGGCAATTTGGTGGAAGCATCAGTTTAGACGAGAGTCTTATGGTAAGAAAGGAGAACAGATACTTTCTCATAAACGAGAAACTGAAAAAGTTAATTATGAAGGACTTTTTTTATGTGGGAACCTACCTTGGAAAAACCAAAAATGGAAAATTCTTCCCAAGTTTCAGCCTGTTGGAGATGATTGCGGAAAGGAAGGCAAACAAGATAATTGTTGACAAGAAAACAGCGTGGCTCTTCATCTGCGGAAGAGACATATTCAAACAAGGAATAATAAAAGTGATGGGTCCGAAAAGAAAAGGTGATTACGCGCTAATTCTAAACCAGCATGGCGAATGCCTAGGCTTCGGCAAAATACTACGCAGTTTAGATGAAGAAAAAGAAGGAGTTGCCGTAAAGAACGTTTCAGATATAGGAGACTTCCTAAGAAGGGAAAAACAGCAAGTTTAGGTTACGCTTTGACCTTTTATTGTTTCTATTATTTTTTCGATTTTCACCGTATTTTGCTCTCTTCTCGTTAGGTTTCGAATCACAACTGCTCCTTCTTCTAGTTCTCTTTCCCCAACTATTATTGCATACTTTATTTTTCTTCTATCCGCATCTTCCAAGGCTTTAGTCACTTTTCGCCCCATGACCTCAACCTCTACAGGTATATCCGCATCTCTAAGCATCCGTGAAATCTTTAGCGCTTCCCCTTTTAACTCACTTTTAACGGGAATCATCATAACTCTATTTTCTTCCCCCGTTTTCAGAGTTTTTTGCCTCTGCACCGCCATCATTATCCTATCTATTCCATGGGCAATTCCAACGGCAGGTGTTGGTTCGCCTCCAAATAATTCAATTAGCCTATCGTATCTTCCTCCCCCGCCCAATGCTATGTCCAACTCTGGAACATACACTTCAAAAATCATCCCAGTATAATACTCAAGTCCCCTCGAAAAACCAGCATCCACGGTCATGTCAATTTCACATCCGCTTTCTAAAACAAGTTTCAGAATTTCCTGGAGATTTTCTGCAGCATCAACAGCCTTCTCATAACTTTTAACGTATTTTTCCATCTTTTCTATAATTTCGAAAATCCTACCACCTTTAAGTTCTATCAATTTTCTAAGAGTTGCCACACACTTTTCGGATGCGCCAGCACCTTTGACCAGCTTAAGCGCATCATCATACTGCTTTTTGTCCATCAACTGCATAACCTCGTTCTCTGTCTTCTCGTCTACTTTTTCTTGGCTTAGGATACCCCTCAAAACTCCAACATGTCCAACCTTGAAAACACAGTTCTTCAGCCCTACCGCTTCCATTAAACTATTTGTCAACATTATTATTTCAGCGTCAGCTTCCGGCTTGTTTGAACCCATCAATTCAAAGTTTGATTGCCAAAACTCCCTATAACGCCCTTGCTGCGGCTCATCATACCGGTAAAGGCTTCCCATACAAAAAAGCCTGAAAGGCCTAGGCTCATTCCTCAAAGTAGTGGCGACAAGCCTAGCCACAGAAGGCGTTAACTCAGGCCGCAAAGCAACCATACGTCCGCCCAAATCTTTGAAGGCGTACATCCGCAAACGAACTTCTTCACCAGCTTTTGCTGCTAAAAGTTTGTAGAACTCTACAACTGGCGTTATAATTTCCTTATACCCATAAAGTTCAGCTATTTTTCTGGCTTTTCCCTCGATATACTTCATCATTTTTGCTTCTTCGGGTAGAAAATCCCTCATTCCACGAACAGTCTTGAAAGCTGGCATGCCCAAATTCTCCGTCATTTTAGGGTTAATTGCGAAACTGAATAGTAAACAATTTCCCCTCTACGGTTCATAACAGTCAAAACCAACTCCTTCTTAAGACTTTGACACTGCGCCATAACACGGGTTAAATCTTCAAGCGAAATCGGCTTTCCTTCTTGAACGCTTAAAATTAGGTACTTAGCCGTGTCTTTGCCATATTCGCCCCTATCATAAACTCGAAAGTCAACACCTAAACCGAAACCTTCCCGGACAACATACCCGCGGCTTCTTAAATCACGATAAGTCAAATACTTAGCCCAAGCATTCTCATCAACAACTTCATAACATTGCAGAAGCCTTTGAAAATCCACTTTCTTACCTTTTTCATCCTCAACTTCCAAAAAGCCCTTGCCCAGAAGGTAAAGTGCCTCATAAAACGTAAGCAAAAGTTCATTATTTTCGGCTACACCATATCCCCTCGAAGAAATCTCGTCCACATTCTGGTTTTTAGAAATTCTAACGCCTTTTTCCACAAGTAAACCTTTAACCCTAATTCCAGAGATGCTGGATACTTTCTCTTTCTCGCTCATGTAAACCCTCAACCAACATAAAGCTGCCTTTTTCACTTATAGTAATTGGCTTTAAACTTATCGAAATCCTTCTTATATAAAATGCCGCTTTCGCAAACGATGGCTGTCACATATTCCAGTGGAGTTATGTCAAAGGCTGGATTCAAAACGTCTATGCCTTCAGGAGCAATTCGCTGCGAACCTATATGTGTAACTTCTTCGGGTTTTCTCTCTTCAATAACAACATCTTTCGATGTGTGCGTTAAGTCGAAGGTGGATTTTGGTGCTGCAACATAGAACGGTATGTTGTGTTCTTTAGCTAAGACCGCTATGGTAAATGTTCCAATTTTGTTAATAACTGCATCTTTGACTATTCTGTCAGCCCCAACAACCACTTTGCTAACCAGCCCCTTATACATAACATAGCCAACCATGTTGTCAGTAATCAAAGTAACCGGTATACCGTCCCGTTTAAGTTCATAAGTTGTCAACCTTGCCCCTTGCAATTTTGGGCGAGTCTCAGTAGCAATAACCCTAATTTTTTTACCTTGCTCCCAAGAAGCTCTTATGATGCCTAAGGCGGTGCCATACTCAACAGTAGCCAAAGCACCAGCATTGCAATGCGTCAAAACAACATCTCCATGATTAATAAGTTCAGCACCATACTTGCCAATCAAACGATTTGCCATTACATCCGCATCAGCTATTTTCTGCGCTTCCTCAACAACAAAAGTAGCCAAACCTTCAACGTTTCCAGCAAAGCTTCTAGCCTTATTCAGGATTCTGTCTATCGCCCAAAAAAGATTAACAGCAGTTGGCCGTGTTCCCCTTAAAATTTCCGCCGCCTTTTCCAACTCGCTAATCAGCCCCTCTTTACTTTTTGCTTTCGAGTTGTAAGCTGTTAAAGCCAAGGCAAAGGCTGCAGCCGCCCCCAGAAGCGGTGCACCCCTTATTTTCATTGTCTTTATTGCCTCAACCACTTCGCTGCAGCCTTTCATCTTAAGAATTAGTGTTTCGTGTGGAAGCCTTGTTTGGTCTATTGTTACGACTGTTCCATTTCGCCACTCTATCGTTCGCGGCTGCATGAATAGTAAACCTCAGTAAACCGTTTATGCACAAGTTGTATAAAATTTGTTAGAAAGTGAAAGAAACCATGAAAAGTGAAAGTCTAAAGGCTTTTGTTGAAAATTTTGGACAAAAATACTCTGAAATCTTAGACATAGACCTTTCATCTGGAAAGGATGAGGAAAATTTCAAATGGTTTATGGCATCCGTACTGTTTGGTGCGCCCATAACAGAAAAGGCAGTCGTTAAAACTTACAAGTGCTTTGAGAAATACAATGTTTTAACACCAAAGCGCATTCTTGAAACTGGTTGGGATGGCTTGGTTAAAATCTTAGATGAAGGCAGCTACACGCGTTACGATTTCAAAACCGCGGACAAACTCTTGGAAGTTATGCAGAATCTCACGGAAAGATACGGTGGAAGCCTCACTCTTCTCTACAACGAAGCTTCCAATGGGCAGGATTTGGAAAAAAGAGTAAAGGATTTGGGGAAGGGCATAGGCGACGTCACAGTAAGCGTTTTTCTGAGAGAGCTACGTGATGTTTGGGAGAAAGCCAATCCGAATCCCACAAGTCTAGTGGTCCTGGCAGCTAAAAAGATGGGAATAGTAAGAGAAGAGACAGCTGAAAACGTTTTAAAGCAATTGAAGGATTTTTGGTCCAAAAACAAAGTTGCGGGAAAATCCTTTATTAATTTGGAAACAGCGCTGCTTAGGCTTGGTAAAGATTTTTGTAGGAAGGAAAAATGTGCTGTTTGTCCAGTTAAAGATGAGTGCTTAAATCATGGGGCGCCTTAACATAGGTGATAACTTCTATTGGGCATTCACCAGAAAGCTTCAGCTTTTTCTTCCATTCCTCTCCAACAGCTATAAGCGAGAAAACTCCGGAAATTTCAGCCTTCGCTTTTCGAACTAAATTAACCAATGCAGCTTGTGTTTCCCCAGTTTTAATCATATCATCTACGATTAAGACGCTGTCCCGCTTTTTGATAATGTCTTTCGGAATGTAAAGTGTCATGGTTACTCCTGAATCTCTGCCCAACACATATGTTTCCTCCAGAAAAGCCTTAACTCCAACTTCTTTGCTTCTCTTCGCTATTACGAGGTTAACTCCGAGGGCATTAGCAACCATAGTTGCCAAAGGAATTCCATCAACAGCCGCCGTAAAAACCCTTGTTACACGTTTTCCAGCAAAATTCGCGAGCGCATGATTAGCTGCCTGTTGAAGAATGTTAAAGTCGCTTATAATATCAGTATTATCAAAATAACCTTCTTCATCAAACTTTATTCTGCTACGAAGCTCAGTCTCCAAACCAACAAGTTTAGTTAAAACCTTGCAAAGCTGTTTCGCCCTTGCAGTGTTTGGCAAAACATGGCCTTTTGCATATCTACTTAAAACCGTCACAGGCAAACCAGTCTTAGAAGCCAGCTCACGATATGTTATGTTTCTCTTATACTTTGCTGTCCTAAGCAGTTCAATAGTCATCAAACGAAGCTTTAACTCATCCGCATGCGTGCTCATAACAATCCCTTATACACTGATAAGTCAAACATTAAAGTGTTTACCATTTATTATTGCATTACTAATTTAAAATTTCCGTTCGCAAACCGAAGAAGGTGGCGGGTCCGCTGGGATTTGAACCCAGGACTTTCAGCTTTCTTCAGCGCTTCGATTTAGAAGGCTGACGCGCTTTATGGCCTTATGCGTATCCATGCTGCGCCACGGACCCTTTTCTGGCAATAAAAAAGAGAGTTTACAGTGATATATTTTATTCTATGAAAATGGCTGGTCGATAGGGTTTTGCAAGTTTCGCCCTCTGCTTCGGATCATAACGTTTCTGGTCATCTTCTCTGAATATGTGAATTTCCGCCTTGAACTCTTCACCTAAGAAATCTTTGGCTTCTTCAAGAATTTCATACTCGTCCAATGCTTCAATATTTAGCTGTGTTTTTCTTTTTGCTTCTGGCATTTTCATGACTTCTTCAGCCAATTTCGGGATCATGTTAGCAATTTCTTTCGCATGCTCTCGCATTTCAGGCTCCCTTAATAGCTCTCTGATTAATGCGCTTGTCTCTAACTTTTCTTCCGTAACTTTTTTCAGCACCGTTAAGTAAAGTTTCCATTTCCACTGAGCAGCAGTGTAATAGTATATTTTTGATGGAGTGGTTTTTGTTGCGTGCATGACGTTTTGTGTGTCTTCCATCAATTCTTTGACGAAGTTTTCGCTTTCCTCTACCCCCATGTCCACCAGTTTTTCGTCTGGTTTTGGCCATAAAGCAAGGGAGACGAAGCCTTCTTCGCCTAGCAAGTTCCATGTTTCTTCACATAGGTGCGGTGCGAAGGGTGCCAGTAATCTTACCCAGATTTTTAGGGCTTCTCTTAGGATTTTTGCCTTTGTTTTTCCTTTCCTTCGAATATACCAGCGGAAATCGTTCCAGATTTCAAAGAAGGCTATCTCCAAGGCTGTTCTGGTCTTCATTTGCTCAAGGTTTTCAGTCACTTCTATTATGCGGTGCTGCAGTTTACTCATTAACCATTTTTCTAAATGTGCGTTTTCTTCGTCCTTTGCATTTTCGGTCATGCTTTTTGCAAAATTGTAGAAGGATTCAAGTTTGCTTCGAATATCTCGAACATTTTCGCTTCTCCAATTTGGGTCATCCATGCCTTCTGCGGCTAATAATAGTGCGCATCTTGTGGCGTCTGCGCCGTATTCCTCAATCGCATTTTTCATGGTAACAAAATTTCCTTTCGACTTGTGCATTTGTCTGCCCTCAACCATCAACATGCCATTCACTCCGATTGCTTTTGGCCAAAGTTCTGGTGGAAAGAGCGCCACGTGATGGAATATGAAGAAGGTCAGGTGATTTGGGACAAGCTCTTTCGCTGAGACTCTTAGGTCAACTGGATACCAGTATAAGAATTCCTTTCGCATTTCTTCCAACAATTCGGTGTTTATTCCCGACTCTGAAGCTGTTTCTTTTACGTCTCCTTTTCCATAGAAAACATAATCGAACACGTCTTTTGTCAGCGTTTCTGGTCTTATGTCATACCGCCTTATGTGCTTGTTTATTGTGTAAAAGGACATGTAAATTGTTGAGTCGCTTAAGGTTTCGATAATCCATCCTTGAACCCATGGTAAAGGTGTCCCAAACCCTGTTCTTCTTGCGCATGCCCACTCTTTCAACCAGTCAATTACCGTTAAGAACCATTGAGTTGCTGTTTCCGGATATATTGTCATCTTGCTCAAGGCTTCTTTGGTTTTTTCCTTCCATTCAGGGTCTGAGTAGTTTAAGAACCACTGGTCCTCCAGAACTTTGACAATGCATGGTGTCATACATCGGCAAACTACTGATTTTGGCAAGTCATACATGGAATCTGCAATTCCTCGACTTCTAAAATCTTTTATCAAGGTTTCTTTGACTTCTCTAACCATTTTTCCAGAATATTCCATGCAGTTTTCTTTTAGGACTCCGCTGTGAAATTCCCTTTTATAAAGCTGCTTTGTTGCCTCTTCAGCCGTTGGGTCATGCTGGTCTTTTACGCCTAATTGTTCTACAATTTCGATGGCTGGATATTCGCCGAAACCCTCAACCTTAATCATGGAAATTGGCTTTATTTTTTTCACAATTTCAGGGTCGATGCCAAACTCATGTGAGACTTCTGGCTTTTCTTGTAAGTCTTTTAGTGCCAGCCAGTCATAAGGCGCGTGAGCTGGAACGCTATAAACCACGCCTGTGGCTTGTGTGGCATCAACGAACCATCCTGGCAATATTAAAAATCTTTCTTTGGTGACTGGGTTTTCAAAGGTTTTTCCTATAAGCTCTTTGCCTTTCAGTGCCCGCTTTACTTCTACGCTTCTTCGTTGTTCTTTCAGTTTTTCGGCTGCTTTTTCGCTTATTATCCATTTTTCGTTGTCCACTTGGGCTTCTACGTAGGCTGCGTCTGGATGTATCCACATGTTTGTTACGCCGTAGACTGTTTCGGGTCGGAAAGTGGCTGCTGGCAGGTATGTTTCGTCATCAAGTTTGAATTTTATTAATGTGTATTCTTCTGGTGTGACTCCTTCTCCTACTTGGCGGTCATGGTCTCCTGTTGGGCTTTGGCATTTGGGGCACCATACTACTGGGTGTGTTCCTTTGGAAACGTAGCCTTTGGCTCTTAGGTTTTCGTATTGCCATTCAATGAATTTTTGATAGGTGGGCATTATAGTGTTGAAGTCTCTTCTCCAGTCAACTGAGAAGCCTGCTTTCTTGGCTGCGATGCGGCTTTCGTTTGTGTAGTATGTTGCCATATAAATTGGGTCAGCGAATTTTTTGAGTTCCTCTTCTGGAACGCCGTCCACTTCCCTTAAAACTTTTACGAGTTCTTCGTCGCCTTTTGCTACGCGTTCGCTTGCGCCTGCTAGTGGTTGTCCGGTCCAGTGCCATGACCATGGAAATAGGACGTTGTAGCCTTGCATTCGTTTAAATCGAGCGTATGCGTCTACTCGCGAGGCTGTGAAGGCGTGGCCTACGTGGAGTGGTCCGTTCATGTAGGGGTATGGAAAAGTGAGAAAGAACTTTTCTCTATGTGGATCTGGGTCTGCCTCAAAGATTTTTGCGGTTTCCCAGCGTTTCTGCCATTTTTCTTCGATTCGTTTTAAAAATTCCATAAAGGGTTTTGAATTGGTTTGAGGGGTATTAAAGGTTTTGTTTTCACGAATTGAGAACGTAGTCCCTCATATTTGACACCGTAGACTAAACTATGCAGAACTTGCATTAATCCTTTACTCTGTCTATGACTGGTCTAGCTCCTCCCTTATATATAGATTGAACGCCTAATGGGTTCTAAGTTTGCTTGCTACTGAAGTTTTTTCAAAGCCTTCTTCTTCTCTAAACTGCATCTTGTAGAATGAGCTGTACATTCCACCTTTTTTCATAAGCCCCAAGTGTGTTCCCTTTTCCACTATGCTTCCCTGATCCAAAACTACAATATCATCACAGAGCCTTATCGTTGAAAGCCTATGAGCTATTATTATAGCCAACCTATTTTCAAGAAGCTTTTTCAACGCATTCTGTACAACTAGCTCAGTATATGGATCAATGCTTGAAGTAGCCTCATCTAAAATTAAAAGTTTAGGATTCATCAAAAGAGTTCTTGCAAAGCTTATGAGTTGTCTCTGCCCTATTGAAATGTTTGATGAACCCTCCTGTATAATGTAGTCATATCCCCCTGAAAGTTTCATTATGAACTCATGCGCCCCAACAGCCTTAGCTGCCTCGACAACCTCCTCATCGGATGCTTCGGGTTTTCCAAATCTTATGTTGTCTTTTATGCTCATGGGAAAGAGGAAGGAATCCTGGAGAACTATGCTCATGTGTCTGCGAAGAGACGAGATTCTAATATCTTTGATATCATAGCCATTTACAACTATTCTTCCATTAAGCGGGTCATAGAACCTTGCCAGAAGGTTTATTATCGTGCTCTTACCTGCGCCTGTTTGCCCAACTATAGCCAGTTTCTTATTTGCTTCAAGGGTGAAGCTCACATTTTTAACCACAGGAATCTTTGGATCGTATCCAAAAGGTGACATCGTCAAACTTTACGTTATCTATTGTCTTTATATCTGCAGCTTTATCTGGTGGCGGATCCTCAACTTCCACATTTGTGTCTATCAGATCAAACATTCTTTCAATAGCAGCCATAGCCGATTGATACTGGTCATAAACTGTTACGAGGTCTATGAGCGGCATGAAATACTGGAACTGGTATTCTATGAACGCAACGATGGTGCCGATCGTGATTTCTCCGTTGAGAACCATTAGAGAACTGAACCAGAGAATCAAGGCTGTACCAGTTATGCGCATGAAAAGCACAAAGGGCTGATACGTTGATGAGATTCTGAGGGCATGGATGTTTGCGCCAATATTCTTCTCTTGTGTTTCCCCGAATTCTTCGTAAGATTTCTTTTCATGCACGAACGACTTTATTACTTTCATTCCGGAGAGATTCTCTTGCATTTTGGGCGTTAAGCCTGAAAGCGTCGAAAGGGATTTTCGGTAGGCTGACAACCCTTCCACTAAAATCATAGCATATCGGCCTTAAATCTGATTTGCTGACATCATTCAGATCGCCCGCTGCCCATAGAAGCTGCATCTTAAGCACAGCAAGTCCGGTAACACAAAAGCTACACTGGGCTCCGCCCGCCTCGCGATGGAGCAAAGACACAAAGATGCAATACTGTACAGGTGCCCAGACTGTGAGAACAGGACAGTCGTGTGGAACATTGAAGACCCCTACTTTCTAGAGCAAGAGCAGGCCGAGAAGATTTATGACTAGGTCAGAAAAAAGTCATCGAATTAGCCAGCTGACAATAGATCTGCAAATGTTCAGGTACAAAAGCCGGTCCAAACCTTCAGGCAGCAAGACTTCCATTTATTGACATTCAATAGATTAGAGCGTTCTGAAAATCTTTATATCGAGTTGAGGCGTTCCGACTATGCTAAGGAGACCATAATGAGTATAGCAAAGCCTCTTCTGGATTATGCTAAGTCGCTTAAACCGCAAAAGGGTTTCACTCAATCCTTTTCGGCTTTCAAGAGACTGATGAGGTACCACAAGAGATACTACTGGTTCGTCGCGGCAATAGCCATTCTGGCAGTGATAAGATCTATTCTGTTCTCAATAGAACCATTGTACACCACCTATATCATAATCAACGTTATCGGACCCCCATCCAACACCAGTCTTCTATTGGGCTATTTACTGGTCATCATACTGGCCGGAACGGGCTATGCCATCTCAAACTTCGTTCTGATCTTCGTGCATGGGGTAATGTCTCAGTACATCGTGCGAGACATAAGAACGGAATACTACCGTTCACTCCAGGGCAAATCCTTCAGTTTCTACGATTCCGTGGGCGTTGGTGACCTAACGTCAAGAGCCACGGTAGACCTTCAAATGGTTGACTCGTTTCTGAGAACATGGCTTGGCACAGTTCTCAACGCTGTCTTCACAACAATCATCATTATTGTGATAATCCTCCCCATAAGTCCAATCATGACCCTGATTTCAATGGCCACAATGCCGTTCATCTTCTATTTCACAGCACGCCTCTGGATAAACACAATGCCCCTCTTCAGGAAAATGCAGCTAATCTTGGGAAGATTGACTTCTTACATACAGCAAAATATCATTGGAATGAAAACGGTCAGGATATTCCGTCGAGAAAAAGACATTGTTGATGGATTCAAAGAGGTAGAAAACATATACGTGAATACAGCGATCAGCGCGGGCAAGATACAATCAATCTACATGCCACTCGGTCCAGCGATACTCACGCTTGGAATCGCCTTGGTCTACGTGTACGCAGGATATTCGCTAGGCATTCCGGGCTCAGCTTTGGCGGTTGCTCAAGTCGGTGACATCATTCTCTTTGCCAGGTACATGATGAGACTAACCTTCCCCATAAGGGATCTAAGCCAGACATTGGGAACATGGATCGCAGCTTACGCTGGACTGGAAAGAGTCCTTGAAATGACAGACGCGCCAAGAAACGTTGAAGATTTGCCTGACGCCGAAGACATAAAGATAGAAAAAGGAAAACTTGAACTGCAAAACGTGACCTTTGGATACGCAAAAGACAGACCTGTGTTAAACAACGTCACTTTTACGGTACAGCCCGGTGAAAAAATAGCGATACTCGGCGCAACAGGATCTGGAAAAAGCTCTCTAATCTACTTAATCCCAAGGTTTTATGACATCCAAGCGGGCAGCATCAGGATAGACGGCACGGACATACGCCAATTCAAGCTCGCTTCCCTCAGGCGGCAGATAGGCGTGGTGTTGCAGGATGTTTTCCTGTTTACTGGAACAATCAAAGAGAACATCGCCTTTGGCAAGCCTGACGCTTCAATGGATGAAATAGTGCAAGCTGCCAAGGCGGCCAGAATACACGATTTCATCGAATCCCTTCCAGGCGGCTACGACACGCCCGTCGGAGAAAGAGGGGTCACGCTCTCAGGGGGTCAAAAGCAAAGAATAACCATAGCCAGAGCGCTTGTGGGCAACCCGAAGATGCTGATAATGGACGATTCGCTCTCTTTTGTGGACGCTAAGACGGAGCAAGAAATTCAATCTGCAATCGAAGAAGCAACAAAGACGAGGACGACTCTCATAATCGCGCAGAGATTCTCAACGATAAAGACCGCGGAGAAGATATTGGTCCTTGAAAACGGTTCAGTAGCTGAATTCGGCACGCATGATGAGCTCATAGCAAAGAACGGCGTCTACAAAAAGGTCTATGAAACACAGTTTGTCCAAAAAGCTTCACCTATTTTAGAGGAAGCAGGTGGTGCCTAGTGTCGGGTTCATACGGAACGTTTTCCACAAAGCAGGAAGAGAGAAGAAAAAGAACCATTCCCGACCGGGTGCTAGTCAGAAGAGTTTACGAGTACGCTCAAGCTCACAGAAGAAACCTCATAATCGGCGTATCAGCCACTATAGCTGGTGCACTGACTGGATTGGCTTCACCCTACATGCACGGGGTAGCCATCGACCAGATAATAGCGCCCAAGAACCTTTCAGGCTTCATATGGTGGGTCCCCTTGTTCGCGGCTATCATTCTAGGCAACTACGTGTTTCAGTACATCCAAACCTATCAGATGCGAGTAGTCGGAGAAAACGTAGTTGCAAAAATGAGAGATGACATAATGGGAAAACTGCAGGTCATCTCACTCAGATATTTTTCAGAAGGCGAAACTGGCAGAATTATCTCCCGCCCGACGAACGACGCCAACACCGTCAGAATATTCCTCAGATTGGGACTTACAAGCATTCTCGTGGACATCTCCTCAATACTGGGCGCCTTTGCCATAATGCTCTATCTTGACCTTCGACTGTCCCTTCTTGCCATTTCGGTTTTGCCTGTGGCCATATTGCTGGTGTGGTATCTTGGAAAATACTCAAGAGCTGCTTACAGGAAGACGTTAATCACGACTTCAGGTTTGACGGCGAGGATGCAGGAAGATCTGGCAGGCATAAAAGTCACGCAGGCCTACGCGCAGGAGAAGGAAACCAAAAAAAAGTTCCTGAAAAGCCAAGACGAAAATGTCAAGGCAACCATCAGAGCCATCCTCATAGGCTCGTCATACACGCCGTTCGTAATAGGATTAAGACTGATTGGAACCATGATAATCCTGTTTTACGGAGCCAACGCCGTGTTGGCTGGGGCAATCACGCTGGGAACTCTGGTTGCCTTCATCGAGTACCAGTTCTCGTATTTTATGCCGCTTATTGACCTTGTATCTATGTATGACCAGTACCAGTCAGCCATGTCTGCAATTGAAAGAATGTTCGACTTGATAGACACAAAAGTCGAGGTCGTAGACGCACGGCCTGAAAGGAGCATTGCATTACAATGATAGAAAACGTCAGATTTGAAAACGTCAATTTCGCATACGACATAGATGTTCCAGTCTTGAAGAATATCAACTTTACTCTTAAACAAAACATGAAACTTGCGATCGTTGGCCAGACAGGCGCAGGAAAAAGCACAATAATCAACCTTCTCGCCAGATTCTACGATCCAGATCAGGGACGGATACTGATAAACGGACACGACATAAGAGACATCCCACTTGCATCCTTAAGAAGCCGCATAAGCATAGTGCTACAGGACTCGTTTCTATTTTCTATTTCCATAAAGGAAAACATAAGGTTTGGAAAGCCCGAAGCATCAGATGAAGAGGTGATTGATGCAGCAAAATCTATCGGTGCCCACGATTTCATAATGAAGCTTCCCAACGATTACGACTACAGGATACAAGAAGGGTCTTCAAACATATCTATAGGCCAAAGACAACTTATAAGCTTCGCCAGAACCCTAATTGCAAATCCAGAAATCTTGGTACTAGACGAGGCAACATCCTCAGTTGACGCCTTCACCGAACTTGTGATACAGAGAGCCCTGAAAAAACTGATGCGCAACAGAATGACGATAATAATCGCCCACCGACTTTCAACTATCAGGCTCTGCGACGAAATCTTAACCATCGACCACGGGTCAATAGTGGAAAGAGGCACGCATGAACAGCTTATGCGCCAGAAAGGATTGTACAGCTCATTCTACAGACTGCAATTCAGAGAAGAAACAGGAACAGACACATCATAAGGCATATTCTTTTTGTTCTCTCTTTCAAATTCTATAGATTGAATGTCCCAAGGATGGAAAAAAGCCAACTTGGTTATCATCGGAGACCTGAACAAACAAAGCGAACACTAAGCTGAAAACTTATTAAGTGTATTGAAAACTAGTCTTCAGGGAAATTCTTGCCAAAAAGGAAAAGTTGGTCTGAAAAACTACAAGACAGCAAAGGCCTGCCAAAAGTACAGGAAATTACTGATAAAATGAGCAAAAGGTGGGGTACTGGCACAGTAGCTATTCCAGCACCAATGGAAGTTGATGAAATTATGCGAAAAGTGTCTGAAGGAAAGCTTACGACCATTAATGAGATTCGTGCAGCTCTTGCGAGAAAACATAGGGCAACTATTGGCTGTCCCATAACCACGGGCATTTTCGCTTGGATTGCAGCTAATGCTGCTGAAGAAGAAAGAGAAAAGGGTGAAAAGGACATTACTCCCTACTGGCGTACCCTGAAGACTGGTGGAGTGATAAACGAGAAATATCCCGGCGGAGTTGAAGCCCAAAAGAAACTTTTGGAAAAAGAAGGGCATAAAGTAGTTCAGAAAGGTAAAAAATGTATCGTTGTCGATTACGAAAAATCATTGGCAAAATTATGAAAATACACTATTTCGCGCCATCTCATTTTGTAGACTGCAGCGTCGTTTTAATTTGAGTTGCTATTTTGTTTCCGAACTCTTTGCATTTAGGAAGCTCTTCTTCCACGATGGGACCCTTCATCCCTTGGACTCTTATCGACAAGCCAGGAGCTATCATATTCAATCCAGGAACTTTTTCGTTTACATTTTTCTCCATTTTCTTCACCGCTTTCTCAAAGTTATTACCGAGGTATGTGTCAAAAACGGTAAACAGCTTTCCTTTTAATGGGAAATCGCCAAGTTTGTCAATAAAACTCTTAACACCCCTTGTCGGTCCACCAATATGATTCGGGGAACCAATCAAAATCGCATCATAATCGGATATCTGGTTAAGGTTAACTTCTTTAACTTCGCTAAGGAGTGTTTCGATTCCTTGAACCTGTTTCATTCCTTCTATGATTTTTTCTGCTACAAGTTTGGTGTTACCATACTTTGACTCATAAACGACGATTACTTTCACCAATACGCTCACCCTTTACCATGTCAAATTTAACGACAACAGATATAAAAATTAATCATGACTCATCCTCTGAAGCAGAAGTTACCCGTTTGATTTCGCGCCTTTTTCTCAAATGCTAAGAAACCGAATGAAAATATTTTTGCGTTTCAGTATGTGCCTATTTTTTCTCCTACCCTATAGTAAAATCCATCTTCACCTATCCATTTAAATAATAAGCCATCACTCCAGTTGTAGCCTTCGCGAACGTGTGTTGCTAGCACTTCGCCTATGAACCAAACGTGATCGCCTACTTCTACTTCTTTAACAACCTTGCATTCGATGCTAACTGGGCTTTCCTTGATAAGTGGTGCATTCACTTTAATTCCTTTTTCAGGAGTAAGTTTCGCCAGTTCAAATTTGTCCACTTCCTGACCTGATTTTTCCCCGCAAATGCGCACTGCCTCCATAAGCTTCTTATCAACTGCATTGACTACGTACTCTCCGCTTTGGCGAATCAAATCAAATGAGTATCTGGATGGGGCTATGCCTACACCAACTAGTGTTGGTTTTCCAGAGAAGTAGGCAAACATGCCGATGGTTATGATGTTCTTTTTCCCTTTATACTCAGATGACAATAAGTAGACGGGTCTTATTGGGAATTGCCTTAATCCTTCCGAAACAGGAACTTCCTTTTTCATTTAATTAACTCCTAGCGATTTACGAGTTTGTATTGGCGGTTTTGACAATAAATCATTTCGTTTTCAAACAACTTACGCAAAGCCTTGAAAACTTTCTTCTCGGATTCACCAGTTTTTTCAGCAATCTCTGCAAGCGTTAACCCTTTGTCAACACTTTTCAACGTTGAAATCACAAGTTCATCAACCTTGTTCAGTTTCACCATGACAATCATCCCAGATCAGAGGCAAATGTTTGGTTTCACGATTTATGCTTTATTTTTTCTTATAAATTTTGTTCTCTAAGGGCTAATCATATTTAGTTTGGAAAGACAATAATAATCTTTCATGGAGTACTAACCGCAAATGTCATACTATGTCTACGTCATTTTATGCAAAGACAACAGTTTCTACACTGGATACACTAAGGATTTGGATTCGAGGATGAGGCTTCACATGAATGGAAAAGCCGCTAGATATACACGAATGCACAGACCTAAGAAAATTGTTTACGTTGAAGAATTCGGCTCCAGAGCAGAAGCTATGAAAAAGGAGAAAAAGGTTAAAAGGTTGAATCATAGACAGAAACTCGAACTGATAAACTCGCAGAATAAACCAAAAATAAAATTCAAAAGATAGAAAAACTACCAAGCTTCAGCGCAGATGTAGTTGTTTTTTTAATATTTCTTCGGCTTTTTTTATTGCTTTTGAAAGCTTTTCAGTTTGTGTTCCGCCGCCTTGGGCGAAGTTGGGTTTTCCGCCTCCTCCGCCACCTATGATTGCCGATGCTTCTCTAACTATTTCGTTAGCATCTACGCCTTTTTTAAGGGCTACTTTTCCAGCCATAACCATTATTCGTGCATTTTTTCCGTCTGTTCCGTAAAATATTGTGACTGTTGCTTCGTCTCTTTTGATTATTTCGCTTGCTGTTTGAACCATTCGGTCAACATCAATTGATTCCTGAAAATCGCGAAATACAACTCTTAAGCCGCTTATTTCCTTAATCTCTTCAGCAGGTTTTGCCCCCAAGCCCGCGCTTTCGCGCTCTGCAATTTCTTTGATAAGTTTTCTTCTTTCTGCATTCGCTTCCTTTAATTCCTTAACAAGTTTCTCCGCTGTGTTATCCAGCTTCTCTAACGGAGCATTCAAAATCTCTGAAAGTTTCCAGAGCAATCGCTCATTTTCCTGCACAGCCTTTAGAGCCGGAATTCCAACCGAATAGACAAGCCTTTCCACACCGTCTTGAACCCTTTCCGAATGGATAATTTTGATAAACCCAATTTCGCCCGTACTTTTCAAGTGGGTTCCAGCACATGCTTCAACATCCCAGTCTCCAGTTTTCACAACACGAATCTCTTTGCCCGGAACAGCGCCGCCCTGATACAGCCTAAAACCGTAACGGCTTTCAGCTTCGTTTCTTGGCATCCATGCGGTTTCAACTGGCATGTTTTGCAGAATCGCTTGGTTTGCCAATGTTTCTATCTTGTGTATTTCTTCAGGTGTTAGTCTGCGGTAATGTGAAATATCTAGTCTAGAACTGTCTATGCCCTTTTGTGTTCCAAACTGCCAAACATGTTGTCCAAGCACGCGTCTTGCAGCGCCATTAATCAGGTGAGTTGCCGTATGGTTTTTCATAAGACTGTATCGCTTATCCCAGTCAATTACTCCTTGGACAGTGCTGCCTTCTTTTGGAACAGCTTTGCTTTTTACCTTGTGTGCTATGACTCTGCCGACTTTTTGAACATCAACAACCTCAACTTTGTTTCCATCAAACATGAGATAGCCATTATCTGCTGGTTGCCCCCCGCCTTCTGGATAGAAACATGTTTTGTCAAGAACAACATACTCATTATCTATTACTTTGAGGACTTTTGCTTCAAACTTCTTCATGTACTGGTCTTGATAGTATAGCTGTTCTGTTTCAGGGATGTTTGAAACTGCTGTTTCCAGCCATCCTTCTGGTTTCGCTTCTTCTTCCACTGGTTTGGATGTTTGCATATGTCTTTGAGCGATTAAAGCGTAGAAGTTGTCTGGAACATCTACTTTCAAGTCTTCTGTTTCTGCGGTTTGCTTAACAATTTCAGGCGGAAGCCCATGAGAATCATAAAGCTCTGTTAAAGTTTCTATCGGAATTTCCTTCTTCTTTTCCGCTTTCAGTTCGCTGGAAATGCGCCTCACCATTCCTTCGCCGCGCTTAATTGTTTCTCCGAATTTCTCTTCTTCGACTTGAAGCATCTCTATTATCTCGCTTCGCATTTCCTTAAGATGCGGAAAATCTTCACGCCAGAAGCTGATTTGCATATCCACAATGTCATACAATTTGTCAGGAATATCCAGCATTCTTAACAATCGGTAAATCCTACGAAAGATGAGCCTTGCCAAGTATCCTTCTTGAATGTTTGATGGAACAACGCCTTCCGAAAGTAAGAAGCTTAAACATTTGGTGTGGTCTACAACCGCAAATGCGTTTTCTATTGGAACCAGAAACTTGTCAAGCTCATCTACACTCAACCCAACTAACGCCGCTTCCTTCTTTCTAGTTTTCAACCTGCTTGCAGTCTTATCTAGATTAACTAAACCGGAAACTTCGG
>Ga0315296_10001807_pt1 | contig 18553 bp, 17 predicted proteins | sample YL17G14_18_MG_FD_203921 | JGI IMG/M metagenome (GOLD analysis project Ga0315296, IMG submission 203921) | Sediment microbial communities from Yellowstone Lake, YNP, Wyoming, USA - YL17G14_18 | ecosystem: Environmental > Aquatic > Freshwater > Lake > Sediment | place: USA: Wyoming | collected... | reverse complement strand
CCTTTGGCGGGCTGAGCCGAGCCATGCGCAGTAAATACAATATGTATGTCCTCGGAGAGATAATCGCCGATACGCTCCGCATCTTTGGTCAAGGGATGAAGGTAGTCTGTGAGATATCAATGATGGCAGCCGACAGTGGACTGGTGCACACCGACGAGAATGTTATTGCTATCGCCGGCAGCAGCCGGGGCGCAGATACCGCCGTAGTGCTGAAGCCAGTCAATACCCACAACTTCTTTGACCTCAAAATCAGGGAGATTCTGTGTAAACCTCACTTTTAGTATTCCAAGGTGACCTCACCCCCTTTATCCCCCTCTCCTTGGGGTATTTGGTTAAGGAGAGGGGGAATTTGTTTTTGAAGGGGCTTACGTCCCTTTGACCCCGCCCTCTATATAAAAGAACTTGCAACAGGAACTTTTGAAAGGATATTCTCAAAACTAAGAAAAGAGGAGACGAAATGTAGAAAGAAAAAGTGATGAAATTAAGTATAAGATGCCTAAGATTCTCGATAATCCCGAGGGTCGTAACAAGCATCATATGTAGCCTGGTTAATTGGAACCCAAATTGTACCCGGGATGCCCCGTGTGGACTTACTTCCCGGACCAATCGGGAAACACGACTCAAAGACAAGTTGACGGCCCTGATTCTTTGCTATCTCCTTCGCCAGTCTGATAGCTGGCCCAAAATCCCAATCTTGACTTACTATGATGGCTACCTCATATTGTTTTTCATACGTTAATCTTACTAAGTCAATAGCGAGGCTAACGTCAACTCCCTTCTCTTGTTCGTGATTGATCCGTCCTTTATAGACTTCAACACCGTGACTTTTCAGATACCGGAGTTTGCTTGTCCAGAAAGAGTGCCAGAAATGCTCTGTCTGACCGAGACTCGGGTCCGGAACACCGGTGTAAAAACGTATCTGGGTAAGTATACGCCCCGCAGTTCTGGATACTAATACTCCAGCTAATTTCTCCACATCATAACTAGGATATGAGTATTTAGAAGGGCCAACAGCCGGTAGCGGACGCCAAGCATCCTTGGCACCGTGGTAGAGATTCTGCCCATCAAAAAAGACTATAGTGCGCAAGTTATCCCCTAAAAAACACCCGCCCGGGGACATGGACGAAGCCACATCCAACGGGCGGGGATTAAGTATGTATAAGTATATACATACTTACATACATTTGTCAATACCCACAACTTCTTGGTAGTGTATCATTTTGAACTTAACAATGATTGTAGAAAATTGCTCCTGTTTTTAAAGTAACCCTAATTGCTCAGAGGACTCTGGTTTCTTGGTCGATAATGTGCCAACAATATCACTAAGTTGCTTTTTATGATGTTTCAAAGCGATTGCATTATCCTGAAGGGAGTCATAGTAAAGCACTTGCCACTTGTCGTGTTCAAACCACTGCCCGAACATTGGCGATTTTAGCTTCTTGGCTAATTGGCTAGCACGTTCATCTGGCAAAACCATGTATTTTGCAGTAGGATAGGGCAAGGATGATACACGGCGTAGAGCTTCTGTCATGGCTGTTGTGTTTTCTACTTCAAATACAGTAACAATCTTCCCGTCTTTATACCATAAGAGGTCAATGTTTATGGCCTCATCCAATTGCTCTTGGTTTAATCCAGTAATCATTAGTTTTTTAGGTTTGCAGAAGTCAGTCAGGGGTATAGTCGAACCTGCTGCCCCCTTCACAACAGTTGCTTGCTCCTTTATCCCAATCCAAGTATTAAAACCTAATCCAGAGCCAATATCAGCCAACAAACTTATAACTTGTGCGTGTTGAGTTTCACGTTGAGTTACAATTGGTTTTAGTTTCCAGTAGCCACCAGTTTCTTTCTTCGCATATTCCTTTAATATATCCATGAGACTGAGACTATCAGAAGTTAAAGAATTTGGGAATTCGATACTTACTGCTTCCCAAAGTTGGGTGAATGTTACCTTGTACTCGCTCATCAATTTACGTAAAACTGTCTGTTCAATACGTTCCGATAACGGTACTTCAAAATGCGGAATAATCGACGTGTCTTTAAACCACCAAAGTTCACCCTCTGCGCCGCCTATCGTACCGGACACTAGAACGAACTCTTTATCGATATGATTCTTCAAAACAGTCTTGACATCTAGCCCTGTGTGCAGGGCTAGGAAAAAGCCGTTTTTTGCTAACACAGGGTCGATATAGTTGATTATGATGGTATATGGAGTCGGTTCACCTCTTTCAGCCAGCAATTGCTTTGTCGTCTCAATTACGATGCGCTCAAACCTAGTTTCATCAATTTCTTCAGGACTTTTAGCCCCTGCACCAGATGGAAGCTTATGAAACCGTAAATAGAAATCCCCAACCGCTGAGCCAAATGGTTGAAGTAAGGATTTTGCAGATGGTCTAGCAATTTCTTGCCAATGAATTTTCTCAAAATCGAAGCCAGCGAAAGTGCCAGCTCTTATCGTAGAATTACGCACCCTGGTATTAGGATTATGAAATGTTACCGTTAAATACCCATTACCTTTAAGCACAGTGAACATTTCCTTAAATGCGGTAGACAGCATCCGGTAATAGGCATCAAAATCCTTACCCTGTCGCTCATTGTGTATGACTTCATTTTTTAAACTTTCAATATAGCCCTCTGCATTCCCAAACCAAGCTGTCCATAAGTAGGATAATTCGCCGTACTGTATAGAGCTATCATAGGGTGGGTCAGTAAAAATATAATCTATAGTGTTTTCTGCTATTTCCTTCATGAAATCTAGAGAATTTCCCGTAACAACGAGAATATTTGCGTCTCCACTTAGTATCTGCTTCAAATTCTTTGCGAAACGTATGTCTTTAAGTTCATCATTAGATTGTCTCTTGGCTTTGATAAGCCCCTGATGACCATTTATGGCGCTATCAAACTTGTTCCAGACATTTTGCTCCATATAGAACCCTGAGGGGTACCAATAACTGTGTTGGGTCCAGGCAGAACTGAAAGGGGTGAAATGACCTGCCTCTGAGATAGGACTCATACGTGTGCAAAGATGAACCATTGAGGTAAATGCCATTTTCAGCATAAATCTTAATTCGGGGTTAGCCTCTTTTTCTATGGCATCACGCAATATTGCTAGAGCTAACAAATTGCGGTGAGTGAATAGTTGGTCGAGTGATTCATACTTCTCTTTTTTCATGAATGGCTTACCATCATTGTAATAAAGTGGTTGATTGGGGTATGGTAAGGTGATGTTAGTCTGAGCTATCTGGTTTATAAGGTCTTTATCAGAATTGAGTAGATTACACCCTTTTTCTTGTCTATCGCCACAAATAGGACATCGGTAACGCACCTCTTTTGCCTTATCACTTTGCCATATCATACAATCGAATTCTATTTGTTTATGGCAAGCTCTACATTCCGTTTGATAAAGTGAAAGGATATTATCCTTAACCTTGTTTTCTACTCGTTTAAATGCGTTGAGAAGCTCTAACAAATTCACTGGAGTTATTGTAGCAAGCAAAATATTATTAGCAATCGGGACAATATCAACAGCAATAGTACGGCGACCTCTACGCAAAGCCTCTATTGCGGTAACTCCACTTCCACTGAAGGGGTCAAGAACAATACCATCTTTGGGACAATAATTCTCTACAAACTGCCCCACAACATTCCATGTTTTGCGTGCCCAAAACTTGTGCCAATTGTACATTGGCGTGTGGGCTTCGGCTGGCAAATTAGTCTGAATATGTTTCATTTATGCCCTATTTTACCACATCATTCAACCAATTTAACGATTTCTTCAATAGTCCAGATATGGTTGGCTATTCCAGTTGCCATCGCTGGCGTTCTCGGATATGGATTAGCCAGTGTCTTATGTGGTCTAACAAAGTTATAGTGCATAAAATAGAGAGCAAGGGCTAATGTGTGGTTCTCTAGCTTCTTTGAAAAGGCATTGGTTAAGCGGGTAAACCGCCTCATGCACATTCGCATAGTAAGATTCTGGCGTTCCACATAGCTTGTTGAAATCTTTGAGGTATCAGGATTGCCTTGTATAATATGCTTTTCTGCGCTAATACATTTAGCCGGACTGTAATGCTTCTCACCCTCAGGTTCAGACCCGTATAACTTAACCAGCATCGCATAATCTATTTCAGAGCCAAAAGCGTGTTCTACCGCTATCAGATACATCCCATGCCCGTCAGTTGTCAATTGCACCCGATTAGCAAGCCGAGCCTTCAGGTCTGAAATAAACTCATAGGCACATTCAACATCCCTAACACCAACTTTCCAGCAGGGGACTAACTTTGTGTCTGCATCTAACGCCGTGAATGTCCAGACATCGCCAAAGCCAAATTCACCATTGTGTTCTTCGGGCACATTCTTTTCTTTTGAATAAACAAAACTCCATATCTCATCACATTGTAGCTTTTTGCACGGTAGGTTGTGCATTATCGCATCCTGATATTCCAGACAGGCAGCCCCTACATCCCTGAGCAACTTGACCACAGTATTGATAGCCGTGTTGGTTATACGGGCGGTACTCCGTATGGAATTGCCCTCACACAGAACCCTTATGACCTGAGCTTGCCGTTCCAGACTTAACTTATTCATAGCCTTATCCTTTACTCTAACTGACTATATTATACCACACCGCTCAAGCATTGTCAATAGTAAATAAGGTCATTTTAGTAAAATGGGATAAAAAATAACAGAAAAATTCCCCCGAAAAACTATTGTCTTTCAAGGGACTTTCTGTTATTATACTAGTAGTTAAATAATTAGTTGCTTGACTGCAAGTTGTTCAAAACTATGCTAGTAGTTTTGAACCTCTCCCTTGTTAGGCATTATATCATGTCTGAAAGGGGGAAGTCAAATATGGCTACAACAACATTTGCTGGTATATATAAAGTTCCCGAAGCCGCTCGTTATCTGCATGTTACCTCCCATCTTCCGAGTACCTATCCTAGACCTACTCCACATCATCTAATGCTTTGGATGCAACAAGGGATTACAGCTACGCATCTCGCTAGTGCTTCAGGTCGCCATGTTGAGATTGACTTTGAAGATTTAATTTCCATGAGAGTGATTTACTTTCTACATGGGATGGGTATCTCTTTAGGTAAAATTAGGGAGGCTAAAACATATCTAGAGAGGTTAACTGGTCATTCCCACCCATTCGCAACTGAAAAACTCTGGACAGAAACGATTGATATATTCGCAGAAATTGGCCCTTTGCTCATCACAGCTAGCAAGTCTGGCCAACTACCATTCCTAGACCTTGTAAAACAAGACTTGGTGAACGTACATGGTATGACCTTTAGCCGGGGGGTTGCGGACTCGTGGTCACCACGTACTGGCATCCTCTTAAAACCAAACATTCAGTTCGGAGCACCTTGTATCGCTAACACAGGATACCCAACTAACTCTGTTTGGAGAATGTATTTGGGTGGTGACAGTATTGAATTTCTTGCAGAATCGTATAGAATCCAACAAAGCCAAATTAAACAGGCATTAGATTGGGAGGATAGCCTCGCTAAAGTCACTTTTACCAGAGCAACCCAGACATCTGCTTTACTTAGTAGATAACGGCTTGGCTTCTGGTGTAGCACAAGCACTTAAAGCCGTTGGTTTCACGTGTGACCATGTAAAGGATACGTTTCCCGAATACCCGAATGGTTCAGTTGATGATGGTGTTATTCTAGACTACTGTTTGAGAACTCAGGCTATATGGATAACCACCGATGAGAAAAGGGAAAAACTTATAAGAATGTTCCCAACCGAAACAAATCGGGTTACTTTACTAGTTCTGAAACAGCCTAAAAAATTTCCCGCATGGTTGCAATTGAAAATTGTTGTTCGGGTTTTAGACGAGTTAGAAAGAATAGTCCATGCAGCACTTGGAGCTATCCACTTCAAAGCAGCTCAGAAGGGTCGGGCTACCCCTTCCATAATCTGGGCTCAACATCCACAAGACAGACCAAAACGATTCTAATTATATTTAATTTCCTACGTGTATTTGGATTGCCATCTAGCCCTAGCAGCTTTTTGTGCTATATCTTTGCGTTGTTCCGGTGTCAGCTTGTTAGCTCTAGCCTTACCACCTTTTAAGCCACCTAAACGCCCCAGAGCTACAGCATTAGGGTTCTTACCCTCAATGGATAGAGGCTTTCCCGCTTCGGGTTCACTTTGTCCTGTAGCTTCTTGAACAATACGGAAAGCTGCAACACTAAAGTCATAGTCTCGCTTCTTGCTTGACCGCTTAACCATACTTAAACGCTAGCATAATGCCAACCGCTTGTCAATACCTGCTAATTTCAAATTGATACACTACCAACTTCTTTGACCTCAAAATCAGGGAGATTCTGTGCAAACCTCACTTTTAGTATTCTAAGGTGACCTCACCCCCTTAATCCCCCTCTCCTATCAAGGAGAGGGGGAATTTGTTTTTTGAAGGGGCTAACGCCCCTTAAAGCTACCCCTGATAAATTATCTCTATGGCGGAGGCTAATAAGCACGGGTATGCTATAATTATGCAGAGAGGTAATAATAAACATGTATGGGTTAGACGCAACGCTTGTCGATGAAATAGACTACGGATTGTCGCTGGGCAGAGTAAAAACGGACGTTTTGACCGATTTCATTTTAGCGCCACACTATTCCGTAGTATATACATATGCCCCGGATGAGCTGATTGAACGTGTGAAGACCCTCTTGCGCAATGGAGAATACACCCCAGAATTGCCAATCAAAGCTGATATTCCGAAACCAAGCGGTCTGACACGCCCTGGGGCAATCCTAGTACCTGTAGACAGGCTTGTATATCAGATGCTTGTAGATAACATTAGTCAACAGGCAGAAGCGCAACTAGATAGGTCTCGGGTATTTAGTCATGTACTACTCTCAGATGACCCCGAGTATAAGATGTTTAAGTCAAATGATGAATGCTGGCAAAACATGCGAACTGCGCTAAGTTCTTTATGCCAAGATAGAAAGTTACTATATGCTATCTCGACGGATGTAGCATGTCATTTTGAGCGTATTTACCAACACAATCTGATAAATCTATTGCACGCATCCGGGTGTGATTCAAGATTCGTTAACCTACTGGAAAAAATACTACTAGCATTTACGGAGAAGAATTCTCATGGGATTTTGCAGGGCATGTTTGCGTCAGACTTACTTGGTAATTTTTCTCTCGCTAGTCTTGATGACTATTTACGGGTACAAGGTATCCCTTCAGTACGCTATGTTGATGATATATTCGTTTTCTGCACCTCATTAGTAGAAGCTAAAAAGCAATTAGCAAGTATATGCCGAATTCTGCGGCGCGAAGGTATGAACTTGAATGAAAGTAAGACTAGGATGATTGAATCTGAGAAACTTCTTGCTGAAGAAACGGAAGTCGACCGTCTTTTTGACGAAGCCAAAAAGGAGGTTCGCGGAACGCCCGTGTTGGTCCAAAAAGAAACTTTTTATGGATTTGAAAGCATGTGGACTTCAGGGGAAGAAGTTTGGGAAGAAGAACAGATAGAACTAATAGCCGTAAGAGAGTTATATAAAAAGGCTTTGGATAATGAGGGAGACGCCGAGAAAATAGAAAGGTTCTGCTTACCTTACTTTTCAAAAGCACATGATGATATAGCTGTAGAGGAGACGTTGGGTGGGGTATTATTGCGGCCACATCTGTCAAAGGTATATTGTAGTTATTTGATGCCATTTGCTCGTGGTGATAGTGCTATATCCCAACGTCTAGAGTCGATTATTGTAAATGAGGAGTTGCCATATGATTGGTCGCTAATGTGGCCAATGGCAGTGCTAGTTGAGGTGAATTCAGTGACACGCGAAACCATAGATCATGCGATAAGCGTGATAGAGGATAGTCGGCGACTAGATAGCTTGAGAGCCATAGCTGCACATTTGGTGTCTAAGCATGGAACTGCGGGACAGCGCCGATTACTAAAAAATCGGTATGAACTAGAGCCATCATCCTATGTAAAGAGTGCTATAATGTTCTCTACAAAATATTTCCCAACAGATGAACGAAATAGTTGTCTGGGAGCGTGGGGTAGTCATTCTGTAACAAATTCGCTTATTGCTACTGCTATACGTCGGTCTGGGTAGTCCATAGCTATTTCCCTCCCCCCTCCCTCGCCTTCTTTTGCAGCTCGTAGAGCTATTTACCCCCTCAAAAACTTATCCATATCGGCGGCGGCTAGCTTACCCGCGCCCATGGCGCTAATCACCGTAGCTGCCCCGGTAACTATATCACCACCAGCCCAAACCTTATCTTTGACCGTCTTACCCGTCGCCTCATTAGCCACCACCGTCCCCCGCTTGGTAGTTTCCAGACCCGGTGTGGTAGAGGCAATGAGGGGGTTGGGGGTGGTGCCCAGAGCAACTATTACCTCATCAACATCAATGATAAACTCGCTTCCCGGCTTAACCACCGGCCGGCGCCGACCACTGTCATCAGGCTCACCTAGCTCCATCTCATAGCACTCCATGCCAACCACCCAGTTCTGCTCGTTGCCCAGAAATTGCTTGGGATTGGTCAATAGCTTAAACTGGATGCCCTCCTCCTTGGCATTCTCCACCTCCTCCCGGCGGGCTGGCATCTCCGCCTCAGAACGACGATAAACAATATAGACCTCCTTGGCGCCAAGCCTGAGGGCGCATCTGGCTGAATCCATAGCCACATTGCCGCCACCAACTACTGCCACCCTATTACCTATCTTTACCGGGGTGTCATACTCAGGAAATAGGTATGCCTTCATCAGATTGACCCGGGTCAGGAATTCATTTGCCGAATATACGCCGTTGAGGTTCTCACCGGGGATGTTCAAAAACATGGGTAGTCCAGCCCCGGTACCGAGGAAAACAGCATGATAACCATTATTCAGCAACTCGTCTATAGTAACGAGCTTACCGACTACCGAGTCCAGTTCAATCTTTACCCCCAGAGAAGCAACATAGTCAACCTCAGCCTGGACAATCTCCTTAGGCAATCTAAACTCGGGGATACCATACATCAGCACCCCACCGGCGACATGTAATGCCTCAAAGATGGTAACGCCATGCCCCAGCTTAGCCAAATCAGCCGCCGTGGTTAATCCCGCTGGTCCTGAGCCAACCACCGCCACCCGCTTACCACTGGGCGCCGGCGCTGATGGTGCGTTCGCTTTCGGCATATTAGCCCGCTCCCAGTCAGCAACAAACCGCTCCAAACGACCGATGGCAATTGGAGCTCCCTTTTTAGCCAATGAGCAGGTAGACTCGCACTGGGTCTCCTGGGGGCAAACCCGCCCGCAGATGCCGGGCAAGCTATTCTTGCTCTTGAGTATCCTTACTGCCTCAGGCATATTATCCTCGCCGATAGCCTTGATAAAATCAGGAATATCTACCCCTACCGGACAGCCGTCAACACAATTACGCTTGGGACACTGAATACAGCGGCTCGCCTCTTCCTTAGCCTGCTCTAAACCGTAGCCTAAAGCAACCTCATTGAAATTCCTGCCCCGCAACTTAGGGTCCTGCCTGGGCATTGGCACCCGATTAAGATTTAGCTTCGCCATATATACTACCCCTCAATGCCAACCTGACACTCCCATTCCTCAAGTGAGCGTATCTCGTCATCTAGATAGGCAGTTTGACGAGCTAAAAGCAATTCCCAATCCACCTGGTGCCCATCAAACTCAGGCCCATCAACACAGGCAAATTTAGTCTCACCGCCAACTCCTACCCGACAGCACCCACACATCCCGGTGCCATCCACCATAATTGGATTGAGGTGAACAATGGTCTTAATGCTAAACGGTCTTGTCGTCTCGGCGCAGAGCTTCATCATATAGGTACAACCAACGGCAACCACAAGGTCAACCTTGCCGCCACCGTCAATTATCTCCTTCAATCGCTCAATAACCCACCCCTTGGCACCGTATGAGCCATCGCCAGTGGTGACTATTAATTGGTCGCTAACCTCACGCAGGCGTTCCTCCCAAAAGAGCAGGTATTTGCTCCTAGCTTCAATAACCGAGATAACCTTATTGCCAACTTCCCTCATCGCCCTGGCAACAGGCATAATGCTGGCTATCCCATAGCAGCCACCAACACAGACTACGGTGCCAAACTTCTCAATATGCGACGGTAAACCTAATGGCCCAACAAAGTCGGCAATATAATCGCCAGCCTTCAACAAAGTTAGCCGGCGAGTTGTTGTCCCTACTTCCATAAAGACGATGGTAACACTACCCTCATCCGCATCCCAGTCAGCGATGGTTATTGGAATACGCTCGCCCCTTTCATCAATCCTAATAACGACAAACTGCCCTGGCTGAGCCTTCCTAGCTACCGCCGGTGCCGCAACCTTGAAAAGATGGATATTGGGCACCAGGTCTTGTCGCAACAATATCCTATACACCTACTACACCCTCTCAATCCTAACCGCACAGACCTTATACTCCGGTATCTTGGCTACCGGGTCAATTGCCGGGTTGGTCAACATGTTTGCCGGGCTCTCGGCAAAGTGGAAGGTCATAAATACTACCCCTACCGGCGATGCCTCAGTCACCTTCACCCTGGCTACCACCTCCCCACGCCGGGAGATGACCTTCACCTTCTCCCCATCCCTTACCCCCAGTTTTGAGGCATCACCGGGGTTTATCTCCACCTCCCCCTCCCTCTTTAATATATTTAGCCCATTTACTCTCCTCGTCATTGTCCCGGTGTGAAAGTGGTAAAGACTCCGCCCGGTAGTCAACACCAGGGGATATTGCTCATCGGGAAGCTCCTTTGGCGGCTTATACTCCAGGGGGATAAACCTGCCCTTGCCTCGGGTGAACTGCTGGGTATGAAGAATTGGCGTGCCAGGGTGGTCTTTAGTCGGGCACGGCCACTGCAGTCCACTACCTTCAAGTCGCTCATAACTAATCCCACCATAGCTCGGGGTGAGCCTTGATATCTCCTCCATTATCTCAGAGGGGTGATTAAAGTCAAAGCCTTTCCCCATCCTCTTCCCTAGCTCGCAGGTAATCCACCAGTCAGGTCTTGAGTTGCCTATCGGCTCTATTGCCTTCCTCAGCAGCTGCACCCGCCTCTCGGTATTGGTGAATGTCCCATCCTTCTCGGCAAAGCTCGCCCCGGCCAGAACGACATCAGCCAGCCTGGCGGTCTCAGAAAGAAATATGTCCTGGACTACCAGGAATTCAAGCCTCTCCAAAGCCTCCGTGGCATGGCTAATATCAGGCTCACTCAGCAATGGGTTCTCGCCAATAATGTAGAGCGCCTTTATCTCACCACGATAGGCTGAATCAAATATCTCGGTTATGGTCAAACCAGCCTTAGCCGGCAACTTGCACCCCCACGCCATTTCAAATTTCCTCCTGATATCAGGGTCAATTACCGCCTGGTAGCCGGTATAGACATTGGGCAGGGCACCCATGTCACAGGCACCCTGGACATTGTTCTGACCCCGCAGCGGGTTTACCCCAGTCGATGGCTTGCCAATATTACCGGTGAGCATGGCGAGATTGGCCGTGGCAATGACGTTGTCGGTGCCGTGGGAGTGCTGGGTTATGCCCATGGCATAGAGGATTGAGGACGGCTTATTTGTGGCATAGACCCTGGCTGCCTCGGCTATCTTCTCTTTAGGCACACCGGTAGTATCTTGGACAAAATCAAGACTAAAGCCGTTAAGCGACTCCAAAAATGCGTCAAGGTTTTCACACCTCTCATTAATAAAGCTACGGTCAACCAGGTCTTCATCGACTATGACCTTTGCCATCCCCATGAGCAGGGCGACATCGCTCCCCGGTCTATGCTGAAGCCAGAGGTGGCTGAAGCGGACAAGGTCAATCTCTCTGGGGTTGGCGACAATTAGCTTCGCCCCGTTACCTACCGCCGTCTTCACCTCAAGCCCGATTATGGGGTGGGCTTCGGTGGTGTTGGTGCCGATGGCAAGGATGCACCTGGCATCGCGGATTTCATTGATGGAGTTGGTCATCGCCCCGCTGCCAAAGCTCTGCGCCAGCCCAGCTACCGAAGGGGCATGGCACAGCCGGGCGCAGTGGTCAACACTGTTTGTCCCCAACACTACCCGAGAAAACTTCTGGGTAATATAGTTCTCCTCATTGGTGCACTTGGCTGAGGCTATAACAGCCAGCTCATCTGGTTTGTAACTAGCCAGCCTTTGGACAACAAACCCTAAGGCTTCATCCCAGCTCGCCTCGGCAAATCCCCCGTTTTTCTTGATAAGGGGGGACTTTAGCCGGTCACGGTGGTGAACAAATTCAATAATGCCAAAGCGCCCTTTAACACAGGCTTGCCCCTGGTTTACCGCCCCATCTCTTTTGGGACTAACCCTGATTATCCTGTCCCGCTTAACCTCAAGCTCAAGCTGGCAACCAACCCCACAGTAGGGACAGATGGTAACTACCTGACGCTCGGCTAAACCCTCCCATTTGTTAAGCCGCTCCACCAGTGCCCCGGTGGGGCAGATATCAACACACGCCCCGCAAAATTGGCACCCTGATTCCCGTAGAGACCGACCGAAGACAGTGCCAGGTAGGGTTCGACTGCTCCGGTAGACGAAGGAAATAGCTCCCGCCCCACGCACCTCATCACAAACCCTCACACACCGCCCACACAGGATACACAAGTTATAATCCCGGTCAAAGAAGGGATCCTCTCTATGTATTGGCAGCTCCTTATATTCAGAGCGCAGCCTTATTTCCTTTATCCCGATATACTCGGCTACCGCTTGCAGCTCACATCGCTTATTCTTGGGACAAAATTGACAACCAGTTGTTGCCCCCACCTTGCGTATTGACGCCCGATATGGCTCGCAATCCTGCTTGCGCTCACAGATGAGACAGGCGCTGGGGTGCTCAGCCAGCATAAGCTCTAAGATAACCCGCCTCAGCTCTTGAAGCTGTGGCGTGTTCGTCCTCACCACCATACCATCGCTGGCTGGCGTAGTGCATGACGTGGGATAGCCACGCATCTTCTCAATCTCAACTATACACAGACGACAGCCGCCAAATGGGGTCAAGGAAGGATGATAGCATAAGGCAGGAATATAAATACCGGCGCTCTGTGCCGCCTGCAACACACTAGCACCCCACCCTACCCTAACCTTAACGCCATCAATAGTTAATTCAATACCATTCATTAGATACACTAAAACGGGCTACTCCTGAGAGCACCTCCCCGAAGATAGCCCGATTCCCTTGCACCTAAAAGAATATCACCAAGTGGCACATAATTCAAGTCATTTCAGCCCCAAAACCCATTGCCTAATTATCATTAAAGGTATATGATAATAAGCACCGTGATTAAAAAGGGAAGAGGTGATAATAATGGTCACCGAATTGGTTCACGTTGGGTTTAATAATTTCGTAGCAATAAATAGAGTTATTGCCATAGCTTCACCGAACTCAGCTCCGACTAAACGCACTGTCCAGGAAGGGAAAACCAAAGGGTTACTAATTGACATGACCAATGGTAGAAAAACCAAGGCAGTTATCATTACCGATGACGGGCATATTATTCAGGTCGCCCTTGCCCCGGAAACAATTGCTGGCAGATTACAAGCCGGCCGAGGCTCAGAGCAAAGTGATGAAAAAGGCGAGCCATAAAAGTGAAACCCCATTCAACCTTCAGTCAAAGCCATTACTTATAGTTCTCTCCGGTCCCTCAGGAGCAGGGAAGGATGCCATTTTAAGCCGAATGAAAAAATCAGGTTACCCTGCCCAATCTATCACTACCGTAACCACACGCCCTCGGCGGGCTAAGGAAAAAAATAATGTCGACTACCACTTTGTCTCTGTAGAAAGTTTCCAGAGGATGATTGAGCATAAGGAGTTAATTGAGTGGGCAAATGTCTACGGCAACTGGTATGGCGTGCCTAAGGAGCCGGTCAAGCGAGCGCTGGACATGGGGCAAGACGTAATAGTGAAGGTTGACATTCAAGGAGCGGCTACTATTAAAAAAATCCTACCTCAGGCAGTATTTATCTTTATCGTACCCCCATCAAGGGGAGAACTTGTAAAAAGGCTCAAGCAGCGCCATACTGAATCACCCTTTGACCTTGCCCTGCGGCTAAAAACTGCCGAGGAGGAAATGAAGCAACTACCCCTATTTGACTATATAGTAGCGAACAAACAGGATGAAATTGACCTGGCGGTATCAGCCATTGAGGCTATCATTACTGCCGAAAAGCACCGGGTAAATCCCAGGGAAATCAGGCTATAAGCAACTACAATACCATTTTCAATAACCAGGCAAACAAATAACCCAGCACGATACAGACGGGGAAGGTTATTATCCAGGTCATAACGATATTGCCCGCCATTCCCCAGCGCACCGCCGAAAATCGCTTGGTAGCACCCACCCCCATGATAGATGTGCCGATACAATGGGTGGTGCTTAGGGGTATGCCGAAAGCGGAAGCGAACAAAATGGCAATTGAACCTGAACTCTCAGCGGCAAAGCCGTTTACTGGCTCCAGCTTGGTAATTTTGAAGCCCATAGTGCGGATTATGCGCCACCCACCAAAAGCTGTACCAATCCCCATTACCGTACCACAGAGTAGCATTACCCACACTGGAACTGCAAAATGCGTCATCCTACCTCCCAGCACCAGGGCTAGGGCAAAGACCCCCATGAACTTCTGTCCGTCGTTGCTACCATGGCTGAACGCCATAAAAGCCGCCGAGAGTATCTGAAGCCGGCTGAAGATTCTACGGATAAATGATGGTCTAATACGCCGCAATATCCAGTAGAGGCTAGTCATTACTACCATACCCAGAAAAAAGCCGAGAAAGGTGGAAATACCAAGACCGATAAGCACCTTCTGCCATCCTTCCCAGAGTAAAACCGAGGGACCAGCCGCGGCTAAACCGGCTCCAGTAAGTCCGGCAATAAGCTCATGGCTCTCGCTGGTGGGTATCCCATAGAACCAGGCGGCTGTGCTCCAAACCACAACAGTAAGTGTAGCGGCAATCACTACAGGAAGTCCGATAACCTCTGGCCTCACAATGCCCTTGCCTAAAGTCGCTGCTACCGCAGTGCCTGTTACCAGAGTACCCACGATATTAAGTACGGCAGCCATAATTATGGCTTGAGATGGGGAAAGGACACGGGTGGAAACTACGGTAGCGATAGCATTAGGGGCATCGGTCCAGCCATTAACAAACTCGGCCGCCAGAACTAATATTAAAGCGGCTAACAGCAGGAAACTGCCATCAGCCATGCTTTATGGCTACCCCTTCTAGGACATTAGCCACATCCTCACACCTATCGGTGGCGCTCTCCATATGCTCGTAAATCTCGCGCCACTTAATAATATGAGCGATGTCTGTGGAATCAGCAAAAAGCTCAGCCAGTGCTGAGCGGTATACCCGGTCAGCCATATTCTCCACGCGATTAAGCTCCACACACCGTTTGAGAATCTGCTTCAACTCACCACGATGTCGCAACTGGGGCATTGCCCTTGCTATCTCGGTTGCCCCCTGCACTATTATACCGGCAAGCTCCTTAACCCTCTGACCCGGGGGGTCTACTTTGTAGAGAAGCATGGCATCGCTGGCAGCATGAATAAAATCAGTGACATCATCCATGGTATGAGCCAACTGGGCTATGTCCTCCCGGTCAAATGGGGTGACAAAAGTGCGATGTAATTGCGCTGCAATCTTGTGAGTAATGGTATCCCCCTGGTGCTCCAGTTCAGTTATCTCGTTTACCTTCTGCTCAACATCCTGCCAGTTATCAACCAGCTCCTTTAGGCTCTGAGCTGCTTTTACCATATTGCTGGCGCTCTCCTCAAAAAGGGGGAAAAAAACCTCCTCCCGGGGAATGAAGGGGAACCTCACTCTCTAATCCTCCTTTGCTCACAGAAGGCACACCGTAGCGGAATGGAAGCCAGGGGGTAAGAAAAAGGTAAATTTACCATATTTCCCGTTGTGAGTTTAGTTGAGAGGTAGGTAATTGTCAAGCAAAAATTATTGACAGCCAGCAACTAGAAGCATAAAATTCTGCAACTGTGGGCGACAAGTGGTAAAATTAAGCAAGCTGATGAAATATGGAAAATGGTTGGCGGCCCAAACTCGGGGATAAGGTTTTTCGCCCACGGCGAATTAAGCTCCCTCACCTAAGACGGGTGCTGGGCGTCCCTGCCCTATTCAGCATTGGCTACGGGGATGTTGGCGGCTCCATTTACTATGGCTTGGGGCTTGTCGCCCTGGTAGCCTTAGGTGCCACCCCCATTGTGCTGATGATAGCTGGCATTATTTACATCTTTAACGCCCTTACCTACGCTGAGGGTTCAGCCATGATACCTGAGGGAGGAGGCTCAGCTAGCTACGCCCGGCATGGCTTTAACGACCTGGTTGGTTTCGTCTCTGGCTGGGTACTTATGCTTAGCTATATTGTTACCATGTCCATTTCGGCTTATACTATTCCCCCTTATCTCAGCTATTTCTGGCCGGTGCTGAATGAGCCGATGATTGGCACAGCGGTATCCATGGGAATCATTCTATTCCTCATGCTCGTAAATGTTCTGGGCATAAGGGAATCGTCAACGATGAACATATTCTTCATCGGCATCGACATAACTACCCAACTTACTCTGGTAATCTTAGGCATCACACTGATACTGGCAGTAAACCCGGGAGTCTTATTTCAACACATGTTTGGCCACGGCAACTGGCCTTCTATGCAGAGCCTGGTCTTCGGCATTGCCTTGGCCGCCCTGTGTTTTACCGGCGTAGAATCTGTGTCTCAGCATGGTGAAGAGACACGCCACCCCGAAAAAAAGATGCCTCAGGCATATATCCTTATGATAGTGGCGGTTCTGGTTCTTTTTGCCGGCATTTCAATAGTCGCCCTGTCAGCAATGACCCCCCAAATTCTCGGTGACCCGGTGAATGGCTGGGCAAGAGACCCAATAGCCGGCATAGCGGCTAACCTGCCTTCAAACGTCTTGCAGGATATATTCGCCCCGCTGGTCGCAATACTGGCGGCAACCATCATGCTTGTTTCCACCAATGCCGGGCTGCTAGGCATCTCCCGTCTTGCCTATAACCTGTCTTCACACCACCAGTTACCAGCAACTCTAAGTCGCATCCATCACCGCTTTAGGACACCCTATCTTGCCATCATCCTGTTTTGCCTAATCGCCATTCTGGTGTTAACCCCTGGGTTCTTCGCCACTAACTTTTTTGCTGATTTAGGCGCATTATACGTCTTTGGCTCTCTACTGTGTTTCGCACTGGCTCATGCTGCCATTCTGAGACTACGGGTGAAAAAACCTGAGTTGCCACGCCCATTCAAGCTTGGCTGGAACATCAGGATTAAGGGGCAAGAATTACCCTTGACTGCCATCCTCGGCTTAATTGCCACCTCGGTAATATGGATAATAGTGATAACTACCCAACCCTTTAGTCGTTGGGCAGGAATTGCATGGATGGTTAGTGGTTTAATCATTTACTCCATCTACCGGTGGAAAGCACATCTACCATTAACCCACCTACCCAAGAAGCCTGGGGAAGGGATGTTGTAGATTTTAAAACAGAAGCTTATAATACCAAACACCCCCCCGTAATGGGGACAGAGGGCAATGGAATTTCATAAAATCCTGGTGCCGGTAACTGGCACCCAAGTCGACAATGAGGCAATGAGGCTAGCCTGCCGGCTAGGCAAGAAGGATAAGGCTAAGGTCTGGGTGGTCTGCGTTATTACCGTAAAGCGCTCCTTACCATTAGCGGCTGAGATTGAATCTGAAACTAGAAAGGCTGAAAGCATATTAGACCATGCCGAGAGTGTGGCTGAAGAAGAGGACTATGAGGCGGAGACCGACATACTTCAAGCCCGTGAGGCAGGTCCGGCTATTGTTGATGAGGCTGTGGAGCGAGGGGTTGACCTAATCCTGATGGGTGTCCCCTATAAGCGGCGCTTCGGGCAGTTTAGCTTAGGCACAGTTGTGCCTTATGTGCTAACCAACGCTCCCTGTCGTATTATACTATATCATGAACGGGCTACATAGGTAGAGTTTGCTTATGAAAGTAGTAATTATGGGCTGTGGCAGGGTGGGGGCTCGACTGGCTGGACTTTTAGATATTGAGGGACATAGTGTTACCATTTTGGACATTGACGCTTATAGCTTCCGCAGGCTACCTCCTGACTTTGCCGGCACAGCACTAGTGGGTGATGGCATTGATGAGGAATCACTTAAGAAGGCAGGCATAGAGGAAGCCGATGCCTTTGCGGCTTTAACCCAAGGAGATAATCGCAATATCATGGCAGCTCAAATTGCCAAGCATATCTTCAATGTGCCCAAGGTAGTCTGCCGCATCTATGACCCCCTGCGCCGGGAGCTATTCAACTCTCTGGGAATAGAAGCCCTCAGCCCGACCACAACATTTGCCCAAATGCTAAAGGATAAAATAGAGGGGTAAGTTAAAAACATGTACATCGTTATTATCGGCGGCGGCAAGGTGGGCTTTTACCTAGCCAAAGCTCTGCTTGATGAAGGGCATGAGATTTTAGTGGTGGAAAAGGATGCCAATAGAACCGAGTTTATCCGTAA